>Ga0179591_1346084_pt1 | contig 13233 bp, 17 predicted proteins | sample CZOMad2_1_08_16f_FD_182891 | JGI IMG/M metagenome (GOLD analysis project Ga0179591, IMG submission 182891) | Vadose zone soil fungal communities from Angelo Coast Range Reserve, California, USA - CZOMad2_1_08_16fungal (PacBio error correction) | ecosystem: Environmental > Terrestrial > Soil >...
GAAACACATGATAAAAGGCGCGAGAAGTAGGTTCACTAGGGAGGAAACAACCCGTGGCGTCAGGTCCAGGAGAACGAGACGGGAAGAGAGTCGAGTGTGGGGGAAAAAGGTGGTCGGGAATGCAGGGCGGCTAAGCAAAGTCCCGTTCGTCAGGGAGCTTTACCAGAGACCGTGTAAGGCAAAAGTACGAGACGAGGGAGGATCAGCGGGGGTTGAAATCAGAAGTTGATAGGGGGCGGGTGGTGTAAAAACGGCTAACTGCAATCTCAGACGCCGTTGGGAAATGCAGCACGAAGAGGAGGAACTCGATCCACGGCTGGCTTCACTATGAACGGACCAAGAACCGTGAAAAATATTCAACAAGGGGGACACCACAGGGATGGTCGTCACGACGAACGGTGAGAGGACTGAGAGCACTCTACTTGGGACTGCTGCAAAGACACAGCGAGGGTTGGAAGGAAAAGTGCCCATTCCGGAGAAAGAAGGGGCTGGAAATTGGCAGAGTGAGCTTCTACACGGCTCGTGACGCGAGAATCCGAAGTACTAACGAAGACAGGGCAAAAGTCTTCGGAGATTTAAGGGACGGCTATGTCTAAGACACCCGGGATGGCGCTATCTGCGTAACGTGGGGGGTCCAAGGGGCTTGAGCACAGCGCAGGGGAGGTGAGAGACGATGGGGGGAAAAGGTTATGTCATAGTTGCAGGGAACGGCGAAAAAACTGAGGCTGACTGCAAGGGAAAGCTGACACTAGGGCGGTGGAGGGGACAGTCGAAGTTCCTGTTGGTTGCAGGGTCTCCGTGTGGAAAACTTCCGCAAGCGGCACGAAAAGCGAATTCAAGGGCAAAAAAGGAGGCTAAGCTGTGATATTCCTGGGTGCACCTAAAACGAAAATACTCGAGATTGCAAACACCGTAAAAAAGGCGGTGGGATCGGGGCATAGGCCTGCAGAGACGGAAGGTGACGTCAGAAACCAACCTGATAGGCCGGTGCTCATTTCGCAAGGGCGATGGAGGCATTGGGGAGTCCGTCGTTAGAATGGCGAGAAAAAAAAAATGTAGCTCGCACATCACGTCGGCATCCGATGGGAAAACAATAGATCACTGTGTGTACTGATGAGACCGGATGGAGAACTGATCCTCGACATAGTCCGTAGGTACGGTTATCTTGCGCCTATCAAAAACGTCAACTGCGTACGGGGGGTGAGTACAAAGGAGAAAGTGGGAGTGAAAAAATTCACACACGTGCAATCATGGGTGACTTACCGGGAACGGGAAACCTGGGCGACGTGCCGCAGGGTGATAACAGCGAGACTGTATGTACAAGGCAGCTAGCCTTAGTAAGGAGGTCAGAGGTCTCAAGGAGAGGAGGGTAGAGAACTTCGTCCCAGTGTGAGTGGCAGTGAAGGGGGGCGGAGGCGGTTGGATAAGGGTGTGCCAGTGAGACGGGCAAGGAGGCTGGGGGCTTGAGTGAGACTAAGGCCAACAGCGGCCTCGAGGGGGCTGGGGCAGCTAAAAGGGCTGGCGGGCTCGAACGAGGGGGGGGCTCGACCGGCAGGGGGAGGCACACGCGGAAAAAAGGGACTCGTGACACTAAAAAGGAGAGTACAGGGAAAAGATAAAAGCTGAACGAAAGGTCTCTTCCCGGAAATGTCAGGCATACCAGAGGGTTCAAGGGGAGAAAAAGGGGAGGGAAGAACGGGTCAATTGGGGAGATTTCGGGGGTCTGACTGTGAGCTTCAGGTTGGTTCGGCGTTTAGGAGGGCTGTCGAAAGGTACAAGTGAGTCGAGGGCAACGAAATATTAAGCGGCAGGCAGAGCTGCAAAACAAAGTTCGGGAAACACTCTAACGGACCGCTACACTTCAGACGAGAAACGCCTAAAAGTGGAGGTTTTGCGTCACACTCGAATAGAGGAAGATCACAACAAGGGGAGGGAGGAAGAGAAAATTGGGGGGGAACAAAATAGGGAGGGAAGACCAGCGCACGGGCTGGGGCATCGACCAGAGTGAGGGGAGGGTATAGCTAAGACGTTCTCCGGGCCTAAGTGGAAGTGAAAGGGGGGGGGAGGAGTCAGACGTGGACGGACAGTGAAACCCGGTGACGGTCTTGGTAGCTTGTGTTGAAAGGCAGGGGAGGGGGGGGGTGAAAGTGGTGGTGACATAAGCCTCTGCCCATTGCGCCAAGGAGAGACTGGGGCTGGACAGTGGAGTCTTGGAACGGGCCGGGGGCTAAAGGAAGCAATTGATGGAAGTGTCGTGAAGCAAGGAAACGGGTGATATATTAAACCGGTGTCCAGCTCGCTTGGAGTCCGGCGCGCCGGGTAGGGCGGAGGTAGAGGGCGAAGCTATCGCGTCTGCCGTGCCTTTCGGCTAGGTCAAGCCGGGTGAGGCGGCGGGGGCCTTGGTGCCTATGGACGCTCTGACTCCGAGCAGGACGGTCAAGATCCGGGATGACGCGCGCCTCTCTGACGACGTGTAAAGAGGAAAAAAGGGAGGGGACGGAAAGAAAGACGGGGCGATAGTGAAAGTTAGCTTCCTTTAATCAGCGGCTGGGTGAAAGGACGGCTCGTCGCCCTAGGGTGGGAACCGGGCGCAGTGAGGAAAACCATGTGGGACACGGGGGAGGGTCGGGCTGCATGCCAGGGGAACAGACTGGAGAAACAGGGGGGGGGCGGCGGACACAATGTACTGGAGACGCGGTGAGGGAAGAGCGGCAAGTGAGAAAGGACATCGGCGGTGGGGGGCGAGGAGAGAGTACGGGACTTAGAAACCGATCATGTGATGGCGGGAGAGCAGGGGCGGTGGGCGCGGCAATCAAGAAAGGCCGAATGAAGGGCGTCGGTCTTTGTGGGTTCCCCGAGCCTCGCGGAAGCCAAAAGGGGGGGGAGTCTTCGAGCGTAGGCCCGCCGAATAGCTTGGGCGCAAATTGCCGAGCTCGAGAGGTGTTTACTAGCTCTATATGCGACTTTGAGGGTGTGGGAGGGGGCAACGGTGTGACGTCGAGTCGCGGGATTGACGAGTGAAGAAGGGGGGATGGGGGGGGGGGATCTAGTCCCTGGGATTTTCTCGGTAGGGTGAAGTCGGTTGTTGAGATCCCTTAATGCGACTCTCTCGTTTTCCTCTCGAGGGCTTGGTTACCATACAGGAGGGGGAAAAGCAAGGACCGGCGGGTGGGCATGCCTGAAGATGTCTGAACAACCCGGCAAAGGGAGAGACTGAGGAAGCTTCGCAGGTGCTTAAGTTATAGCAAAGGTACCGGAAAGAGGAAAAAATGAACCGGGGGTGCACTTGGTGGTGGGGAAAGGGGGAAAAGCGAAAAAAAAAAATTTATCGAAGGGAAAAAAAGGGAAAGAGGAACTGGGAGGGATCTGCGCATGGCCTAAGAGGGGAGTGGATCTCCGTTTCCCCCCTTCGACCTTCAGGTAAGAAAGGGGAGGGGAAAATGTCGAGGGGGATGATACCGGAGGCTGGGGCGCAGGGAAATACGAAAAGGGTGCCGAATCGAGCCGGGGGTAGAAATTGTCCTAGAAAAAGCTTGCCGAGAGGGGGTGGCTTGTGGGGCGAGGAGCCGATAGCTGGCGAAAGGCGAGGAGAGAAGGGGACCGGGATTGCGTAATGACTAGAAAATGACCAAGGAGGAGGATCGAAAAACGAGGGCACTGCAACTAGGCGGCGGAAAGCTCGACGCCAGTGGGGACTGAGCGCCTGGAAATGGTCGGCCATCCTCTTAAAGCTCTGCCAGTCAAGTCTGAGCGGAGAACGAGCTAGCCTGGAGTGGCTGGGTGGCAAATGAAAAAAGCCGAGTTCCGTAGGACGACCACGACGTTATGCTTTCAAGATCGTCGGAAACCTCGAGCGGCGGATCACAACAACATACGTATGTAGGAGGAAAGGTCTTAGATGGTTGCACCAGAAGTAGGGAAAAAAAAAGACGATGTGAGGTCCGGAGGGCAAGCAGGATTCGTCAAACGGAACTCGTGAGAGACTCGTAAGGGGGGCTCTCGGAAAAGGGAGAATCAAAGAGATTCGGTGCGACGAAGTCAAGGCGCGCGTAGCACTACCCGGGTAACGGTGGGTCCAGAATGGAGAAGAGATTGTAGGGGTCACGCGGAGTAAGGGCTAGGAAGCCAAAGAAAACGTTACGACTAAGATCGAACCAACTCTACCCATGTTTTTCAAAGAAGAGTGGAGGGAAGAAAGGGACCTGTAAGGTAAAAGAAAAAAGACTACGACCGCAAGAAAAAGGGAAAAAACGTCACAAAGTCGGCAAACCACAATTAGGTCACCGGACAGGGGAGAGGGTGGGTAGCGTCCATAAGAGCACATAAGGGAAAAGAACGCACTTCGAGTCAAATTTTAAGAGACCGCGACAAAAGGGGAAGGGCTGGTGATCGGAAATCGGAAGGGAAAGTAGGGACAAGGGAAAAAGCGGAAGGAAGGGAAGACGAGGTAGATAAGGACAAGCTCTAGGGAAGACGATTTTTCGATCTGCGATATCAAGCGCAACTAAAAAAGCAAGTTGAGGGAGAGAGTGAGAAAAGAGGGAAGTCCGGCGGAGGGGTGGGGGTAAGAATCAGCTGGCGCGAAAAAAGGGTCTCGGGGTTCGACATCTGCTCGGCTATGGCACCCAGGCCAGGTCTGGAGGGAGGGGCTGGAGGGCCAGCATGCACACGGGTCCGAGGACACGTTCGGGGGGTTGCGAACGCCGATGGGGGGCTCTTGGGTAAGGGGTAAAGACCCGCGAGCCACCAGTATTAGGCAACCTGCGGAAGACCTCTCTAGACATAAAAGATCGAGAAGTCTGGCAACCCCGGGAAGTGACTAGGCGGTGAGACAAGCATAGTGTCATTTGCGGGGGGCCAAAAATCAAACAAAGCAAACGAGGGTGGGTGATGATGCGTGGAGCACTGTGTCTGATGTGGTCTGGGTCGGGGGCTTGCGGAAACTATGGTCGGTGTCGACGAGGGGGTGTGGGGATCAAAGGTGGTGGTTGTCCACGTGCAATACTGGCAAGGAAGTAAACCTCACCAATCAGAGGATTGTGGGGACGGATCCAGAGGGGGAAGAGAGGGTGGGGGCCTAACCAGAGAAGGTCCAGTTTTAGCCGGGAGGGAGTGCGGAGGGCCATCAGGACAAACTGGTCACAAGCGGTGGGGGTCGACAGGGTTGGACTACCTGTCCCTAAATAGGGAACAGTCGCCGGGCGTCATCTCCAGTCGAATCAGGAGCGGAAGGGCAAAAGGAAGGGTGTCTCTGGGGGGTGATGCAGTCGGTCACACCCGGGGTCGGGGCGGAGTGTACAAGGCGGATCGCAACAGCCGCACAAACGGAACTGTCGATTAGTACAAGTGAACGTATGAACGAAGTCAAACGGATGGGGAGGTCTGGTATGGGAAATAAGGGGGGCGACCGCGCAAAGGGCGCATCGAGGCAAAGGGAGGGGCAGGATACTGAAGCCGAGGTGGGATAATCAGAACTGTCTCGCTGACGACTAAGGCGCTGCAAAATTCGTGATACAGAGCGGTCCAAATACAGCACCTAATTTCGAACGCTAAATAAGAAGAGTATCCCACGGCAAGTAAGTCTGTCAATGTTTCTCGGCAGCGTGTCAGTCCTGGGGAAAAGGAACGGCAAGATATGAGTAGCGAGGGAAGGTGGAGTGATCTGACATGGCGGGGGAGTTTTTCTTAGTCACGCGAGGGTCACCGGGCGGTTGAGGCAGTGACCAGGAAGCGCCCAAATGTCGTCAATCGCTATTCTCGAAGGGGGAAGTTGTAGATCAGGGATACGAGTGTGAAGGGGGCCTATCAAACTTTAGGAATGGCGGCTTAGCAAAACCACAAAGGTTCGGACTCATGTTGTCGAGGAATCCAGGACGGAAAAAGAGAGGGGATAATCATCCCGGAAACAGCTGGAGTGGACAAAGAGAGGGGACGGGGCGTGTCAGAAGTGAAGGGGGTATAGGTCCGGGTAGGGACTGGAAGGTGGGGGGCGGAAGGGGTGACCTGCGAGTCGCTTAAAGGTGTCGACTCTGTTTTAGAAGGCCCAAGAAAGGACCCTCGAGACAGCCTCGGCTCAAACGAAAAAAAAGGGGCCCGTTGAATGAGAGGAACATGGCCTCGGCAATCGCGGGGGGCCGGTTCTCCAAAAGCTGGTGAGGTGGCGGGATGGGAGGAGGGGCGGGCTAACGGCGTGATCGGACGACGAGCGGAAACGCGAAATCGTGCACAAGGTAGAGGCGCGGGTCGTCTGCGCGCTCGCGCCTTGAGTGGGCCCAGAGGACTGTGCAGAGCAGGGAAGGGGGCAAGGGCCGCGCCGAAGATATAGGGGGAAAGGGGGAGAGGGAAGCGCCCCGTCTTAGATCTTAGATCGAAGAGGATCCTCGAAAAGTAAAAGGAGCCGCGAAAGCGTCAGGGAGAATCGCAACGGGAGATGGGCGTATAGTGTTGTAATCAGACGTTTGTGGGGGGGAAACTGGGCGGGAACTCTACACAGAGAGAAGGGGGTAAAGGAGAATGGGCGGAGGAAGCTGGGAAAAATTGAAAGGGAAGGGTTGCAGGGAAGTCTCTCTCACAGGAGCTAACACCAAATGCTCCGTACGGGGAGGTGGGAAGGGTCGGGCGCCAGATCATCTTGGAGACAAGAGAAGGAGATGGGGGGTGCTGGGGAGTCGGTTAGAACCGAGGATGTGATGCTACGTAGCCCGGGGTTGGCGGACGCATCAGGAATGCAAGAAGTTCGGGAAAGACGGGGCCAAAGCCCGGGGGACGGGAAGGACAAAAGGAAAAGACAGACATAAACATGGTCTGTCTGCAGGAGATGGTCGCAATAAAATAGTTTGGGAGTGTAAAGAAAAAAAGAAACGAGGTTACATAGAATGAAGATAGTAGCGGGGGGGACCGGAACGCGGAACGGAGCAATTAACGGGAAGAGAGGATAAAGGGAGGGGGCGGGAGATAGTCCTAAAAAGCGGGAAGCGAGGGGGTAGCAGAGGACGCCTTTCTAAGTGGGGGTGAGGGGGTACGTCAAAGGGAGAAGGTAGCAAAAATAGACCCAAAGTGTGCGGCGTCTTTGGTAAAAGACGGGAGGGTGAAATAATAAGTGACTATCCTCTTAAAGTCCGTATTAAAAGAATTAGTTGGGGCGGGAAAGTCGACAAGAGGGGAAACACCCTCAGGGGGTTTGCCGTTAGGGACCAACGCAACTTGTTTCACGGGGGAGGGACGGGGAAGGGTCGTCACCTTTCCGAGAGCTAAAAACAATGACTGGGACGACTCAAAGTGGGCAAGGGGGTACTAGTGGGGGGGCGGGGAGGGCCCCGCTACGTGGGGTGGGGGTGACACGGCGAGGTCCACAATGTCTAAGGAGAATAAGAGTAAGGAGGAAAACGCGCCAGGACAATCAAAAAAAAAACACCCCAAACCCCCGGACCCACACCCGCTCGACACAAAAAAAAAAAAAACTGACACAAACAAAACCCCAAAAAAACCACCAAAAAAAACCAAAAAAAAAAACCCACAAACAAAAACCCAACCCAAACAAACCACCACCACCCAAACCTAAACAAAAAACAACCCAAACAAAAACAACAGCCCCCCCAAACCACCTCAAACCTCAACCGGGGGGGGTAGGTGTTGTTGTGGGGTGTGGTTTAAGAGAGGGCAGGGGGAGAGTGGCCAGGGGCACCTGCGAAGCAACATGGGGGGGGTGGGGTGGTAGTGGATTGTCCTGGAACTCTGGGTACATGCCGGTGAATATGTCCACAAGAAGGCCGAATTTATGATACTGCAGCATGAGAAAGAAAAGGGGGGGGGGAAGCAAAAGAGGTTGACTTAAACCGACCGCCAGTGTTGTCAGGGGAATAGGAAGAGAAGTGCAAAGGAAGAGAAGGGCAAGGGGAGGGTGCCTGGACTCTTATCTCCCCTGGTCCATTCAGCGGAGGGGTTATCTCACGGGGGAGGGAAAGGCGTAGGTCGCTAACCTGCATAAAGCCCCAAAGTACTTGAGGGGCATACGGGAGAAGGGTTTCATGTCAATAGGGGGGGGGGGGGGGGGGGTGAGCAGTGAAAAAAGGAGAGAGATCGGCCGACAAGGTTCCGAATGGGGGTAGACGAGCACGAAAGGAAAAGATTGGTCGGGCGTAGTCTTTAGGGGTGTGCCGATAGGGAACGTATGAAATAAAGTCGTGAGGGCGTGGTAGCAGAGGGCCGAGCGTGTCGAATTGGGCGTAGAGAAAGGTGAGAAGAAAGGGGAAGGCATCGGAGGATCGAATCCCTTCTCCTCAAGAGGTACTCGGCGTCATAAAGAATCGAGCACTCGGCAGGAGAGAAGGGAACATTGTCCGAAAAGCCACTGCTCGGAGCGAGAAATCGGGAGAGGGGAGGAGAAAGAAGGGAGAAGAGTGGTGCGTTGCGGCGTGACTGACCGCTGGGTGGCTAAGCGGGCACGCAGGGGGGAAAAAGACTCAGGAATTCTGTACAAAAAGAAAAGTTTAAATAGATGAGATGGGTAGGTTCAAGGACTGTCGTGCGCGGAACGGTGACGTTAGGAAGGGAAGCAACGACGGCCTGCGAAGCGGCAAGAGGGAGGCGGGCACATAATAAGGTATTGGGTAGGAAGGGAGCGTCGCGCAAGCACGCAACGAGTCGGACCGGGGATACCGGAAATGGAGCGGCAAAAAAGGGGATGGCGTATCAAGACCGGAAAAGGATCAGGGTTGTTTTGGTGCCTTTCTCACCCGGTCACGTAAGAGCTCAGTGACGCCAGAGAGGAATCGGAGCCAGACGAAGATGAGAAAGAGCGAGACACTTTCCTGCGATTAATTCATGAAGGCTAAGGGACTTCTGCAGTCAAAGAATTTTCAAGAGGACAAGGGGAGAGGACGTTGGAAGATTTAGTGCGCGGGAGGGAGGTAGATAAAAAGGCGCCATGTGCTGCTGGATCACCTACTTGCCAGCACTAGTTCGGCTAGCACAATGGGAGAGACTAAGGTCACCGGGCGCAGAGGAATGGAGGCAAGGCAGAGAGGGACGGAAAAAAGAGATACAAAGGGAATCGTGGGGTTTAGGCGCGCGACGATCAAACAAGCGCATGACGGGGAAAGGGGGGAGCAGACGAAAAATTATCGTGGATCAAGTCATCAAATCAAAAAAGGGTGTCTGGCTCGATTGCTGCGATTTGTATGGGGAATGACGGCGAGGGGGGGTGTTCAGTTATTCCAGGAGGGAGGGGGGGGAGGAAGTCGGAAGACATCTTTCATCGTCATGTCCCACCCGCCGGCTGGAGGGGGGGGATGAAAGGACTAGACCGGGCCATCGTGGTTCCAAGGCAGTGGGGGGTTGTGTCTGTCTCGACACCTAAAGTTTCGAGGTCGAACAGGGCGTGGGGAGATACAGACAGGTGGGGGGGGGGGGGCTCGGGGGGGGAAGGAGGGTGTTGAAGATGAAGGCATACGCTAATAGATACGAAAAACTCCAGAGGGGAATTCTGTCTGTCCCGGCGGGGGGAGAGCAAGGGGTGAAGCCAAGCAGGGGTTGTAAAGTTGGGGAGGAAGCTGCAGTTAACATGGGGGATAAATCAATTGCGGAGGCGATGCGGGCAAGAGTCGAGAGAAGGGAATTGGGAAGTCGATGCTTGAGTGGACTTCGTTATCGGAAACGCGGGTGAGGGAGGGAGCCGTGCATGAAGCAGAAAAACAGCATCAGGGGGTGGAGACGCCGCACTACTCTCGGGCTCCTCGGGCATGTATAACAAAAGAGATAAGGGGGGGGGGAGCGACACGGCAAGCGCGAGCGTATCCGTAGAGTACGGGGGGGGACTCGCCAGTGTGGGGAAGTGGGGAAGTTACGGATAAAGTTCAGCCAGAACGGTCGGGGTCATTTTCAAATAGTACCGGGGCGAGGGAAAAGGGCAAAAAAAAGAGGGGCGACGAGAATAGGGGAAAACGAGGACGGTAGCGAGGACTACCTTCATAGACCTGAGGAGAGTACGGAGGGCTCGACGAAGGGTAAGAAGGGTGGGTTGGTTAGGAGACGCTTAGTAAGGGCTCGACGCCTGAAGTCCGGCGAGAAGGGAGAAAAAGGGCAAAGAGCCAAAGATTGGGCTCTATCGGAAGGGCTGGAGAATAAAGGGCGGCGTGAGAATTCCGTAAATTCGAGCAGCCATGAAAGAAAGGCCGGGAGATCATAGCAAGACGATCGGACTTGGAAATGGGAAAAAAAAACAGCATGGGTAAGCAGTACTTTGCGGACCACGTTCACCTCCCACAACAGATCCGGTAAAGAGAGGTTCAAGGAGTCATACCGGCAAAGATCGAGACTGGGAGGGGATCGGAAGTGGGAGGACCGAGTGAAGTTGGGTCGTTCCGCCGGAGCTGGCAACAGAGGGGTGAGGGGATGATTCTGGCTCATGCAGAGATCGAGGAATCAGCAAATGTTAGATTTTGCCTTTCGTGCGACAGGAGAGGAGGAACGGGAGATATATCCCGAAATCATCGGGGACGAGCAAACTGCGCAAAAAGGGAAAAAATCAGGGTGGGTAGAGGAGAGGGGGAGAGCAGAAACAAAGAGGAGGAGGGAGAGCTCAGTAAGAAAATCGTTGAGATGGAATGGAGGAAAAAAAGGCCTGGTCGTCTCAAGGGGGTATGGGGGTATTGGCAGAGAGTATCGGGGCTGAGCAAAAGGAACGGAGTGCGTTGCAGAGAGAGGGGGGAAGAGGCGACTCCGGCCGCAGGGGATAGAGTGCTAGGAAAAAGACGATCAAACGACAACGCCTGAGTCACGTTCCCAAGGAACTGCAACGGCGTTTTTTGGAAGTGTGGGCGGGTAAGGTACCGGGGGGGGGGGGGGGGAGGGGGGGAGCGTGGAGTAGGAGGCTAACGGCTAGCCGCGAAGGGATCACTTAGGACAATCGGCTGCGGACGGAGAGAGGGAGGGTTCGTGGCAAAAGACGCGCGCGCTGTGTCGGATAAAGTAGAAAGCAAGGGGTCGAACTAAGCGGCGCGAAAAAGGTGCCCTGGAGTCAGAACTAGACAACGGCATCGGGCACTGGCTCGACAAATCTCGCGCAGTGGAGTTCGGGACCGCGGGGCCAGAGGTGAAAAGAAAATCGTCTCGGTCGCGACGAAAAGGGGGGAGGAAACTAGGAAGGGGGGAAGTAAAGAGGTGAAGGATCCAAAAAAAAGCTGGCGGGTGTAACTCCTCCAGTTGAGGAGGGCGGCAACTGTGTCGAGAGAAAGGGACAAAGGTCGGAACGGAAAGGGAGCTGGAATTGTCTACGTGGAAAAAGTGATCAGGGGGGGGTCCACCGTGGGGGGGGTTCTAACACCACGGCTGACCTAGGGACGGTCGTCAGTAAGCTGGGAGACATCGGAAGGGGGATATGGGGGCGGAATAGAGATTAGCGCGGGGGAGAGGAAAAAATTGAGGGGTGGGGGATGAACTAGAATCATCAGGTTCTGTGGCCTCCAGAAAAGCAGAAAGCAAGATTCAAATGAACCGCCCTGAACAAAGACGACAGAGGCCGGGAATGCGCTGCGGACAAGGAACAAATGGGGGTGGCTGTACAGGCTTGTTCAGGTGAGACCCGAAAGGATATGTAAGGCAGGGAGGAGAATCCCGGGCAAAAAGCCTATCCGTTTACTAAGAGGGATAGGAGAAGGGGGAATGGGATCTCTGAGAGAGGGGGTGGGGGGGGGGTTGCCGTAGAATGACGCGGGAAAAAAAAGATTCTAGGAAGGAAGGGTGGGGGGCATCTCCGGAGACCTCTGGGGAAGAGTGGGGAAACGCGTTGCGCGTGGAGGAGACGGTGCGCGGGGGGGAAAGAACTGAGAAACAAGGATTCGTACGAAGGGGGGCAATGCGACAAGGGGGGCTGGTGGGACACAACTGTGTGGACTGGGGGGCGCAAGGATAGATCTAAGCGCAGGGATTCATCTGATGGGGAAACCGTTCTAAAGTCGGGGTGCACGGCAGGGGGACCGGAAAAAAATGACTCGCAGAAGGTCACTCTAAGCCCTCGGCTCTATGAGCTTGTGGAGGAGCGCGGGCAAAGTGGGAAGGGGGGGGGGGTAGGGTCCAACGACATTATGAGTAGAACATCACAACGTGCTTAAGCGCAGAATGTGCATGTCCTGAGACCGAGGGCTGTATAGTAGTGACTCATAAAAACGTAGGGCTAGAATAAAGAGGGGGGGACAGGGAATATCGTGAATTGGCAGATCACAGGGGCGATTGCATCGGGAATGTGGGAAAGGGATGGGATCGAGAAAATACTCGGCTGGCGAGGAAAAGGTGGGCAGTAGGTGGGGAGAGAAATTGGAGGAGGTGAGACCGGGGATAAAAAGGATCAGATCAATGTCTGGGATCGCTATCCCGGAGTGCGAGGGAAGGGGGGGCGGGAGCGTCGGAGGAGAGGGGTATGGGGGAACGTTGCCGGTTCAATGAGGCGCGGACATCTTGGGAGCCAATTCTCTTTGTCTCGCAGGGGGAATAAAACGTCAGTAGGACGATGGGGAAGAGTATTGATCTTCATTCCCTCTCAGGGGTGCAAGGTGGCAAGCCAGGACGTGAGGGGGACTGACAAGGGACGTGGCGGGGTGTCGGAAGTGTCGGAAACGAGAATAATGTGACATCCTCTCAAACTACGGAAAGGTATGAGAGGGGTGGAAGTATGGGGTCGGAAAAAGGACGCCGGACAGGCAGTGGAAGCAGGAGGGGGGGCCGAATAGGAATCGCAGACGCGGTCGGGGGGACGTCATCTTGCTGTTAGCTGAAATCGGATGGGGAATGGGGGTACGGGAAAAGGTCAAGGTCGAGGAGGTTCCATAAGCCAAAAAGGTTCGGAAATGGAGGAGAACCGAGGGGCGCGGCAGTCGGAGGGGGGATTCTATCCAGCCGGACCGTTGCGGTTCAAGGAGGGGGAGGGTAATCTAGACAATCAGGGACCGCCTCTGGGGTTTCTCTAGGGTGCCTCAGCATAGGAATCGAGATCCATGGGGAACTACGTGCTGAAAGGGAATCCACAAGAAAGATACAAGGGGGGGGGGTCCTCGCCAGGTTCTCGTCATCTAGGGGTTGCCGGGACTTGAATTGGAAATCGACTGCGAGGGACAGGGACTGCCAGACAAGAGAGAGGGCATAAAGTTGACAATGAAGCTCAGAATGTGGGATTCAAGTCATCTCTTCAACATAAGGCGAAGGGAACATCACAGCGAGCAGAATAAAAGGAAAAAAGAG
>Ga0179591_1436350_pt1 | contig 13233 bp, 20 predicted proteins | sample CZOMad2_1_08_16f_FD_182891 | JGI IMG/M metagenome (GOLD analysis project Ga0179591, IMG submission 182891) | Vadose zone soil fungal communities from Angelo Coast Range Reserve, California, USA - CZOMad2_1_08_16fungal (PacBio error correction) | ecosystem: Environmental > Terrestrial > Soil >...
GATCGGGCGCGCCCCTCGCCACCTGCGCGAGGATCTTCGGACCGCCGGCCTCGCAGAAAATCATCTCGGAACTCACCCACGCGGCGAGTCGCGCCCTCCGGCCGTGCGCGCGCGCCGAATCCCTTGAAGGCGTGCACGGCGCGATGCTGCCATGCCTGCTGCGGGGACGCGATCGCCCGCAAACCTCGTGCAGACGCCCTTCTAGGGCGTCCCCGCCGCTGGTTGCCACGCCGGCCCGTTCTGCAAAACATCGCGCACGGCTGCAACCAGTGGCCTCGGTCGAAACCAATGCCCGTCCTCGCGCTCCGGCCCGATGTTCCGTTCGTCACACCGAAGCCTCTAGGATTCGGAATCGGACCCTTCGGCGCGGAGAAGTTTTTCATCGACATCCAAGTGCCGCGTGGGGGGGCCGGGGCTCAATCCCGAAGCCGCCCGGTTGGGCTCGTCGCGACGGTGGCCGCTCCCTCCAGATCAGGGCGGGCTGCCGACAATCCGCGCCGCTCGGCCCAAGTAAGCAAGATCTGCCGCCGCCCTCTGACGCGGCTGCCTCACCTGAAAGCAATCCACATCGAGAAACCGTGAGGCAATTCGGCTTGCCGGTCGTCGTCCCGCCCATCACCATCCCGGTTTTCAAATTTGCGGAACAACGGAACGCCCGAATTTGGACCGCGGCCGTGAAACGAACTTCGTGGCGGAAACCTCGGCGCAAAGTCGTGCGGGGCGAAGTCTGGGAGAAGGGCCGGTGGCCCGGCTGCGAGGCCGCTGGCGCGTGAGGGGTGGAATGGCGCTGCCGACGGCAAGAAAACCTCGCCCCCGCATAAAAAAACCAAGCCCATTTTCTACGAGATCACGGCCAATCCGTTGGCCCGCAAGAATAACAATCGAAACGCATCGTGAAGAATGTTTTTACGGCCGGCGACGGCGGGGGGACTTCACCCGTCCGCGGTCGCGCCGCAATTCGACTATCTCGAGGCCGTCGGCCCCAGAACACTCCGATTTTGCAGGGGCAAGACGCAGTACTTCCCTGACCCGATGACCCGTCCGAAGCTCTGTGAAAAAACCGCCGGATTCCGCATCACGAAATCACGAAGTTCCTAGGTCCGGCCCCCGGCGCCGGGTTTCGTGGGTCGCCAAGACCGGGACATCATGAAACGATGCCGGGGCTGCCGAAGGTGCCTGCGGGCCGAAGGATTGCCGCCAAGGCCCAACCGGGGGAAATCGTCGGGTTGTCGTAGGCCCCGGGGACTTCTTTCTGCGCAATAAATTCCCCAACTCCGGCCACTCGCCGGAGGCTCAAGAGTCCCTGCCCCCCCACGATGTCATAAACATCGGAGGCCCCCGTTTTCTCCCCCGGGGCCGCCAGAAGGACAGATGTGTGCTGAAGGAACGCCGGCCCCTCCTCGTTCCGTAATCGGGAGCACCAGCAGAAGGGCCGTTTTTTTCCCGCCCCATCAGTGTCCGCCTGCCACAAAGTTCCCTTTCCCGCATCCGGTCTCAGCCCGCAAGCCGACCACAACGATTCTAAGCTCGCAGGAAGTTTCGAACGATTCAATCACGGCCCGGGAAGTCGTCCAGGACGTCCGACGACTTCGTGCTTCGCGAATCTGGGCAGCAACCACCGGCAACGGGTCGGTGGAAACAGCCCCGAGCGCCACCACGCGGCACTCGCTTCCGCGAAACGGGCGACAATCGTTGCACATCCTCGTCCGGAGAGCCACCCGTGTTTTCGCTTCGCCCAGGGCCCCGAAGGACCAACGAGACGGAACACCGCCCGACGCCAACGCCTTCGCGTGGGAACCGGCCGGCCGATTCACGGCCCGCCGACAAAAAAGCCAAAAACTCCCGGGAAGTGACGAACGAAAATTATCCGCTCGGCCGCTGGTCTTCGGCGCCTGGCCGCGCGTGACCCGCGGGGTTGTTTCCAAAACAGCCGAATCGGTTCCGGCTCACCGACAATTGAGCCGCGGGGGTCCGGCTACGTGTACGGAAACGCTTGGGGCCGCGTGACACGAATCTAGCAGTGCCGCCTATCCATCGCGAGACGCTGGCGATCGCGTGGCTGAAGCGCGGCCAGGCCCCGCCCTGCGTGCTCAGCCGGATGAAATTCCTCCTAAGTCGCCGATCACCGAGATGCGGCATATCCCCGGAGCGGGCCGATCGCCGTCTTTCTTCAATCCTTCATATTATCCCGCCCCCGAGATGGTCCGAACCCCTCGAGGAAGTCACGTTTCCCGAGCTTCACTGAAGGTCGCCCGCCGGAGCCCTCGACACTGACCAGGAAGCCGGTTCCTGGAATCCATGAAGGCGCCGTCACCGATCCGAAAGGATCGAATGCGGCATCAACCCGAGCGGCTGCAGGATGCAGAATCGGGCCTCCGGCCTACGCACGACTGACTGCGGCCGCCGGTTTCAGTCTGCGCCCCTCAATGGAAGCTCCGTCGAGGTGCCGGCCGGATTACATGAAGAGCTCGACATGTCCCCGCCTCGTGCCGCGACAATCTTCGGTCCGCCCAAGCGCCCATGGACCCCCTCGGTCCATTTGCCCCCGCGGCATCGTCTCGTTCATAGGTTGTCGAGGTGTCACCCTCGGGAAACGGGAAAGTCGAAGTTAATTCGCCGAGGGCCATCGAAGCGTATCGTAGGAGTCCGAGACGTGCCGGCAAGCTGGGCTGCTCGCTTCGGCCATGGGTAACCTGCTCGGGCGCCCCCGCCCCGCCCCCCTCTCTCCGCGCTTGATTAACAGCCGGTCGGCCGCGGTGTATCGAGTCACGACAACGCCCCCCGGAAATTCCCAAGCTGATTACGGATTTCGCCCCGTACTTTTTTGGGGACACCAGCGCGTGAAGGTTGGCAACTCCTCGAAGGGACTCCCCCGAGGTGCTCGTTGGCGCAGATCGGCGTCCTCCCCCCTCGCTTTTCGGCGCTGCTCCCAGCACTCGCCCCCCGCCTGGCCGCCATCTCCAACGGCGAAATCCTCGCGCAACAACAGACCTCCCGGCGTGATCAGCGGACGTGCGAGCCTGCCAGTTCGCACCGCCCTACGACGGCCTACTGGTTGGTGTTGGGGTGTGGTGGGCTTTGGGGGTGGGGAACTGGGTGGGGCTGTTGACATTGTTGGGGTGGGGTGGGGGTTGTGTGGTTTGGGGGTGGTACCCTGGGGTGTTTTGAACTTGTGGGTGTGGTTGCTTTGTTTTGGTGGGTTTTTTTATTGGTTTGTGGCTTGTGTGGTTTGTTCGGTGGTAGTTGTTGGGGGGTTGGGGTGGGTGTTGGGTGTTTGGTGTGGGTTTGTTTGGTGTGGTAGGGTTTGGTGGTTTTCTGTTGGGGGGGGTTGGGATTTTTAGAATTGTGGGTTGTGGTTGGGTTATGTTTGGGTGGGGATTGTGGGGTGTTTGGTTTGGGGGGGTTTTGGGGGGTGTGATTTTGTTTTTGTTGTGTGGTTGTCGGTTCGTGGTTGGGGGAGGTTTTTTGTTGGGTTGGCTTGTTTTTTGTGGGGTTTTTTTGCTGGTTCCCTGTGTTGTTTTTGGGTTGGTGGTGGTGGTGGGTGTGGTGTGTTGGACCTGTTTGTGTTGTGGTTTTCTAGGTGGGGTTTTGTTTCCATGGTGTCGGGTGCGTCGTTGGTGGGGTGTTTTTTGGGTGTAGTGGGTTTGTGGTGTGGTTGTTTGGTTGTTGAGGTCTGGAGGGGCTGGGGGAGTGTTGGGTTGGTTGTGGTTGTTGTGATTGTGGGTCGGGTTTTGGGGGGTTGGGTAGTGGGGGGTTAGGGGTTTTTTAGTTGGGTTTTGGGTGTTGTTGTGATTCTTTGTTTTTTGTTGGGTTGGATTATTTGACTATGGTGTTGTTTTTGGTTTGGGGGACCGCTTGAGGGTTGTTGGGTAGGTGGTGGGCTTGGGTGATTTTTTTGTGTTGGTTCTGGGGTTCTTGGTGGTATTGGTTGTTTGTCGTGTATTTAATTTTGATGGTTTTTTTTGGGGGGTTTTTGTGGTTGTTGTGGTTTCGGGTTTCTGGTTTTCAGGGTGTGATTGGTTTTTTTTTTAGGTGGGTTTGGATTTGTTGGGTTGTTGGTCCTGGGGGGTTTCATTGTGGTTGGGTACTCGTGTATAGCTTTGGCGTTTGGTATGTGAGCGGTTGGTGTGGGTTTCCAGCTTCGCGAGTTTTGTGTGGTTTCTTATTTTGTGTTTTCCTGGGTTTGTCTACTTTGTGTTGTTTTTTTTAGCTGTTGGTTTTTGGGTGGTTGGTGGTGTGTGTGGGGTGGGTGGGTTGGGTTGTTGTGTGGTGTTGGGGATTTTTCGTTGTTTGGGGTGATTTGGGGTTTGTGTTGTGTGTGGTTTTTCTTTTGTTCTTGTTTTTTTTTTTTTGCTTTTCCGTTTCTGGTTTTTTTATTTGTTTGTATTTGGTTTCTGTGTTGATTGTTTTGTTGCTTCTTTTTTTTGGTTTTTTTGTGCTTTTTGGTGGTGTGGTATTTGTGTTATCTGGTTTGTGGTTCGTTGTTCGTGGTTTTTGACTTCTTTTTCTATTCCGCGTTTTTTCCTGGTTTGCGGCTTTGTTTTCGCCTTTGTGTGTTTTTCTCCGTTTTTGATTTTCGTTTTTGTGTTTTTGTCTGTCATGTTTTGTGGCTTTGGTCTTTTCGTGGGTTGGTTGGTATTGTTCTTCTTATAGCGTATTATTCGGGTTCGTGGTGGGTAAGTTGGTGTTTTGTCGCTGTTTTGCTTGTTTTGTGTGTGTTCTTGGATCTTTTTTCCCATGCTGTGTTGTGTTTGCGTTATTTGTTCTTTTGGTTTGTTCCTTTTGTCTTTGTTGGTTGTTTGTCTTTTTCTTGTTTTTGTGGTGTGTTTGGTGCCTATCTTCAGGACATTGTTTTTTATATTGCATTTGTTTGGCTACCTTGGGGTTTGTGTTTTTGTTTTTTTTTATGGTGGGTGGATCTTGTTTTTTGGTGGGCGGGTTCTTTTTTGATCGTGTCCTGGTTCTTTGTGCTGGTTTTGGGTTATGTTTTCTTTTGTGAGTTACTTGGGATGACATAGTATTTTGGATGTTTGTTAGTGTAGCTTCTGCGTTTCTGTGTTTTGTTTGTGTGTTATTTTTTTGTTCTGTGTTGTGGTATTTTTGTGGCTATTTTTTTTTTTTTTTTTGTGTTGGATTGGGTGATGCGGGTATATTGCGTTGGTGGATGGTTTGGTTTTGGGGTGGTGTGAGTTGTTTGCTATTAGGGGGGTGGTTTGTGTTTTATATTTTTTGGTGGGGGGTTTCTTTTTGTTGTGGTTTTTTTTGGGGTTGTTGTGTGATTGTGCCGCTTTTGGGGTTGGTTGTTTTTTTGTATGTGGGTTCTGTGTGTTTGGGTGGTGGTTGGATTCTTATGTTTGCCTGTTTTTTAGTTATTTCATTTTTTGTTGTGGGATGGTTTGGTTATGGTTTATGGTTGTTGGATGGTTGTGTGAGCGGACTTTTGTGTTGGTAGGATTTTGTATGGTTTGGGTTTGTGGTTTGTTGGTTTTTGTTAATGGTTGGTTTGGTAAGGTCGGGATGTGTTTTTCTTTAGGGCTTGTTGTATGCTGTTTGGATTTTTGTTTGATGTTGGTGCGTTGGGTTTTTGGGGATGTTTCTAGTTGTCTTTTTTTTTTGGGTGGTTTTTGTTTTTGGGTGTTGTTTGTCTACGGGGGGCTATTGTGGATGTCTGGTTGGATTATGGTGGTATTGGTTTGGGGTGTTGGTTGTGTATTTTTTGTTGTGTTGGGTGTTTTTTGGTTTGGGTATTGTGTGGTCGTGTTTGTGTTGTGTTCTTGGTTGTTGGGGTGTGCTGTTTTGGTTTGTGGGTGGGTCTGTAGTTTGGGATAGTTTCGGTGTTGTTTTGTTTGGTCTTGTGGTGTTATTTGGTATTGTTGTATAGTGTTTGTGATATGGGCGATTTTGGTTGGGCTGTTGTTTGTTGTAATGGGTGCGTTGTGTGGGGGTCGATTTGTGAGGGGCGGAGGGGTGTGTGTTTGTTTGGTGTTGTGTTTGGGTGGATTGGGGGAGTTGTTTGGTGGTGATTGGTGATGGGTTTGGTTGGTTGGTGTGAGTTGGGGGTTTGTTTTTGGTGTTGTGTTTAGGTGTTACCTTTTATTGTTCCTGTTTGTTTCTGTTTTTTTTGTTTTTTTCGTGTTGGTTTTTTGTGTTTTTTTTGGTGTTTTGTTGTCTTTTTTTGTTGTGTTTTTGTGTTATTTCTTGATTGTTTTTCGTCTTTTGGGGTTCTTGTTTGTTTTTATTCCTTGGGTTTTTTGTTTTTGTTGTGTGTTTTTTCTCTTCGTTGTTCTTCTCTTTTTTTGTTGCTTATTCTTTCTTTTTGGTTTTCCTTGGTCCGTGTTTTTTCCTTGTCCTTCTTGGGTCTTTTGGCTGTTCGGTGTGTTTGTGTTTGTCTGATTCCTGGGTTTCTTTTTTCGTTGCTGCTTTTTTTGTTTTGTCTCTTTGTTCTGGTGCTTTTCCTGTGGTCGGGTATTTTCTTATTTCCTGTGTTGGAGTTTTGGCCCTTTCTTTTTCTGTCTTGATTGGTTGTGTTTGACGTCCTTGGCTGGGCGTTTGCCTGGGTCGTTTTTCGTTTCTTTTGTCGCTTTTCATGTTTTAGTCTGGTCGTTTTTGTTTTTGGTTTTGGGTCTTTCGTGGTTTTCTTCTTTTTTTTTGGTGTTTTTGGTTTTCGTCTGCCTTTTGTTCGTGAGTTGTTGGGGGCTTTTTTTTTGTCTGCTGGTCTTTCTTTGTCTTTCCTTCCTGGCTCGTGTGTTTTTTGTATTTTGGTTTGTGGTTTTTTTGCCTTTGTGTGGTTTAGGGTGTTTCATCTTTCGGTACGCTGGTTGCTTTTGTGGCTTATTATTTGGAAATGTCGCTTGTTGATGTATTTTCTTGTCTGTTTGGTTGTCTCGTCTTTTTTGTTTCTTTTTGTTTTTTTGGTTTGCTTTTGCCTGCTTTGTTTGTGTCTTTATTTTGTTCTTTGTTCTCGTGTTTTTGGTTTTTCCTGTGGTTTTTTTTGTGGGTTCTTAGTTGCGTGTGTGTGGTTGTTTTTCTTCTTGTTTTTTTTGTTTTGTTCTTTTTGTGTTGTTATGTTTTGATTTGTGTTTTGTTGTTTTTGCTTTTGTTGTTTTGTTTCTACTTTCGGTTTTTTGTCTCGTTTTTTTCGGGGCTTTTTTTTTGTGTTCTTTTTGTGGCTGTTGTTTTTGTGTTTTGGCGTTGGGTTTGCGTGTGTTTATATTGTGCTGTATATTTTGTTCGTGTTTGCTTGGTTTTGTTTTTCTTTTTTTCGGGTGGTTGGTGGGTGGTGGTGTTTGTGGTGCTTGTAGGAGGTTGGTTTTTATTTGGTGGCTTCTGCGCCGTCTGCTGTTGTTCTTCTTGGATTGTGCGTTGGATTTTCTGTTTCTGTTCGGTTTTGTTGTGTCGGTTCCGGTCTTTGGTGTTTTTGTCGTTCTTCACTTTTGGTTTTTTATTGGTTTGTTCGTTTTTGGGCTGAGTTTTGTTGTCTGTGGATGGGTCTCTTGCTGGTTCTTTGCATTCATGTTTTTTTGTGCGGTAGCTGCTTGACTTGTAGATTGGGTTCTTTTTTGCCCTGTTCGAGGTGCGCCGCTGCTGGTTTTTTCTTCCTCCTGTTTTGTTTCTTCGTTTGGCGGCGGCTGCTTAGTTTTGTTTCTTCTTATCTTTGTTGTTGCCGGTGCGTTGTGGTTGTTTTTGTTCCGGAGGTTGGTCTGCTGTTTGTGTTAGTGGTGGTTGGCTGTTTCGTTTGTTGTGTTTTGTTCTTTTTTGCGTGTTTGTTCTGGTGAGTTGTTCCTTTTGTTGTGGTTTCTGGGTTTGTGCGTGTGTTGGTCGGTTGGTCTTTTTTTTTCTTTTTTGTGCTGTTTTTCTTTTTTCTGAGTTGTCGTGTCGGGTTGTTGGTGCTTTCTTTCGCTTCTATTGGTTTTGGGTGTCCGTGTGTGCCGTGGTTTTGTGCTGCGGTGTTGCTGCGTTTTAGGGCGGTCTTGCGTTTGGTGTTGGTCAGGTTTTTTGGCGTTATTTTTGCGTGTTGTTTGTTTCCCTGTGTCTTGCGTTTTTCGTTTTGCGTTTTTTTGGGGTGTTTCTTGTCGTATTTCTTTGGTTGGTGGTGTGTTTCTTTTGCTGTCTTCGGGGTCTTTTGTTTGCTGGTGTCGGTTTGAGCGGTTTGTGCTGCGTTCGGCTGGCGTTGTATCGCTCTGTGCTTTGTGTTTGTTTTTTGTTTTTTGGTTGTGGGGGGGTGTTTGCTTGGTTGGGATGTTTCTGTTTCTGGGGGTTTCTGGGGGGGTTGGGTCTGTGCGATGGGCTGTGGTGTTGTTAGGTCTGGGTTTGTTATGGTTGTGTTGGCTGCTCCCCCTCTGGTTAGTGTGTGTTAGAGTCGTTTTCCTTTTTTCGTTTTTTTTCTGTGCGGTTTTCTGGGCCTGATGGTGGCTGTTCTGGTGTTGGGTTTCTTTGTCTTTGTGTGCAGTTCGGGGGTGTTTTTTTTTGTTGTTTGTTTGTTTTCGGGTGTTGCGGGTGTGTCATTTGGGTGGTTTGTTGTAGTTGTTCTTCTTGTTCTGTTTTTCTTTTCTCTGTATGGTTTTCTTTTGCGCTTTCTTTCTTAGGGTGTGTTTGTGTGTGGTGGCTTATTGTGCTTGTGTGTGTTGTGTGGTTGGTGGGGGTTCCCGATTTTTGCCCGGTTGGTGTTTGATGGGTGTTTGTCCTGTTTCTTTTCTGGCGTGTTTGTGTTTGTGGTTCTGTGCTACTTACTGCCGTGTGGTTTCGGGGGTGTGTGTTTGGGCGGTGTGTTTGGGGGGGCGTGTGTCTGTCGTTTGGTTTGTTTTCGTTTTGTGTGTCGGTAGCGTGGTGTTGGGTTAGGTTGCCCTTTTTGGTTTGGTGGGTGTCTGTTCGTAGTTTTTTGTGTTTTTTGGCTCTTGGGGGGGGTGGGTTTGTGGGTTGTCGGTTTCTTGCTTTTTGGGTTTCGTTGTGGTGGCTTCGTCCTTCTGTTGTTGGGGTGGGGCTCGGGTTGTTGTTGTTTGTTGTCGCTTTTTTTTTCCGTTTGTTGGTTTGTCTGCGTTCATTTCTTTGCTCTATTTTGTCGTTTTGGCTATGCGTGTGTGGTCTTTGTGTTCTTCGTTGTCGTATTGTTTTTTTCGTCGTGTGTCGTGTGTTTCGTTTTGGCTTGTCTTGTAGTCTGTCGTGTGGGCGGCTTGTCGTTTTTTTGTTGTGGGTTTGTGTTCGCTTTGTTTTGTTGTTTGTAGTCTTGTGTTTTTTCGTTTTGCTTCGGGTGGTCTTTGCGTTGTCTTTCGTTTTTTGGTGTTTTTTTTTTTGGTTTTTGGTGTTTGTTTTTGTGGTTTGTTTTTTGTGGTTTTTGTAGCTCGCTTGCTTTGGCGGTGTTCTGTTGCTCGTTGTGGTTTTTCTCTTCGTTGCTCGTGTGTGATGTGTTTTTTTCTTTGGGTTTCTTTGTTTCTGCTCTACGTGTTGTTTTTTGTTGGTCGGTTTCTGCGTTTGTGCGTCTTGAGTCCGTTTTGGTGTTTGGGTGTTGGTTTTTCCGTTTCTGTTATGTTTTGACACTTTTTTGTTGTTTGGTACATAGCTCTGTTTTTTTGTGTCGTCTGTGTTTGCCTTTCGGTCGGGTTTTTTGGTTCTTGTTTTGTTGCTTTTGAGTTCTTTCTGGGCTTCGCCTTGTGTTCTTTTGTGTTGTTTTGCTGGTTTGCTGTTCTTTGTTTTTCTTATTCTTTTTTTTTCTTTCGTTTTCCGTTTTTTTGCTTGATTGCTTTCTTGTTTGTTGTGTCTTTGTTTTTTGCTGCTTTTCTTTTTTGTTTCTTTTTTTCTTTTGGTTTGTTGTTTGCTGATGTTTTCCCTGTCTCGCTTTAATGGCGTTGTCCTTCGTGTCGTTGGAGGGCGGCGTCTGCCTGTTGCTTTTTGTCTCTCTTTGGTGTTTCTTGTTTGTTGTGTCGCTCTTTATGGCTTTGTTGGTTTCTTTCTTGTGGTCTGTTCTTTTGGTGCGTTTTGTTCGTGTTTGTCGTGGCCTTGGGGTTTTTTGTTTTTTTTGCTTTGGTTGTTTGTTGGGTTGTTTGCTCTGCTTTTTTTGCGTTCTTTTTGTGCTTTCGTTTTGTTTGTTGGTGGTTTTTGTTTTTCTTGTGGGTGGTGTTTTTTTTGTGTTTAGCGATTTGCCGCTTTGTTTTTGGGTTGTCTTTTTTTTTTGTGCTGGTCCGTGGTTTGTCCTTGGTTTGGTCCTCTTTGGTGTTTTTTTTTTTTGGTTGGCGCTTTGTTTGTTGTTTTGTTCTGCTTTTTTTGTTCTTTACGGTGGTGCGTGGGCTTTTTGCGTGTGTCTGTTCGGTCATGTGTGTAGTTCTGGGGATTTCGTGTCGGCTTTTGGGAGTTGTTTGGCTGTTGTTCTTTGTGCTTTTATTTTGCTGTCTTTCCGTTATCTGTGTGTGTTTTTACTTGTGGTTTTCTTTTGCTGTGTTGGTGTGGCTTTGGTCGTTTCGTTTTTTTCGTTAAGTGATGGTGTTATTTTGTTGTCGGTTCGTTTATTCGCTTTGGGTTTGTGTGGTGTTGTTTTTGTTTGTTGTATCTTTTTTTTTTTTATCTGTCTTTTTTCGTGGCTTTTTGGCCCTCTGATTCTTTTTGTTTTGTTTTGGTTATGTTTTTTTTGTATGCCTCCTTTTCTTTCTTTTTCGGCCTTTTACTTCTGGCTGGTTTGCTTTCGGTGTTTCTGTTTTTTTTTTTTTTTTGTTTGTGCGCTTTTTCTCCTCGCTTCTCTTTTTTTGTTTTTTTCTGGTGTGGGGGTTGGGGGGTGGGTGGAGGGGATGGGGAGGGGGGGGGTTGGCCCGTTGCAGCCTCGCGAGCCGCGAAAAACCGCCAAAACAGGGTTGGCGGGGCCCGGCCTGTCCGGATCGGAATTGGTGCGCGCTTTCTCGCCTGACCGAGCTTCCGGCCTCGACCCGGCCGCTAATCTGCCTCCGAGATCGTCCCAGACCCGGGCAGAACCTCATCCGTTTTCTGCACCGGGGCGCCATTCGCGGTACTTCACGGCGAAGCATCCGCAGAAGACCGACCGTGACGTCGATGCGGTCAAGACTCCTCGATTCTCTGGCGCTCGCGCCCGCGCCGGCATAACCGCCGCGGCCGTCGGCCCCCTGAACGAACGCTCAGCCCCCCCGAGCCGGTTAGCAGTACCCCCGCCTCGTTCCCCCCGCCGCCGTCCTAAATCGGGAAACCAAACAAGCGGCAATGTATCGTCCGAGTGATCGCGACCCTGCGGCAACATGAGCGCGTGCTAAATCGCGCATGCGGCGGGCCGGTTTCGAGGAGCCACACCATGGCCGTGGATAAAACGCCCTTATCCTCCGCACGAATTCCCGGTTACGGATGCTGGGCAGCAGCTACTTCCCGCCTGCAGACGGGGTTCCGCGCCTGGGCGGAGGTGAAACATCGGGCAGTTTTCGCGCCGCCGAGCGATGAACCGGGGATCCCTCGGGCCCCTCATTCCGGAACGTTCCCCCGAAGGACGAGCCTGGACCTACCTGGATCCTCCGTGTCCACGAATCCCCCCCCTGGCTTGGAAAAGTTCTTGAACGCGCCGATGCCTGGCCGGGGCCGCCGCGTTGTGCCGCCCACCCATGCCGGGCTAAATCACACCCCCCTCCGAACACATTCCGTGCGCGTGACCCGTGCCCCTGGCAGCCCACGCCCCTCGCGGCCGGCCGCCCAGGGTCCCCGACGCGCCCGGTGGTCGGCGGATGGCCCGTTTTCGTGCGGTCCTGCACCTTCTAACCCGTTACCACGACTCACCCGTCGGTGGGTGTTCCCCGAGCGGCCGCCGCCGTTACGAGCGGACCTTTCGCGCTGAGCGACGTAATGGGACAACTTTTTGCTTCGACCCGGCCAACCGCAAACATAGCCGATGATGATCGCGACGGCCGGCAGCGGCCCCGCGCGCAAGTAACCAGCCTCGACCGCCGCGAAGAAGTCGACACCTTTTTCGTTTCCTCTACCGCTGACGGGGGAGCATACTTTTTCCCGCCGCGAAGGCGGCCGGGGCATCCCCTCGAGACAGTTGTGCCCCGTTCCTCCTCGCTCGCTAGCCGTGGCCAAAAGGCCGGCCCGATGGGGCGCATTGACGAGGCAAGGGCTCCCCGCCATCCTCCCAACGAATGGCCTGACCATCCGCGAGATGCCGAAAGCACCTCGATACCTGCGTGAACGCCCGCCGCCAGACCACATGCGTCCGACGGCCCATGGCGACGCTCATTTTCCACAACCAGACCAAAGAGAAAAATCCCCTCCCGCTCTCATCCGCCGCAAAAAAAAAAAGAAAAAAAGTAAAAAAAAAACCGAAATCTACAAGAAATCCCGCCTTCGTTCGTCGCCCGGACGAACGCGCGCCGAATCCCTGCCTTATGCCGGAAGGGCCCCGGCCATCTCCGTGAAGTGAAGCTGCTGGAGACGCTCCACACCTGCCTCCACGGATGCCGACAAAATCGCGGTGTTTAATGAACCACAATCCCGTTTGCCGTCAACGACGATCCATCCCCCCGCTATCTTCGCGAAAGTCCCTTCAACTACGACTGGAAAGGGGAGATGAAAAGACCGGCCCTGTTTCGCTGGTGTGGGAACATCCATCCGCCAGGGGCCCTACGCTCTGAACGCGGTCCACTTGATCGAAGAGCCCTGGAAGAGGCCGTGACGCAGGGTCGTCCGGCAACGTGCATTGGTCCTTCGTTTCGGCTGCCGCGGTGCCGGCCGACGATCCCCCGGCCATGCCGGCGGATCTTTCCTCCGGTGACCGACCGGATACACACAGTGTAAATGAATGGCGACCTCGAAAGCGCACGGTGCACGCGGGGGGCCCACGCTTTGGTCCCTCGGCAACAAGTCCCTCGAGTCTTCCCCATCGCGGGCTGCCCTGCCGGTCGAGACGGGCACGGGACTCGTCGACGAGGTTCTCTCCCCGGCCCGCCCGCCATCCCGCGGTCCGGTTCTCGTCATCGATCAACCCCACCCCGTCTCCCGGCGCCACAACGCCATCGTCGGCCGCCGGCAAGACATGCAGTTTTGCAGTTTTCGCGTCGCGGGCCTGCAGCCGTTTCGGCGTGCCTATGTCGGGCTCGACATGCCGAACTTGCGCCGGAATGGGGAATCGGCCAAAGTATCATCCCCCGGCCTCGTCCGGGTCGTTCGTTCCGGAAGGCTGCCGCCCGATTCATTGCGAGTTTCTTCCAGTCAATTACGACCGGCCAAGCGTTTGCCCGGCGGCGCTTCGGT
>Ga0179591_1215320_pt1 | contig 13232 bp, 10 predicted proteins | sample CZOMad2_1_08_16f_FD_182891 | JGI IMG/M metagenome (GOLD analysis project Ga0179591, IMG submission 182891) | Vadose zone soil fungal communities from Angelo Coast Range Reserve, California, USA - CZOMad2_1_08_16fungal (PacBio error correction) | ecosystem: Environmental > Terrestrial > Soil >...
TAAGAAATGGGTAAAAGTAGACACTGGGGCCTATTAATGGGGGGTACAACGCAACCGGGGGTTCAACGACATCTCTGAAGAAAGGGTAATGGAGGAAAAAAAAAAAAAGACTCAGGGGGGGACACAACGAGTACGGAAGGTGTCCCCCATCCCTCCAAAACCAGGATGCAAAAAAAAAAAAAAAAAAGCAAAAAGGGGGAAAGACTACAAGAGAGGGGGGATGCCGCACCGTCATTGGGGACAAGCCGCACCAATGTACGAAAAAAAAGAAAATCATGCCTCACACATGACAGACTTGTCTGGTAAGCTCCACCGTGGCAAGGAGGGGGGAGGGCCCAAAAGAAGAAAAAAAAGGGCCAATTCAGACAACCTGCTCAGAACTTAGACGAAAAAACCCCGGGCCAGGGACACAATCACGGGGGACGCCACGCATTCGCGGGAAACCAAGGAAATCTTCTTCGCTCCCAATGCAGTAACTTACCAGAAAAAAAAAGGGATAAGAGGGCCGTCACAGGCGTCCATCGAACGCAGAACCGGACGGATGCGGAACAGGGGGGGGGCCAGCGAACAATGCACCCGAGCTTTGACACTGGACGAGTCACAAAGAGGGGGGGAAAGAAAAGCCTCAAAAAAGGTAAAAGGAAAAAAAGCCAAAGGGAAAACGCGACCAAGGGTCCAGTGACTACATCGACGCCAAGCCACCCAAAAGCTTAAGGGTCAGCCCAAAGTGGGAAAAACAAGAAACCACCAAGATTCAAGATATGGCCGACGCGGGAAGCCAAAGGGATCACAGAAAAAAAGAAAAACAAACGAGAGGGGAAGAGAAACGGGAAAACAGAGCAGCAAAGAAGAAACATTGGAGAGCTGGCTTCCCGTGGAAGGGAGGAACAATCCCAAAAAACAGACCGTAGTAGACTAGGCAACCCGAAATCCGTCAACCCTCAACAACGTAGTGAAAAAAACAAAAAATGGGGGTAGGAAAAAACCGGCTTCGGGCATTTTCGGGGAAGGCAAAGGGGGTCTATAAGTCGAAACCTACTCGGGGGGGCAAGCACAAAAACAAAGAAAAAGGCAGACCCGCTCAGTTCACTCCTAGAAAAGGAAAAAAGGCCAAAGAAAAAACGCCGTCTACGAAAAACTAAACACCCGGCAAGGCGAACCAAAAACCAGGCCACGGGCCGACACCAACCTTGTTCACGCAAGGAGAGAAGCGAAGAGGAAAAGCCGCCAAACCAGGAACAACTCTAAAAGCCGGAAAAAAGGGGGAAAACCTGGAACGGCAACGACTACGACTTCCCGCCCCAGTTCAGGGACATTAAGAGAAATACATAAGAAAACGAGCAGGATGCAAAAAAGACAAAAAGGAAAAAACAAGGTAGGTCATCCACAGGGCTTGGACACCGGCGGCCGCCCTTTCACTCCAAGAAAAAAATCATAATCACCTGCCTACCCATTGGCCAGAGGAAGATAACACTCGGTCAGGGCAAGACAAGGGGGAAAAGAAGGTTCCAGAAAGACAAGATCCACCTACGATACTCCAAAATTAAATCTGACAAGGGAGCCAAAAGCACGCAACACCATCTCGGGGGGTCAATGGAAGAAAGGGGGAAACAAGGGGGGGGGAAAAAAAAGGAGAAAAGGGGGAAAAACAAACAAAGCCTGACTCAGGGGGACTCAGGTGAAAAAGGGGAATGAACGTGTTGAAAAAAGGGCTTCCATTAATTTCACTGTTAAGTATTAAAAGGTCACGCTAAGATAAAATTAGTCCAAGGGGAGCGTAGCAGGTCACAAAGGACGTGTGCAGAAATGAAACTCCATGGAATTGGGTGACGAACTAAAAAGAAACGGCACAGAGACGTGCATTTCCCTCCCCTTTAATACACCGACGGGAAGAAAAAAAAGTGACAGAGGGGGCGTCAAGGAGAGGAGCCCACGGGCCGACATGTGCGGCACCGGACCCTGGGGGCTTTCGGGGGAGTGAAAACCACGACGAAAAAACCTGCCAAACCTCCTTCCGGAACCCGAATTCGGGGAGGTTAAAAAAAGGGAGCAAAAAGGAAGAAATACAAAGAACAACCGTCCTGCAGACGGGGGGTACGCCGAGTAAGTCCGTGAAAAAAAAAACGGCATTCAGCACGTGGGTCCAATCACGCCGCAAAAAGGAAAAGAGGAAAATGATCCGAAGGCACAAGTAGGGCGACCGAAAGGCCGGGGAGCAAGGGGCGAAGACCAAAAAAAGTCAATCGAAAAACCGCCCGGTCCAGGGTGCACTAAAAAAAAGAAAAAAAAAGGGCTACCCCCGAGGGCTTCCCTTGGGAAGGGGATGCCGTTCCAAGCCGGCAAACAGGGTGGATTAAGTCGGAAGAAGTAAAGGGAAGAGGGGACACGTAGGCACGGGGGGGGAAGAAACGGAGAAACGCAATCTCGGAGGCACAACAAAAACAAAGAAAGAGAATGCGGTCGCCCGTGCTCCGGTAGGAAAGAACGTCGCCCGGAATAAAAAAATGACCCAAGAAACCTCTTGAGTGAAAGTGACTCACCACTGCCCGGACTTGGACCAGCGTCCCCAAGCTCAAGAACAGCAAACCCGCGGTGTACACAGGACGAAAGAGCATCCGGACCGGCAGGCGCGGTGGGAACAAAAAAAAAAAAAAAAGAAGGGGGTCAAAAGGGAGGAAAATCAGAGAGCAAAATAGGGCTGAAAGAAGTTCAAAAAAAAAAGTGAAAGGCCTGCTCATCGTGAAGGAACAAACTCCGTATCAAGGGACATTGGGACAGTGAAGAGACCGTGCGGGGCAGGCCCACTTAGCAAGAAGTTGGTTTGAATGACTCGCCGTGCTGACCAGGAAAAGGGAATGGCCCAAAAGTGACTAAGAGTTTTTTTCCCCTTTGATTAAGGGGAATTGTGAGGAACGAACAGGGGGACAAGTGCCAAAAAAAAAGGGGAGGGAAGGGGTGAGACGGAATGGCTGGCTATGCGGTCAAGGACGTGCAAGAGGGAAAAGGGTTAATGGAAAATGGGTATGTCCATAAGACTCTCGGGGGGGCAAAAAAAAGGGGGACGGAGGGGAGGGCACCATGTGCTCAAAGTTAGTAAAAAAAAAACACCAATGTGGGCGTGAGTAGAGAAAAAATGACTACAATGGAATAATGATCGTATCGTTACCTTTAAAACGACATTACCCGGGAAAAAGTGACAAACGGAAAGGGAGGGAAAAACGTACCTTAATTAGGTCAGTCAGGTACGGCTTTCGGGGGGGGCCCAAAGGGGAAGTCCGGGCAACGAGCTGTGCTTTTTTCCGCTTTCTGTTCAAGAAAAAAGGGAAAAGGAGGCGGGTAACGCCTTGTGCTAGGGAAAGAAGGGTGAACCGGGGGGTGGTCCTGAAAAGGTGAAGGTGTCTGGAACTATGTGCCATTGGTGTCTAGGTGAACAAAGAGGAGGGGGGGGCGAAAGGGTCAACAGATGAGTGTCGCCGTCCGGCACAGAAGGGGTGGGGGGCGAAACTATTGGGACCTCTTTGCGAATCATCTGGGGCAAAAAAACTCAAGGGGGGATAGGGAAAGGACCCCTGAAAGCTGGGCGGAACCCGGTTAGTTTCGTTTGCCGGGTAATGGGGAAAACAGCAACAAAAGAGTTTCCCTTTTGCTTTTGCAGTGAAAAAAAAGGGGGGGGAAAAATGGGGGGGGGGGACAACGGGCAACGTGGCTGGTTGGGGGGGAGAGTTCAACCAAAGGGTGGGGCAACACTCTTATACTGATGGTAAAGGAAGTGCTTGAAAAAAGAGAGAGGAGGAGCGGACAGAGGGGGAAAGGATTGCGGTGGAACCTCTAGGAGGACGATGTATGGAAAAACAATGGACGACGCTACGAATCCCTACTAAAACCAGTGGCAGCAATAAGGGGGGAGAGGGAAAGGGGCTGGCGCAAGGTCGTCACCCTGGAGGGGTCTGCAAAACGTGTACACGGCTGAGCAAAATCTTCTCGTTTGAGGGGGGGCCGGGAAGAAAGATGAAAAGGTACAAAAGAAAACACGCAGCGGTGGGGATTGGGCGTGTGATCATTGGGGCAAGGGAGGTCAGGGGCCAACAGACCAAGGGATCTTGTGTGAACGCCCACGGGCTGGGAAAAAGACGCAAGGAGACTGTGAAGAAGAGAGGTGAGGACCGGACACACATGGGAGCGGGGTCGGCGGGGGGAACCTGGTAGTAAAGTGTAATGGAGTCACTTCGACCATCAGGGGGTGGACCTCGTAAATGAAAAAAAAAACGGAGGGGGGGGGGACACGGGTACTGGCAGCATCCACCGCTGGGGGGGAAAGGCCGAGGACCCGCAAAGGGTTGGTACTTCCCGCGGTCGGCTGTTGGAGGCTCCCGGAAGCAAAAGTGAGAAGGGGTGCTGAGACGGGGAAAAAGGGCTTGGTCGCAGGGGGTAAGCGGCGGTGAAGACCCCAAGCGGAAGGGGGACCTGGGGCAGGTTTTTCTTTCCGAAAATGGAGGGGGCAGGAAAAAGGAGGAAAAAAGGGGAAAAGTGGCACCGTTCAACGGGGTGTGCACCACAAGGCCGAATTGTCAGACGAAGGGCACAAGTACCAATCTGTAACTGGGAAGAACCAAAAAAAAAAAGAAGAAACACAAAAAGAGTCACGGGCTGTAAGTCCCAGGGAACGTGCGGGAAGACGGAAAAAAAGGACATCTCAGAAAAAAAGTCCGAGGTGGTAAGTAGTTAAAGGTGCGAAAGGGGGGTGCGGGTCCCAGCCCGTTGGGGGAGTGGTTACTGATATCACTGTTGTCAAGGACTAGTTTTGGGATCAACAATAAAAGGGGCCTCCGAACGTCGTGGGTGGCCAGCTGTCAAAAGTACGGGCCACAGGCGTAGGGCGTCCAGGGGAAGAAAAGCAGACACGGAGTCTTCAGGCCTTGCAAAGAAGAGAAGGGAGGGGAGCTGACAGGAGAACTGGTCAGCCAGGTCAGGGCGGCGAGGTTGAAAAAAAGACGGAGAGGGGTGGGATACCCCAGTGTGATGGCGGAACCTCTGTCATAAAGAAAACCAAAACAAAAAAGGAGGGGAACAGCAAAAAAAACCCAACACACCCCCCCCCCCAAAAAAAAACCCACCAAACCCACCCACCCCCCCAACCCCCCACCAGCCCAAACCCCCCCCACCAAAAACCCCACCAGAACCACAAAAACCCCCCCCCCCCCCCCCCCCACCCCCCCCAAAAGCCCCCCCTCCCACCCCACCCCCACCCCCACCCCCCTCCCCACCCAACAAGCGCCCACCCCCCCCCCCCCAACCCACCACCCCCCAAACCACACCCCAAAAGCCCCCGAGCCCCCCCGGTCAGCCCCTCCCGAACATACCACACACCGCACCCCCCAGAATGTTTCGATGCAGCCCCCCCCACCTCCCGAAGAGAACCCCAAAAACCGCACCCCACCCCCCCCCCCCCCCCCCTCCCCCCAATCCCCACCCCACACCCGAAAAGAGACCCCACCCCCCCCCCCCCCCCACCCCCCCCAACGCCACACCCAGAAACAAACACCCCCCCCACCCCACCCCCCCCTCCCCAAACCCCCAACCCCCGGCCCTTGCAACTCCTCACCCCCAGGCCCCGGCGCGCCCAAACCCCCCAACGCCCCCAACTCCGCGGGAATACCCCCCCCGCCCCCCCCCCGCCGCCCCACACCGCCCACCGCCCCCACCAACAAAAACTTATGAGCACCCCCCCCCACCCCATCCCGTCCCTCCCCCCAGCCGCATAACCCCGCCCCAAAACAAAATAAACCGAACACCCCCTCCCCCACCACCCGCCCCCATGCAAAACCCAAAACCCCCCTCCCCACCCCCCCCCCCCGCCCCCCACCCCCCAAAACTCCTCCCACCCCCCCCCACCCCCCCCCCCCCCCCCTAAAACAACCCAAAAACCCCCCCCCCGACCCCCCACAACCCCACCACCCACCCCCACCGCCCGCCACAGCCACCCCCCCCCACCCCCTCGAAAAAAACCAAAACTACCCCCTCCACCCCCCCCCACAGCCCCTCCTGCGGGCCCCCAGAACCCCCCACCCCGCCCCTGCTGCCCCCTCCCGCCCCCACGCTGCCGAACCCCAGGCCCCCCACCCGCGCAGACCCACCCCCCACACACCCCCATCCCCAACCCCCCCCCCTACCTACCCCCCTCCGCACCCCGGCGCCCGTACCCCCCCCACCCTCCCATCCACCCGCTCAAAACACAATCCACCCCCACCCCACCACCCCCCCCCCCCACCCGACACACCCCGCCCCCCACCCGCCCCCCGCCTCTCCCCCTGCGGGCGGGCCCCCCGCCGGACCTCCCCCCTCGAACCCCAACCCCGCCCCCGCCCCCCCCGCCCCCCCAACGTCCCCACTCCATACCGCCCCACACCCAGCACCTTGAGCCCGCCCGACCACCGCCCCCCCGCAGATACTATCCCGAGCACGCCCGCGGGCCCGCCGGCCCAACCCTCCCCCCGAAACGCCCACCCCTGAGCCCAACAACGCACCTCCCCCCGCCCCGCACTCCGCCCACAACCCGCCGAACCACCTCCCCCTCCCTCTCCGACGCCGCCACCCCACTCGCCCACGCCCGCAAACTTGTTCACGCGGCCCACCCCTGACCCCCCCCCACCCCGTCCCCCCGCCGGCCGCCATCACCCCCCCCCCCCGCCCCTCCCCTCCCCCACCCGCCGCGGGCCCTCGCTTACGACCACCTACCCCAAGCGCCCCCCCACCCGACCAACCGCCCCACGGCCCACCACCCCCCTATCACCCCCAAGCCCCCCAACCCCGCCCGGCCGACCCTGACGACCCCCCCCCACCCCGTCTGCCCCCCTCCCCCCCCGCGCCGCTAGGTAACCCATTGAGCCCCTCCGACCCGATACCCCAACCCCCCCCCCCGGCCACCCCCACAGCCCCCCCGACGCCCCCAACCCAACAAACCAACCCCCACAGCTCCCCCGTGCACCCCGGCCCACCCCCCCCCCCCAAAGCACAAAACAAAACCGCCCCCCCCCCCCCCCACGACCCGCAAAACACCCCCGGCCCAACCCCCCCTCCTCCACCCCCCGGAACCCCCCACAAACCCACCCCCCCTCCACACCCGCCGCGCCGGATCCCGGCCCCCCACACCACGAAAACCCCCACCCCCCCGTCCCGACCGCCCCAACATAAAGACCCCCATGCCCCCCGCAAGACCCCCCGTACACCCCTCCCCCGGCCCGCAACCCGCAACCCCTCCGCCAACCTCTATCACACACCCCTCCCTCCCCCGCCGCCCGGCCCCCCCCCCCCCCGCCCGCAACCCCGGTACAACCCCCCCACCTACCCCCGCCCCCCCCCACGCGCCCTCCACTGGCCCGCCCCCTGAACAACTTACCCCCCACACCCACCTCCCCCCCCCCCCCCCGCCCCCCACACCCCCCCCCCCAAGGGCGACAAGCCCCTCCCCACCCCCCCACCCACCCCACAGCGACGCCCCAAACCACCACCCCCCCCCACCCCCCGGGCGACCCCAACCGCCCCAGGCAGCCCCGCACAGAGAAGGCCCCCCGGCCCCAGACCCCCACCCCCCCCCCGCGTCGCCCCTGTAGGGGCCGTCCCAGCTGACGACCCCGCTACCGCCCACCACCCCCCGCCCCGCCCCTCCGCAGGGTTAGCTCCCTAATAACAGTCCCAATAGAGGGAAGCCGGATCATTTTTCAAGATTTAATGGGACAAGGGGAAGTGGATGCACAAAAGGGGGGGTCACTGTTATTGTCCAGGTTAGGCTTCACCCTACCCTCGAACAAAACGGAAGGTACGATGGCAAGAAAAACAGGGGGATGACAAGGGGCGTCCAAACCTCTGAGGGGGTGGGGGGGGGCAACTAGAAAACAAAAAAAAAAAGTTCTGTCCCTTTTACCAGTTAGATCAGGTGGAAGGGGAGGTAAACAAAGGAGAAGTGTCTTGGTGCCGTGAAATTCAACGGTCACGTGCCCATCCGGTCCCTGTTTCCTGGACCAAAGCCTGGCCCAAGGAATACGACAAATTGGGTGGTGACCGGCAATTGATACACGGCCCGCTGGACAGGGGGGGAAAACAATGCAGCAGGGATTGCAAGGGGGAAAAAAACGAGGGCCTGGGGGGGGGGGGGAGACCTCAACAAGGGGGCCCTGGGGTTAGAATAAAAGAAAGGGATGACCACCCTCCCCCCTTCATCTAGGAGGGGACGAAGAGGGGGGGGGGCTGAAACGAAGGGTTGAAACCTCGTTTTCAGGGGGGAGAATGGGGGACAAGCGGTGGGGGTTCTGCATTACCTTGGACGAAAATCTTCCTGCCCGCGCAACTTCCCAGGGACCTAAGGGGGGGCACAGGTTTGCGGGGCCGGGGGTTATACGACGGTGAAAAAGGGGAGAAAGGGCCGCCCCGAAGTGTACTTACGCCCCAAACCTGGTTGGCTACCCAGGAGGGAAAAAGGGTGAGGCGCGGAGAAAGTTTCCAAACCCGACTTTTGAGGGGGGAGGGACGCCCAAGGGAATCCAGCGGGGGACCGGGGGAGGAGGGAAGAGAAAAGAGGAACGAGGAACGCCCAGAGGTAATCGTCCGCGCACTACGGTGAGACCGAAATTCAGGTCCAATCCGGAGAATGGACGGATTGAGTGGGAGTGAATGCATATCTACCAGGGGTCGGGGAAGAAAGAAAAAAAGAAAAATTCAAAGCCGTTGTGGGGTCGGCACACCTGGAAAGGGAAAAAATGGGAAAGTGAGAAAGGTTTCTGGTTCACTGTAACAAGAGGGGACAAAAAAAGGCCCCAATTCAGGAATCTCCCAATCCCCTGGCCGGCTGTTGGGGGGTCTCAAAAGGGGGTGCCACCTGTGGAGGACGGTGTTACCAACAGACTGTGAGAGGGGGTCCTACACCTCTGCTGTAACAAAAACACAGGGGAGGGAAGAAAACCGGGGGGGGGGGAAAATGACCATAGGCCGGGCTGTTCTTCAAGTCTGGCCGGGCCAGAAAAGTCGGGGTTGGGCAAAAAAAAAAACCGCACCGAGGTTGGACGCAGACTCCGTGGGTGGGGCCCCTGCTAAAGAAAAGACGAGGTAGTAAAAGGTAACAAAAAGCGAGGGGGAAAAGCTCCGAAAAAAAAAGGGGGGGACCTGGAAACAAAAGAAAAAACGAAACGGTCTACCATCCAAACAAAGGGAAGGTTTCCATGGGGGTCAAAAGAGCGATCAAAAAAAAAAAAACGGAGGGAGGAGGGAAACGAGGAGGGATGGACAGAACCACTAAAAAGAAGGAAAAGGGGTCAGACGTAAGTCCCGTGACCCTATTCCTGGATGGACACGATCAAAAACGAAAGTAAAAGGAACCCTCCGGTAAGAGGAACCTGTCTATCAGGGGCAGCGTGGTTCAGGCGCCAACCATCTGAGTGGCGGGGAGGCCAACAAAAGGAGGTCCCGGCCCGGACCAGACCTTGCCAGCTCTTATTTGCTGCCCAGGGATCCGAGGTCCGTAACCTAGGGGGGAGGGGACTGATGGAAAAAGGTTCTTCAGGTAAACCAAAACAAAAGAAAAAAGGAAAGGCGGAGTTGCTCACTAATCCGACGGAAGGCCCTTGGGAAGACCAAAAGTGAAAAGGTTGTGTTCTTTTGGGGGGAATCGTGGGTGAAAAAGGAAAAGGCCACTTTCATCCCCACCAACCTGGAAACGGCACGAGAAGAAGCCCCAAAAATTACCTCTACGTGCAAGGGTAGGGGGGGAAGAGGGCAACAGGGTCAAAGAAAAGTTGCGAGATATCTAAAGCCCCGAATACATTGAAGTAAAGAAAAGCTCCTGTAACTAATTGTCTTACTTGCAAACGGGTGAGATACAGTACCTGACCCAGGCCGACGTGTGGTTAGAGAAAAGCGAAAAAAACCTTTAAAAAAATTCGGCCATTCTCGACACTTAAGTCATAGGGGGGGGGGGGGAAAAGAATAAAAAGGAGACCCTAAAAAAAACGTCAGGAACATCACCCGGGTAGCAAAGGTTGAGGCACGAGGGAGCAATGGACTCACTAATCCCGAAATTCAGGGGAAGGAGCCAACCAGGGGAAAAGGGGAGAAAGGTCAAAAATAGGAAGGGAAGTCAATTACAGTTTACGGGGAAACACCAAACCCCACCTAAAAAAAAAATCCAGCCATAAAGAAAAAAAACACTAATTTGGAAGACGGAAAACAAAAAGAAAGGTAGTATTGAAACGAAGGAACAAAGGGGGCATAGGAGGAAGTCGCCAAAGCCCCCCCGGGGGGTTCTCAAAACTAAGGGTCCCGTCAAGAAGACGGAGCATGTCCCACTCGCACAAGATTCCTTGGGAGCAGAAAAAAAAAAAACGGTGACAAAAGAAAAGGGAAAGGGGTAACCGGCTTCCAGAAACAGCTATTAAGACAATTTTGCCGTGCACTCAGACACCGAGGGGGAAATAAGCAATCCAAAAGACGAGAGAAAGTCAACTGCCAATCCTTCTGGTTAGGAAAGAATCCGCAGGGAAACGGGGGCAAAGGGAGGAGCTTCCAGAAAGGGGAAGAGTAAGTTGAGCCAAAGAAAGTAATCAAGGTTGGAGACAACTGCAATCAAGAAGTGAACATCAGAAACAAGAGAATATACAGAGTTACTTATATTTCTAGGCAGGGGAAAGGGGGGTGGGGGTCCTATGGGGAACAGTAGGGACAGCCCCACCTTGTCAACCTCGAAGGGAACGGGCGCCCGGTGACCGAACCCAATCAAGTAGACCCAATCATAAAGAGCGACAAAAAAGTCAAAAAAAAAAAAAAAAAAAGCTAGGAAAGATCGGGGCGCAAGGGGGAAAAAAAAACCGCGACTACTGGCCCGAGCTACCGCGTAAAAAGCGAGAACGGGAAAGACCGGTTACTTGTACTAAAAAAAAAAGAAGAATCAAGGGGGGGGGACAAAAAAAGCCGAGAAACGACAAGCAAAAACGTATTGCACGAAGAGCCATGGAACTAATACTGAACACGGCGCGGCCCACGAAAAATGGCCTCCCTACCTTTGCCGAACATCAACGAACAGCGGGGCTCCATTAAGAATGGGGGGTCTGGGGGAAAAAAAGAGGACGGGCTGGAATTCGCCCTGTGGGGGGCAAAACCCAAAAATTAGTACCGAAAAAGGACTACACTGTCGTCTGACCTTCGGACTAACCCTGACAAACAGAAGAAAAGAAGGGAGAGGTGAAGGAAGAAAAGGAGATTAGCTGAACCAAGCCGCGGCTTCGCCGCCCATGGCAAAAAGGATGAGCACCAAGGGGGGACCACCGCCTACTCTTCCCTGTCAACAGCTGGGGGGCAAGAAAGCAAAAGGAAAGGGGGAGGAGAGCCAGTTTGAAGCTGCCAGTAAGGGACTGGAATCTGTTACTGTCAAACCGCTCGAATCAGCAGAAAGGAGTAAAACGAACAGCCAAAAAAGAGAACCGTTTGTCCTTCTACCATAGGAAACGCAAAAGCTCAAAAAGCAAAAAAAACGAGGGGGGAGCCACGGGCGGACACCAGAGACAAAAGATAATGGAAAGGGGGGTAAGAAAAAGATCACAAGAACGGACCCCAAAAAAAAAAGCAAAGTCAAAAGCGGCAGCCTAGAGGACGACATGCCCTCCATCAAACCGGAGAGCTGCAACGACGGTACCGCATACCGAAAAAAAAGAAAACTACACGTGATCAACCGCTTCGGACCTTGACCCAGTCACCAACGAACTTCTTAGAAAAAAAACACATTAGCACTTCTGGCATCGGGCAAAAAAAGTCACGGGGGGAAAGGCCAAAGGGGGTCGAACGCTCCATCCATACACTAGGGAAAAAAAAGAAAGCCAACCGACAAACCCACTTCCTCCAGATCAAAAGCTGCCCGGGAAAAAAAAACTAAGGAAGAAAGAAAACCAGAAAGCAGCACAACCCAGCAACGGCACGCCCGGTTCCATCGGGCTGTCAAGACTGAAATCATAAAAAGCCCAACCGAAAATCTTTCCTCCGGGACAAGGGGGGGACACCTTCAACAAAAAGGGAAAGAAATACTTAAGAAAGGGTCAGGGAAAGGAAAATAGCATCCCGAGCACCGATCTTGATCAAAAAGGGGCTAGGAGGGCGTAAAACACCTCGTGGGGGGGAACCGGCGGGAACGGAAAAAAAGGCCAAACAAGGAACCAAAACGCCCGGCAAAGGTCAGGGGGGACAACATGGGAATCAAAACAGCGGGCCGCAAAAAAGAACAACGTTGAACCAAAAAAAATCGCACCATACTCCCTCCCTCTACACGAAACGACCAGAAAAAAAAAAAGGGAAACTAACCAAGGAGAGCCCGAAAACTGGACCACATACAAAAAAAAAAAAAAAACAACACCCTGGTTCCAAAAGTCTAAAAGAAAACGAAAAAAAAAGGGAGACGAAGGGAGTCCCGGCTTAACGAACCTTCCCGTTTTTCCCGAATAAGACTGTCACGGAAGTGGGGGAGAAAAAGAAAACTCTTGGGGGAAGAAAAAAAGTTTAGTCCGTGATGATAGACTTAAAGTCACAAATTGAGTGGGAAGGTCTCAAAAACCACCGGGAACTACCAGCCCCGCCCAATAATCCACCCAAGAGATGGGACTGGGGGGGGAAGGCCCAAAAAGAATCCCAAAAGACTACTACGTAAGTGACCGAGGGAGGGAAACCGCCATCTCTAACCATTCCCTTCCATGCTGCCACAAAGGTTAACAGTGGTGGGGGATGGGAAACTAAAAACCACGAAAAAAGCATCCAAAGGAACAACTTAGTCGTGCAAAGGGAGGGCGAACAATTCCAAAAAAAGAGCCACTGATCCTACGTTCACAACACGGAAACTGGACGGAACGTGGACCAGCAGAGTGCTATAGCGGGGAATCCAACAAGAAGAGAGGAAAGCAAAAAAAGGGAAGGGGGACACAAAAGGGGATCATCCTGGCACTCAGTGCGAAAAACACGGGAGTCCAAAAACTTCAAAACCTTCGGCGCGCTCAACTTGCCAGCAAGGGGGGGGGGAGAAAGGGAAGGAAACGCCGTAAGTCCGGGACCGGCATCGCCTGTCTTGTGAAACCAGAGGAGCAACAAAAGACCTTGACCCGGAAAAAAAAAAGGCATCGTTAGTTTCCGGTCACGGGGAAGAGTCCGGACGGAAAAAAAACAAGAAAAAAGGGACGACTCGAAAGAAAAAGGGGCACAATCCTCAC
>Ga0179591_1315640_pt1 | contig 13231 bp, 13 predicted proteins | sample CZOMad2_1_08_16f_FD_182891 | JGI IMG/M metagenome (GOLD analysis project Ga0179591, IMG submission 182891) | Vadose zone soil fungal communities from Angelo Coast Range Reserve, California, USA - CZOMad2_1_08_16fungal (PacBio error correction) | ecosystem: Environmental > Terrestrial > Soil >...
ACTGCCCTCGACGGTGGTCCCTTCCGATTGTCTGCAACAGCCCGGAAAAAGAGGGGGGGGCTTAGACCTTCGGCTCGGCATCACTACTCGGGGAGGGGCCCAGGATATGGGCCGAAAGAAGATCTCGGGAAGCATTAAAAATTGGAAGAGGAGTACGTCATTGGGGAGAACACGAGTTTCTTGTGGTTGTAATGGAGGGGGGGGGGGAGGGCCGGGAAAGGAACGACGAGAGAGGTCAATCGCTCCCTTCGGCGTGGAAGGAAATCCTCTGCGCTAAAAATCGTACAAAGGGAATCACGGAGCAGGCCGTGAGCCACTAGCGGACACCAGGGGGGAGAAGGATCCACTTGAGCGTCCAGTACTGGAGTTGAGGGGAAGTGAACGGGGCAGTTCCGGAGTCGTTCCGCCATCTGGGGACAGCGTGAAAAAGGAGAAGGGTCCGCATTTCGTTCGCCGGCAGGCGAGCAAAGAAAATCGGGGAAAAACGGTACGACGAGTGACGGAGAACTTCGAGTACGGAGGAAAACGCGTAGCCCCGTCCTGAAAGAGAGTGTCTCCGCGTTGGCAAGGTTATGGGGGAAAAAAGAAACAATGGGAGCAGACTCCATCCGTCCGTTTGAGGATACAGGTCGCTTGCAAGAAGGGAATCTAAGGCACTTCACGGAGGCCCTTACAGGCGAAGGAAAAGCCACTTGGGGAGGGAAGCGTGACGCCTGAAGCGCTCTTGTAAAGCCCTCGAAAGCTCGCGGACAAGAAACACACAACACCGCCATGCGCTTAGGAAAATAGGGACATCGTGGAACGGCATACGAACAGCTTCGAGGCTTGAAAGAGAAGAGGGGATTTAAAGCAAAGGGCCGAGATCGCCCGTCTTTGTCGGGGAACTCAAGAGGTGTCCCCGGGGAACGGGGAATCAAAAAGAAAAAAAAACTCGGGACCGTCTTCCAGGAGGATTCGATGGCAAAAACTTCACGAAATCTAGGAAGGAGAACTGGCCGGCACCCCTTGCAAAGGAGGCGGCAACTCAAAGGGGGGCATGTTCCTTAAGATCCGGGAGTCGGAAAGCGTAGGAGAGAAGAAAAAGGGTCCGAGAAGAAAAATCTTATGCGCCCAGCGCAGGGTAGAGACGTCAGCTCACGGAAGCTGGAATCATCCAGAATTCTTTGGGAGGACCGAACCGCGGACGCGCAGATGGGGGCGTCCTTCCTCAGTGTGCACAGGTAAGGGCGGTCACAAGGGAAAAACCCCGAAAAGTACAAAATTTGGAATCACTAGTTTCTTCTCCCGCTTAATAAGCGCGCCAAGATTAAAGGAAAAAGGAATCGAAAAGGGGGAAGCGCTGATTCAAAAAACAGAAGTGGGTCTCGAGGTGCTCCGAGGGAAAAACCAAGAACGTCGGGGCGAGGAGTCCATGTATTCCGTGGACGCTACCGTGCCGACGGGAGGGGGGACACCATGCCCCGTGAAGGTCCGCGCGGAGAACTGTCCGGAAGGACGGGAGATGGCCGGTCCACTTGGAATATCCTAAGTCATCAGACACCCGCCAGGTCGGAACGGAGGGGAAAGGGGGTGACGAGGGGAAAAAAAGTAGTACTTTCCGAAGTTAAAACAGTCAAAGATGATCAGGCAGCTTCTCGACAGCGATGAGGGGGCACGCGAGAGGGGACGGCAGAAAGGGACTTTAAGGAAACGGGGCGTCTTTCCACTTCCGAAAGACCCGACGCAGGAGGGAGGACTCAAGGTGTCTGGGGGCCGCGGTTCCGGAGAGTCGAAAGAGGACTCAGAAAAAACCTATTGTAGGAAGGTCTAGCTTTCAAACCGCACGAAGACTAAGGGGGGCGAAACTCCGGATATTTTATAAAAGGGGATTCTCAGAAGAATGCATTCTGCGTTAGAGGGGGCTACTCTTTTGGTTCGAGTTTGTGGGAAGTAAAGGAAGGCGTGGGGGTTCACGAAGGCGTCCAGCACCGCCTAAGCGGACTCACAAAAAAAAGTCGTCAGGGCGATCTCGAGCTGAGTCAAATCGATTAACTCTAAGACGCGGCGTTCAGAGTCTACCTGGAGGGGGAAAGGGACATGCTTATTATCGGAACAGGCTTCTGCGGACAACGGAGGGGTGGGAAGAGACGAAAAAACGTCAAGCACTACTGGAACCTATCTACTACATTCATGAGCTCGGGGGAAAAAGTCGAGGAGAAAATCCGAAGAGGGGGACAACAAATCAAGACAATCGATAGCCGTAAATTAGGACGGACCAAAGTTTTCGGAGGGAATCAGGTACGGGGAATCTCGTCGAGCTTGCCTCAAGCAAGCTCTCTCAACACCAAAGGAAAAAGAGAGGGGAAGGGGAAAACTCAGATTTTCGAGCTCTCAGCAGCCATACCCGACAAGCTCAACTTCAAAGAAAAGGTAGCAGAGGCCGATGTAAGCACTGCGGACGAGGCAAGAGAGGCGCCGGACTCTCGCGAGGACGATGCGTCGAGCTCGGAAGCGCGGGGCGGCGAAGCAAGACGCCGCCGCCGAAAGCGTGTATCCAAACAATGACCTAACAAACGGAAAAAAAGCTCAGGCTCGTCGCGGGTTCCCCTCAGGCGCAAAAAAGAAGGTCTAGCTCCGTTAATCACTAAAAAGAACTGAGGCGTTGCTGTACGCTCTGTGTACAGGCAGGACCAGTCGGGTCTGCCGTCCATAGTCACAACGGACCAAAGAAAAGTCAAAGGCCAGGCTGCTATAGGAGCTGGGAAACCCGTAAGTTCAGGTACGGCTTGCCGGGAAGCCCACCATACGGGTCTTACAACAGCGGTGAGGTGCTCGAAAAAAAGGGGGGGAAGGACAAGCTAGTAGAATGATCGCCCGGGTCGACTCTCCGACCGAGGGAGATAAAAGGAAGAAAGGGCCGCCCTCGCTACTGTTGAACCCTAACGAAAGAGCCTCATAAAAGGTCTGCATGGTGGCCCCGAGAGTTTAAAGAGAAGGAGTCGGGAGGTGGCTCTACTCGGCGACGGCAATCGAGAGAACATTTGATCCGTCCGGAAAGCCTTGGGACGCTGCCGATATATCGGAAACGAGGCGTTCACAAGGGGAATAAACTTTCTTTTTTCTGATATGAAAACTCAGTAGTCTGAGAAGAAGTTACAAGATCCCGACGTCTGGAAGCTCGGGGAGTCGAGAAAAGGGACCGGGAGACATCACTGGGGGGAGCCTCCCGTATCTGGAACGGAAAGAAGAATGCACGGAGGAAAGGGTGAAAGACGACACACCGTGTTCCTGGGCATAATCCACCTGGAGAAAGCAACAAAAGAAAAGCGATGCATCGGAGAAAAAATCGAGTGGCATCTACGATGTAAGAGCTCGTTCAGCGCACTACAAAAGAGGAGAAACACATGAGGGGAACAAAGGCTTTCCAGAGCCCGCGAGCTCGGCTTACCCCCTCAAGGGTCCCGACAAGTGAGACAGATGGGGTCAGAGGCGGAAAGGTGACATCCTCGTTGTGAGGGAGCTCTGAAATATAAGGAACAGCTACCGGATAAGAGAAGACAATGCCTCGACTCACACAAATTAAAGAGAAGCTGAGCGTCTAACCACCGTCTAGTCGTGAGGCTGAAAAGCTTCCAAGAAGAAATTAGGGGACCTGACGGCCGATTCACCCTTCCCGGAAAAACTTGCGGAAGGGGGAGAAGGGGGGTTCTCGCACACGGGTTCCGAAAACGGCATCTCGTTACCTCGACGAGGGGCATGTAAAAAAGGCCATGGGTAGAAGTTTACCGGACGGGGGGGTAAAGAGGCTTTACCCGTCACGTGTACCGGGGACAACGGAGGCTGGGGGACCTCCCGTACAAGCGATGAGATGGATCTGCCGGGAAAAGCGTCCATCACTATCGGGCGCTTCACTCGATGAAGGGCGTGACACGGGGGAAGAATGGTCGCTGGGAGCAAGGAAGAGGCGCGAAGGGACGATGGGGAGCACTCAGAGCTCGGAAGCCTCTAACGGTCCTAAGAACTTCATGGTTCAAAACCGTGAAGGTGCCGACGTTCGAGGATCGTCATTCTCAAAGGCGCTAAGGAACCTCCGGCTTTCGGGGAGGGCTACGATTTCGTCTTGATCCAGCGACTAAAACTGTCAACGGAGGAATCTAGAATACAGGGGGCTACGCGGCTCCCGTACTCGAGTTAAATAGCCAGCGTTTAGGGATGAACTTCAGGGGAAGTTACAAAAGGGGGGGCGGACGTTCTCCTCCTCGAAAAATGCAAAGGAAAAGAAAAGTACTCAGGGGGGAAAGGGGGCATCCCGCACTTGGCGCAAAAGACTACTAGTGCAGGCAAAAAAAGGGTCCGGTAATATTAAACGACTCGATACAGGGGGAGCCGATAATCGCAAAAAAGGGGGACCCCGTCTCAAGTGACGTCTGCGGCATATAAAGGCGATCAAAAACTAACGCGCTGGTGCTACAAGTCGCTCGTCCGTTTGTCAAGGGAGGTCATCGTGGGAAGAATTCCGGATCCCAACACCGTGGAAGGAAAAAAAAGAATTGGGAGACGAACAGGGGACTACAGAGGGAGAGGGGACTTCACCAAGTCATCATGGGTTTGGGAAAAGTCGGGGGGGGTCTCAGACTGAAAGGGATCGGAGGCGTCCGCGCGGAGAGAACGAGACCCTTGTTCACACTGACTAGGGGAAGAGCCCGGAATCGTCACTCCTGGGAATCGGTGCCGGAAGGGCATAGAGAGAAAACGTAGGGAAAGAGGGGAAAGGACACCTACTTGGGAAAATCGGCTTTCCGAGATTTCGGAGGGCTCAAGGGAAAAAGGGCGAAGGGACGTTACCGCTTCAACGCATCGAGGGAAAGATACACCGCATGAGTGCGAGGTCCTCTCTCCTAATAGAGGTCGAGGGAAAAAACCATATTAGGAGGGGGGGGAAATCGGGCTGCTCTGGGGGCGTCGAACACGATGGAGTTTCCAGGGGAGAAGGAAACCGTTGGGGAAGATCCCGCAGCCCCCGGAAGAGTCGAGATTATGGCAATACGTGGGGACGGTCCGGGGAAGCCAGGTCTTCGCGAGATAGAAAAGAAGACGGGGGGGGAAGAAATTGAAGGAGGGGATGCCGCCGTTTGGATGTCGGGCTCCCACTGAAGGGGGGGTCTGGGGGCCAGGTTTGGTTGTGGGGGGGGGTGGGGTTTGTGTTGAGGAGAGTGTGCAATCTTTAGAAAAGAACTTGTTCTTCTCTTAAGTGTCCGAAAGGGGCAGCGGGGGAAGAGAAAAGGCTCTCGGTGCAGCATGTCTTCTCCCTTCGGGACTCCCCAAGAAGTCCTCTGGACGAGCTCGCGACGACGTCTCTCCGTATGAGCAAAGGAGGGGGAAAGGGCGGGAGGGAGACGTAAAGTCAGTGAGAACCGTTTCTTTTTAAGCGTACCCTCAAAGAGGAAGAGCTCAAGACAACCGTCGGTTCAAAAGGAAGACAGGAGTAGATGAAACTTAGGGGGGGAAAACTTACTGAAGAGGAGTGCACGGGATGACGTCTTCCCTGACGGCTGGGTTTATGCGTCAGAGGGAAAGGAATATAAGGGGAGCGCGTCCCGCCCTAAAGGGCGCTCGATCCGTTGATGGACCCCGAAAAAAAGGCAGAAGGGGTTGGCATAACATGTGAACTCTCATTCGAAAGCTGCTGAGTGCTTTAGCGGGCAGGAGCCCCCGAGACTGGCTTGTCGTGAACTCCCAGCTTTAAAGGGGAAAAGTGGAAGACCACGAGCTCCGTCTGCAGTCCGTCGGGAACGAGTTCAGGAGAAAAAGTCAAAGCTAGGGGCGATATTAAAGTCGTGGCGGCTTTGAAAGAGGAAGGGGACACTGCGACCAGCCCGGGGATAAGTCCGGGAAGATCCGGCCGTCAAAAGAAATACTAGGGAGAAAGCAAAAAATGAAAGCAGCGATAGACCGGGGTTAAAACAGCAAGAGTGTGGCGAAAAGGGGATCTGCTCCAGGGAAGAAGGATTCTTTCTCTAACTACCGCTGGGGGGCGACTAACAAGCACAAGAAATCGAAGGAGAGGAAGTCAAGAGGTATGCGGAAGGGAACGACCTCGGGAGGGTTTCACAAAATCCTCGAGGAGACTGGAAGGTGAACACAGGGGAATCAGAAGGAGAGAGGAGAAGTCCGCGGCCTCGTTCTATTACTCCAGGCTATCTGAAGCTTCCTTAGGAGAAACATAAAAGCGGCTTTAGCTAAGTATCTAGTGAAAAAAGTGGACTGAAAAGGCACGGGGGGGCTAGTGAGTAAGGTTCTTTGACATCCCCGTTAAGTGACAGGACCGGCGTGAAGTCCGCTCAAAGAAGGTCCTGGAGCGGGAAGCTATCGGAAAAGAAATGCTTGCTAGGGCGTTCAATAGGTCCTGACCTGGGCAGTAAGAAAAGAACGACATTGAAGGAAGGACCTCCTGACGGGGATCCTCGTCACCCAAAGGATAGGGAAGGAGATCACCGGAGGAGGGGGGTCGGGGAGAACCGCTGGAACGATCTCCTGTTTCTCTATCGTACCCAATAGAAAAAAAAGGCATAAAAAAAAAAGGGGTCAAGCCTAGGAAGACGTCTTCGTTTTCAACTTAGCCCACGAAAGAAAGGGACTCCAGAAAGGAGTCTGGTAAGAGTCCTAAGTCACCCTTGCTATCACGTTAGACGCGAGGGCAACGGAAATTCCAAGGAAAAAAAGGAAAATCACGGGGGAGGTCGCGGACGAACGTGTTGTTCATTCAAAAAAGGTCTTCCGGGGAGGAGCTGGTCTGCGTTATCTCCGGGGGCGTCTCAAGAGGGGAAGGGGGACTGAAAGCGACGCTCGGACATGCGCGTCACTAGCTTCAAAAGGGGAAAAGCTTCGCAGGGAAGGACAGATTATCTTCTACTTCATCTATTAACTCGAGAAAATGCTAGTCGTCGAGTCGTTTAGAAAGAAAGAAATCGGAGGGCGTCTCTTCCAGGCGTGCGGCGCTCACGGAAGGGGAAGGAGGAGACCGCGCCCAGACTCGAAAAACAACTATTCATCGTACTACATTCCTGAGAGATGTCAGAAAAAAAAAGAGTGACCAAGAGAAATCAAGAAGAGGATCAGCCGGACCATAGAGCTGCGGACGAGCGCGACGGTAGGTTCTAGAGGAGGGAATCAGCAGGAGGAAAACGGGAACCTCACAACAACTGATTGAGGATTGAAAGAGGAGTATGTGGGAAAATTCGAAGGAAAAAAAAGATCGAAAGAAAGGGGCGCTCAGATTATCCAGGTGGAGATGCACACTGTTCACACCGAGTCTCAAAAGAGGGAAAAGGCCTGACGAGAAAGGGACGGAAAACTGGCAAGAGGGGGAGGGCCAAAGGGAAAGACCTCTATCTCATATGTCTAGGGAAAAAACTCCGGGGAGGGAAGGGAAAAGCGGAGTGTGAAGCATGAACGTCCTTGGGAGAGCCGCCGAAGAGAGAGGAGGCTGAAAAACTGTAGACATGCTCCGGCCCGACAACGCCGCGAAATCTATGAGTCCGCGCAGAAAAGACGCGTTAGGAGGGGGGAACGGGCTCGAGATAGGGGGTGGGGGACTCTCTCTTTACCTCGCAATAAAAGAGAACGGGGGAGGTCGTCCACAACGTCGACGAAAACAAACGATCCTAAAAAAACGGCTATCCGTATCTGAATCGAGAACTCCCAATTGCCGACAGTCCGGGGGAAAGGATCTCCAACCCAAGTAAACGTCTTCCGCGACAGCGTGCGGGGTACCGGAAGCGAAATACGATGTACTGGAAGTGAATCTCCCTGTTGCTCGCGAAGGAGAGAAGGGAAAAGAAACTTCTACAACTATGGAGAAGCAAAGCCTCTAGATGGGGAGAGACGGGGGGCCGAAGAGGAACAAACGAATCAGAGGGACCGTGCTCTCCTGTTCTTAACCAGAAAGGTAACAAAAGAGAGGGCACCGAGCAGGCTTTCGCTCGGACGGAACGCGAAAGAAAAATACCGAGCCACGTCCCTTGCCGGCCCGAGAATGGGTTACGAGGAAGGGAGGAAACCTGCGGTCACATGCTACCCGGGCGGGGTGGGGGTATAGTGAAAATCAAAGTGCATGAAAAAAGAAACGCCAACGAGCACGCGGCGGAATCAGAAGAGAAGCATGCCGAAAGGAAAGAACTGGGGGAGGAAGGGTTTAGACGCCGTATCTGGCCCGAAGTCCACTACTGAAAAGTATCAAGAGAAATGGGGGTTCCTGGTTCAACTTTCAACCTTCTCGCCGGCGAATCAGGAGAATAGATCGCCGATGCCAAAAGCGGGCGTTCATCGAAAATTTCAGGGGGGAGGGGAAAGGGTTGCAGAAGCGAATCAAAAGGCCCCTTTGTCCTTGAAAGAGCCAGTAAAGAGAGAACGAAGAAGGGCCCCATGTGCAGAATAGTATTTGAAGGGGAAAATAAGGTAAGAGGGGGGTGGGAGCGCCTCGGAGAGAAAAGAATCCTTTATTCTGAAGGTTTCCATCAAAAAAGGATCGGAGAAAAAAGAAATAACGCACACGTTACGACCTCAACTGTGTTGCGCAATTTGGAGTAAACAAAAAGTCGGAGGAGGGGCCTAGACCTCTTATTCGTCCAGGAAGGGGGAGATTCCCGGACAGGGGAGGTTAAAATTGTCAGCCGAGAGCCAGCGGAAGGAGGGTCCAATCGTGGAATCTCTGACATAAGGGGAAGGGGAGAGAACTTCAAGAAAAGATAACCTGCGAAGGTATCCTCGATGGGGGGGGGAAAAGCCGGGTACAACCTTGCGCTGTGAGTGGGAATCCCGAAAAAGCGATCGGCCTGGCGGGCCGACAATCTACAATCGAGAAGAAAATCGGGAGTGAGGGGAGTAACTTCAAAAAGGATAGACCTGACAATTTCAAGGAAATGGCTGTGGTAGAGAAACCACTTAAGAGGGGAAGACTCAGAGGGGCCGAAGGGGGCATTATCTACCACAGCCTAGGAGACTCAACAGGGACGGAAGGAAAACCGGCCTACCATAAGAAAGGAGTTGGGGGAATTGAGGGACGTCCGCGCATACGGTCAGCAAAAATGCCGTAAGTAAAAAAAACTGCAAAAGGCAGGTAGACTAGACGATGGCGGCGGGGTTTCTTAAAAAAAAAAACAAGGGGGGCTACCTTAACAGACTGCCGGACGGGGCTACAATAACGGAAAGAGTTTCTCTCGAAAGGAGAGCCAAGAAAGGAGACTGAAGGCGAGGAGACGCGCGGGGGAGAAAACGAAGGGGAAACAGAAAGGACCAACTTCAGCGGGGAAAATTCGGATGGAGAAACAAGGGCCTTCACGAACGCGAAGAACGTCGGGTTAAGGAAACCGAGACAAAGGACAGTCGAAGCACGCGCGTCGTGGAGCCCGATCAAATACCCCAAAAAAGAGATCCGTACGGCGCCGAGTGACGCTCGCAGCCAGATCATAAAAAAGGTGCATACCAACAGATAAAAACTAAAGAGTGATCATTGGATACTTCTTAACTCTGAAGGTGGGGGAGCGGAGGGCAAAACTATATTTCCTCTACCACCCAAAGAAAGACATCGGGGACGAGCCATGACCGAGTCATAAAATCCTATTCAAAAGAAAGACTGGAGCCGCTCCTAGACTAGGGTGAAAAATTACGTCGAGCTTCAAACCGCTTCGGAAAAGATGGCCTTGAGGGAAAGAAGGAAGATAAGTCAATTCTCCTGTTTCTCAACCGCTCAGAAATTGTCACTTGAGAAAGTCTGAAGGCAATCGTCCTGCTTCATCTCTCAAACAAAAACAAGTAAAAGAAGAAGAGAATCGGCGCCCGGGCGTCGGGGATGGCTGCCTAAGGTCAAGGGGGGGGAAAGGACTGTGGGCGCGAAGGATTTCGAAAAACATCCCGTACCTATCCTCGGGAAAGCAACGCAAGACCTTTGAATCGACTTCAAAGAAAAAGGGAAAAGGGTTTGAGGAATGTGAAGAGGAAAAAAAAGACCTTTCATTGGGGGAGGAAAAAAATGTTCAGGGGAAATAAGGAAGAGTGTCGATTCCGTCCGAACGCAGCCCCGGACGACGACTTGAGAGGAAGCGGGCCCTCGGTGGAGTTTGATAGGGGAAACGTCACGTTGGAAGGGGCAGAGTACACTTATCTGTCAGGTATTCAAAAGAAGGCAGCTGGGGGTGGGGGGGGGGATGGTCTTCACGCGCGTCGTACTGGACCTTGGGGAAGGGGCTAGGGGGGAACCGCTGATTCTTGCGAAGGGAGGGATCATCTTTAAAGATAAAAGTCCGCGTGGGGCGGGGGAAACGGGGGGGAACGCCCCTGCGTGTCCTCGCCTTCTAATAAATAGGGAAAAAATAATCTCGAAGACTTAGAGGTGAAAAAAAGCGGGGACCTTCCGTCCATCGAGGGTTACATGTAAGAAGGAAAAAAACTGAATTGGAAAACGGACCCGTCGAGAGGCCTGGAGGAAAAAACGGGGAGGGGGATGAAAAACTGGGGGTCCATGACGTCCAGAAACGTCGGAAGGAAGTTATGAAGGGAGCAGAATTTTTAGGCGGGGGCCCTGCGGGAACGGGCGAAGACAGACTAAGGGAAAGGGAACCCTCTACCCTTCAAAGAGATCCCGTTGGATGAAAGCTAAAAAAAGAAGATGAGGTAGTTACTCTGAATAGTTACGCGCATGAAAATCTTGGAGGGAATATCAGGAAAACACAAAGAAACAAAACAAAAAAAAAAAAAAAAAAAAAAACAAAAAAAAGAGGGGGGGGGGGGGGGGGGGGGGGGGGGGGGGGGGGGGGGGTAGGGGGGGGGGGGGGGGGGGGGGTTAGGTTAAGAGGTGAGAGGGAAGGGGGTAGTGGTGGGGGAGCGTTTGGGGAGGAGTAATGGCTCCGAGGGGGAGAACAATCAGGCAAAAAAAAAGATCTCGCAGAGGGGGAAGTGGTAAAGTGCCCAGGTGGACCCTGGGGAACGGGCCGGGGGGAAAGAGACCACACCGAGGGGGTGGAACAGAATTCGGGAGGTGAATTACTGTTCATGCCCTTCAATTGCGTGGGAGGGAACTGGGACCTTCCCTGCCCGGGGGGGGGGTGGTGGGGGGGGGGGGGGGGGGGGGGAACACGGCAAGGGAAAAGAAGTCAGGGGGTCCGGAAGAAGACGACTACTAGTCTTCCATCGAACCACGGGCCGCCGAAAAGAAAAACGGTGTGAAAAAAAAACCAGTAAAGGTGTGCGGAGGCATGGTCTCAGCTTCTCAAAAGTCTTGCAGGGAAAGCAGGATTAGAGGGCTTCGAAAGGGGAGCTCACTACACGAAAAACGCGGGATGAAAAAAAAAAGATTGGGGGGGAAAGAACGTGGGGGGACTGGAGTAGGGGTCTGTGCACTGGTACAGAGGGAGGGGGGGGCCGCCCCAGGAGGAGAGGGACAGTAAGTGAAGTTTTCGTCTTCCCGCGGACCGCGCAAGCGAAAAGAAAGATTACAAAAAAAGAATCGATGGAAAAGAGTAGTCAAGTAGTGGCGTTGAGCTCCAGGATCTCGACATTGGGAAGAAAAGGAAAAACGGGTTTCGTTTTCGATGTGCAATTTAGGCGTTTACTAGAAAAACCGATACGGGGAGGGGAGGGGGGGGGGAACAGGGAAGCGAAGCTTCATCAGGTAGCATCGACTGAGCGTCTAAAGCTGGGCAAAGGGGTCACCTTGACCTGCGAAAATCCCGTCCAAAAAGAAAAAAACGTCGTGGGGGTGCTAAGCGATCTCGGCAGGACAAAGGAATCCGGACGGGAGGATGCTCTGGGAGGGACCTCTTCTAGCTCACCGCGATGAGGAAAAGAGATGGGGGGAGATCGGGGCCAGAAAAAAGGAGCGCACGGTCTCTGAGAAAATGGAGGGGGAGGAGGTGAAACAACTGAGAAGGGCTGGGATCCGACGTCCCTTCTTTTAACATTCGCGGTTCCGGAAAGGGGAAACTTTCTTAAAGGTCTAAAGGGATCGAGTCGTCAAGGATCGATTCCAGGTAAAAAACGAAAGCGGGAGGAGGGAAAGGAGTACGGGGGGGGGAAGGGGGAACGGACCGAGGAATTGAGCCGGGGATCTTCTCGAACAGCTTCCAGGGGAAGGAAAGTTCAAGGAGGGAGGCGGGATCAGGGAGACGCAGTGTGTTCTCAGTTTGGGAAAAGGTACAGCCCCTCTTTAATTCTCGGTCGAAAATCCAGCACCAAGACGGAAGCGCTTAGCTTCACGTCGTACAGGGCGGGACTCGAGGGAGGGGAAGCGAGGGAGACGGTCAGGCAACAACCGGCGCACTGACCGATTCGTGAAGACAGTATAAGGAGAGGGTGCGGGGGAGTTCCACGGGACCTGAGTTCGCCTCCCCTCGCGTGAAACGAAGCGAGGAGAAAAGAGGGAACATGCGGGAGCTAAGTGAAAAGATTGCCCTCTTCCTCAGGCTGCTCGAAAGCCATTCGAGAAAAAACATTAGTAGTAGAAAACGGACAGGGAGAGAAGCGTCTGAAGCGGGAGACGCCTCGACTATCAAATCTATCTTGAAGGGAGAAGGGAAAAAGCTCTCTCTAAATTGGGGAAAAGAGAAGGGGAGTGCGGTCACGCTCTACGAGGAGGACGCGCTCACGGACGAATCCCAGGGACAGCTAGGAACGAAGCAGCGACTACTGTCCGGCTGATCTACTGCTGCTAGGAAAGGAAGAGGGCAAGGAGCGGGGGCCGTCCTACCGAAAAAAGCTCAGGGGGGAAAAAAAAAAGAGGTACAGGAACGTCGATCTCGCGGTGCGTCGAATCAGAGAGCCCTTTAGAGGAAGGAAGATTCCGAGAAAAAAATGAGACAAAAGGGGGAATGGAAAGTTCACAGGAGATCTACAGGTAAGATGCCCAGACCCACTCGAGCTCGCAATAAGAAGGAAATTAAGAAGGAGGGAGGGGGTGAAAGGTCGGGGTCTCTGTCCGCATCTGTAAACAACGTCAAGAGAAAAAAAAAGAACCGAGAAGGAGACGGGAGAGCCCTCTCTTCTCGGAGACTCACCCTGGACAAAGAGAAGCGTGCAGGTAGCTCGGAACTCAGTTTGATGGCCTTCCTCGACTAACTGAAAGACAGAAGAAAGGGGACGCTAAGGGTCTAAAGGAAAATCTAAAGGTTCGGAGGCGGCCTGTTACCGGGAGTAGGGGTAAAAAAAAGGACGGCTAGCAAGAATTATCAGAAGACAGAGCGGGAACTACGCCGATCAA
>Ga0179591_1231469_pt1 | contig 13230 bp, 11 predicted proteins | sample CZOMad2_1_08_16f_FD_182891 | JGI IMG/M metagenome (GOLD analysis project Ga0179591, IMG submission 182891) | Vadose zone soil fungal communities from Angelo Coast Range Reserve, California, USA - CZOMad2_1_08_16fungal (PacBio error correction) | ecosystem: Environmental > Terrestrial > Soil >...
CTGGAGGGATCAAGATGACGGTCGGTAACATCCAAGACAGAAAAACAAGGCAGGGAGATAATCGAGCCGTTAATGTACTGCCGCGCTTCTAGGTCAAAGGGGGGAGACGGAAAAATCGGGCGGAAGGCCGACCTTGTGCAGGCACCTCACCTCTTGCGGTCCCCGCTTGTATGGTAATCTGCATCAAAGAGGGAAGCAACCATTAAAGGGGCTATGGCTTCTGCGCTAAGGGGATCTTGGGCGGAGCCTATGAAAATAAACTAAGATAAACGCGTCGGTAGCCACAAAGAACGATCATGAAGCGTCCCAAGAGAAGAGTGATGCCGGCCAAAGGAGAAAGGGCTCACTTCCCCAAGAAAGGGGAGGCCGATCCGAGGAAAAGAGAGAAGCGCCCAAGTTCCAGACTGGAACGCACCTCGGCGGAATTGTGCTATCGGAGGAATCGCACATCAACGAGGTCTCACGACTAAGAAAGAATGCATCCCCCACTAAGGCGGGGGGTCGAATTGCTTATCACGAAACATTCTCCTGGAAAATCTTCCTGTCACTATTTAATATGCTCTGCCGATGTTCTTTCGGTTCGCCAGTTCACCATGTTCCAAGTCAACATCCCTGGGATCTTGTCCCATCTACATTCTCAAAACCGTTCCAGGGTTGCCGTATTTCGAAAGGGAAGACAAAACCCCGGGACTAGGGCTTCTCGGTGTCGACCCGGAACGCGACTCCTGACGGGGCCGTATAGACACCCTCATTGTTGGAAGCTCATGCTTTTCCAACAGGGCATAAAAAGTGGATGTTAACCGCCGCTATTTCTTATCTGTTCGCCTTAAGACTCCGGGTGTGCGGGGAATTCGAAACAATTGGTGTAAAGTACGACCTTGAAGGGAAGAGAAAGGAACGAGTCTTCTCACCTAGTTTTTCCAATTCGGATTTCGTGACCAACCGAAAAGCTTCCCAATGTTGAAGCGGATTACTATCCCTGCATTCCGCAAGCCGTTCAGGTTTGGTCCCAGCCGGGGTATCAGTGACGATGCACCAATAGGAAGGCCTTCCTGGCGCTAAGGGCAGGGTCCAGAAGGGGGAGCGCCAGGCGGGGCGGCACTTATCTTGGGGAAAAAAAAAACCAGTACTCTTGGAGGGTGAAGATCTAGGAGATGGTGGAGAATGACTTGGTTCTCTTCCGTTCACGATATGGAGGGGTGGTCTTAGCACGGAGTATGGGCGGATTAGGAAGTCTTCTATCCAACCGGAAAACAGCCGCACTTTAAGCAACGGGAAAACAGAATCAGTAGCTTCTTCGCCGTTTTCGTATCTATAGCTGTTTGGAAAAAAAATTGGTTAAGAGACCCACCCCCTCCCAGAATCAGGTCACCAACCCAAACCCCGTATGGTACGCAACCGGGACGCCTCTTTACTCCCCAAAACTTTACGCTCTGCTAATTTCCCTCCTCAAGTGGAATCCTTCTGTCAATCATGTTCGTCAGGAGACAGCGGAAAAAACATTTAAGTTTAACCGTTTTGTTATGTGTACTGCGGGGAGATGAAGACAACTTCCCCGACGGCTGTTCTAAAAGATGTCTGAAAGTGTGGAAGACCTTATGCCGAGCTCCTGAAAAAAGGTCAGGCTGCTGGGGGGAACAAGGGGGAGCTGGCCGAACAAACAATTTCCTCGGACTTCGGACTACAAGTCGGCGGCCTGGACTTGGCGCTTTCTGGTTAAGGCCTAACCTGGGAATTGAAAAAGGAATCTGCTTCGCAGCCGCCTAAGGTTGTGGGGATCACCTCCGCCAATGCAAAGACAATGGCTCTTTACTCAGGAGTGATGACGAGATTCGAGCTAGTCGGGTGTCCTTCCTATTGGACGTGGGCGTTCTAGTTTCCGCTTAATTCTACTGGGCTCCCCCTGACTCATCTGGGCTTAACAGTTCTGTCGTCCTCGCTGTGTGGGCTGTCCGTTCTTATCCGGGGGGCCTTTTGGGTGATAGTCTTCCCCGTAATTCCGGGCATGAGGAAAACTGGTTCAGGACTCTGGCTGATCTTCCGCATAATTGTGTTCTTTTACAGACGGCTCCGGCACAGCGGGGACTACTAAAATATTGCCGTTCACCTCTGTGGCCAAAGGTGGCAGGCTCCGGTGGGACCGAAGCAGGGTAATAGGCCCGCTGGGGACCGGGGGGAATCGGCTAAGAGCGTCCCTGTGGGCAAAAAACAGACAAAAGGCTGTCTTACTGAATCGACTAGAAGAGGTGCAGAATCGACCGCTAAGCGCCCTCGGCAAAATAAAAAGACCGCACTCTAACTGAAACCTGCTTCTCCCTCTTCCCTGAACTTCTCTTTGCCGCCCAAGTGGAAATATGACGCTAAGGGCGCCTGTTGAAAAAGCAACTAACTCCGTAGACTACACCAGGCGACAAAACGGGGAGAGCTGCGCGCAACGCAGGGGAAGTAGCTAGCATACCATAGAGATCTTCGCAAGGCCTCGTAGAAGGAAGTTAAAGAACACGGCTCGGATCTGACAGACTGATACGAAATACGCTTGCTTCTGGTCGGGGGAGGGAAGAAAAAAAGACAGGGTCGTTTGGTAGGGAGGGTTAAGTCTTTCAGGAAACCCGACGAAGAACGAGCGTCGGTCCGGAAAGGCTAAGTGGAGGCCGGGTCAAAAAAATGGATTGGTGCTAAAGGGGAAAAGCAAGTCGGGGACTTCTAGGACCGGGAGCTGCACAGTAGCCCTTTGTCTTGGAATTTCACAGGGACAGTGAACGGAGAGGGACATTTAGACTACTAATCAGTTTGCCACCAACGCGACGGAGGGTCACGATGAACGTCTACTAGTGAGGGTTGGACCAGCAACTGCAAGACCAAACTTGGAAAAATCTCTTTGTCTTCCCTCAGGGGTGGTAGGGAAAGGAATATGACGGCCTTTACGCAGGTTCGAGCCTAGAGGGGGAAACTATGCTGGGGAGACGATCGTCTTCTGAAAGGAAAAGCGCAGAGGGGCAGGGTGCCACCAGGCAACGGCTTCACGGTCGGGTCAAAGAAGCTATAAAAGCGCACCGGGGATCTCTGCCAATGTCCAAAGTGCGACTGTCAAACCTGAAGCCGGTCGGACGGTTTGGTGGAAAAGCGTGGAGGCTTTCAGTTCGTTTTGAACGGGTCGTTCAAAAAAAAAGTGGAATAAGAGCAGGAGGGCGTCTACCACAGGGGGGCTCGCGAAGTGGCTCCGCAATGACCCGATGGCCGCGAAGGAGGAAAGACTAAGCCCATCCACAACCGTCTATGACGGGAGACGGCTGCTAGAAACCTAGCAGGGGGAAACGGTCGATTGCGATCCATACCGGTGCGGAAGATACCGCATGTCGGCGCACAACACAACCGGTAAAAAGATGAGATGAAAAAGAGGTGATTGCTACCTCCAGGCTGGCGGAGGGCCACAAAAAGGTTCCGCCCTCGGGCTGGGGGATCGCGGTTCTACCGCTAGGTCTAGCTAATCGCGGGTGTCGTAGGGGAGTTGATGCGTAGAAATTCTAGTTCTTCGAATGGGATCCGTCTGGAGGTATTCGCCAGCGACCAAAACTCTCTACGCCCGCTGAATTTTTACCCGGCGCAGGACCGGGGGGGGGGAGCTACAACAAGACGTATAAACGAAGCCATACAAGACTCCGTCTCTAACACCGGGCGGGGTCAAGAACGTAAAGCCCAAGCTTAAATTGGTCCTAAGGGCGTGAGTCATAGGCGCTCTCCTTATTCCCGACACTTAGAACAAAAAAGGCCCGGGAACCGCAATGTCTGAGACAGTTTCCAGCACAGAGCTATCAACCCTCGCATCGCGTTAAAAACTAGGGCTCTAACGCTCAAGGGAAATGATGAAAGCATTCTGGTCTTTGGGGCACAGGAACGGGTTTTTAAAATCGGCTGGTGACCCCACCGAGTCGAGAGACGCGGCCTACGAGTGTGCACGGCTGGAAAAGGTCTGAAGATGGGAAGAAAACCTGGTTCCTCAGGCCCGAAAAAAGGGAAAGGAGAATATTAAAGGATTCTTCCGTAACGCCAGTGGTCGAAAACGATCAGGGGGGGGGGGGTTGCGGAGGGCACAAAAACTGGGGCGTATAAATACTGCCTCAGTTGAGGAGGATAAGAATCTTAAAATACTCTCATTGGAATGAAAGAACCCTATTATTAGTGGATGTCGACCAGTCCTGCCCCGCGGAGAAGCGGAAACGTCGGGGGGATTTTACCGGACATAATATATGTGGGGGGAAAATATCTATAAAAATCGCTCATTGTCAGGGAACGAAAGAAGAAAGAATAGCATATAAAGGGACTAGCTCTTGTATCTCCTGGAGGGGCCAATGCTAGGCTGTTGCGAGTCACCTCTACTCAAAACAATGGATTTCTCGAAAACGGGGTGTACTCCATCTGGGGGAAATCTTTAACCTAGAACTTCCATCTCTCTGTCTAACGTGGGGGGGCAGTAAGTCTACATTTGGGGGTTCCCTTGTCAAACCGTTCTTAGGGCTTTTCTGTCATGGGGCTTACATCAAGGGTGAAGGCGGGAGAAGGGCGGTCCAGTGTCTCGGATCGCTTCACTTGTTACGTCCGAAACTAGTGGTTAAAATGGTTAGGTCAAAGAAAGCTTTTAAACATGTTCAGTACGACCGAGGCTACAAGACGTGGAACCTAAGCCTCGCTGGGTCTCTGTGAGCCAATTAAATTGCCGTGATGCCAGGGGGAAAGCCATCCTTTCTCGTCGTCCGACCGGAGGTCAAGTCAAGACGCGTGGCCGACTGGAAACTTTAGAACATGTTAGGAAGGAAAAAAGTGTCCTGATCAACCACCCGGTAGTCCCAGGTTACTGGAAGGGTCCTACAAATATCCCTCCACCGAGGAAAGGGTTTCCTGAAGGTAATCGGGCCAACGTTTGAAACGAATCCTGTGTCCGGAAAGCATCGAGACAGGAGGCTCAGAAAGCAACAAGAATCAAGTAACCCACCAGATCACACACAATCGGGAAATCTTTGGTCGGGGAGCAATTCTCGTTCTTTGATTCCATTCAGGCCTGACTGAGCAAGACGGTGGACTTGGGGAATAAACCATCTGCTAATACTCTTAACGGGAATGCTAAAGTGGCTGCTTGAGTTCCGAGCTTTTTTCGCATCTAAAGGCAACTAAAAACATCACGAAGAAGTTCAGCGCCGCTATAGGACTGTGGGCTCTAGTGGAGGTCCTGTGAGGGACGGCCAGCCGACGGGTCCCTCCTACTCTCTTGGGAAAGGGAGGGAGGGGATGTCCGTGGGTGAGGACGTATGAAAAAGAATACCCACGACCATAAACGTGAAGAAAACCCTTCCTTGTCATTCCTGGCTTCGAGGACAAATGGCCGAAGGGGGTTACGGATGACTTCGGGTAGCAAAATAACCTTGAAAAATCTGTCTGTCGGGCCGGCACAAGAGGTATCTTTTAGGGGAAAGATCATCATGTTTCCTGGGTTTGTGTCCCCAAACAAGGATCTTGTGGTGGGTGAAAAAAACGTACAACCATCACTGCTCAGCGTATAAAGGGGCCAGTAAGACGGGGGTCATTTCGGAGCGACAAACCGCAGTAAAAACGGGTTCTTACCTCTAACTACAACATGGGGAAAAAGGAGAAGCCTAGAACACAATGGGTAGGCGATTTTTCGGTCCATTAAGGTCAAACCACGATAAGACACTAAAACTCCAGAGACTACCGAACCCTGGGTCAACTTCAAAAAAACCCAAGCTTTAAGCACGATCTTTCAAACTAGCACCACATACGTTTAGGAACTGGCTTCCTTAGCACACAACGTGAAGACTGGACCTCTTTGGGGTTGCGCGTTGGGGAGCCTTGTGAATAACTGGTCTGGTTAACCAAACTTGGAACTTAGGGTAGGAAGGGAGATTAGAGAAACTCCTCCAGTGTCCAAGAAGTCTCCGATGGAGGACATTTCCAACTAAAAAACTTGAATCATCGGCCTCGGGCAGGTAACAGTGCCTGGCACGTTGGTGCGTGGATCGGACAAACTTGTCCTGCAGGAAGGAAACACAGAAGTTCGAAGGGAATTAAAAACTGAGCTCCGCCATTGACAGAACTTCTAAGAATGACCGCGGGGGGATTAACTTTTCCAAGAAATGGGGGAAAAAGGGGGGGCTTCAGGTAAACTCAACAAAAACTTGGAAAGGCTAGCAGGCTTCAGTCGTTTGTGGTTTCTATTTATAAATTCTGGAAAAATTGATGGGAGGACGGTTACTTTTTAAACTACCTGTCATAGGGGGGTGACCCCATTGGGAAGGCAGCGGGTTCAGGAGCGTCTCTTGGGCAATAGGTAAATCTTCAACTGCTCAGTTAGGGCACCGGGTTCGCGTCAGAAGCAGCTCCCCTTGATCTGGTGGTCATAACATAGCTTCTGTCTTTCAAAGCACACTAAAAAGTCGTCTAAAGACATACGCGAACTGATACCCCCGGCGCGAAGCGAAGGTGGGGCTCTTCCCGGGATTCCCTTGGCTGTTGGCAACTATGCCTTTCTTATTGGCAGGAGCGTAACGGAGCCCCCTCGTTGAAACGTTTACCTTGCATGCTGCTTGTCTTCATCAACAAATAAGCTTTTGACTGTTGCAAGGGTGGCGATACGAGGAGTGATCTCTCTAGGCTTGTTCATAAAATATGGACCCAGACAATCGATAGCCAAACAGAATCGCAAATTTTTGTCATTTTCTCATGGGAAAAATCCGATCGTTAGAAATAATTGGCGATGCGTATTAAAGGCTAAAGTATGGCCACGCATAAGTGGCCTTCTCTGGGGGGTCACTCGCCGCGCTCAAAGACCTCGACCTCAAGGAGGGTAGATCTTCCGCTCTCTCTTTTTCACTGGGGCTCGGGCCCAAATAAGGTCAAAAAACCATGTGGTCGGCTGAACAAAAAGGGAGGTCTTGTAACGAGAGAGGGGAACGAAAGGACTGGAGGGGCGGATCGCGACGCGAATACGCATCTTGGCATAGAAACTGAAGAAAGCGGTTCGTCCGAAAAAGCGGGGGACGTTGGCGGAGGGGAAGGAACCGGCATAGGTCCTCGCGGCGGTGAGACCTGCATAAAACAAAAGGGGGGGGAATTCACCGTCATCATACTGGGGATGCAATCTGTTGTCGGAGGTGTTCCATAGCAAATGGGGGAACGCAAGGGCGAGAAAAAACGTGCCGGCTTCGCGTCGAACATCACCCAACCAGGGAAACGGCGGCGAACAACAGCAGCAGGGAAAGTGGAAAGGAAGAATCAAAGAGGAGCTCGGAGTGAAGGCCGGCTGGGCGCTCAAGACTAAACTTATTAGGATGAAAGAGAAGAGAGATAAAAGGTCTTCAAGTATAGTAGATGCTTTAGTCAAAAATAATTTCCACTAGTGGGGGTGCCGCGGGGCAAGATGGTTGCGTTCTTAAGTCATCTCTCGGGAAAAGGAAAGGCACGACTTATCTTGCCCGTGTCAAAAAAAGACTAACGCCGGGGGCGAGGGCGGAACAGTAAATGCCACTAATAGCGGTGTTGAGATCCACTTTGACAACAGGGGTCAGGCTGGCTTCTAGTAGGTCACCAGACGGAGCATAGAACAGAGAATCATACTGGGGGACTTCAATACGGTCGTAATCGCACGGTTCTCCATTCTCGCCCAAACACAAAGCAAAGTTGGGATGGAGCGGGAAAGGACCTAAAGACCGAGGGCGAGAAGAAAACAACTTTTTATTAAAAACCTATTCGGGCGCTCGAAAGAGGGAATCGGACTAGATCATAAAGGTCCTTGAACTGGGAAAAAAACAAAACGGGGCAGCAAAAAAAAATGGCGAGGGACATAGGGGGGGGGGGGGTGTGGTTTGAATCGTGAAATGGGAAAGGGAGAGGTGCGGAGCTGAGATTTCAGGGATAGGGGAAGATTTGTTGTCGAAAATAGGGTGGGGGGGGATCAGGGGGTGAGTAGGGGGTGAATGGTGAGGGAGGGTAGGGTCGGGGGACAAGGGGGGTAGGGCAGAGGGGGTATTGGGAGAGGGGTGGGGGGAAGAGGGGGGGGAGGGGTTATGAGAAGGATATGTGGAGAGGGGGGGAGGGGGGAAGGGGTCGGGGGGGGGTGAGAGTGAAAGAAGATGAGGAGTGGAGGGGGACGGGATGATAGGGGGGGAGGAGGGGAATAGGGCAGAGGAGGGATGTGGGGGGTGGTCAGGGTGGGGGGGGGGGGGAGGAAGGCGTGAGGAAAGGAAGTAGGAGGATCAGGGGAGGGCGTTGTTGAAGGATGGATTTGTGCGGGGGTAGAGATTGGGCGGGTTGTGGGGTAGAAAGGGCTTGTGTCAGGGGGGGTAGGCAGGCGGAAAGGCGCTCGCTCACTTCAGAGTTTTCCGGGCGGACTAATGTCTCTGGGGGTAGTGCTTGAGGGGAAGATAGAAAGTGGAGTGCGCACAGCGCCAAAAGAGTAAGAGTGAGCGAAGTATTTCTGGGTGAAGAGGACTGAACCGGAATATCCCAGCTCTCAAAAAAGTCTAGCAGGCCGCTCTAGATAAAAGAAACGGGAGGAAACGCAATCCGAGGGCGGACAGGGCTCACTGAACGGATCGGCTAACTGCTTAGACCGAGTACAAAAGGGGGGAGTTATAGTAGCATCTTGAGTTCTCTGTGGAGGATTTCGGACCAAAAGTTGAAATACGTATACGGGCCTGTAACACACACACATAGGAGCGGGTGAGACACGCTCCCCCTTTCGCCCTACAGAGCACTTCACTTAAAGGAGTCAGATGCAAGAATTGGGAGGGGAATTTTGTCCGAATGTAGCCGGTTCGCACGTTTCAAAACCTCAGAAGGGTACCTAGATTGTAAAGATCCACAGCACTGCTAACACCATTTGACCGCCTTTCGTGAAATAGACAGACCCGAGGGTCAGGAGGGGGCCTGTTACCTTGAAAAAAGGAATCGTGTTTTGAAGAAAAAGTTCAAAAGCGCTTCGTTTACTACGGCCAAGAGGGGGGGATCGCCAAAAAGTCTGGAAAAAGAAGGAAAGTCCCCGAGACTAGTTAGGGGCTTGGAGAGGGTGGCCCTAGGCCATCCGTGTGTGGGCCGGAAACAGGAAAAAATTGGGGGGGTTCAGAAAGGAAAAGAACAGGAAAGGGGTGAAAATTACTGGTTAATAGGAAATTCCCGGTGGGCAAGGGAAACTGCAAAAAATACGCTGGGAGCGTCCCGGTGTAAAAACGAAGCGACCGCATGCCAGGAAAAAGGGGGGGGCAAGATAACGGGATCGAGAAGAAAAACCTCGGGGAGAAGTACCGGGAGAAAAGGAGCATTCCGGTAACGAAAACCGCGAAACGGCGCCGTGAGGGGGGAAAAGGCTGGAGAGGAGACGTAAAGGGGGATACTAGGAGAGGATGGGGAGGGCGGATCCGGGGTACCTGGAAAAGGAATGAAGTATAAAAACCTAGGGTGTTTCTGAGGAAGGGGAAATTGGAAACGTGAATGCTCGTAAAAGACGGGTGTAAAATAGGCATTTACTGAAACTGGGAAAGAGAAAGGAGGGAAATCGGCGGTTAAGTACCGCAAAGAAGGGATGGGCACAAAGAACACAACCAAAAAAACCCATCCGGTGGACCAAAAAAAGAAAAATGCGGGTTCATAAAAAGGAACAAAGTAACACCGCCCTCGAGCAATATGGGAGAATTTACAAACTCGAACAGGAAATGATCCTGTCGACGAAAGGGAACGTACAAGGGACGGTGGTAAAACTCTGATTTGGGGGAGGTGGGTCGGCTTTTAAGAGCGACTACAAGACCAACGGTACCGCGTAGCAGGTGAACGCAGGGGGGGGGGGGACGAAGAAGGAACTCGCCAGGGAAGGTTTACGTGGATCGGTTGCAGTGGTTTCTGCGGACGGTTTCTCATCAGCAAAGCAAGTCAAATCGAAACCATACATCGACTGAAGGGTCTTCAAAGGTAAGAGTCTTGTGGAAGTCCAAAAAAAAATCGTGGCGACATAAGGAGGGTTCTGACTCCGAAAGGAAACGCCAAGAACATGCAAAACTAAGGAATGGAAAGTCTGTACCTGTTTATTTAGGCTATTCTTTTTTGGGCTAGTAAAGCAGACCTCGTCTATTGTTCTTCCTCGGCCTCGATGCGATTGGCCTACAAGTTTGACGAGAGGTTCGGGGCCTCGGGATTGACTGGTCAATTTTAACCCTAATTGCTAGACTAGTTTGGTTTTTGGAGTTGGGCTGTGGAACCAGTCCCTCCTGGTGGAAAGGAAGGGGCTCTTACTTTAAAGATGGTGTTCCGGTGTCGGTTCTAGAAGAACCCGTTTACCCTCTTTCCTTAAGGGCGAATTGTGACAGCGAGAAGGGCATTCATTTGTCCAGAATCCTCTTCCTCCCTCCTTTTACTAAATAGAAAACAGCCTGCTGACAAGAGATCGTGAAAGGTCACCAAAAAACACCTCCTATTGACTAAGGATCTCTACCCACCCTAGAAACGGGACACGAAGGATAACGTCCAGCTCTTAAAGAAACACTCGAGGAAGTACCAGAGACAAACGCCTGGTTGCTCACAAGAGGTAACATGGGAATAAGACTGACAAAACCCAATTTCTATGACAGATGACAGGCGGATTACAATAATCAAAGAAGAAGTGCAAGTTAATTAAGAAAAGACTCTCAGGAGGAGTCGGTTCGCTCTAACTCCTTCAAGGCATCTTCGAATACGACGCGTGACTCTGAGAATAAGAGTAATAGGGGGAGCAGGAAACCGATTGGGCTCAGACCAAAGGTCTCGAAATCTTTCCATGCAGAGAAGCGAAGGTAATGGCAGACGGGGCAACATACGAGCAAGGGGGGTATTGAAGGCTCGTTAATTCCTAATACGCGGAATTGATACTATCCGATCCATTCGTGTTCGGAATTCTGTAGAGGGATCTTTTTAAGAGATCGGGGTTAGGCGGATTAAAAAAAACTTGCTTGCTCAGGGCTCTAATCCCTAGTCTTTCAGGAAAGGCCCCCGAACCTTTCTCCCGGGGGCAAAGAGGGTAGAAAAGTAGTTCCGGGGGGGCCCGGGGAGGGAAAGGCTCGGCCGGTGACTAGATATGGAAACTACCTGGGTCAAGGAAGACATAACGAGTCGTTCCTCGAAAGGCGGGGCCGCTTGACAAAAAGGGCACGCGCGGGTCTGAAACGCCAAGACAGAAAGGAAAGGGAAGGCTTCTAGCAGGCGGTGTGGAACGACGAAGTGGAAAGAACTAGAGGCTCTGCCTAAGGACCAAAGACAGGGGCAATTTGCCATCGAAAAGGATTCGGATGTCGACGCTGAAAGGAGAGAAAAGAAACTAGATACGAAAAGTTCAGAAGAGATTGTGCTGACCGAGTAACAATCGGTTCGCGATCGGAGGGTTTTGTCGGATGGAGGAAGACAGGGGAGGTGGTGCAGTGAATCAATGGCCAGGTTCCCCCTAAGACTCTTGAGTCGTAATAGGGGGAGAGGATCAAGGGTTGTCGGGTCAGTGCAATCTTGGTCGAAAATATAGAACTACGAAATCATCCCAGCCTGATCGCGAGAAAGAATACTACTTGCTGTCAGACCGGTCCGGAACACCTCTGGAGAGATTTCTCAGGGACTCGATAAGAGTTCTATAGAAGAATATAAATCGAAAACAAAAACAACTTTAGAGAAAGGTGCGGCAGGCAAAAGGAGTGAGAGGAGGGAAACTCGAACCGGTAAGCGAATCGAGGGGAAGGCCGGGACTATGCAGGTCTGACCCGAAAGGCGCAAACATGTGGGAAAGCTTATGGTATTGGTTTAAAGGGAGGGGAGATTACTTGAGCGGGAACGCAGCTTTTTCAAAAAAAAAAAAAGGCTAAATGAGAATTCTTTGCAAACGCTACAAAATAGGAGAAAGACAAAGAGATTTCAAGGCAACAATGCGACTGTCAGAAAACAAAAGAGAACAAACCCGAAATTACCTAAAGATCAAAGCCACCAACCGCTAGAAAGGCTTCGAACATGCGCCAAAAAAGCCCGAGAGAGGATTGCCTCTCTAAAAACTCGAGCCCTCAGCAGCTCCGGAGCAACCTTGCAAAAAAAAAGAAGTGTGAGGAAAGGAAAATCCGCATACCCCATAAACCTATTCCACTCAAGCGGAACGCGTTTCCAAAGCGACGGGGGCTCGAAAGCTTACCAGGAAAAAAAGAAGAGGGGGGGAAGGGGAGAGCAAGGCGTTAAAGGCAACATAACTTGGTGTTTAACTTCAAGGCGGGAAGGGTGGGGGAAAAAGAAGCTTCTTCGGCGCTACAGACACGTGGGGAAGGGGGTAGTTGGGCCCGGTCTTGGCCGGAGAGGAGATGAAAAGGTCTAAACAACTTCGGGTACCCGATATCTTACCTCTGGGAGAGCTGAAAAAAAAGTTCCGGCTTGGGCCTGATTCGGAGGAATACCTTTTTGTGACTTTAAATGAACGTAAGAGTTAAACAAACAGCGACTTATTACAGAGACGTCAGGCATCTGCGCTCGTCGGTGGATAGGGGGATGTCCCATCTCGCTTACACAGCGGCAGGTCGATCAATCTATCTTAAAAAATGGGGGAAAATATAAAATAGATCTGGCCAACCTTCACAGCGTAAAGGAGGCGGCTTCAGACTTGAGGGTCAGCACGGCTGAACAAAGCTCTGTATAAAAAGCCGGATGCAGAGGAATGGCGAACTCGAGGACACCTGGACGTCTGGGCTCAAACAGAAGCCCTCTCTGATCTGTTCGTAGACTTGTCAGGCGGTTCTTGATCTTGGGGGAAAAGAAAGCGCTTCCTGCTAGGTAGAACCGTTTAGGACTGAATTAAGTCTGTTAAAGGTGAAAAAAAGGGGAAGGGCGGGTCCGGGAATGGGGTGGTCCGGAGCTAAGAGGGCGTGGAGTCCGAAAAGGGAGGAGGGGCAGAGGGGCTATCCGTTGCCTTATGTGGTTTTTTCAAGGTGAAAAATGGAAAGCTGCAGGAGGGCCGATTAAGACCGAGAGGGGGCCAAAGGGGGACTTCCTGCTTATGGGAACGGAGTGGGCTGTCACCCGTCCATCCCCAAAATCGGCACAGCCGGGCCATGGGGAAGTGAAAGGAGAAGAGCCTCACGGCGGTAAAAAGGAACGAAGTGAATTGGAGAGCGCCATGACGTTGGGATGCTAAAAACCACCTCGTGGAAAGATAGATTTGAGAAAAGACACTTC
>Ga0179591_1275761_pt1 | contig 13230 bp, 16 predicted proteins | sample CZOMad2_1_08_16f_FD_182891 | JGI IMG/M metagenome (GOLD analysis project Ga0179591, IMG submission 182891) | Vadose zone soil fungal communities from Angelo Coast Range Reserve, California, USA - CZOMad2_1_08_16fungal (PacBio error correction) | ecosystem: Environmental > Terrestrial > Soil >...
CAGAGGGAAACTGGGTCGTTCTGAGTGGACATCGACCGCCTATCGGGGGAGGGCGCGCTGCCGCGGAAAAAAGAACCACTGCTAGAGAGCAGGACAGGAAAGGGCCTAAAGGAGAGGGGGGTTGCCTGCAGAGGCGTGGGGTTAGGGTGGGACTCGTTGAGGCAATTTGTTTAAAAGGAAGCCAGTGCGTAAGGGGTCGTTAAAGACGAGTAGTATGGGAAATTGCAAGAGCACCAGGGAGTGGGCTCGGGGAAGTTGTCGATGGGGTTTCGTCGGAGGGGAACAAACTCAAGGAGGGCTGGGGAACTAGTTCATGCATGCAAGAAAGAAGGTCTTGAACACCCCCGGGGGCTTTGGTGGGAGAGGTTGAGAAGCTGGGCAAAAAGAGGACGGACGAACGAGCCGGAGAAAGAAGAAGGGGCAAGTTAAACAAAGCGGCGGCAGGGGCGCTCGTATCCCGAGATCGCGGAAGGAAGCGGAGCCGCACGCCGGAAGCTCGAAGATCTCGGAGGCAAAGCGAACCGGTAAACCTTCACACCTGCAATTGATCCATCCTCGCAAAAAAATAATCATCGGGGGGAGGGGCCGTCGAAATCAACGACCTAGTCAGGACGTTAGAGGAAGGGCTCGGAAAGGGGGGTGAATCCAGGAACCCGGGCGTCCGGAAAAAACAGCCTGATGAGAGCGCATTTCTCTCTGATCAAGAAACCCCGTCGAAAAAAACAGACACACCAAATCGCGCAAATTCAGGTGGAACTGAGCAAGGGACGCCCCACGCCCCAACCCCAATACCCCCGGCCGCCCCTGGGCCGGAAAAAACGTTTCCTGTCTTCTGATTGTATCGCTTGGGGACGCACAGTCCACCTAGCTGTCGGAAAGGGGTCATACCAGCTATTTAAGGACCCTTCTTCGAGCATCTTTGATAGGTTGAATGCTACGGGAGGAGGAGGTGTGTATGGTGTAGAGGTGAGTGACATAAGGGAATATTGATCGATCAGGACGGGGTTCACTTAAGTCTTAGGGACACTAAGGGGAAAAAATTACTCTCGTCTTCAAAACAGGCGTCTCGCAGAAGGGGAGAATGATAGGAAGAGCTTCGTGTCTGGACTACTAACATGCAATCACCTAGATTCGAACTCGCAACAGCTGGGAAGGGAGAATCCGACAAGGGAAGTACGTCCAGGGAGGATACTGGTATGGGGGGATAAATCATTCGATTTAACCCATCGGGGAGTTATTTCAATGATCGGCCTCCTGGGAATAACCTTCGTGCGTGTGTTTGGAAAAAAAATGGGTCATGAGGGAAAGTAAAGAATGGGTATAAGTTGGGTGTACGGAAGCTTCATTTCCCGTAGGGGGTGGCAACGAATGGCGGGTCTTGAAGAAGCAGAGGGTTCAAAAAGTCGCCGCGTGGGTACAGAAAGCGAAAAGGTGCAGGATGGATCTGTCGTCTGGATGTTTGGGCAGCTACTTATTCCGCTATAAAATTCCCCGGTCGAACCTCCGCCTCATTACGACCGAAAGAAGACCGCAAGCACTGTTCCCACGAGGTGAAGGAGAAGCCGGTGATCTTAGGATGACGCGCAGGGCAGGGGAGAAAAAACGGCTACTTGGGGACTACTCTTGTACGAGCAACAATTTGAAAGGGAGAACCGGGACTTGCCCATCCATGGACAAAACAAAAGTCACGCAACAAAAAAAAAAAAAATAGGGTCACCGCGAGGGCGGCATCGTGCGTGCTCGAACGACGACGAAACGTTCTTTTCGCGGACTGGCACGAAACCTATCGGCGTTTTGCATCTTTGAGGGGAGCCGCAAGGAGGGGGATCGCAGCACGTAAAGGGGACTCGCGGCTGATGCAAGGAGAGACTCAGGAGCTGTGCAAGATCTCTCGAAAGAAACAACAACGGATTATATAACCGGAGAAAAAACTGCGGGGTCATCACCGTTCAGGTGATCTCCGATTCCCCACTGAGGTTCTCCCCGGCCGGGCTTAAACGAAAGGAAGGGAGAGTCGGGGTCCGAAAGACGACCATTCCACCGCTCGAAAGTTCAGAAAACACCTAGGAAGGCTTCACGTCTCGTACTCCCTAGTGAACGATACGAAAGACCGGTGGCAAAGAGAGGAGGAAAAAACGTCCCGAAGCGCATACCACTCGTAAAAAGTGTCAGGGAATCCTAGAAGGAGTCGCCGTCGCCTGGAACCATGGCGCGCATCATAGAGAAAGGGAGGAACGCCTCCACCGTGTAATATTGCAAGGTTGTGTTCCACTCGATAAGAGAGAGCGGAAAGCCCAAGGGGGAACGCGGATTTGGGATCATAGCGCGAGGGGTGCTAGCAAAGAAAACTTCTCGCATAAGAACGATAAAGACAAGTCGAGTTTCTTCAAATTGGGAAAGGTAGGTGGGAGGATACGAGAAGGGGCCAAAGTGAAAAAAGGCACGATGGAGAAATTTCTTAGAACTCGTCAGAAAAAACCAGTTTTGGGGGATTAAACTAAAAAAAGCCCGGAGGGGCCAAATGGGGGAAAGAAGGTCACGCCGAGCGGGGGGGGAAGGGGAGGAACTCTCCTCCCTATTCATAGCCTGAGCCAGACGATAGCTCGAATTCGAAGACGGTTGGGGCACGGGAGGGTGTGAAGGGGAACCTTCCACGAGTGAAGGAAAAGAATCAAAGGAAAAGCTCTTCAAGGCCGCGAGCGCTAAGGGATCACCTAGCTGGAAAGTTAATGAAAGAACTCTGTTCCAAGCCGACCTGAGCGGCAAAAATCCGAGAGGAGTGAGAAATAAAACAATAAGGGAAGAAGACGTCCTTCCGTTCCGCATATTCCAGGGAGGAATGGGAGTTGCAGGCCTAGGAAGCGCGCGGGGGGGGGGGAATTTTGAAAAAGTAGCTCATTACTCCTCTTAGCGGAAAAAGGAAAGGGGGTTTCGCGCGGCAATTAAGGGAACAAGGTATGAACTTTCAACAGTGGAGGGGAGGGGGAGGGCCTTACCTTCACGGGGACTCTGCTTCAGGAGGACTCAATCGGGAAAGGGAGCAGAAGGAGAGTCCGTAGAAACGCAGACTGTCGGCAGAAATCGCCTATTTCAACCCGCATCAAGGGAGAATGGGGGGAGAAAAGCGCTGGAATAAGCGGCAGGGGGGTTCCTGTCGACGCTCAGGTAATCTTCAGGGTGATCCGGGGAAGAAAACCTCTCGTGAGAGACCTAAGACAGGAAAGAGGAGTTGTCAAAGTCTGAAGTGGAACACCAAACCGGAGCATTTATACTGGCAGCAAGGGGGGTCGGATCGAAAAAGTGGGTGTAAAACCGAAACGTCGGACAAGTAGACAAGCCAGTTTGGAGAAGGGTCGTACGGGGAAAGTGCAAACGAGAAAGAAACTCGCTATAATCAAAAGGCGGGAAAAGCTTAAAAGGACTACTAAGTTTCTCGAGATCAAAAATACGACGGGAACTGGTTGAAGCCACGCACAGAAAAAGACCACGCTCCGGGAAAAAACTTCTCATCATCGACACCGAGAAAAGGAAGAAAAACACGGGGGGTTCGTCAACAAAGGGAATTAAAAGCGAAAAGCGTTTCCGCGAAAAAAGGAAAAAAAAACGTATAGTGCAGAGCGCTGCACGGGGAAGACGGCCGTTTCTCTCACGAAAAAAAAAAAAGCATCCATAGAAGATGAGAGTCATCTGGTTGTGAGGAGAGAGAGACGCATCTTCGGAAAAAAAAAACAGCGAAAAGAAGAGGCGCAAAAGGGACCGGCGTTGTCATGCACTGGCTTCGGCCAGGGGACGGAGGAAGAAAGTCTATATGTTGGAGTGGGTACTGATTGTTGATCGTTTCGAGGAATTGGGGAACCCGCCGTAGGTACCTTAACGGGGGGCATACGTGATGAAGAAACAATTATGAAAAGTGTGCGCAGAATGAAGTAGGTATTTTCCGATCAAGGGGGGACGAGGCGCGTGAGTACTGTAGATAGTCTATCTCACCACCCTCCGGACTCATCATGAACATGCATGTCGAACAACCCAGAGGGAGGAGGGGGAGAACTCGGTGCGACCAGCTAAACAAATGATCGGGGCAGTTACGTCCGTTTCTAAAGAGTAATCTTGCAAATTGGCTTCCTTGGGTGGAATCATTCGGAGGGTCGGGGCGCAGGCAGCCGGAAAGTCTCCTCGATCTTAATGAAGACTCGAAGGTAACGCCCTTTGAAACTCCTCTCAAGCGTAGATCGTTAGGAGGGAAACGACGAGTTCGGCAAAAAATATTCCTATTGGCCGGGAAAGCTAGGATTGGGAGAGAAAACAGACTCTCAGTGCGTCCAAGCCCATCAAATACTCATCTAGGGGGAAGATCACTTGGCAGGAACTAGGAGAAGAAACTACTATCCAAAAAAGGAGGCTCATCAAACTTTGGGAGAGAGCAAAAGGACTCTTTGCAGGCATACTCGGAATCTGGTGAAGTCGATGATGGGGGGTTCAAGACAGGGCTCGAGTCTACCAAGAGGTCTGCCTTCTGGCAGGGAGAGGGGGGTTTATTGCCGGCGCATGCAGAGGTATTGAGTTGAGTAGCTGAGATCAGGATATGGCAGTATCTAGTCGGGAGGAGGAGCGTAAGTCAGCTTAGAAAGTCTCACGGGGAGAGAGATCCGGACCTGCATGACCGAAGGATCATGTCTTCTCTCTATCGCTCGACCTAAGGGGGAGCGTAAAAAAGCGACGAACTTCGTTTTCAACTACGGGGAGAAGACGCTACAGAGTAAAAATAAGGAAGTCTGGGTCCAACATTCTGGGAAAAAAGTTCCTCCAGGTGGGAAGGAATACCGAGGGGGTTGTATTTGTCAAGCGAAAAAGTCAAAATGGGGGGGAAGGACCTTTTGTGGGGAGAATTTAGAAGAAATTGCGGCAATTCCTGGATGTTTCAATCCGTTCATACGGGGACGAAGCACCCAAAAAAAGGAAGGGGAAGGGACGAATTGTAAGCCGGCACAGCAGGAGGTATCGTTTCGCTGCCGAGACGTGTGGGAGGGGTGGGAGGCCACAAAAATGAGGAATTCCCAAATAATCCTTGACTGCTATCCACAAGAGGGGAAGATTGAAAGACAAAAGAGGAAAAGAGTTGGAGGCGCACCTTGGCTCGTGTTATTCTCTCTGATGTTGGGTCAATCAAGCAATTAGAAACGTACGCGGGCGCGCGAAAGGAGTTGGGGGAGAGGGTCGGGGAAGAAGGGCTGCCCACATCAAGGGGACTACCTCTACAACCGTCGAAAAAGATCGAGTGTCACAGCGACATCCTTCAGAACGCACTCCCACGAGAGAGAAGCCAGTAAGCGAGGAGTCATGGTTCCATGTAAATTTCATCAAAAAAGAGGGAAGGGGGGGGAGACCTCAGCGGGAACACGTCGGCAGCGCCGGAGAGGAAAAAGCTAAAGATATTCCGCTCTCCTCAGGGCTAAAAAAAGTTTCGTCTCACACAAGAGGAAAACACTCGAGTACGCGCGCAGGAAGAAAAAAAGGACGCAGCTGCCGATCACGGGAGGAACAGCTGGATGTTCTCCCAAGCCAAATGAGTACAGAGAAAAAATACTGGACGATCGAGTCAGGGAGTTCAAACTCGACTTTCAATAAGAAGCTTGGGGTAAGGGCTCCCCAGCGCGGTGAAAAGAGAGGGTGAGAACTGGGGAAGGGAGTAGGAAAGACGGAATGGGGCAGCAGGGCTTTCGTGCCCGAAAAGGCCAAATCTTTCATCGCCCCAACTCGGTAAGAATGGTAGGCCCATGGAGAGAAAGGGAAAACGGGGCCTACAGGAAGGAGGCATAAGCTATTCCAGTTCAAAAGGCGACTCCAACAGAGGTGGAAACGATTGAGATCAGCTGTTGGTCCTAGGCAGCCGGAATCTTCGGACGAGGGGGGCACTCGAAAATCAATAAGCGAGAAAAAGCCACACGGCACAAGCGGGGAAACGATCCATCACCGGAAGGGTGGTGAGGAGGTAAAAGTCGTCCATTGTCACTACAGAAGCTGTGTGCGGATGATAAGGCTTCCCAAACCGACTGGAAAATTGAAAGTGGAGAGTCACCAAAAGCATAACCATTGGGGGGGGAAGGTTCCGACATTACCCATGCAACCACGCCCTTGGATTTTCTTTGAAAAGGCCCAGAAAAAGTGTGATGGAAATCGCCTCAAAATGGGGAGGAGCACACGTAGCCTGCGGCCGTCGACGACCGGGGAGAGGATGAGCGCTGCTTTCCATCTCACTCAGGGAGGGGGCACCGCAAAGAGAAAGGGGACTTCAAGATCAATGTCAATGGCTCAAATGGCCAGGAAAGACGAGCGTCACACGTGAGAGAAGATCTTTCATTGAATAAAATCGCCGAGGGACAATAACCTGAGCAGACAAAAGAGAAAGGTAGCTCAAAGAAAAGAAACGATCCAAGGGTTTCCGTCAATTTCAAAAAAGGAGAAGAGGAGTCTGACAGTGTGTAAGAACTAGTGTCGGGGACGTAGATACTCCGGCTGGGCGGAACTATCACTCAAGAGAAGAAAAAAATCTTGTGTCCATCGTCTCTTCATTCACCTGCGCCTTTTCGGTTCAAAGAGTAGTCTACACGGGGCTTGAGGTAGGTTGTAAGGGGGGAGAGAGGTAGACTTCCACTTGGGAAGTAAGAGATAAATGGAGGACAATCATCAAATACGCACTTATGCTTCGAAGGTAACGGCGAAACGAAAATTAACAGCTTTAAGGGGGGTGGGAAATCGTCACAGAAACACTCCGCTGGGAAAAAAGTATGTTTGAGCGAAAGGAGAACATTGTGAAGGGGGGGGGAACCATGGTACTAGTCTCGGAATGAGAGTCAAAAAAAAGATGATACCTGGGGGGATCCAATGCGAAAAAATCTCTCTTACTATAACCTGCAAAAGCTCTGGGGTGAAGTTCAGTGACTTGTCGAGAAGTTCGTCCAGAGGAGGTTATAGCCCTAGGGAGGTCGGTCGCATCGTTAGGGGCCTAGGAAGGAGGGGTGTGGGCGCGAACGATGTCGGCCAGGCAGGGGGTCACCACCGGATGGCTGAGAATGACGGGAAATCAAAAAAAAGGGGAGAACCTCACGCGAGAGCAACCTGGAGGGGGAAAAGGACAAAGACTCTTCAGGGAGACAGGCTTGGGATCGAGGGCTGAAGACGTAAACAAAAAGACGGTTGCGGGAAAAGAAGGCAAAAAGGAACAGGCATAATAAAACCGATACAAGCAAGAAAAAAAACGCCGCGGCGGGCAACCAACGGAGTTCGCCTGTAGGCCTTCCTTATCGAAACTAAGCATAGACCAACTGCTCGGAGAAAGACCTGGCGTGAGGAAACGGAGGAGCCCTGGGTGGAAGCTGCCTTTCTCCGACTATGCCAAAAGGCAAGTATCTCCCAGCTTAGAGTGGGATAGTCAATTCGGAGGTGACGAGAGAGCCTTGGCAAAGCAAGCTGGAAAAAGACCTATCTGAAATTAGAGTCTGTCAGAGAGGCCACATGCGTGGGCAGTCATTAGGAGGAGACAGGACGCTCCTAAAGGTGGTTGGTCTTCACGGAGGTTATTCTTGGGGTGGGAGTGAGGGACCCGCGAAAATTTTTGACAGGAGGGACTACACCTCGTTCTGTTGGGGGCGTCGACAAACCGGGGAGGGAAGACGCCGGATTGGTTGAAGTCTTTTTCGGGACTACAAGGAGGATTCTGGGGGGGGCGCGAGGGGGTTCCCGGGTGGAATACGGACAGTTATTAAACGGGGTAGAAAGTCATACGGGCGATCTGACAAAAGAAATGACCCTCTGTCGTGGGAGAAGATGGGGAAATGGCATCCTAGGGGGATAACTTGATTGCGTAAGGAGGGGAGACCCGCAGTACAGCCTTCTTGCAGAACCTTTAATAGAAAAAGGATTTAAAAAAAACAAAAAGTCGAGACTTCCTGGGGAGGCTCCGGATGCCCAGTAAGCTCAAGGCTGTACGCCGGAGTCCTTACCTGGAGTGAGATGAAGGAGTAGAAAGGGCATTCAAATGACGCTTGGCAGAAAGAGAGCAAGCTCGAGTGAGGAAGGTTCGGTCCAACAGGGAGCACGGGCGGGTTGGGAAGGAAGAGGCCTAGGAGAGGAACTCCAGGAACCGGGTCATTACTATCGGGGATCTTATCGCAGCTGAAAAGGCTAAAACGGGGACTAGGGGGGACCTGGGAGCTTAAAGTGGGATCTGATAAAAACAAATCTCCTGGTGATCTCGGTCCTCTTGGAACTCTTCTAGGCAGTTCAGCTGACTTCTTGGCGACACTGAGGGAGTACAACTGTCTCGAGCTCTTGACGTGTTTAAGAGGAGTGAAGACATTGGGGGTGTAGTGAGCACGTCGCGGACGCTCATCGGACAAGGGGGGCAAAGGGCGATTCCTTATTTATGCTCTAGTCAGTTGGCATTAAAACGAAGCTCGACATGAAGGGGGAGAAGAGCGTGTTCGCTCGAACAGCGACGGCAAAAGCGCGAGTCATCGGAGAATCTCTAAACAGGGGGGAAGAGGGCGGCAGAAATCAGGAGAAGACGACCCCGAAAGGGGCATCGGGAGGATCTAAAGACAGGTTGGCCGAAAGACCTTCCCGGGGAGGGGGGTTGGTAGGTTTCTTCAGTGCCAAAAATGGGGGTAAGCATGGGGACGGACGAATGGTGGGCAGGTTCCGAAAGTTTGGGAACGGTGGGAAAGTCCCTTCGAGACGGGAGAAATCAGAAAGACAGTTATGAGGGGGGGACCCATGACACCTCTCGGTCTGAGGGAGGGGGGGGGGATATGCAGAGCAAAAAAAAAAAAGAGGAAATTCACCAAACTTGGAACGCACTGTCAGAGAAGCGTCTGGGCGACTCGATAGAGAGGACCACACGAACTGGCCAATCGGGTTGGTTGGTCGCCTACCTGTCTAAGAAACGTCAGTGCAGGTTGAAGGAAGTGGAATAAGGAAAGAAAGAAATGGCGCGGAATAGAAGGGTTTTGCTAGGGGAGGGCGAATAAACTGGAGGAAAAAAATCAGCGGGGAACAACAGGTACGGAACCCTCAACTCAAAAAAGTTACCGGAGTCTCATCTTGGCGAGTACGACCGCATGCAGGGGGTCAACGGCGCGCGGAGAAAGTGGGGGAGTAGAAAGGTATTACGCCAGGGTAAGGAAAAAAACAAAAAAAACCCCACACCTCCAAGGACAAACACCACCCGCTTTTGGCCGGGAAATGCACGGGGGATATCTTATCGCGTCAATGAAAAGACCCGAGGGAGAGAGGGGTTTGTCAAAAAAAAAAAGGGAGATTAAAGAAATAACCGTCACAGCAAGCGGGCGCGCGCGAAGAGACTCAGGTACAAAAACTAAGGCTATCCCCTGTGCTCAAGGAGGGGGTCTCCCGCGGCCAAGTACATCTGAAAAGAAAAAGTCAGTCCCGACACACCGATCAAGAAAAAGTTCAGGGAAAGAGGGGGAGGGATAATCGAAGCTGCCGAAAGCGCGTGAACGAAGTCTGGAAAGGACCTGGAGGAGAAAAAGCTGGTGGGCTAAAAAATTCTCGCAAAAACTATCTCCAAAGTAAGAGGGGGGAAAAGAAAAGTGCCTACCAGGAAATGCGCGCGCAAAGAGATCAGGTCGCGACTCACCGGAGTGGAAAAGATTGTCAAGCTAGGGGTTTTTCATCGATTGGGACGACGTAAGGCCCTCCATACATGGGAGACCGAATGTGAAAGGGGGAAGAGGCGCCTCAGTATGTGCTATTCCAGGGCCACACTTCAGCGCAGCTAAACGCAGCCCGGATAGTGCCGGCGTTAAGGCGTCGCCAGACCGAAGAAAGATGTGCGATGGATCGAAGGGCAAAAAAAAGCGGAAGGAAAAAGGGGGATAAATGTCACAGGCTTAAAAGGGGGGACGTTTCGACTGGAAAACGCATACAAAAAAAGAAGGCCTGTGCAGGAAATATGAGATCAGGGGAGAGAAAGCGGCAGGGCCTGGTTCTTACGCGGGACGGAAAGAAAAAAAAAAGAATAAAAACGTCAGCGCACGCCAGGTTGAAGGCGAGTGATGCACCTGGGGCGAGTCAAGACACGAAGATCTGCTCGAGCTTAGGGCTCTCCTTAAACTAGCGTCTCAAGGTGAGGGGGTAACGACGAGCCCGCAGGAAAAGGGGGTCAGCGGGGCCGCCTGGGGAGAGATACCAACATTTCTCCATTAAAAGAACTTCATGCTTCCTTCCTTGGACAGTAATCAGATATCTCGATATTTGTAGCGAAAGCTTGTAATATGCCGGAGGGGAGGAGGATGTTTCTAAATCGCTAGGAGGAAAAGAACTGGTCCGGAATCGAAGGACACGTGTTAGGGAAAGGGGAAAGAAAAGGGCACTTGATTCAGACCCTGCTTCGAAAAGGGGTTTGGTAGTACTATAAGGGGACAAACCCTTGGAGATTCCGCTCGAAGAGGGGAGGAAGAAGGTCCTTCGGGTGAACCATTTGAAGCGAGAATTTAAAAGGGAAAACTCGTAAGGAAGGACTTGCTGTTGCAGAGACGACACCCGCGAACGACTGGCTTTCGAAGTTAGCTCTTTTCAAGCAGTGTTAAAGTGGCTGGAGGGTAAGGACGAGGAGTCAAAGGGACGGAGCCAGAGAGACAGATCTCTTATACATCCCTCCAGGGATCTCTCTTGTGGGTTAGGAACTCATAACAGAAGAAGGGGCGGTCGCAATCCGTTGTAACCTCGCCGATGTGGTGGTCCGAAAAGTAATAGGGAGCAAACAAAAAAGCCCACAACACACACCCCCCAGGCATCTGGAAGCCAGGAATTTTAAGATGACTGCTGGGGGGATACAAAAAAACGAAGTCGACCTAACGCGGAGCCAACACTTTCGAGGACCGATTGGGACATCACCGGGGAAAGAGGAGGGCTACCGTACCTGTCAACCAAAAAAAAGGGGAGGACTTCACAAAGGGGGATTGCAAAAATGTTAACCACGACGGTTGATCCAAAGAACAGAGCATGAAATGAACAAGCAGTGAAAAAGACACAGTCAGGAAGCACCAGACGAGGGACTTATTAAAACGTGGACCGAAGAGAGAAGTTCCTGTCACCTAGGTGGGGCAGATAGTCGATCCTTGAAGAGGAGGAAGAGAGCTGGCCAGGTTCAAGCAGTCCTTGCCCTATGCGAAGAAAGCCTACTGATATCTCAAAGATTTTAGTAGAGATGAAGGTATCATCGAGAAGCCGGGAAGAGGGAAAAGGCTCGAGCCCCCGGAGGTCACTGAGTCTTTGAGCGTCATTCTTTCTCGTCGCAGAAGGGAAACTTTACAATTTAGGCGGGGGGGGGCTGCAGTGTTACGAGTTTCGAGGAAGGTAGATTTGGTTTACCCTTTGTCACAGTCGGTTTTTGGGCTCTAACTATTTAAAAGAAGTAGTAGGTGGGAAGGGCAAGTGGGGCCACGAGGAGAACTTTGAGAAAGTATGTAGTTTCACTCGGTTCCTATGAACCCTGAGGGAGGTGATAGAGCTTGATCGAATGTCCTGAACGCATGCAGACAACTGCCCACCGTTGACTCGTTCATTCCTGGGCAGCCCACTTTAAAAAAACCATGGGAGTGCTAAAAGGAGGGGAGACACCGAAAATGTAGTCTTTCATTTCTAACTCCGGGGTTAATAAGAGAATAAAAGAGAGTTCAGAAGATAGGTGCAGTGGGAGGAGCGGTACAATAATGGTCTCACTGAGAGCGTATCTCCGAAGAGACAAACAGGAAGTATAGGTCCATAAACACTTCACTAAGGACAGCCTTATCTCCAAAACTACTACAGATGGAGTATCGGTTGTCGGGCCAGCGGGCCACATACTATGGGAGAACTCCTTCGGGCAAGCCGTGATAATCCAGGACCCGGCACATCGAACGAGGAGGAGACGATCTCCGGGGCAGGGACGTCCTAAAATACAAAAGGGAAGAGACAAACAGGTTGAATGGCGGGCCTTCACTTTGCGGACAAAAGGCCGTCCACCCACCCAACGCAGGGGAACTGCCGCCGCTACAAGAGTCCTGCCCCGCCGGGGGCCCCGCGACGCGATGCGGGGCAGAGAGCTGCCAAATGAGAGGGAAGGGGGGGGCCCGGCGGAACCGGCGCCTGATGGGCGCCGTGGGCGTAAAACAGATACGGGGGGTGGGCGGGGGACGGGGTGCGGGTGAGGGGGCACACCCGGGATCTTCTCTCTATCAAGTATTGGAATTCTGGGTCGGTCTCGGCGGGGGGTCGAAACGATCGGGTACCTGATCGCAAGGGGATAGGAAGAGTTTTACGTGGTGACAGTACTCGCAGGATTCCTGTAATGGTAATTGATTGAGGATCGGGGTAAGACTAAGAGGGAAGTCCGTCGCTTGAACGCGAGAGAAGACGGGTATGAGAACGAGGACGCAGGCAGGCGGCCAGCAGCGAGAGAGAGGGACTGGTCACTCTAACAGCTCCAAAAAAATCGCGGAAATGAGGGCGTCGGAAAGCAGAAAAGGCTACGTAAGAAGGCATGGAGGCTCAGTTACATACAAAATCTTTCTGGCCTTAGACCCATTTGTGGCACCCAATGGGGGTAGGGGGGACAGAGAAGGGAAAAGTTAGAATTTGGAAAGGGGAGAAAAGAAATTGGAGAGGTGTCCGGTGCGGGTTTGAACTGGGGGACAGTCGTCATGAGGGGCCTCAAATCCCCAGAGTCAATTGACGATGACACACTCTTGGAATCTAGGAGAAGGGGGGGAATAGGCAAAAGGAGTCGATGAAAAGAAAAAAAAGAGGGCACCCCCACTGTCTGCGGGGCTCCGGAGGGAGACTTTCTATTACCAAACGCTTTAGTCAAATCGGGGTCCACAGGCACCCCAAACCCAAAAAGAGGTCTCCGACCGGGGCAGAGGATAGAGACAGGGCAAGGGGAGGAGACGTCTAATGAAAAAAGGGACTAAGCATTAGGAACCACACACAAACAACATCCCAAAAAAAAATAAGCTTGGGGAAAGGAAAAGTTGAAACGCGTGTCGCGAAAGGGGGGAATGATGCCAACATCCGCTTTAGGCCTCGAAGTGGAAAGGAGACAACTCTAGTTCACCGGAATCTTGCTAGTACTAGCCTTCACTCGTTAACGGAGATCGGGAAAAGAAAAAAGATGAGAGAGGAAGATCAGGGAAGAAGAGCGTTCAATTTGGGACTGAGGAAAGTTGGGAA
>Ga0179591_1286065_pt1 | contig 13230 bp, 19 predicted proteins | sample CZOMad2_1_08_16f_FD_182891 | JGI IMG/M metagenome (GOLD analysis project Ga0179591, IMG submission 182891) | Vadose zone soil fungal communities from Angelo Coast Range Reserve, California, USA - CZOMad2_1_08_16fungal (PacBio error correction) | ecosystem: Environmental > Terrestrial > Soil >...
ATATTAAGAAAGCAAGGGGAACTGGTGGTACCGCAACGGCAACAAGGAGAACGTGATGTGACAGCCATTAACCGTGGGGGGAATCAGACCAAGAGGAGGGGAAAAGGAGATGCGAACCAGGTCACGGGGCTGACACGGTTTGAAGGGGGGAAGGACAAGAAAATACAAGAAACGAAAAACAGTCGGAACCATTGAGCAAAACAGGAAGAGAAAAAAAAAAACAACTCAACATCTGGTAACGGGAGAAAAAAAAAAAAAAGCGGAACTTATGGGGCAAGGACGGGTTTGTGCGAAGCTTCCGACGAGTGAAAAAAAAGACAACGAAAAGAGGGCATATAAAATATGGAGGCACAGTTAACCGGCAAAAACAGGGGGTGGAAAAAAGTTCGGGGGGGAAAACCAAGGGGGGAAAAGTTAAAACGAAACATACAAAAAAAAAAAGAGAACCGCTTAAACTGGGGGGGGGGGTTCCTGCACAGACCAGGCCGAGGGATCCGAAACTTCACTACGCTGAACAACCGGAACAAATGGGAGGTGTGGCCCCACAAAAAAAGGTGGAAATAGTGAAAAAACAACGCCGGGGTTTAAAAACCAAAACCTTGGCTTAAGGAATAAAAAAAAGTCAAAAAAAAGTAAGGAGAGAACTTTAACAGGGGGGGGGGAAAAGGGCTCGGGGAAACGAGAAACTGTAGAAAAAAAAAGACAAAGGGACAAACACAACCTGTAAAGACACCGGTTTCTGGGTCTCCCGACCAGCAGTAAAAATGTTCCTAACCAATCACGGGATTCTCAACAGACAAAAAAAGAGGGGCGTACCTGCGCTTTTACGTGGGGGAGTAAAAAACCAGTATTGTTGCTTGGGAAAAGGAACTACCCCACCTTGACATGGGGGCTTTAACCCGTCGAAAATACAAGATGGATCGGGGGGACTTACTCAGGAAGGGAAAGTAATGGGGTGGGAAGCAAATAAATGAGAGTTTGCCTGTTACTTGCCAGAAAAAAAGGAAAGTAAAAAAACTAACATCAGACCAAAAGGGACGCGAAGAAAAAAACCCAGAAAATTACAAGTTTGGATTGAGGGGGGGGGTTCAGTTTTCAAGTGACTTTTTTAGCGGGGACCTTGGGTAGTAAGGGATACGAGGATATTCGCTGTGAAAAAAAGGAAGCACGGTTGAGCCGCTTTTAAGATAAAAAAAGGAACTGGAGGAAACACGAAAAGAGGGGGGGGGGTTGGGGTCTGGAACGATTCACCTGCAAAACTGGGAACAAAGGGGGTCGTAACAAGGGAGTTTTTGGGAGTTGGGGGAAAGCGAGAGGCGGTGGGAGTGGGGTTGCAAGACGAGAGGGAGCAAAAGGATTGGAGGGTAGCGAGGCGGAAGGGGGGGTGCATAGGAAAAGGGGGGGGGAGGGTGCGGGTTGAGGGGGGGGCGAGATGGGGTAGGGAATGTGGTTGTGAGGAAGTGTAGGGTGTGTAAGGGAAAGGTTGGGGGGGGGGGGGAGTGGGGTGGGAGTGGGTGGGGGGTGGGAGCTACGGGGGAGAGGGTGTTGGGGAAGGAGGGGGGAGCGCGGTGTGGGGGAGGAGGTGCAGGGGTTGGAGTAGGAAGTGTCTAGGGGGTGGGAGGGGTGGTAAGGGGGAAGGGGGGGTTGATTTGGGGATGTTGGGGGGGCAAGGTCAAGGAAGGGGGAGTAGGGGAAGGGCAGGGCCCAAGCGGGGGGAAGAGGGGGTCGGTGGGGGTTTGGGGGAAGAGGGGGGGAAGGCGAAGTGAGGACGGAGAGAAGTGGGGGGGGGGTGCGTGGGGATGGGATGGTGGGGGTTGGAGGGGTTGAAGAAGAGGCGGGGAGAGGGCGGGGGGGCTTACCGGTGGCGGTGGAGGAGGGGGAGGGGTTAGGGGGGGTTGCATGGGGTGGGGGGCAGGGGGGTGTCGGGGGGGTAGGGAGGAAATGGGGTGGGAGGGGGGGCGGGAACAGGGGTGGGGGGGGGGTGGGGCGTGTTTGGGCGGGGTGTAAAGGGGGGGAGTGGTGCGTGGGGGGGGAGAGAGAAAGTGAAAGGGGGGGGGGGGTAGTGGGGGGGCGAGGGGAAGCGGTGCCGGGAGGGGGGGGTCTAGGGGAGGACGGGGGGATCGGGGAACTAGGGGGTGGGGGACGGGAAGGATAGTGGATGGGGAGTAGGGTGCCTTCCTCCTTGGTGGCCCGTGAGCTATGAGGGGGGGAGAAGAGAAGGGGGGGATGTGGGAGGGGCGAGGAGGGGGGGGCGGGTTGGATGGGTTAGCGGGCGGGGTGTGGTTTTAGGCGGGGGTGATTCGATAAAAGAGGCGTGGGTGGTAGGTTGAAACCCCCTTGTCTTCTCTTCGGGGGGGAGGGGGAGGAGGATGGGAGGGGAGGGGGTGGAGAGGTAGGGAGGACTCCTGGGGGGGTTCTGGGTCGCGACCGGAGCCCCGGGTAAACAAGTTGAAAAAGTAAAAGGCGTCACTGCGCTGAAAGGTTAGTTTCCTAACCATTTTTTTAAGAGCGGTCCCGGTACAAAGCTTGGAAAAACAGCTTCCTCGCCCCGTACCATTGGGACCTGGGCGAGCCCTAAATACACACCCCCTAAAGAAACTGTGTAGGCAGTGGATTGGGGGGAAGGAAGTGACGGAACAAGGATTTTGTAAATTAAGGAGGCCGTGGGCAAGGGAATCTCAAGGGGAAGGTAAACGGTAAAGAGACACTTTGAAAGAAGGGAAAAAGCGATAAGAAAATGGTACTTGGGTGGGGTCCACAAATGGGGCGCCACCAAAATAAGGAAAACAAGGGACGGAGCCTTACGTCAATCAGCGATCTAAAAAAGGCGGGCGTGTCGGACCTTTTCTGGGTGCACGCTGGAGTTCAAGGTGGGTGGGGGACAGGGGCAGGACGCCCTTTTTCCGGTAGCTGTAGGGCCCACAAAGGGGTTCTTGACTTGGTGTTACCTCCCCATCGGTGTGTACAAACTTAAAGCTGAGAAACAGATATCACGCACATGGAAAAAACTTGGAGTTAAAGCAGACTGGACGGTTTATGGGGCACCAAAAATAACAACCAACCAAAAAAGAGCAAAAAATGAGCTTTGTAGCGTTGTCAAAAGTTCCCTTTGGGGGTGGTGAGGGAAAACAATACCACTGACAGTCATAGTATAAGAAGCGAAGCTCAACACATCGGCAAAACCTCATGACAACGAGCATATAAGGTGGGGATTGTAACAAACGTGAAAAATAACACATGGGAAGTCCCAAGGTGGAGAAAAAAAACCACTTATTGTTCAAGGGGTGGGGGAAATGTGGTTGGTGTCCAAGGAGTGATCTCCTTCGGGGCCGTATAGAAAAGGATCTTAAAACTGGAGCGCGGTCACGGAGCTGGGGGGGCAAGCCCAAGAGGGAACAAGGCGAAAAAAAGTATGGTAGGGGGGGGGGTTTACGGGTGGGTTAAAGAGTTTTTTTTGGAGAGTACCAAACGTAAATTCTTTTCACTCCGGTCAAGATGGGAACATTAGGGTGGAGGGAAGGTCGATGCATATGGGTGGTCTGTTGCAAAAAGAGTAATCTTGTGAATCGGGGGGGGCGGACTTTATACCTTGAAAAGTGGGGTAATTTTTTTAAGAAGGGATGAGGGCCAAACTTCTCGAACAAAAAAAAAAACAGGAGATAAAGGAGAGAAGGGGGGGGGGCAGGTCACCCTAAAAACAGAGCAAAGACATACAGACTACAGCATCGCCCAACGAATTTAATTACTCGTAACCTGGAACAAAAACTATGGGACTGCAAAAAATCATGTTCATAAAACAGACCCTGGGGAAAGAATTCAAGTGATAAGATTCAAAAAGCACAGGGGGGTGGGGGAAAAAGGATACTCACTATAGTTGGAGAGGGGGTGGCTGGGCGTGGGTGGTGTCATACGGGGGGGAGGGGGCAATGTAAAAGAGCTACGGGTATCTCAAGATTCTACACGCAAGACCACATAAACTACACAAAAAATAAGGGACACGGACACCAAGTTGTCAATCTGACAGGGACCACGGAAAGGGGAAAAAACAAAATAACACAATTAAACAAACAGGGAGGGTGGCAAGAAACAAAAAAAAGTGGAATGGTTTTTGAGGGAGTGTGGTGCGGGGTGGGCCGGTCAGCGAGCAGAAGACGAAAAAGGGGCAGTGGAGGGCATAACAGCCGGATAAGGGAAAAGCAGTGGGAGAACTCAAGGGGCAAAAAATAGGGGGGGGAAAAGCAATCAGAGATTCAATCAAATTCAAAAAAGGAACTGAAAGAGCTGACTCGCAAAGAAAGTAGGGGATAACAATGGAACTCAAACCTGTGGGGGCAAAAAAAAAATCAACCCCAGGGTCGAGAGCCTAAAACGGGGATGGGATACAATAAGTGGGGCTGGGCATGGAATCCTGATCAGTGTGGTGGGTCAGAAGAAAATGATTTACCAGGAAAAGGGTAATTTTGGATTCCATCCCAAATATGGGGGAAGCGAACCAAGTTAAAGGGAAAACTGGACACAGAAAGACCTAGGGAAAGTGACTTGCGGGTTGAAGTCAGGCCCACGCGCAAGTCAAATGTCGGGGGGATAACGCTGCCGGGCCACGCAGAAATGAAATGGAACACTCCAGAACAGGTCCTAAGGTAACTAGGGGGAGGGGAGCAGGGGTCTGCGGGGGAGCTGGTGATGAGGACCGGAGAAGGGATCACAGGTCACAACACGCAAGGTGTTGTGGGGCAAAAAGTCTGTGTGGGGGGGGGGGGGGGGTGCGGGGGGGGTGTGTGAGCGAAAAGCTTTTTTAAAAAGAAAGAAAGGAACAAAAAAGGGGTTAAAAGGAAAACGCCAAAACCAGCTGAGGACGAGGATGCAGAGTAAAAAAACGGGGAGAAAAGGGGGGGGGGCGAAACTACAAGCCAATAATGAGCGTGTGTGAACCAGAACAGGAAAACAAAAGGGGGGCAAAAAAACGGATATGAAAAGGGGGGGGGGGAGGAAAGCAAAGAATTGGAAAGGCAGGGGGAAGGCACACTGGGGCTGGAGGGGAGGGGGACGGAGATGGACACAGCAAGCCCAAAATTACCGCACGGGGGCATTGGCGCCAACGGAAGGAAAAAAACAAAAACCGGGGAGAAAAAAACCGGGGGAAGCAAGTAACGTACGGAAATTGTATGAAGGGGGTACCAACAAGCTCAAATGGGTGGGAGGACAAGGGCAACAGGGAGGGTGGGGGGGGGAAAAACCGTCCGTTGAATTGGGGGGAAAAAAATAAACAAAGCGATGACATAATGTGGGGAAACAAAACAAGTTTATGCGCGATCAAAACAGTTTTTACTTCAGAACAGTAAAGGGTGCCATCATGGAAGGGGTAAGGGGGGGGCTCAATGCCGAACGGGACGCGCCGTCAATAGAGGGGGGAACCAAATAAATTTTCCAGGCACGAAGTGGGGACATTGTTTCAGGCCTCGGGGGAGGAGGTCGCAGACAAAACACCCAGGTGGCGCCTTTAAAAGAAGTGGGAATCCGAGAAAAAAAAAAGGGTGGGCTCGAAAAAACGCAAGGTGTTTTGTTCAAAGGGTCGTGCAATAAAAAAAAAATCAACAGCGACGCATGGTGGGGGGAAGAAGGCGAGCGGCTGGCTGGGTGTCTGCTGCAAACGAACCGCAAGGCGGAAAGGACACGGGGGTGAAACAGGAGAGGGCTCTTCAACGTGGGACGAGACAAGGGCACGTCGGTGTGTTGAGGAATTCAAAAGAGAACGGGGGACAGCAAAAAAAAACAAAACTCTGGGCAGGCAATCCAAGGAAGGAAAATCTTGGGGGCAAGAAAAGGAGGGGGGAGTGAAGGCGAGGGCCCGGCGGGTCACAATAAGGGCCGACGTACACCGGCATAAAGTGTCAAGTAAGACCCACCAAAAACAAAAGGGGAAGGAGGACTGAAAAGATGAAGGTAAAAATGACAATATGGGGGGGGGACCGTCGGAACTTGGGGTGCGGGGGGACGCATCGCCCGGGGTAGATGCAACAACTACTCATCGTGGGTGATGGGATGCCAAAACCGCCTAATGTACCGGTTAGGATCGCCAAAACGGATCTTGATGAACAAGTGGGGAAGTTGGGGTCGAAAGCCCCTCACAACACGCACTCGAAAAAATGTATCGAAACTGGTAAAAAATCAACCAAAAAGAAATTTAATTCTCTTGCAAAACGTTAACGTATTTGGGAAAAAATGGGAATTCGGATGTGGCATAAGAAGCGACGCGGAGTTCCAAATGCCGGTGCGGTAACAAAGCAAGAATGAGGAAATCGGGTTTGTCGACTTGGGACATGTAACATGATAATTTTTGCATGGCGGAGGGAACGAGCCCCATCGCAAATACAGAGGGAGAAAAAAGTGCAGGACAGGAAAAGGGTAAAGGGGGTGTCAATGCAGCCAACACCTAATACCCGGGGCCCGAAAAAAACTCATCTAACGTCGAAAAAATTAGGGGTAACCAGAAATGTTCCCAGGTAGGTGAACAGAGCCCTTGTGGAGGAAAAAAAAAAAAAAAAATTGAGAAATGCCACACACCATTGAAAAGGAAAGGATGGAACCGGTAACAATCATACGAAAAACGGGAAAAAAAAAAGTTCACAAAAACAATCCCGGGGGGCAGGACCACCGGGGAATGGTCATCCGCACCTGGGTAGTCTGACCGAATAAAATTAAAACGAAGAAGGCGTCAAAAACGGCAGGGTGGGACTGGGTCATACCACAGGTAATTTGAGCTGGGGGGGGGCAAAAGGACCAAGACACGTGACCCGTTTGACGGTAATAGTGAACGTGGGTAAGGAATCCCGTTAAAGACGTGTCGAAATAAGGGAGAGCATGGGCAACTGGGGAAGGAGCACCGGCACAAATCCAAGTGGCCGCGAGTAAAAAAACTGTACAGAAAAAAGAAAAAAAGAAAAAAAAAAAAAAAAAAAAAAAAAAAAAAAAAAAAAAGCCCAAGAAGTGCAAACAATATGTGCTGGGGGAGGGGTTTATCGAAAAAAAAAAGGGGGGGAGGGACGGGTTACCGTGCAAGGAAGTTTTGTAGTGAATTAGAAAGGCAAGGGGGTCCAAAACAGTAATCACAGGTGGGAAACCGACTACCCAGATCCACATAATCGTAAATAAACCTGGGTGGGGGGGGTTGGGCCATGTAAAAAAAGAGGCAAAAAACCAACCCCTTGGGTCGGTACTAGGGGGGGACAGGTCAACGTTTGGGGGTGACAGGAGACAGGCGCAGTTCCATGGCGAGTTGCGTACACACAGCAAAAAAGCAAACAGTGGCTACGCAAATGGCGGGAGGAACATGCACCTGATTGAAAAAAGTGGTCAACAACCCTTTCTCTGAGCCAACGAGCCGGGTAGAGTCGTTCCCCTCCAGTTGAAGAACCCCAACTTTCAAAGGGCGTGCGGAGAATTCCCAAAGAAATCAAATTACAGTAATCGGTGAAATAGGAATTTTGACGGGATAACTGCAAGGTGCCACGCCGCGGGTTGCTGTCCCTTGGGGGGCCGAAGGTCCTCCCATTGCAGTCGGGGTAAAGTTTACGTACGGAGGACAACTGGTAGAATGGATTTGGGAAAAAGTTCAACGACAAACCACAAACAAAAGAGACAACAAAAAAGCAAAGTCAAAGTTAGTCCAAGAGACAGGTGGTCCATGCCATGGGGACCGGGCTGGGGGGGGGGGTGAAAATGCGGGGCAAAAAAAAGTTTATGGGGGGGAAAGTTGTTGAAAAGCCCACAACACACGGTTTAATGATTGAAGATAGTAGAAAATCCGGGGGGTTGAGTGGAAACAATGACTAAGGAATGAGACCATCTAGGGGAAGAGAAATATCACAAACGTTATCTGGTTTTAGAGTTGGGTCACTGGATAAAAAACCAAGACAAAAGGCGATGTATGAAAGAACCCTCCCAAATGAACAGGCTAGGTCTGGCAGAATGCAAATCAAGACAAAAAGAAAAAGCGAAAAAAAGTATATGGGGGGGGGATGGCAGGTCGTCGAAAAACAGGTGGAAAAAAAGGTTGGGGGGATAAGTTTCGTTCATAAAACGGGCTGAGGGTCCTGTAAGTGTTTTTCCAGGGGGGATTTGACAACGGCGCTGGTTTAGGAGGACTAAACCGTAGCACGCGTCAATAAAGGGTTCTGGTGGTCAAAAAATCAAAAAAGTGCCAGGGACGAAAAATAAAAAAAGAGAAGTCTTTTTGAAAGAGGGGAAAAGGTGAACGGAGAACCATCACTTGATTTCTAGGTTCCCTTGAAGGGGGGGGAACGCAGAAAAAGATAAAAGGAAGCGGGGCGGCACGGTCGTATTCAGGGGAGTGGGGTGGGGCGGTTTGGTAAAAGCGTACTTTGCATCAGTGGGCGATCTGGAGAAACACTCCGGGGTCAGGGGGGGGGGGAAGGTTTTGGATTAATATGACCACAAAAAAAAAACTAGCAAAAACGAGGAGGAGGAAATTAAGGAAAGTTGGCAGGTAAATCTAAAAAAAAAAAAACACAAGACCCTGAAAACAATCCAGTGTTTCCAACAAAAGAGACGGCAAATGGGACGAAATGAAAAAAACCGGTAAAAAAAACAAGGGCATAAGACCGGGAACCAACCAAAGAGGTTAGAATGACGAAAAATAAGTCCATGGAAATGGTGTCTGAATGGAAAAACAGGATACCGTGAAGGACACGCACCAGATAGTGGTCGCGGGTATATGTGAAGAAAATCAATTGGACCGGGGGGGGGGGGGAGATGATGGCATCCGGCAAATGATCACGTCGCCGCGGGGGTAGAATCACAAAAGACCTGAAAAAAAACAATCAACTGGAAAAACCTAATGGGGTCCAAAAACGCCGGGAACTATCACAGATGGGGTGAAAAACGGGGGAAGTTGGAAAAAAAAGTAACAATACAAAATCTACTTAGTTGGGAATCTGGAGTTGTGTGCCGGGGGCGCCGTCGACGACGCAGAACAGAAAAAAGGGAAGTTGAGGGCAAAACACCCAGACCTGCTGAGGGGGGGAAAACAAAAAGCTAAGTTAAGGATCAGGCAAGAATGGCAAATACAAGGAGGGAGGATGTGCCCCGGAGAAAAGCGAAAGGAGATCTGCTCATCGACATCTGGGGGGAAAACAACAATTCCCAATTGTGGCCTTCAAGCAGACCCAAGAAAGCGGGATTCGGGGAGAAACTTGGAAAGTTTTATTATAGTGTGGGCTTCAAGTGACAAATCCCGGCATAAGGTGCGCAACCTTAAATGGGAACTTATGAAAAATGAATGGGGGGATCCCGCAGGAAAAGGGAAAAGGCAAAAACGGTCGGGACTGGAAAGCCAAAAAAGAAATATAAAGTTCTTTAACCGGGTGGGAAGTCAAGGTATAATTCGGAAAGTCGGTGGCTGTGCATCAAGAACGCTTCACGCAGCTAAGGAATTTAAAAGCGGCATGGATAAGGTCAAGGAAAGATTGAGGGAATCCATGGGGGGTTCGGTCTGCGCTGTTAGAAAAATGTAAGGAAAAGAAAAAAAAAATTTCTGTTCAAAGACAAAATGGGGGGGACCACCTATGGTGTACGGACCCAATGGGGGGGGCACAGGAAACAAATCGTTTGTAAGAAGCCAAAAAAAAAAGTGGTATGGAGGGGAAAGAAGAAGGGATTATATTGGTACAGAGAGGAATCACAGGGTATTCAGAGGAAAAACTACGCCGGAGATAGCAAGAGAGAAAACGAGAAGAAGGGGGGGTTCCCGATACGCAGAAAGAGGAGTAAAAAGAAAAGAATCACTTTTACAGTTAGGGGTGGTAATCTCAGGCCTTGAGCTGGGGTACGTGATTAGAAGCGACGGGCCAGGGTGAAAAAAACCGACATATCAAATTTTTTCGGACCAAGTAGTCAGAAAGGGAGTCCCGAAAAGGAATGGGGGGTACGAAGGAAAAAGGGGGGAATGAGGGAAAGGGTCCACAACGTCAAATAAGGTAGGGGAAAAAAAAGAGAACTTACGCCCTTATTTGGAAGGGGGTTAGACAAGCTACAGTCATGACATAGGGGGGGGGAACGACAAAAGGAAGGGAAGAAAGGGGGGACCAGTTGAAGTAAGTGGAAATAAAATGATGGGGGTCTGGTGGAGGCATGAAACAATTTTGGGGCGCAGCAGGCGCACAAAAAATTCTAAGAGGCATGTGACTGGACGCAACATGAAATGTGGTCCCGTAAGACGTAGGGGGTGGAGGGTTTCCACGTCCTCAGGCTTAGGACAAAAATGACCACACCATGTAAGGAAGGGTAGAAACGGGAAATTGGGAAAAAAAAGGAGCTCTAAAAAAAGGGGGGGAGTAAGTCGAATTTGACGTCACGTGAAAGGGAATCGGCAACCGCTATGAGTGTGGTTACCGCTCGGAAGGGCGTTGCCGTGTAAAAAAAAAAGAAAGAAGTGAAACATAAAAAATGAAGGTAAGAAAATGATTTGAAAAGGGGGGAGACTCACTTTTCCAGGTGTCGGGATGAAAATGGTGCCGAACAGGGGGGGCACGGGTCTTTTACAGCAACAAGTGAGGGGGGGGAGAAAATACGAAAAAAGCTGGAGGGCATCTCCCCATTGACAGCTGGCAAAGATGACAAAGGAAAAGGGGGCAAAAATAAAAGAATAACGGCTTAACGGAAGTCAGAACACACATAAGTTGTAAAAAGAATGGGAACTCTCATATTGAATGAACTGATCAGCAAAACTAAAAAAAACATTGGGGAGAGGAGAAAAATAGAAGAAAGGAAAGGGACATATGCCACAGGGGGCCGTCAAGGAGTGTGTTAGACGGAAGAGCCGTATGGACTCAAAAAGGGGGGGAGAACGCACAAGGCTTAATCCGGGAAAAGAAAAAGCAAGTAAAGGTTGGTAGGGTCAGGGGGGGGAAAAAAACGTTTGGAAATGTGGTGGTCAAAGAATCCCCGCACAAAATACGGAACCATATAGACACACGAAATCATCCAACAGAGTGGAAAGACTACCTTTAACGTATGTTTAGTTGGCAATTCGGCTGGTGAAGCATAGAGGCCAGAAATTGGTAAACCAATCGGGAGGATTTCCAGAAAGAGCAGGACGAAAAAGTGACAAATGCAAAAAAAAAAAAAAAAAAAAAAAGGGGGAAGGGAAAAAACCATTGTGTTTTTTGTTTTGACGGGATGCGAAAAGCAGATACTCAGGTAATGGTTTTGGGGGGGAAGGACAGAAGCACCGAAGGAGGCAAAGAAAACGTCACAGTACGGTACGACCGGACAAAAGGGTTTTGTCCCCGAATCAGAAAGGGGGGAAAGGGGGATCCAAGCAGTATGGCCAAACATTGAAAGAATGGTCCAAAGGAAAATGAATTCACACGTTACAAGGGAACTAATCGAACGTAAACTTTCAAATCCCGGGGGGGGGGAAAAAAAAACCGGATTCATCGGGGAAACGTTTGCGACACTGAGGGCAAGGGAAAAACAACGTAAACGAAGAAGTGCGGGCAAAAACCGCCTGACTGGTCACATACCCAACAGGTCTTGCGGGGGGAAACTTGCACAGAAAACTAAGTTGGGGTCCGGAAATGAAATATTGTCGTGGTCAAAGGGAAAAATCCCGGCGCAGAAAGGGGAGAAATCATTGAGATGAAATAGGGGCCTGGGCGTGGGGAAGGAACGGAAAAAAAGCCCGAAAAAGGGGACCGAACTAGAAAAAACCCATAAATGGAAAAAAGTGTGGTTGATTTGATTTTTTGCAAAGAAAACTTGGAAAAAGTGAAAGATGGTAATGGCGGTGGAGCTCTTGATAAAAGAAAAAAAAGGTGGAGACGGGGGGATAAAAGGGGGGAGCCGCTTGTTAACGAGCATACCTGAGAAAAAGAAAACCTGTGGGGGGGCAGGGTTAGGGGGGTAAACCGTTGATCCAAAAAAAAAAAAACCATTGGGTAGGAATTAGGGGTGGTGCCAGTTGTGGACGTGACAGGGAGAACAGTGTAATAGTCAAAAAGAGGGCAAAAAAAGAGCAACCGAAGGAAGGTAGTTACGAAAAAACGCGTGCACTGGAAAAAAAGTAACACAAATGGGAATGGAAGGGGGGGTAAAAATCGGTGTGTTATCTGTCTTAAAAACAAAAAGTCGGGGAAAGAAAAGACAATAAATGCCATGACGAAGAACCAGAAAGTGCACGTGTGAGGAGGGACACAACGTTGAATGGATAAAACAAGTCAGTCGCAAAAAGAGGGTAAAGTTGAGAGGGGCCATGTCATTAATGGTAAGAAATGTATATGGCGCGCACTGATGAAAAAAGTTAGGTCAAGGTGGCCTAGACCACTACTACAAATCACCAAAAATTTTCTGTTGCCACAAAAGACGCTGTCAGTGTGTTGCTAAGAAAATAAAAATTTGGGGTGCCAGAAAGTGGTCGGGGGGGGGGGGCATGGGGCCCCACTGTGACTGAAAAAGAGGGGGGGGGTTGTATCCCCACAGGTGTAGAAAGTTGTCACGGGGCGTCATACGTCTCAATTGGGGGAAAATTAATTGCTTGGTTGACAATCACCCACCGGAATGGTAATGCCATATCCGGCAAAAAATTAAGCTTGTATCACGGGGGGGACTTAATATGGTCCCAATGACTGGTACCCAATAACAAACGGGACAGGAGTATTGGAAAAATCCGACTCGCGTTCTGCAGAACACTACCGGCAAAAAGATCAAAGAAAGCAACACGAATATAATTTTTTAGATGTTGAAAAAACATACAGGGGTCCAGTCAGGGGGAAAATCTGCCTTTGAAAAAAAACGAAACATCTGACTTTTCCAATTGAGGGGGGTTTCACACATGGGAAAGTTGGGGGGGCTGAGAACGGCGTGACGGGGAACGTGTGGTATATATGCGCTAAAAAAAGTGAGGGGCGCCAGAAACAAGGGGCTTGGTTGTACAATTGCAGCGAAAGAAGAATTCAAACGTACTGTGGGAGAGGTTTTTGTAGCGTAGAACATCACAATTGAAATTACTGCAGGGTCGAAAAACAAACACCCCACCCGAAAAACTGGAAAAAGGAAAAAAGTGGGGCGGGGAAACGGTGAGTAATGACCATAGGTTTTGTGTTTAAGGGGGTTTTGTAAATCAAAAACAAGAAAAGTACAGGGGCAAGAGGTGGGGGGGAGGCGATGGGTCTCACCAGCTTTCAGGGGAGGTGGAGGTCAGGGACCGCAGCG
>Ga0179591_1307711_pt1 | contig 13229 bp, 8 predicted proteins | sample CZOMad2_1_08_16f_FD_182891 | JGI IMG/M metagenome (GOLD analysis project Ga0179591, IMG submission 182891) | Vadose zone soil fungal communities from Angelo Coast Range Reserve, California, USA - CZOMad2_1_08_16fungal (PacBio error correction) | ecosystem: Environmental > Terrestrial > Soil >...
GCATCAACAGACGAAGGCGAGGAGACAATGTCAAACGATCAAAAGCAGAGTGGCCCAAGCTCGCAAAACCACAGACAAACAAAGAACACACCATTTCGAACTAGCCAAAAACTGACAGCGACCTCTTCATGTTTCATGCTAAGTAGGGACTGACATCTGGAGGCATGCAACGAATGATAGTCGATCAGTAGGGTTAACATGTTGCTTTTGTTAAAAACAAAACGGTCGGCGGGATCCAAATTGGGTTCAAGCAATAAATCCCTTCGGATGTTAGGTACGTCAACTGGCGTAGAACGGAAATTTGTTCAGAAGCAACGGGGACAAAAATGGGACCATTAACAGGCCGCGGTGAGTGGAGGACGGGCGGGTCTGCGCTGGTCCATCACACGGTCAGAGAAGCGGAAGGGTGGGCCGTATTTCGTGCGTCGAGATAAGGGCGGACACCGCCGGAAGAGGACAGGATAACGGTTACCATTTACGGACCGACGAAGAAAAGTCATGCAAGTGCATGGGGGCGGCGTCAATATTCACACCACGAAGTCGTCCGATACTGGACTAGTGCCGGAGTGCTCTTGGGACAAGAATCGGTTCTGGAAAGAAACTTAGCTTTGTTCTGCGGCGCCGCCTTGCGGAAATACGCCTGGCGGAGCTGCAGGTTCATGACCTGAGGAAAAGCCATAAAAGGCACAAATAGAGGAAAAGCGACACGGGTAAGGAACGATATCCCGGAGACTGACGTCATCGGCCACCGCAAAGGTGATGAAGCACATGAGGGATCTCCAACAACATCGTATGAAAAAGGGGTGCGAAGAGGTTGACCGTAGGGCAGGCCCCGGGAATCCTATCGGGGAAAGGTGTCTGACGGCACGTTTGGTACGAAGAATTGGTGCGGCAAACCGACGTGAAAATGTCAATTGAGAGATCTCCGATATGCATTGCACGCGTGGTGGCATCATGCAAAAGAGGGAGCGGAGGGGTCGGCGGGAAACATAGTCGCGTCTTTGGTTACACGCATGCGATGTGGCAGGTGTCATGGGAGAAAGAGATTCAGCCCCTTCATGCGGATTCGTCGTATAGCGCAAATGCTCAATAAGAACGGAGAGTACGGTGATACCGAATTGAGGAGTGACACGGGGGGGCAGAAAGGGTTCGACTGTGGGTCGAACAGTTCTGGGCAAAGAACATCAAGTTGAGGAAATTCTAAGCGCGCGTCCGAGAACATGCTCCTTTTCTTACGTCACTTATTCGCCGAGGAAAATCGATCCTCAGGGGGGGTTCACAGGCAGTTGGCCTGGGGGGGGATCAAGGGGGTATATGGAGCATGCTATCAGCAAGGTGTGTCGAGACGATGAAGTCTGAGCACAAGGTATCATGGTTAACGCCAGGTCGTTCCTTTTTCGTGACGAGATGAAGGAGGTAGCGGTGGGCACCCAGGTAGGACGAAAGTAAATGCGCGCTACTTTCCGTTTGGCTTCAAGAGGCCGAACTATGTGCTTCAGGGAGGGGCCTCGATCGATATTGGTGGCATCAGACTTTGAGCAGCGAGGCCGACGTGGGGTGCTTGCGCAAGGGGAGGTGAATGGTAAACGCGGGGGAGTGGGTGGATCTCTTCACCCAATCAAGAGACCTTGGGGAGTTGACGGGTGAGGCCTGGCGCGACTCCTAAGGGGCCTTCAAACACTTGATGCAGATGAAAATGAAAAGGGCCAGGGACGGAAAGATCGAATTGGCGGAACGTTTTCCAGGTCAAGAAACAGCAGTGATGCACAGCGTAATCTGTTCGCTACATAAGCAACAACACAACCCGAGGGTGGCTAGTACTAAATGCACCGCAGTGCTGAGAACCTCGCATCCCCTCTCCCCCGCGCCGCGTAAATTTCTGTCATGAGCGGGCTATGGTGCTGGTCACAAACGACTCCGCCAAACGCAAACGCGATTAGCTGTTGCAATAAACGGCAATCTACGCGATGTATCATTCTAAACGGTCTAGGTGCTGCGGACGAGCACTGGGAGAATACAGGAAGGTACGCGTCCTATTCGCACGGCTCGTATCAATGGTCAGGAATCCAGCGCCTTGCACCGCGAGAGAAGGCAAAACTGTAGCCTAGTAGCAACCTAAAGGGAAAAAGTTGACTGCGGAGAAATAAAGGCAACCCAGCGCATCTCCTAGCCGAGAATCGTTTGGAGTAGAGGATGTGCGAGCCAATACACTGAACAGAAATCAGGACGCGGTGGTATAAAAGAACTGAGAAGAGAAGTAAAAGCACGATGGTAAGTCTCTGGAGGCTTTGTGGAATAAAAACCTGCGTCCGGGCGGATTGTTGTCGATCCTTTCCTTTGGGGTAGACGGTATCTGTGGAGTGACAGGAGATTACGAGCCGCGTTGAGCCGCTTGCCCTCCTAATCGGGCGGAAGGAAGGAATTTCCTCCGATGAACTAAATCCACGGACTAAAAGGGACACGTCCTCCTTCGAGGAGTCGCAGTAGGTACAATGACGATATAACTTCCGGACTATAGCTTCATTCAACGCGGTTTGGCAGCCGATCCGCGTGACCGCAGGACACAGTTAATCGAACGCGTCTCAAGGGTATCTGGCTCCGTGAATCTACGAAAAAAGCAGCCAAATAGTCGTCGTCGGTCGGTCTTGTCAGTAGACCAGAACCCCTGCACGCACTCATCGCCGCAATTCACATCAGGAAGGATGGGCGGCGTGGCAATGGCTTTCCAGTGGATGGGGTGCTGCCCTTCGGTTCGACACAGGGGGGGGGTTGGGGGGGACAGCTTAACGCTTCGACTGCGCTGTCATTTTTCTCAGAGGGTCCAACTGACGGGGAAAAAGGCCTATGGGGGGTGTACCTTTGGAGGAAAGTCTATCGCTCAAGTCGTTGAAGGCCCTGTGAGAGAGCCGATTTTTTTCCCTGGTAAAAAGGGAGAACTCTACGATAGGACCGTTCCCAGAGATGCTCTTTGTAGCTGGAGGGGTCACAGACAAACGAGGAACCCTGACCGGCGTGAGGAGCACAAAAAGGGTAAGGTAAGGCTGATGACCGGGGGGCCGCTCCACTAGGCCATCGTAGAAGCAGGACGGCACAAGTAAGATTCGGAGAAGACTAACTGATGAACCTTACTGTCTCCAGTGTTTAGAAGGTACGCTAAACGGAGAGGCGCTGGTATTGAATCGCGAGGCTCTGGATAAATTTGTGGGGGCGGTAGGATCGGACTATGCGCGCTTACGGGGAACGACGCAATCTCCTACTCAATAGAGAAGCAAAAAAAGTGTTAATGTTCGCGGTCTCAACTACCGAGATCCAGGAACGAAATATGTAGGCCTATACCCGGGACGAGAGGGCACGGAAAGGTAAGAGGCAGACCAAAATACGAGCCGTTGCAATCTAACTTAAGGAAAAAGGCTTTGATATGTTGACGAGACGGCGCCTGAGAAAAACAATACCGGGGGGTAATTCCAAGGATCAAAATGGATTGCGGTGTTGAAGAATCACCGAAGGAGCGGACGGGAGTAGACGGTAACTCATTGGCGCTCTATCGATTTCAATCCTCCTTTTTAAGAAAGGGAAAAAAGCGTTTTGTTTCGTGATCCAGTGATCAGCAGAACAGCGATTGTAGGAAAGAACCGCGCCGACCACGATCCCGGCGGAGCGAATAGGGAGGGGTGGTCAAACCGCACCCGTTCGTCAATCGCGCAAGATTATAGCTAAAGCGCGGGATTGCGTGAGGCGAAGGTGGTGTAACCCTAGCATCTGGTAGCGTGAAGCGATCCTCCCTCTTGAAACTCTTTACGGGGTGACCGATACTGGCATGAAAGGTTCACAAGGACAAAGTCCCTGTGTGTAGAAGGAACGACTGGCACGAAATCAAATCTTGATCCTTAGAAATAATAAGGATCGTGAATGACGACCTTTTCAGGGAAGAGCGTAGGGTTGTGCCGATATAATAAGGCCGGGCGCGACGCAGACGCGAGCGAGTAAAAAAGGGCGCGCATTGCTGCGTTTAAGCGGCAGGAAGGGCAACGCGCGTGTCAATACGGGGTGCAGCGTGTCGAATCCACTGTGAGGGGGGCGCCGAAGCGACCAGCGGTTGTCAAAAAGCGCGGGCCCGAGTGCCGACAGGGGGGTGGAGTGAGACCGTCCAGTCGGATACGCTCTCTTGATTAGTTTTCGTACCTAACCGAAAAAACCGAGCGCGGGGGGCTGTAGCAGCCGAGTGGGGACTCGCAAGTAAAAAAATCGGAATGTGACGGAGGAGTATAAAAGAAGGGGGAAAAGGGATTTTGTAATGCTGTGCCACACGGAAATCGTCCGTTCACGGCCGGAACGCTCGACGTGGAGAAGGCGCCTGGGGAAAAAGACGGGGGGGAAAAGGCAATCCGCAAAGACCTGAAAAAACTGTGATTCCCAGGGGGGCTCTGTACTGATTTTGCGTGCTCCTTGAAAAGGCAACAGATCGGAGCCGTGGAAATCACGTGGGTGTAAGGGGTTCTTAGTAAGGATATTTTCAGTGTTGGGTGGTAGTCTGGGTGGTGGTGGGGTATGTGTGGTGGTGTTGGTGGGCTTGGGCTTGACTTAGTGATCGGATCGTATGTGGGTCTACGAAAACGAGTAGGGGGGGTCTGTATAGCGCTGGTGATATCAGACTCAACAGCACTGGTGGAGAGAACGGCTCTGCTGCCTAAGCTTAACGGGAAAAATATGGCTATCAATGGTTCTCCAGGGGGGGCTTCACAAAAAAAAAAGATCCAAAATGAAATCTGCAAGAGGCGCATCACTCTTGGGGTGATGCTGCGCGTGGGCATGTGGTCTTCCAAAAAAGAAGAGGTTTAAGTAAGGGGTTACAGATGAATTCTTGGTGACCACTGTGAGTGGTCACCGTCTTTTCCCAGAACAGAATTCGTTACTTGGTAGAGGTCTAAGGGCGGGGGGTGTGGGGGGACGCAAAAGGGTAAGAAAAAAATAGTTCACATCATTTGTACTGTACAACCCTGATGAGCGTAAAGGGTCTGAAGAAGGCCTGAGAGCAGAGCAACTGTTAGGGGGGTGTATTCGTCCTCTTTGTAGTGTAATTGGGAAGAAAGAAGAGGGAGAGTAGGGAGTGTTCAAACATGCTGGCTTCTTCGTACGATTACTAAATCGTGGGGGCGCGTGAGAGTCTGGCTACGGATGGTCGAACGAGAAGCGAGTGAGGGGGGGGGGTCTGGTCGGGGGGGGTGTTGGAGGTGCCGCAGGGGTGGGGGCGAGGGGGCGTGCGGGTGCTGTCAGTGAAAATTGAGGAAACGAAGACGTGTCTTAACGTGGAGTGGAAGCCGATGGACAAATATAGTCCATCAGCTGGCCACAGCGGGGTATCTGAATTCCCTCTCAAAATGAAATATAGAGGTAAGTACCCTTGGTTACAGGTGGGCTAGTGATTTGAGAAGCAAGTAGCATGTGCGCCGGTGCGTCGTATTGGATGTGGGTGTTGAAAATACCGATTTTCCGGTTGGGGGAGTTGACGCTGGGAAAAAAAGAGCGAGGATGCTTTACTTTTGACGCGCCAGGGTGGGCTGTGTTGTTACGAAACATAGTGGTGTGCGTGCGGGGCGCCAAAGATCCTGGTAGCGCGGGGCTTGCTGCGAGATCCGTGAACTTGGCAGAGTAAGAAACTGATCGGGAGGATTTCGTGGGATGTGACATCACGCTGACGTTTTCCAAAGTAAGAGGAGGATAATTGTGGTGCTCTGGCGGGGGTAGTCGGCGCATCGAGCAGTTCTCGGCTAAAGGCCATGCTCTTTAACAACTCTACCATTAAAGAAATATATAGGCAGAGTTTCCGAAAGGCTGGGGGCAGGCGGAGTGGCGCTAACTCGTTCTTTCAAAAACAGATTACTTTAATTATCGTTTGCAATGATTTGTGGACAAGAGGAAGGAGGTAAAAACATTAATTGTTTGTCGGCAACTACTATAGGCCCTCTTCCGCCTGTAAGAAAAAGGTGTAAATGTAAAGTCAGCGTAGAGCCCCGCCCATCGGCCTTCGCCGGGGTTGGATTTCCTATCAGATGAAGGGGAAGGGAGACAGAAGAGGGGAAAGTTGGTTCTAAAGAGCGTTTGGGACTAGCATGAAGGGAAGTTGTGTTGCCGATCGGGTCTTCTGACTCCCCTCATGTGCGAATTGATGCGGGAGTGGCATTGCTGAAAGGGTAAAATCCGTCGCTAGGGGAGGCGTGGAGTAGCGTGTGGGATTGTAAAGTGTGCGGGGAGCGACTCGTACAGGACTGGTAAGTGTGTTCACATCCTTATCTCAGATTGTTGGCAGTGGCCGAGGATATGACAGTTACTTCGCTCAAAATCAGTATAGTTTGCAGGCCAGCGTAGAGATTCAAGAGCAGCAGGAGTGTTTAGTCAAAAATCAACTTTAATCCACAGTCATTCACAGGAAGAATTTTCTTACTCAAAAGGACGAAAGTCTCAGAAAAACGGAGGGATGAGATTCCGCTAACGTCCGTCAACTTGATCGGAGCAGCTTAAGATGTTCTCACCGTGCGCATAAGACACAGAAAAAGGAAGAAGGAAAGCGACCGTCTCGGCTGCGCTTGCGATGGTGGGTGATGTTCGACACTAACGAAACAGGAGGCATCTTGGGGCCGGCTTTGTAAACTAATCAAACACGGCAACGCGGAAGATCTCATCGTCCCTTCGACCTGTAAGAGAGGAGGCAGGGGAGGGGTGCCAATAGGATCGTAAAGAGTTAAGATAGGTTAGTCATGGTATCTCTTCAATGGTATTCCTATGGGGACAAAATGAAGAGACGTCGCATATCTGGAGCAAGACCTTATAGAAAGAGGTCCTTACAGGCGTGCAATTGCGGACAGCAAGGCTGCGGAGAAGATGTGTCGTCGTCATGGGCGTTCTGACACAAGACCTGAAAAACAATAAGTGAAGGACGAGATGGAAGCAAAGGCCCGAGAGAGCAGACAACGAGAGGTTAGGGCCGCGGGTTTCAAATAAAAAAAAAAAGCCGAGTCCTGTCTTCGGGGAGATAAGTGGGGGAAAAGATGGAGCGTGCTGCTATCTAAGTTGCTGGCACATGCGATGCCGAGTCGCGCGATCTCCTCAAATGCATACTCTCGAGACCAGAAGGGGAATCCGTAGGGGACAGACTATGGGCTACTATCATTTGGAAATCCTCGTCGAATTCCTCATATAACTTACAATGTAAAACAAGTTAAATGAGAAGGCAGAGGGCGTTAAGCCGAGTTCTTCTGCAACCGGTAAGGTAAAGCTTCTGTTCGTCTGTTCCGAAAGAGTGACGGGCTTAAAAAAAAAAAGAGACATAGAACTCAGGGTGGATTTTCTTCTTTACGTGCGAACCGTAGACCATCTCAAGCCTCTACAGACGCCAAAGGAGGCCGGGGGGCGTCGGCTCGGTGGACAGAGGCGACCAGCAAGGCTTGCCTCACAGTCAGTCGCACAAGGAGGCAAGGACGCGTTCCTACATGATGACCCTCGACTTGGCTGACAATGTTCGAAGCGTGCCTAAACAATTAGTTGCAAAACCAGGCCCTGACGTGGGATCTGCGGAAATGTGACAATTTCATCAAGGAACCAATCTCAGAAACTGGGAGAGACGTGGGGGGAAAAAAGTAAAAGAAAGGACCACATCGATTTCGCGGGCGCGGAGAAACAACCACAAAAAGGCTAACTCAAACAAGGCGTGTCTAACAGCCGCATGTAAGTAACACACACTTTGGCCCGAAATTCATCGTAGAGTCCACCGGAAGAGAAAACCGGGCCGTAAAGTATCCCACTTCTGCGCCTGCCGTTTTAAATCGGTTCGCGTTAAAACTTCTCGTATGTAGACGCAAAGATCATATGATAGGGCGTAGGTTGGGGTGGGGGGGTATCGTCTTTTAAAAGACGCGCGAACTGATGATCTTACTACGCCAGATTTCAAACTAAACCTCGCATTAAGACGTCACGCGTAAAAAGAAGACGGGGTGGTTCAATGGGGTGCAACGATCCCTAGGGAATCTCAGTTGTCTCATATTGAATGAGCTATATGAAAGGAAAGGAATGCGCAAGCGAGAAAAATAAGGGAAGGAGAAAGGGCGCCCATTGCAGGCGGCTGTGAGGCCCCGGACGTAAGCGTGTTTGACGGTTTCCTTGGCACAACTCGCCCCGGAAAGGAAAAAGGGTTGCCAGACTTTAGTCATCGGTTGAATCACCGATCAGAACACCTTCTTAGATCGGGTCTCCACGTCGGGTGAAGGAAAATTCGTTTAAATGTGAGTTGTTTACAGCACGTGATCAAGGGGGGGATTGTACCGCACTGAATTGTTCAAAAAACGGAAAGCAGAACGACCAGGGGGGTTCGGGGGGGGGTGGGGCGAGAGAGAATTAACTGGGCACGCTCGGCGAGTGCAAAAAAAAGAGCAGCAAAGGAGTCGGAAGGAAGATATGGACTACCCGAGAAATATTTCGGACCAACAAGCATGAGGGAAGAGAGCTGAAATAAGAGACTCGGAGCAACTGTTCCTCCCGTACCGGCTCCATTGATCGGTTCAAGCCGAAGAGGGGGAGCGCGCGGGTGTGACGGTGCGAACGAATGTTGAATAACCAAAGGGGGAGGAAGCGAGGGGAAAGAGTATGGGACTAGCTGTGAACTGTAGAAGAGCTCCTTTTTCCCGGAGGAAAAAGGAAAGTGAAGACAGCCATCGATGCCTATATGGGGAAGCAAGATCCTACCATACATGTAAAAAAAAAGAGAGGAGGTCCAATGGTACGGTGGGCATTAGTACTTGATAACTGATCTAGTCGTTAAGGAAGTGGTCCCAAAAATTAAAATTAACAAAGGTTTCATGTGTCGATGGTCACAGATCCTATTCAATACGGGTGTCGTCCGAGTGGCGGGGGAAGGCCTAGGAGAAAACATAGTGGCCGGTTGTCGGGTGCCTCAGCCAGACAAACTTGGGACCTTTGGATCGTCTTCTATCAGCATGTAAGAAGAAAAATTCTCACTGGATTAGGGTAATCAAATATGTGGACGCGAACGTGTGAGAGCCTTTTTCCGCTCAATGGTACAGAAGTGGCAGACGATAAAAGAGGAAAAGGAGGTGGCTTGATGGTGAACAGCAATCGGTTCAACCACTAAAGTTAAAAAAAAGGAGTACTGAGAGGAATAAATCGTGGGGCACATAGAATATAACTGGAGACTGCATCGAAATTGAAGAGTTCTGTGATGAGTTTCATGGATTGGGATGGGTCGTGATTGTGGGGGGATTGGGGTGTTTGGGGTTTTTAGGTTTTGGTTGTTGAGGCTGTTATTCGGTGAACATTAGAGAAAGTCGGCTGTAGGAGAATGCGAGTGCACTCGGGTCCGGGAGGTTGTGGGGGAGATGAGATCGAATCGGACTCGACGAGTGAGAGACCATTTTCAATAATCCTTCAAGTATGAAGCACACATCAAAGGGGGAACGCACAAGCCCACAACAAATGACCGGCCAGTCAATTTCACTAACTCGCCAGGATTCTCATCAGAGAACTCTTGGAAAGTGAATCTGAACGTAGTTTAACGTGTGCGTCCACCGGGCATAAGAATTTGGTGAAAAAAAATTCCTGTACAGGGATTCAAGGGGGAAGGAAGGGGGGGCCCATCCCCATTCTTTTGTCCGATTAAATCCGGAAACGTTCCTTTATCGAGTACTGTCTGAAAGGAGGGGCGTGTGCCGCGATATCTCATTCTGGGGGAACATCTTTTTAGCCTCATACAAGATTCCGTTTTTGGGAGATAGGGAACGACGGAGGGGGGGCGGCCACAACGTTCTCTCAAACGGTGTACCTTATTCGACAAGCACTTGGTAAGGTGGAAAAAAGGGCAAGAAAACGGGGGAGCAGACGATATGGGACAATTTAAGATTGGCAAGTCAGGGGGAAAAACAGCTTGATTCAAACAGTCCTCTTATGAGTCATGAAGAGGGGGAGTAGTGGGGCGGATTGGAACTTATGCTGAGGGGAGCTGGCAGGCCTTCGATGCAATCAAGGAGATTGAGAGGATTGAGGTGGGCAAACTCCCGCGTTGCAGAAGGGACGACTCGTGGAAAGGGCTCGCAAAAGAACAGGCGCACGATGGTTCCTCATTATGGGACATGCGCTACCTCACGGACATTTTTTCCTCTAGGACGATGAAAGAACAAGAGGTGTCCTACTGGGTTTTGCACACACATGGTTCCAAGAAAGGGGAGAACGTAAAAACGGAAAGAGTGGAAATTCGGTTTTACAAGCGCGGGGAAGAGAAATTTTTTACACTAGGAGTCGCGGAGAGCGAACTGGGAACACGTGCGCAACACTTGCACGGCGCGAAATTGAGATACACGAAGCTGTGGAAATGCAAATCGGGTGAAGCTAGAGGGGCGGCGCTGCTTTGTGCTGGAGGTCAAGCGCAGCACCGGAGCTTTCGGCTGATAAGGAACGATCACTTCATAAACGAAACGAAGCGGGAAGACGTGAAAAGGCGCCTTCAGCGAGCGCTAATGAGAGAAGTTCGCGTCTTCGGTATTACACACAGAGATGACTTTCGGTGCAAGGTAAAGGGGGGGAGGAAAAGACGGGGAAGCAAGAAAACCAAGTGGTGTTTCGGCGAAATTGCGCGGTTCGGTGGGGACCTCGGCCGCCTGAATTTTAAGGGGAAATGAATTCAAAGAGCCACGAAAGAGGGCTAGGCTGGAGAGAATATAAAATCTGGAGTTCCTGGTCCAGCGGGTCGTGTGTTGCTATTACAGAGTGAAAAAACCGTGGTGATAGGAAAAAGAATGCAAGGGGTGGCTAGGGGAATCTCTATAGAGGTCATTTATCGGCTATCTTAGTCGAGACCTGTATCAACTAGGGTATTCGCAGTACTATAAGTTCCCCATACCTTAGAGGTGTGCTTCTCGAATTTTAGTCGGAGGAGAGGATATTATTTTGCGAATTTAGCTCTAAAATGTGAGATTGGTGGGCAATGAACTACTTGAGGGGGAGGTATTCGTTGGCTGGGAAAATTTCGAATGCAACGGATTAGTAGCTGTAACTTTTACTCTAGCTAGCAGAAGATTGGTTTTTTAAAAAACAGGTGAGGAAAATTACTACTTCAGTCGTGCCCGAGGACCAAATCGATGCGTTGGCTCTCGGGAAAGTAGACATTCAAACTCGGGAAGCAAAGTCGGGGAAAATGTGGTAGGCAGCGCTTTCGTAAGAACTCACCCCTGAATCTCATGGGGGCTCCTGCTCCTGAGCTCGCCTGAAAAATAACAGCCCGCCGGCTGGAAGTCAGGCGCAGTGTGCGTGATCAGGTACTTCAAAATAACCACCGCAAGTCTAGGGAGGAGGCAGGGGGGTAGAAGATGAGAGCATCGAAAATAAACTGGTAAGATACCACTAGAGGGGATGGAAACGAGCTGGCATACTTGATATTAATTGGGACGAAAAAGTCTCCATGGCAAGAAGAGGAAATTGTCATGAGAGGGAAGAAATACTTTCAATAATGACGTCGCCAGTCTATTCGTTTTCACCTACGGATTATAGGGCGCTTCCGTGAAGAAGGCGAGCTAGAAAAGAGAGATGACGCAATAATGGGCAAGTTGCAAAGCTCGCCGGCATACCAAGAACTGATCGAAACAAAGAAGCTTGACGGTGGTATTATGTACTCAAAGGCTCGAGAATCACAAAAAAACAGGGACAGAGGGAGAGAGGAGGGTGCGTAAGACGAAATACACTTCTTCTGTCGCGTATTTGTGAGTCTGAGAACGACCCAAAAGTGAAGCAAGGTCACCGAGAAAAGGGGGTGTTCGAGTTGCGGAAACAAAAAAAGAAGTCGGCGCCCGTTAAAAAGTGGAAGAAAAAGACTAGGGGCGAAAGAAGATGAACGTGCGGAAAAAGGAATGCGCAGAAGATCCATGAAAATTGATCCTTTTCCGGAGAGAGACGCGTAGATGAAAACGTAGAAAGAGGAAGAAAGCTGGGTTGCTACCAGATTCAGAGCTGCGTAGAGCAGCGGCCGAGTAGCGCTCGTAACCACAAAATAGATGAGGCTTGGGGAGGGGGGGAGGTCTATAGGAGGAACGGCGAACCTCGCACGTCCTGCAGGTGGAGGAACTGATGGGTGGCGGGAGTTCGGTTTGGATGGCGTTTAAAGGAGGAGGACTGGGGAGGTGCCTGACGGAAATTCACGGAGGATGCGTAGAAGTTGCGAAAGAAGGGGGTGGGGGATTAGGGGAACCTGATGGGGCGACAGAATGTTGCTGGACTTGGGCACGACGCTATAAAACGGTTTCCTGAAAAGGGAACTAGCCTAATTTCTTAAAAATTTTACAGGAATGAAAAGGGAAGAAAAATGCTGTTAGCGCTGTTCCAAGTGAAACGCGACCCACAGGCTTTCTGTGTTCTCGCTAGTCCCACCCTCGAAGAAGCAAGAATGTGGCACGCACGCAGTCGTGCTCAAAAGTCTTTCTCCCCCAATATCATCCGGGAAGAGGAAGGAAAGGCAGAAGGCATCTCCCAACGAATTCGCCTCATTCACGCGGACGTGGGTTAATAACGGGGTACGGGGTGGGGGGGGGGGGGGGGCCGGCGCTGACGGGCGGTTGTGTGGGACTAGGAGCGTTCGTCTGTGCTAAGAAAAACGCGAGTTACCGGACATCAGAGGTGGGGAGAGAAGATACCCGTAGTGGCAACCAAGAGAAGGAAAGATGAAGATAGAGGCATGTTCTTTGCTGGTATCGAGACCGCAAAACATAGGCTCCCCAATTCAGTAAGATATGTTCCTACCCCATCGGAGAAGGACGTGATGAATGCCAGGAACTTTGAAAAGAGCATCGACATCATCGGCAAAAGAGGAGGGACTAGGCAATGGCGCGAAAAATTTGAATGTTTATTGTAAACCCGAAAACCGGACTCGACAGTTCCAAAAGTATAAGAAGGAAATAAAAGGTGTTGAAGACGAGATACGTTTCTTGCTTCTGATTGCGAAAGACGAAGGGCGTTCCTTAGTCCAACAAAGAGGAAAGAAGTAAAGAAGGTGGTCGGTGAAATCATGGGTAGAGAAAAAAGGATGTCTATCGACTAGGCTAAGACGAGAAAAAAGCCACGCAGATGTACCGATTCAATTGTGGAAGATTCCATCCGAGCTTATCTTATTCATCTCGAAGGAAAATTAAGCCGAGAAGCGGAAATGTCAAATATCATGTAGTAAAACAGTACGCCTA
>Ga0179591_1184081_pt1 | contig 13227 bp, 10 predicted proteins | sample CZOMad2_1_08_16f_FD_182891 | JGI IMG/M metagenome (GOLD analysis project Ga0179591, IMG submission 182891) | Vadose zone soil fungal communities from Angelo Coast Range Reserve, California, USA - CZOMad2_1_08_16fungal (PacBio error correction) | ecosystem: Environmental > Terrestrial > Soil >...
AAAAAAAGGCCAGCGAAACAGAGGCCCGAAAGGAAAGGAACAGACAGGAGCCCCGAAAGACAACCTTACCTTCCACTCCCAGTCAAACTCGGTAAAACAACGCTAACGGAGAGCAAAAAGGGTCACTTCGGGAAAAAAGAAGATCTCGCAGGTAAGGGGGACCGCCCTCTCTCCGTTGGGAAAAAGTTCGTCTCAAAAAGAAAGAGAAGTTATAAGAACAAGGAAATCCAACAAAACAAAGGTCGATAAAACTCGGTAGCCCCACTCAAGTCTAGAAGCTCCCGGGAAAACGGGGGGCAACTTAGGCTAGGAAACATTGCCCCCGACGAAAAAAAAGATTGGTCAAGAAGGAAACCAGATCTACGTTGTCCGTGCCGGAGAAAGGGGGAGGGGGTACCTAAAAAAAGAAAAGATACCAAAAAAAAAGTACTATCTGCCTACCGAAGCGAGAAATACTAGACTCGTGCGAAAGGGAACGCAAAAACACGGATAAAAGCCGATAGGTCACGCACTCTAGACACAAGGTTAGGGGGGTACAGCCCGCAAAAGTCCTTGCCGGCCAGAGAGAAGGAAAAGACTTGAAAAAGGACGAAAGAGAAAGGAAGAAAATCTCGGTCGCCTCGCTCATTTCGATGGGTCATCGGAAGAAAAAAGACTTCCAAAACAGAGGTCAATAAAGGGGAGGACTCCTAGTAAAGAGGGGTCTACGCGGTTAAAGGAGAGTCCCTAGAAAGACTGAAAAGTTTCGCTTAAAAGATCCCGAGGGGGGGTCCGCAATCTCACATGACCGGGAAAGTCCCAATGAGGAGGAGGATAGAACGGTAGCGGCCGGACGAATAAGACCTGGTATCGGGGGGGCGGTACAGGGGTCCTCAGGAAACAAAAGTGATTTCACCTGGGAGTTACCCAAAAAAAAGGGGGCCTGCCATCATCAGGAGAAAGCGGGAGAGGAAGGAAAGGAAAAAGGAGCCACGGAATCAGAAAGCACGTCAGAACAACGAGGGAAAGGGAGGAAATTACGCTTGAAACAAAACCTAGCAAAGTTAGAGGGAGAAGTCAGGACACGGGGGAACTCTATGGTCTCCTGAATGCAGAGAAAATGCCCGCTGTGGAATCTCTCAACCAAGGGGAGAGCAGGGTGGACAGATGAAAAGGCCCTGGCAGAAAAGTGTTCAGTTACCATAACAAAGGACCAGCTAGAACGGGGGCCCATCGCATTTGCATCACGGGGGACAGCAAAACCGATGCGTTGGGACACAATCCGAGGCTGACCGCCCATGGGCTCCATTCTAATCGTCGCAAGGGAAGAGTCTCCTCGCCCTCCGGTAGAAACCAAATGAATCAAAAAAAGAAAATCCTCTCAATAGAAAAAAAAGTTGGGGAATCAAAAGAGGAGACAAGAAAAAAAAACCAAAAAGAGCTACCCAGACTGGGAGGGCGAAAGGAAAAAACAATCCCGTTCGTAGAGGAGACCCCGTGCCCAGCGGGGAAACCGGAAAGATAAAACTGTAAACTAAAAGGGAACAAAGAAAGGGTTTCGCAAGAGGGTCGAAAAAGCTTATCGGCGAGCGACGGTCAGAGCAGCAAAAATACTCGAAGGAATCCTACGCGACGGGGGAGTAACAAAAAGGGAAGGGGCGACCTCGGTCCTAGGCACGCAAGGAGTGAATTCCATCCTTAAAAAGGGGCAAAGGGGGAAAGCGACTGGGGAAAAATTGAATTGGCGGTCCTTAAAGTTGTTTTACTCTCTAGCACGATGGCCGGGGATTGTGGGGGGGCATGATCGTGGGGCCCTTTATGGGATACCTTAAATGGAGAGAATCGACACTGGTCGGGAGCGGGAATAGATGGAAGTCGGAGACGTCGGGGACGAACGGGCGGAGTCCTTGACTTAAACATTGTCAGGAAAGGGAGGAGAGGAGGCCTCGAAATAGAATCTCGGGAGGAGAAGGTGGGGGTCCGGCTGGGAAAAGAACAAGCAGCCCGGATATGAGGTGAAAAAAGGGGGGGCATCGGAGGTGAACCTACCTCCATCACCAGAAAGAGGTGTGTTCAGGGGAAAAGGGGAAAAAAAATAATCAAAGAGGAAGTGAACTGTTACTTAACTCAAGCGGGGAGGGGGGGAGCTGCTGGACGGGGGGGGGAAGGTGTGAGCAAGACATCTACCACAGCAAATCTAGAGGGGCAAAAAAGAAGACGAAACAGAAAAGGGTCCTTAAGGGGGAGAAAGGGGCCCAGCTCCTGGAGAAACAATTGCAAAAACGAAAAAAAGGCAAATTTGACACTCCAATTATGGAGGGAAAAATTCCTAGGGGGCACATAAGAACGACCATGACTCAGAGAAAGTAGTTGCTTACGGAAGAATCCTATAAGACATGCTGGAAAAAAATTAGAAGAGATTCTTTGGGGAACGCCGGAACTCGGCCGCCCAACTTCGAAATGGGGCAAGAAGAAGTCGACTTAGAAAGAGTACTCAGTTAGAGAAAGAAGACATCAAAAAAGAGGGCGAACTAAGAAAGTAATATTGATCCGAGAAAAAGTTAGGGGGTTCAAACCAGAAAGTTCTCCCATAGCGTGTCAATGGAAAAAAAGCAGGAGGATATATCGAGGGAAGGGCGCGGGGAGAAAAAATGCCTTTGGGTGCGTCCATCTAAGAGAAAAGATTAGAGAAGATTGGACGACCTCCATGCTCACCGCGAAAAGGCCGAGCTCGAAGAAGTGCGAAATCGAAAAAAGCTCAGACAGGGGGGGGACCTCAGATACTGACCCAATGAGTGAAAAAAGGTCCATCGGAAGCGGACCTATACTTGTCAGGGGGGGGCGATGAAAAAAAAAGAACCGAGTCGCAGACGTACGCTAGCTCCTTCGACTCCATGTCGCGAAAAAAGAAGGGACGTTGGAGAGGGCCCCAGCAGCAGAGTTCAAACCGAGCAAAATTATCCAACGCAAAAACACACCGGATTCAGAGTGGGACAAAGTGAAACCGAGAAATCTCCTCCTTGAGGGGGAAAGGAAATAACGAGTCCCGTGACAAAGTTGACGGAGAAAAAAAAAAAAAGGCGATGAAAGGCCAAAAATTTATTGGGGGGTACCAAAGTGTCGGGAGGCGAAATAGTAAGTCGGGCGAATGGAAGAAGGATCAAAGGGGAAGAAGGAGACAACGGATCCGCCAGCGAGAAATGGGGGGCAACATAGACATCGAGACAGGAATGAGAAAAAAACTGAGGGAAAGGGGGGGGGGAAATCAGAGCACCTAAATGTTCCGACATCATCACATTCAAGAACTAGGCTCGAAGAGTCGCTTTAGAGGTCAGGAAAAAAAGGGAAAAAAAAGAACTGGTCAGCTCCAATTCCTAAATATCTTGTCTGCTCAAGTCGAACACATCAGCCCTCGGCCCTAACTTGACCTAATCCAGGAAAAGAACCTGTTTCAAGGCTCGACCCCCGACGATCCAAAATAGGAACAAGAAAAATCGAAAAAAAACCGCAAGTCACAAGGTCTTAAGAGGAAGGGAAAAACCCTGCTCCAAGAAAAACAATAACCCGGTCACTAGAGCGCGCGAAAGAAAAAAGGTTAAAAACCGGAACGGGGAAAAAAAGAAAAGAGAATCTAGGAAAGAAGATGGCCTCTCCCATGGACGGCTCGAAGGTAGGAGTGACGTAAAGTATTTCACTCCCATCGAAGGGCTGTCTGGCCGGAGGAAACGAGAGGGGTCGTCACCTTAGCGATTTCTCAGCAACAGAATTGACGACCGGGGGGGGAGAAAAAAAAAAGAGGCGTGAAAGGGAAGATACTCCCCGAAAAGATGGAGTAAGTCTCGCAGCGGGCAACGGTTATATCCAAAAAGAGGATAAAAACGCAAAAGAAGCTAGGTCAGGGGAGGGTCATAGACCTCACGTCTGGTCGCAAAAATGCAAAGGGGGTGAAGGGTGGATCTTCCCGGAATGGGGGAATAGGGCCTAATGGATAGGCTGGGGGGGAGAGTTCCAGTGGAAAAACGTATGGGAACTTGCTCCATGACTAATGAGAAAAATGAGGGCATAGTTCCCAGGGGATGTCAGGGATCCTTGGAGTAAGGGGAAAGAAATGGTAGGCCATCGGGGCCAATGTGGGCCATCAAAAGGGGTCCTTAGGCCGTTATTCCCCACCAGCGGGTAAACAACCTGAAGAGCTTTGGGTTCGACCGAGACGGAAAGGGTAGAGAACATATTGTAAAAGAGGGAATCAGAGGGAGAAAAGATGGTGGAAACCGTGCTCCTTGAAAAAAAAAAAAAGCTGCAGCAAAGGTTCTGACGAGGGTGGAAAAGGCGTACTTCCTTCGTGAAAAAAACACTGGGACGTGTCCGCTGATGCACAAAAAGACTAAAAAAACTGCATCGATTCAAATGAAAAAAAAAAGGGTGGAGGGCAGAGGGGGAGGTAAGGGGCACAGTAAAAAAAGGGGCAAAGAAGACTTAAGAAACGTGGGTTGGGTTTTCCCCCAGGAGACATAAATCAGTGCTCCCACAAGATAACCTCTGCGTAGAAAAATCACTACTCGGAACTTACGCTGGGAAAACGAAGTGGCGAGAAGTCGTCCCGAAAAATAAAAATCAGGAAATCTCCGTCCTTGTGGGAAGTTGAACAGCAACAACAAAAAGCTGGTCATTGCGCTGATCTCAAGAGGGGGTACCTCAGGGACCCCAATGCAAAAAGCTACTTCGTATCAAAGGGAAGAAAAGAATCCCCGCCAGGAAAAACAAAAGGGGGGGGGAAGGTAGACATCGAATGGCAAAAAACAATCGACCGGGCGCCTCGAAGGACTTGTTCTACGAACACCCACAGGGAATGAAGTTCTGCAACGGGGGTGTACCTTCTGTCTCAAGAGGCGGTCGGGCGCTTCAATCGGGGTTCTAACCTAAAAAGGGTGGGGGTCACTCAGTTCTGCCAACAAAATCACCTATAAAAGGGCGTGTAAAAAAAAAAGGGGAGAGGAAAAAGAGCTCCGTATATCGCCTGGGAAACGGAAAGGCGTCTGGGGGGAAGGGTCCCCAAAAGTGCAGGAACGGAAGATCGCAGGGATCAAAAGGAAGTACCATCTTAAGATTTGACGTGTTAAAATGGACTTGTCACGTAAAATCTAACCCAAGTTGGAAAAACGTACTGAGCCAGGGCTGGGGAGAAAAAAGCCTGGTATGGGGGGGATTTACAACAGGGGGTACAGGTACAATTTGCTGAGGACAAGGGAAAGGAAAAAGGTTTAAAAAAAAAAAAAAAAAGAGCGGGGGACACCAAATCATAGGCAGCGGAAAGGGAGATCTGTGAGCTCTTGCGACCGCCGGCACGTGGTCACTGCTGGGGGGCGAGTTCCGGTGGGGGGGGGTCCCCAAATTATAGGGAGAGCGTGCTTACAAATGGGGGCTTGAAAGGCGAGGACGGACCCTGCGTCGGGGAGGAAGATAAATGGCGCTTCTTGAAGGCGAGAAACAAAAAAAAACTAGGAGGAGTAGAAAGTAGAGAGAAACGGAAAACTATCAGGGAGTCCATTCGTCCCATAAGAAAAAAGAAAAAGCGAAGAGCCGGTTACTCAGTCCAAGAAAGAAATTATCACCCGGAGCGCGAACCTGAATTCAAGTGAAAGGCACGGAAAAAGCCCGTCTCTCGTCTCGCCCCCTGTTGAAGAAGAAGAGGCGTAGGGGTTCCACCTTCTGTCATGCACTAAAATTCTTAAAAAGTCAATGGGGGGCGCTCCCGGGACTGCTAAAGGGACGCAGGCAGAATGCCCCTCACCAGGGCCCTCGGGGGAAGGGACACAGCAAATCCGCGCCGTGGAAAAACGTGACGGCGCACTCAAATCACTGGCCCCAAAACCACGAGGTTGTCAAGCATAAGACAGCAACGGGACGCTAAGGGTACGTCACGACAGAAGGGGGACAATCCAACTGATCTGGAAGCAACGAACGACTCGGGAGGGGGGGATAGCGGATCTCTCTCGCGCGAGAAAGAAACGTTAAAGAATGCTAGAGGCAAGAAGCCTATTAAAAAAGGGGGCTTCAAAGCCCAACACACACGCCGGAAGGCACTAAACAAATCTTAAATCTACAATTTCGCGAAAAAATTTAAATAATACTTGAGGGGGGCGAACTCCAAACTTAAAAAGAAAAAAAAGAAACGGGCGAAGGTTGCAACGAGGGAGGCCTTTCTCTTATAGGGAAGGAGTCCCAACGAGGTGAGGACCGCTTACTGCCTCAGAAATACGCAGGGAGAAGAAGTCTTGCCGGGAACTCTCCTGGGAAAGGGGGGACGAATTGAAGATCAAACTAAGTGAATCCGAAAAAAAAAACCTTCCCGAGGTGTTCCAAAAGAGAGCGGGGGCCGCGGGGCATGAGGCCTAGAAACAGAATCGAAAGGGGGTTCGTGGTCGGGGAAGGACTAAGAGTCCGGCTCTTGCTCAATTGTCAGGGGGCAGACTAGGGTACAAAAAAAAAGAACGATTGAAGAATCAATAAGAAGAAACAAGTCCGCAGTTCGAGGAAATTCCATCCAACGAGAATTAAAACTTTCGGGGAGAGGAGCGTCACAACAAGAGAGGGAGATAGCAGGTATACACCACATATGTAGCAGATGACAGGGGGAGGTTTTAACCGAATTGGAGCCAGAGGACCGATGAGAAAAAAATGCAACAGGGTTCGCTCTCGACGTGCCAAGTGCTCTTGAGCCTCTTCATACTGAAGCAAGGTGGGATACAAAAAAGCAAGACCATAAGCCCATCGCCAAAAACGGATGTCCTAAACAGACATTCGGACCCCAAAAAAGACACAAGAGAAGAGAAATTGTCTGGGCCATGAAGGCTTCGCATTCTCATGCTAAGCCCTCCGGTACGACACCCGGGAAGGTGCAAAAAGACTCGAAAGCACCAAGAAAGATGGAAAAATCAGGGAACCTAAAAGAAACAAGCTTTCCGACGGTGGATGTCTAGGAAGAAAAAAAACCGCAAAAGGTCGCGGTGAGAAACAAAAGGGGATCGTCATAAAGTCGCCGTGGGAACAGGCCGTGGGGGAAAAAAAAAGATCCCTTTTGCGCCGCGGTGGAAAAGCGGAAAAAGCGATAGGGAGTGGAAAAAAGGGGGAAAAAAACGGACAAACGAATCTAGAGACTAGATCAGGGTAGGAAAAAAGGAGGGGATGTCGCCGCAAGCCCCTGACAAAGCACGGACAGTAAAGGGTTAGCAGGAAGCAATAGCCAGGAACGGCCGCTTCGGGACCAATGTGGAGGGCTTTGCGTAGCGACAAATGTAATCAGGGGTGGAAGTGGGGGGGAGGAATTGCCCGGTCAAAGGGAAAAGGGCGATATTTCAGTGCAAGGAAAGGGAGGGGGCCTGCATGGCCGTTGGAGTAGGAGGGGGGAGGAGGAGAAGTCGAAATTTCTTCTTCGGAAAATGGGCGAAACTTGATTCAGAGAGATAGTTTATTGCTCCAGCAAATAATAAACTAGGAGCCTGATGGGTGACAGGATGGTACTACAGCTCAAGAATCTAGGGCACCAAAAAAAAGCTTCGGCATTTTTCAAAAGTTTGAACACTAGGGAAAAACGTAAGAAGGCAAAGCAAGGGTCCCTAAGGGGAGAGAAAAGCACACCTTACAAAGATAATGACAAAGGAAGGTACTCCAGAAGGTTAGAAGAGGGGGGAGGCAAGTTAGGAAAGTAAAGTTTAGACAAGTCAGGCCCATCGAAAAACGTATAGGTCTCCTCGCCCGAAGAGGTCCAAGGACTGATGAAAAGGCAATGCTGCTCTCCTAGAAAAGGCAAAGGAGGGAAGCGGCCCCTTTGGAAAAGAAAAACCTCAAAAGGAAGGAGAAGGGAGTTAATCGGCGAGGGAAAAAAGGATCCTCTCTCCGTGTCAGTCTCCAAGGACGCAATAGAGGAACGCCTTCGGAAAACATGGAAAGAAGGGGGGGGGCCAATCCTAAAGGTCCTTTTCTGCGAAATGGCTCAAAAAAACAGAAGCTCTAAAGGAATTCGGGAAAAAGTAGCAGAGACGAATCTGACCTCTACAGTATAAAGGGGAAAAAAAAGATACCGGAAGAGAAAAGACCCGTTGGGCCAGACTCCAGGCGGACAAGAAGGAAGCTACCTTTACTAAGAAGGGGGAAGGGAAGAGAGGAATTTCGGGGGAGAAGGGAAGGCGTTGATCTCGAAAACAACGAGAAAGAAGAAAAGAGATAAGCCTTCGCGACGCCATCATACTTCATCTCTCTCAGGAATGGGAGAGGAACACGAAGATGACCGAAAATTTAGAATAGATAATGAAACTCTTAACCTGTATCGGTACTCGAGAAAAACTGGGAGGGTCGCCAGCGGTTGGGATTTCTAGGCTTGGAGATTGGGCGAGCCGGGAGGGGAGGCAGACTTAAAGAAAAGAAGGAAGAAAAAGGAAAAACCTTGAGGACTTTAGTCAACCATCAGGACCGATGGAGAACCCGGGGGTGGGAGGAATCAGATAAGCGGAAAAACCACAAAAGGGAAAAAGTCCTCTCGCACAGGCGGTTTAACATCTTACTCGCGGACTGGGAGGGAGAAGGAAAGAGCTTGTCTAGGTACTAGGGAACGGGTTGAATAGGGTAGATCATTTCCTACTTGAAGGCCATAAGAGTGCAAGGCTAGGTCTTCTATTACTACAGGAATGATGGCAAAACACATATGACATGAATGCCTTCGCAGAAGAGCCCCGAGACGAGGAGAAAAGTTTCTGAAGAATTAACAAAGGGGGGGTCCAGATGGGGGGGGAGTCTCACCTAAAGTCGGAGAGGTTTAGGCGGTTCAGTTCAAACCTGAGGGAACTGTAAAAAGATGAGGCAAGGAAGCATGCTGAGTCCGGGACCCATCTTACCCCGAACATCCGAAAAGCAAAACAGCTCGGAGGGATCTGAGAGAGAAAAAGAAAAAATAACCTCAGGGACAAAAAAAGCAGATCCCGGCAAAAACACGTCGCCGGCGCTCAAAACGAAATCTAAAACCGGACCAGAGAAAAAAAAAACGCGGAAAGGGAGCCGAGCTTCAGGGCTATCATTCTGGGAAGGGGAGCGAAGGGCAAATGCGCATCTCCAAAATCCGGAGAAACACCGGGCGACTAACAAAGGGTCCCCTGAAAGAGAAAAGAGGGGGGCACTAAGGGAGGAAGACAGTACGAGATGGCCTGATCCAAGTTCCTTGAGGCTCGAAAGAGAGGGGTCGAACCATCGCCGGTCAGGGGCAAAAAACAAATCGTGAGGGAGCCTTGAGAAGCGCGCTGGGAGTCACGCAGTAAGCTCTTTCGAAGAAAGGGGCCTTAAGACCTAGGGGAGCAAAAGAAGCAGAGGGAACTAAAAATCCGCCCGCAAGCCATTCTCACGGCAGAAGGGGAAGTGCTCTCCAACCCTCTAAAAAAAAAGGACAGCAGTCGGGGGGGCATTTCTCGAAAAATCCACCTTATAAAGCAGGAAGGGGGGGGACTGATATATGATGTGAGAGTTATATGATTGGGGGGGGGGGGAAGGTAAAAAGGGTTAGGAAAGGAATTGTGAAAAAGAAAAGTCAAATTAATAAAAAAAAATGAGGTCCCAGGAATCTTGGAGTCGGGGCGACATGAGGGTCGGGTCGGGTTTGAGTAACAGAGGGAGGACCGGGAGAGAAGGTCAGATGGCTGGGGGTCCGCAGAAGCTGTCATCAAGAATGTCCTTGGAAGAGCGCCAACCGAAAAGGGGAAAAATAGAATGTGTAGCGTTATAAACGAGGGTCATCTGGAGCAGAAAAGGAAGAAGGAAAAAGCGGTTGGAAAAAAGTGATCCTTTGAACAGAGACTCAAATGACGACGCTTGGGGTTGTCGACTCCTCTAATAGTGAGGAAACTCCCTACTAAGCTGGGGAGGGGAGAAAAGGCTTGAAAATAGAAAAAAAGGACAGAAATTGCTCTTACTGGGAGAGAAACCTTCAGCATTGATCAAAAGGAAAATTCTGCCACACAGGGTTGGGGGGGACCAGGAGGAACGGGAATGAAAAAGGGGCCTCAGGAGGCACCGACCAAGCAAAGCGAGGGAAATGTCTCTGCTTAAAAATAACAGATTGAGCAAGAGCGAAAGTGGAAAAAAAAAGAAACGGGACTTATCGGAACAAAAGGTTGATCACTCGAAGGAGGAGATAGGCCAAACTTCTCGACCAGGACGAAACAGCGGAAAAAGGAAGGAACCCACAGCCGCCGAGGCATACCGGGCGTTGCTGCGCGTAGGAGAGGGCCCGAGGAAAGCTGCGACAAGAGGGAAGGAAAAGAGTTGATAAAAACGCAAAATGCGCCTTCTTGTAACCGGGAAAGGAAGAATGGCACGGAAAGGATCTGTGGCGGTCGAAGAAAATCAGTGGGGAAGCTAGGGCGTCCCGGAGCACCAAGGGAGCAGGTACGACTTGGGAGGCCCAAGAGGGGAAAGCACCGCGGGATCAGATGACGGAAAAGTCTCCTTTGAAAAAAGGGAGAAGACATCAGGGGGGTTAAAAAAGGGAATGAGAAGGAAAGAAGCTGGCGGGTGAGGGCAATCTCCAAAAAGGCTTTCTTCTGGGGAACAGGGGAACTTATTGCCGGTACGGAACAAAACAAAGGGGGGGTGGAGGGGGTCTTCCGTGGGAAGCCACGAGGAAAAAAATGGAAGTCCGGGCTTTCCCTTGGGTGAAAAGGGTTTCAACTGGGTCAGAAGACCCAGGTCGTAAGGAATTTGCAGCGCCAAAAAAAGTAAACCCAATACAAGCGAGGCTTCACATAGATAAACGGTAGCGGGAGGACGTCCAAGGTGAAAAGTGTAAGCTGACCGAGCAGCGGTAAAAGGGTACTCTGGGGGGTGGGGAGGGGGGAGGGTACAACGCCTGGGTAGGACGGAGAATTTGCCGCATTCAAGCGAAATCTGACGCGAGCTTCTAGATCGATCAAAAAAAAACGTAGGAGGAGGCGGAATAAATCAAAAATCTATCAGAAGGGGACGAAAGGGTCCTGAGGACCAGAGAAACTCCTACTCCACAAGGGCAACACTGCCCCTTGACACTTCGAAACCGCGGCCAAAAAAAAAAAAATTCCAGAGTATGCTCACTGAGCCTGATCCGTCTCGTACAATGGTGGGAAGGGGGGGAACTGAGTTGTGGAAAAAGAGGAAAGGTGAAGAGGCTTAAAGATAATCGCCTGTCTATAAATGACGCTCCAAAGTAGCACCATCAAAAAGTTCTACCAAATGGACCTAAGCCATAAGGTCGATCGGGCCCCGTAGCGAAAAAAGGAAGCGGAGAAAAGGACGGTGAAGAATGGGACCCCACTACTGACCTACCGAGTGGGCACTCATGACTCCAAAAAGCGCAATAAAGGGAAGATCACCGGGGAACCATCACCCCACGAAACTCTCTCTCAAACCTAAGGAAGGCGTCTCTCTCGTCATAGCTAAAAAATAGGCTTCCCAAAAAGCTCGGTGGAAAAAAGAAGATGAACCCAAGGGGGGTTTCGCAGAACAGAAAGGAAGGAAGGGGGAAGGTCCCGCAAATTAAGAAGGAAAGAAAAAAAAGTCCCCATCTGGGGGAAACTTTTCGTAAAAGCGGCATTGAGGGGGGGAAGAGAAGATCAGAAAGGAATCAAGACGGGGGACTGGGGGGAAAAGGGCTTGTTAAAAAGTCAGAGGAAAAGATTGGGGGAAGGTGGAAAGTATGTGTAACGGGAATTCATCAGGTCCGCTAAAAAAGCAACCAAGGGTGATCCTGCCATAGAAATCTAAGGAATAAGAGCCAAGATCGAGTTAATCTGAAGAGGCAGGGAGAAGATCAGAAGGAAAAGAAACGGGGATTCATGGGTAAGTTATCTCCGGGTCAGAACAGTACATAAATTTCTTCCGTGGCGGGCCCCCCAACACACCGTGGAAGGAACATAAAACAGAGGGGAGCATTTGGAAGGGAGAAGAGGACCGAGAAAAAAGAAAAGAAATTCAGATGCAGGAATGCTTCAAAAACTACGGATGAGGGAAGAAGAATTCACTCTTAAGCCAAATGAAGCAGAAGAGGAATCATCGAAAGCTCGTTGAAGGGGGAAATTGACAAAGGGGAAGCCTTCTACCTAGGACTGGCCGTGCAAGCTTTGTGTGGGGGTGAAGGATCTAAACAACGCGAAGCAAAAGAGAAACGAAAAGAGTCCCCGGGTCAAGACCTCAGAATCCCCATAGAGGCGCCTTCAACCACTAAACATGGGCAAGCACGAAAAGGATAATCACCAAGAGGGAAAAAAAAACCACTTTAAATCACAAAAAAAGATGGGCGAGCCATGCGCAAGTCTCCTGGAGAAGGAGAAGATTGCAAGACGGGAGAAAAAAAGGGTACAGACTTCAAAAAACCTAATCCATCGACCAGCAGAGGAACCGCCGGAGCGGAAAGAATCCACCCCAAGAGGAGGAGAAGGAAAGGTGTGGGACGAGAAAAGGGAAAGAAGAAAATCACTTCTTATCGGGGGAAAACAGGAACGAAGAAGCCTAAGTACGGGGACCAAAAGGGGGCCTCAATAGTGTGGGGGGGGGGCGGAAAGTAAGTAAAAGGGCCTGATAAGGAGGAGACACGGGAGGGAAATGCAAAACATCGCAGAGGAAAGATCAAACCAAAAAAACCTGTGACCTATGTCAGAGGATCCAGACCGGCCGAAAACCAAAAAGGGAGCAGGCCAAAGCCTTAGGAACGGAAGGCATAGAACTGCCAATGTGTGACGATTAAAAGACTTTTAGTCGCGAATCATGGGAACGTGGTGGCGTTATCAGTGGCATGGGACTCAATGCAACAAGAGGGCAGAAAGGCCTTGAAGGTCTCTGTAAGAAAGGGGGAAGGGGAAAGCAAGTGGAAAGGACGGGAGCCGCCTTACGGGGAAGGGGGAGGAGGGGTCCTTGACGGAGAGGAAAAATTCGAGATTGCAGAAGCTCAGCTGACTGAGGGGCTCAGGCCCCCTTAGTTGGGGTTCCGGGGGTTTGGGTTGGGTGTTTTTAGAAATGTCTTACCAGCGAAAGCCCAACTGGTCGAGGCCATACTTATCGGGGGGGAATGGAAAAAGGAGGGGTAAACAAAACTGCCAAAAGGGGGAACCCGACGAGTCGAAGACACATCTGTACTCGCTGGTAATTCGTGAGTGTCCTAGAAAGCGGGGAGAACTGCTGGATGCGGGGAAGCGGGATCCCGGGGGAGACAGAGCAGATCTCAAAAAAGGGAAG
>Ga0179591_1224677_pt1 | contig 13226 bp, 11 predicted proteins | sample CZOMad2_1_08_16f_FD_182891 | JGI IMG/M metagenome (GOLD analysis project Ga0179591, IMG submission 182891) | Vadose zone soil fungal communities from Angelo Coast Range Reserve, California, USA - CZOMad2_1_08_16fungal (PacBio error correction) | ecosystem: Environmental > Terrestrial > Soil >...
CTTATGCTAGACAAACAATCCGGCCGGACAAGGGTATTACAAAAAGCGGAGTCCTAACGCGATTTGAGGCTTGGGCTGGAGCCAAGGAATACAATTTTCGCCCGGGCGATTCAGGTGCGGAGACCAGGAAAACTGAACGACGCGCCTGGAAGAAGGACCGACGTGTGAAAAGAAATCCGGTGAAGGCGTGGGCGGCCTGCGTGGTCCTCAAGAAAAGACATTTGATTCGCGGCCTCCGACGTACTGGATAAAACAATGAAAATTAGAAATACCCCGGACCGTCGTCTAGCAACGACGCCCTGAAGGGCGTGAATTCCGGACGTCAAAGTGTTCAGGGCCACTGTCCGTCATGATCTTCCGGCCGCCGAGAGGAAGCGCGGCGCCGAAAAAGTCCAGGTCAGAACCGGGAGCGAGCTCCCTTATTTCAAAGGACCTGCGGCGAATCAACCAAGATGCTTTTGAAAAGGGCAGTCGGCGCCGAGCTTGAGCTTCATTGATGTCGTCGGGCGCCGCCGGAAAAGGCGAAGGTATCACAAAAACAGAAGGAAAAAAAACGCGGGGAGCCGAGCAATGGGACGTATGAACAACAAAACAAGCAGGAGAAAATTGGGATCGTTCAAAAGCGCTCAAACAATTAAAAGAAAGAAGGAAAAAAACCGGCAAAAAAAAAGGTTCCGCGGCCGAAAGGAAACGCTCCGAGCCGAACCCCGGTAGGACCGGACGCCGGAGAAATCTCCCGGGTCGCATTCGAGAAACGCCGACAAGACGCTTTCGCCTAACACTCGGACGGCCTGAGGGGGTAATCGCCTGACGACAACCACCGGTAACCAACAGGACCAAAGTGAAAAGTCATTGACTCCACCGAATAAAAAAAAGCGCAAAACCGAACTGTCCTCCCCCACCCTCTACGTCTGGATCAAACTGGAGTAGGAAGATGTGTAAGGCAAATTCGCGGCTTACATCCAGCACACCAACACCGAAAGGTTCGATCAAACTATGGAACTCTTTGTCCCGAGACGACGGAACGCGCCGGGCCCCGCGGCTAAAAAAAAAACAATCGACTTCAGTCGAGAGTATGGTGCTCCACGTCAACTGGTCAAAACTGAAGAGGGGAAATAAGACCCCCGGCGTTCATCGCTGCTCGAGGACAGACGATCAAGCAATAGGGGAACATTCAAAAATTGCATCTTAAACGAGAAACTCTAAAGGGGGGGGGGGGGTTCCCCGAACATTCCGCGGGCCAACGCGAACGGAATGTTCCCACTGAAGCTGCCCGGAGAGATGTAAAAAAGCGTCTTGGTGGGAGGAAAAAAAATGTCAAATGGGTTTCAACCCACGACATATTGATCCCATCGGTAGAAGAGCCAAGTCACCCGAAATGCGAACTCTTGTCTCTGGGAAAGGGGCGCGGCGGACATCTTGCAGATTGCAGATCAACCGGCTGCTGTGTGCAAAGAAGGGGGCAAACTCCCTCAAGCAACCTGGGCGCAGCTTGCCTCACGCGGACATGGCGGGGGGTTGTAGAGCGATCACGCCGGAATGAGTTGAGAAGGCGGGGGAGCGGTCAACGGGGTCCCCGTGGTCGCGCGCAAAAATGAGCGTTTTCTGTAGCGGCTGTACAGAACGAGATGAAAAAAGATACGCTCTATCTGAGGTAAATTCAAAGCTTGATCACGAACAGGCGGGTTGCTCGTTGCAGGAACGAACGCGCGAGAACAAACCAAATTCCGCCGACCGGCGAAGCCTTGCTCATCGAACTCCAATCCCAAGGCGATCCGACCAACCCGAATAGGGGGGCCCATGGAAGTGCCAAAAAAAAAGCCCAGTTAATTCCCAGATCAACGAAAGACCTATAAGAAGAAAAAAAAGAATATCGGCCGCACAGCGTTTGCATACTTAAATGGTCACCCGGGATCGGGCGCCTGAAAAAGTAAGATTCGATCGTAATCACACCGGCCGGAAACGATTGCGCCGTCCTACGCGACGCGGGCGTTTGAACAAAACGGTGAACCCTGCCCGAAAACACCTCTATTAAAAAACCGGGGGCAAACTGAATTACGTTGACACCCCGTCCGCACAAAGAAACTTAAACAGATTCCGTGGTAACGCGAAAGCCGGTTCAAGCCAAGAATGCATGATCAACTTCCAAGCAAACCAAACGTGCGAAACTTCAAACGATTGCTTCCACTGTGAATGGTTATCATTGCCTCCGTCAGGGGTGGAAGATTCCGCGAGCCCCGTGCTGTCCGAACAGTCGATATGTCTTAAAGGCAAGGAAAAAGGCCGAGCAACTCCAAAAAAAACGGGCCTGACTGAAGCAACACGATGGCCTGTCTACACGGAAGACGCGCGACACGGTGATCGGAGGAGGGCCTCTGCGTCCTGGCCAGCCGTTTCATCAGGCCGGAAAAAACGAAAAAAAGCATGAAGACAAACCGCAGTGACGGGAAGAAAAAAACACAATTGCTTGGAGGCAGGCACATGAAAAACAACAATGCGCAAGACCCCTGATTTCCTCCATCTTCGTCGATCGTCCCTTCGGAACGATCGTGACGTCGTATAGATCAGGGAAAACGCCGCTACGTCAGGTTGCCAGGTGGGCCCTCTTTCCTCCAAAAGGCACGGTCTCCGCGTTGGTTCCTTGTTGCGTCGAGCGGAACGTTTCGAAGCCAGCGCGCAAAGGCGCAGTTCGGGAGACCGCGGCTCCGGTACATGGAAAAACACAATGACGCAGGAGAACGCAAAAGCACGGTTTCGTTCGCGCTCGGCAAAGAAAGGACAAAACCCAAAAAAAACGTGTTCATACGCTCTGAAAACAAAAAGTGGGCAGCAGCATGGCGGGCGAATCGGAGGCGAGCCGCAGTTTCACTGTTCTCAAAAGCGCCAATAGGGATCAGGATCAAGAGTTTAACAAAAATACTCATCATCAACGAACAGACTCGATGGCCGAACCGCGGGCGTAGGTCATCACACAACAACAAGAAGAAAAAATGCAATACGCCCGAGACTGAAAAAATTCGAGCAAGTGAAGAGGGAGTATGGGGGTTATGATAGACCAGGCACCCATTGGCGCGAGAGACACTATTAACTGCAGGAAACGGACTTCAACAAGTCCCTCTGCTCAAAAAGACTTTCGTAAGGGGGACGACAAAGCTGCGGTCTGAACAAAAGGGATGGGGACTTGACCGGTGTTGAGTCTCGATTGTGCCGACGAGAACGAACACGTGAAATGCCGGAAAAGTCATAAATTTCCGAGTTCACGGGACAAGGAGCAAATCGAAACCGACCACATGCGCCTCTCTCAAACGGTTTGGCGACGCGGCTTCGACCACGTCCGCGAGAAGGAAACCTTACCACTCCGGTACAAGTGACAAAGTGCGTCACGATATTGAAATGGCTCCCAGCCCATGAATCGAAAAACGCAGAAAAAAAGCAGAGCCCTCGAGGCGGGGGGGAGCTAAACGCAATCACATCGAAAAAATAAAAAAGAGTGGACATCAGGGGAAAGACTGCAATGTTTGGGCCTAAATCGTCACCTAAACATTTGTGGAGTGCGGCAATTCACTTGCGGAGGCCTGGCATGCTTGACTGGATCAAGGGGCGAGCCCCCCCGGCGCGGGAAAAGGGCAAAAAGGACAACAACCAACTGAAAGCCCTCGACGATCAACGGTCAGACCAGCGCGACCCGTTGAACTACCGCGGAACGTGGAACGGCCTGCCCGAGTGGGGATCCCGCAATGCTCGCCGTTTGACGCGCCAAAAATAATCGAAACAAGGATGTAGGACAGCAACTGCGGCGCGAGGAATCGCCAACACCTCGAACTGCACTCCCTCCCACAACGTGACAAGAAGCAATCGGTAAGCCAACCTAAGCCTGTGAACAGCAAAAATTGGATGGGATGGCACGCAGGCGAAAAACGGTGTTCAAGTGCTTGTGCGAAGGGTGTCGACTAAGTGAAGGGCAGGCTGGCATAGAGCGGCCGTCGGGCGGAATCGATTACCACAACCCGCAAAGGCACGCCCGCGTCGCGGTAGCGCAAAACCATTCAAAGCACACGGGAAGACACGACACGGATCCTCTGCTCTTGTGGTCATCACGCAAAGACCGAAACCTTTACACAAGGAGTAACAGCGGGCGGCAGATACTGGCCGTCATGGGCAGCGGATCGGTGTAGGAGATCTTGGAACTTACCTGGCCTGGGCGGACTGCACAAGGTGCCAAAGAACTGAAATGTGCACCGCGTAGGTCGATGGTGACCGGCGGTCCCTAGGAGCAAAGGGACAGAAACCGGGGCGGTGTAAATGTGGCGTTGTCGAGCGTCGCACCTCACGCGCCACAACCGCCCGGGTTAAGATCACTAGAAAAAGAAGAGAGAGCTTATCCGCCCGCTGGATCTTGCCACTCTTCGAACAGGCCGCTTTTCCAGAAAGCTCGCAGCGCGCGACCAGACCGGACCGAAAACACGCTAGACATTCGAGGGGGCTCGCGGTAGCTTTAGAAGCGTCGACAACCACCATAGGGAGCCCCGAGGTTGGGGCAAGACCAGGTTGCTGAGGGAAGTTGACAAGGAAAGCGAGCAACCTCAATCAGCAGGGAAAAAGGCACTCGCACGGCCTCCCAAAAACTCACAATGACCAGGACAAGTTTAAGCATATTTCGGTTGAACGGATCACCGACGTGATCACTGTCGTGCGGCGTCGGGCGAGGCGAAAACAACGTCCGCTGATTGCAGCATTATCAAACCTCGCTTGGAAAAAACTCGCGGGGAATGAGACAGAGGGGTTCCGAAGGGGGATCGCAAGATCAGTGTGCCCAAATTTCTTGGGGCCTTGCCAGGGCCCATCTTGTGATGTCGACGCCGCGATGCAAACGTATCACTAGAGGAAAACATGAAGAGATGAAAATACGTGCTAAAAAACCAAGAAATCGTAGCAGAATGATTCTGTGGACCACGACTCTGGAAAGGAGTTCCCAAATCTGCAAAAGATTTCCCTAGCCGAGCAAACGATCAGTGGGGCTGGATGACCGGACATACTAATTGGCCGTCCCTCTTCCGATCTTTCACTAGCTTTGATCATCAGATCGTAGAGGCGACATTTTTCTGTTCGAAGGGCGCGGGCAACGTTTGCGTCCATGACTTAAGGGGAACGGCGGGAATTGGAGGTGGTCAGAAGATAAATACAGGCCAACTCTCTTGAGGCGCACGCGGCTTGGAAAAAATGATTTCTCTCGAGCGACCCGTAAAGTTTTCGCCGGCGTCCGCTCCTAACGGGAAAAAAATCGGCGGGCACTGCTAACGTCCGCTCGGAGTACAACCGGTCGCACTGCACAAACCGACGCCCGCTTGGGATGCATGGGGTGACGCGGCATGTGAACGATTCCAAAATTTTCTCCGGATAGCATTGGATTGTTCAGCGCATTAAAAAATCGGCGACAAAAAAAGAGCGCCGATGCGGGACAACCGGGGGGCATTACCTCACAAGACGAAATCAATAACCGAAGGCCGTAGCTCGGCTCGATAACGGAACGCAAGACGCCTAAATCCGGTGCGAAATACGTCGTTGAAGGAAAGCCGGCAAACTACTGGACGAGGAGGGACCAAAGCGGGGGACCAAGCGGCGGCAAGAACGAGTGTTATGACGACAGGGCCCCGAACCGAGTCGAAAGGTAATGCCGGAGCTGGCGAAAGAAGAAAAATCGACAGTCCCGCAGAGGCCCGGGGAAGGTGTCAAAGAAACTTACGTCAACCAAAAAAACAGAGAGTCGTCCACCCTCCGCCAAGCCTTCCCGGTAGTTGCTGCGGGGGGCATGGCACAACAACCGTCAAACACATCCCACCAGAAAAATTCAGGACGCTTGCCTATCAGGACAATCGCGGTGGAACCGAAACTTAAGCCCTCCCAAAGCGCAATAAAGCCCTAGCAAGCCCCTTCTCACCGTGACCTAAAACTACAGCGGAGCGCCAGGGTAGGTTTTGTCGATGACTCTCTCTCAACAACAAGGAAAGAGAGAGATTAATTAAAAACCCTCAATCCGGCCCTCCGCTGGGCACCCGCGACGCGCTTCCTCGTGCTCGATATTGCGCTTTGGGCTGGCAGCCAAGGTCTTCGGGTTCGGCACCGCTGTCAGGAAGACCAGGGAAAGAAGCGCGCTGAAGCGGGTCAGCCGACTGTTTTGTAAAAAAAGGACCAAGGAAGTCACGTGAAGCTGGGGCAAAAAAAAGCTGTCCGGACTTGAACCGGCCTCGACTTACTGACACAATGCCGGCCATTCTGACCAAGGGACCGATGGGTTCTTCCATCACGAGATCCGGAGTGAATTCTGAAGGCCAACGTTTCGGGCCCTCGGTCATAAACTAGGAATGGCCCGCTGAGGAAAGCGCGAGGGCCCAATCCAGCACCTGGAACGGAAGCAATTCCCTTGCCGGAAAAAAAGAAAAAGGCGAAGACGCTATGAGGGCGGGGGGGGCGGCAGTTATCGCGCCGATCTGAAGGCCAATTCTGGATTGATGTGGGAACGCGGGCGGCCGGCGCAAAACCGGGTCCAAAAACATGAAGGAAAGAAAAAAACTCGCGGGGTCAGTCAATGACGCCTGACAACGCAATCTAAGAGAAAATTTGGATCGTTCACAGCCGCAAAAAACCATGCAGAAACCAGGTCTCTACAACTTGACGGAAAGTAAGGCTGGTTCACGAGCAAGTGCCCCGGATCGAGCCCCGGTAGGAGGGCGCGGAGACATTCTAAAAGGTCGCTCGAGAGGAAATCAACGTCCGACAACGCGTGCCCTAAAAAAAGTCAAAATGGAAGTAAACTGAAAAAAAGCCAGTGATCGAATTACAGTGGAAGGGCAAACAAATATAGCCGCGCCTCAAAAAGAAAACACAACAGGGCCTCGCCCTCTATCTGAGATCAACCGAAGAAGCGGAAAGGGGTCGGCCAAATCATATCCGGCTTACCAGAAAACTACCAGCGGTGCGGGACGCTAGGAAATTCTTTCACCCTATCACGGACTGGAACCTTCCCGGCCACGAGGTCCCGGCAATGCCATACCGAATAGGTAATAAAACTTTCTGAATTCTTCAGGCACGAAAGACCCGGGCAGCGGCCGCGAGGATCTAAAGCTGGACGCCGATGCAGGCAATCAGATGAAAGATGGGGAAGACCCACCGGCACCATGAGCCCCCGAACATTCCAGCGCCCCAACGCAACGGAATGTTCAAGTCGAGGGGAAGAATGACATGATCGATGTAAAAAAGCAGCGGAATGTGTGGAAGTCCCCGCGATGTCAGAAATTGGTTCAAACACGATTGATAAAATCCGGTGACCGTTAACTCTTGTCGCATGGTGAGGGCGCGAGGGATCAGCTTGCAAGGTGCCTATCAACTGCAAAACTGATCGGGGGCCATCGCTGGTGCAACTCCCTCAGCAAAGGGGAGAAAAATGCCCACGCGGGGCCCTATGTTCGGTTGACGGGTCAGCGACTAAATAAAAAAAAAAGGGTAAGAGCCAATTTCCTCGAAGGATCGATGCGGATAGGTCACGCTCGCCGTGACCGCGTGTTAGATGTTCAGAGGGTCAACGAACAAGGCTGGATATCAGCTCAATCTTCGGGAAACGTTGTCCATTCGACCCGATCGTGAGTAGGGGAAGCACGGTTGGGGGAGTGAGCGACGCTCGAGAACGAAACAAATACACGCCTCCGGCGCGTAAAAGCGGGAACCGCCGGTCAATAGACCTACGAGCGGGGCGCTCGCCAACCAACTAAGGAAGGGGAGGCCCCTGGGTCAGTACTCCCAGGCCCAGGTAGTCTTAAAAAAACCATCAACCTCGATAAACGAGTCCGCTAGCCCATAGACGGCAAGATGCCGACCCCCGCGGGTTAACCTCCTTCACTGTGGTTACGCCCGGGATCTTGCGTTTAATGACACCAGGCTCCAGACGGACACCAGTCTCGGGGTGCGGCCGGGGAATGGCTCCGAGGAGGAAAGAGACTCGAGGTTTCAGCGCGGTGGTAATAAATCAATGCAGACTGGCCGAAACCAGACCGCAACACTTAGAGTAGACAAAAAGTCGCAAATCACTTACACTTGGAAGTTGGAATAGGCGAATTCCTAATCACAACGTAGGCAGTCCTTCCGCCCCCGATCACATGCGACGAAGTAAAGCACGAATTCAAATTGATTTTGAGTTCAAGGTCGATGTGGGTTGATTCCTACTCTCACTCTGCGAACGACCAGCAGTCATTATTCTTCAGTACGGCGCGGGACAAAAGTGCAGAGCAGCGCCGGAGAACTAATCGACAAACGATGGCCAAGCGGTCGGACAAATGGGCTCTCCCTGGGGCGAACGGTTATCGTCGATTTCCTGCAGGGTGCGTCCTTTCACCTTGCTCAACGGGGCCGGCCAGCGCCATGTATCAGTCCAGCATTAAGGCCTAAAACACGCCTGGCGGCCGCGGCAGGCAAACCTGCGGGCAAGAGCCCATGAGGGTCCGCCATCTTCGTAGATCTTCCCCGTCTTGCGATCGGTGAGGCGTTCGTCAACGATCGCGGGCGAGAGTAAGAGACGGATTGCTTCGACAGGGGGAACGATATCGTTGAGGGAAAAGGGAAAGTCCTCCTGCTTGGGCCTGGTGCGGTAACAACTGAGTCGAGAACGTAGAAAGGCTCGACGTCTGGTTAGCCATCGAGCTGGACATGAAAGTAGACCAAAAAGACGGCAGCTCACTCTCAAAGGTTTCGTGGGCGCGCTCGTCACCATCCTGGACATCAACAAACAGTCACGTCAATAACGTTAACCGCGCAGTCCAATGACGATGAAGCATAAGGAACGTCTGCATCCTACTCAGTGCTCTACAGCTGCCAGCAGTATCCCTGTTCATCACCAACCCTCAAAAATGCTCACGCGATTACGGATGCAGCCTGAACTCAAGGAGGGGAGGAAGCGATCTGACCACACCCGCGGGCGTGATCGCGCGTCGAGCAAAGTTGCTCTATTTGTGGGGGGACAGCGAACACCCCATTGGCCTGTAGAGTCACACTGCAGGCGGACACTGCCCCAAAACTGCCTGCTTCCACGCTCGGGAGGGCCGGCGGTCAACGTTTGACGTTGAACTGTGGGGAGTCCAGGATTGGGGAGAGAAAGCGTAACAACCGTGAGCGGTAGCTGAAAGTCTTGCAAACCGCTGGGGGTCGATGTGGAAATTACAGCGACCCCAAAACTGCAGCCTCAGACGGTGGGCGACGCTGGCTTCGGACCCGGACCGGCCGCCCAAGTAAACGCCTTAGATCCGTGACAATGTGGCGTCCACGGAAGTTTGCGCCAACCGATCGCAGAAGAGACGCCGGCTATCGAATGACGACAATCACTTCTCAAGAGACGATCCGTACGAATCCTGTTCGAAATAGTCTTTCCCGCATGTTTGGCTGGACCGGCGAATTTCGTGCGGAGCGGCGCTGGGATGCAGCCTAGCCACCAGGCTGGCCAGTGCCACCGAGAAAAAAAGCTACGCTACCGTGTGCGCCCAGACGAGCCCGTTGACGAAAGCGGCCATCGTGGGCGTCGAGGCCCGATTGGGATCCGGCTCTTCAAGAATGTTTAGCAGACATAATCCTGCTTGGAGGGAGCGCGCGGTGACCCAACTAACACCTCGACCACCCCGCCCTCAAATCACAGGTGACCGTTCAAACCGATCGGGAAAAACGCCACACCGCCCGAGGACGCGTTGGGGGAGGAAAGCGTACCCGACGGAGTCAGTCTTTGTTCTCCGGTGTTTTAGACGAATGGCAGTTTACCGGGCTGGTGGTCATAAGAAGCGGGACAGCGATCTGATTACCACCGCGCTGGAAAAGCACGAGTCGGTAGCGAGCAGCATAAAAAACAGCACGCTACCGGGAAGACGTCCGTACGGATCCTTGCTGACGATGAGTACCGCACGCCGCGAAAGGGCAGCAAGTGAAGAAAGGTAACGGCGGTGCGGACATGAGTCGATGTGGAGCGCGGATTCGTGGTCGTAAACTCCAGGGGGGGTCTTGTTAAGACTGTAACTAACTGGGCGGACTGCAAGGCCTAAAAATGAAAGCTTGGTTTGCGATAGCCCGTCGTAGTGGGACCGGCAACGAACCGCTTAGCACGGTCCGCAAGCCCTGTCGGCTGTCAATTGGGGCGTTCCTCGAGCCAGCCTGCAACTGCGACCGACAAACTTCGAGAAAGAAAAGAGGCCCAACCTTAGCGATTCAAAAACCGCCTTATCTCGTTGCAAACTCTTCGAACACCGATTTTAAGAAAAAAACGAGCAAAGAACGCGAACACGTGAAAAGACGACTCCTAGAGATGAACTTTTAGCGGGTAATCGTAACGCGGGGGAAGACGACAAAACCAACCATAGGACCTCCGCTGTTACAAACGGAGGCCCAGTTGATTGAGTTTAAAAACAGCTGAAACCAGCATAACATTGATAGAACCTTCAAGATGCATCCGCGCGAAAACAACCAGACCAGAGCCACGAGTGTACTATTTCGGTTGACACGGATCACGAGAATTGAAGTAAGAGGCGGAAAAAAAATAAAAGCAAGGACTTCAAAGCCACCCACCGCCCGGATTGCCTGACCAGAGGAAGCAGCTTCAATCACTCGCTTAACTCCGTTCGCGTTGGGGCAAACGCCATGTTCGGGCGATAACGAGCCGGAGGTGGTAAAGCGGCGGGCCAACCAGCGAAAAATGTGGAAAAAGAAATGCCTGGCAATCGGCGGCCATAATTTAGAGTCGACGCCGGCGATGCCCTAAAATCCTGGTCATAAACCCATTGCAGATATGAAAACAAAAGCCCCAAAAACCAAAAATGCGCCCATACATGAGCAGGAGAGCTTATGTTCAGGTGGACGAAGACCGGTGCCCGGGGAAAAGGCGTGATAAAGGGCAACGAATTTTAAACAAGCTCGGAAAGTCAAACGAGTGGTTTGGTGCTGGTATTGGGGACGGCCTTAACTAAAAAAAGTTGGGCCGTACCCCTATTCCGGAAAATAGACGCGTTGATCATCAGGTCGCAGTTTTCTGTTGTCGAAGGCTTTCGATCGTGTGGGCGGCAGTACTTCGAAACGGCTGGCTCCTGTGGTAAGGTGGTTGATTGTCGGCGGAATACGCAACGATCGGAGCGCAAACGCTCTTGGCTCGGCGAATGAGTTCAGCGATCGACCGGAGGGCTCCGGCGTTCAATCCAACTACCCCCGTGAATCGGCTCGGCGCGGGCAGGCTCGGCCACCTCGGGACTAAGCGGCATCTAGAAGCCATCCTGTATGGGGGGGGGGAGCGCGGCTGGGAAATCCAAAATTGTCCTCCGAGCAATGCGTTGTCAAATTGCCCTCGGCGCCCAGAGACCAGCGCCGTGTGGGGGCCGGGCCCACAGGTCGCCGGTTTTCCGCGAGCCACGACGACATCATCATGACTTCACGCGGCCCGCAGAAAAAACTTCGAAACGCCTCCATCAGAGGCTTTCAGAGCGAAGCCCTGCGGTCCGTTTGAAAAAATTCACAAACGTAAAAGGTGAGGGAAACCGGGACGAGGAAGCGAACGTCTTGGCCCTGTCCTCATCGGCGCAGACGTTATGACCGACAGGGCCCCAACAGTTGGACTGCACACGCAAGTGGCGTCGAGCGAAAGGTACAAAGGGTCAATAATTCTCGCGGTTGGAAGTACGCTAGGCCGGAAGACAAAAAAGCGTCAGGACACGCCGGCAACCCAGCCTTCAGAGAATTCTGGGGGCTCAAACAAGAAACGTCGAAGAACAGAGTACTTTTTCAGTCCTGGGTCTGCCGCACTTCAAGTGACCTGGAAAAGGCTGACAGCCCAAATAGCGAACCCACCCAACGCCGTCTAAGGGAATACATCGGAGCTGCCGGATTGTCGTGGTAAAGAACGTCTCGCGCACAACGAAGGAGGAATATAGAGAGCTTAATGTCACGACAAAACCCAATCCTTAAGCTCCGGCTGTAGTCACGGGAACCGGCGGCGGAATTGCGCGATATTGCGAGCAAGCCAAGTCTACATCTTTTAAGGACAACAAAGCGATGGGGCAGGTGGAAAACCCGGACAGAGACAAAAGGCTGATTGAATTGTCAGCCTGACTGTTTGTGACATACCATAAGACTACAAATTTAGCTTGGTGAAAGAAACCCACAGGAGGTGTCAGACGACTAGTGATGGGAAGGAACGACATACTGATCAACATGGCCGCATTATGACGGGGAACGGGTTATTCCTCTCGACGCCACCCGGCGAGTGTAAGTCGCCAACGTCGGGAAACTGGAGGGTCTAAACGATGCCTGCCGCCCGCTGAGAAACGCGCGGCCCAAGGAAAAAAAAAAGTCAGAGCAGCTGTCGCTACAGGACTTCAACGGACCGGCATGTCTTCGAAAAGCCGCGATTTAGCGTTTGAAGAAACAGTGGACGACCGAGGATGATAAGGTCGGGATTGAGGGCGTCGTTGGCGGAAAACGACCAAACAAAGGACGGTGGGGAAGAAAAACAACCAAACTCTGCGGAGGGACCGAGCAATGAAGACTTAACCCGGGAAAAGAGACCGGAGAAATTTGGGATCGGGTCACGGCCGCTCAATCAACACCAAAAACAGCGGGAAATCTGGCATCGGAGTGAAAAAAGAGTATAAAAACGGGCCTAGAGCAAGTGCCCGCCCGAGCCGAGCCCTTCTAGCCGCGGAGAATGCCCTTGTCGACTCAAAAGAGTAACTCAAGACGCGTTTCGCCCTCCAGCTCGTCGCAAAGAGTTTAATTCAAGCCTTACACTCAAAAAAAAACCTTACGCAAGGACCAATAGAAATACAAAACCCCGCTCCCGGGTCGCAACACGAAAACAATGTCCAGAAACTCTAAAAATCTATGATGAAGCAAGCGAATGTCAAGAGGTACTGCCAATTTTAAAAAAAGATTCCTGCTTAACAGCACACACCCACTGAAAGCAGACGGGTACGCTCGGCGCGGAAATCTGAAAAAAAACATCAACGCGAAAGCGCCAGCCCGAAAGGGAGTCTTACCACCGCAGGAATCGCCGTCTGCGAAATCGTAAAAAATGGCTGATCACTTCAAACTACCCGGAGGATAGGGCCTCGGGCGTCTACATAGAGCAATATGACCGATGGCAAGGCAAAATCGAATGGGAAACAAAAATAAATGCTAACGAAGAACTAACACCGGAATCGCACCGAACATGC
>Ga0179591_1252570_pt1 | contig 13226 bp, 11 predicted proteins | sample CZOMad2_1_08_16f_FD_182891 | JGI IMG/M metagenome (GOLD analysis project Ga0179591, IMG submission 182891) | Vadose zone soil fungal communities from Angelo Coast Range Reserve, California, USA - CZOMad2_1_08_16fungal (PacBio error correction) | ecosystem: Environmental > Terrestrial > Soil >...
CATCTTCTGGAACCATTCTTGGGCGTTAAATAACAGAATCGCCCAGGAAGAGAAGGGGGGGTGTAGAATTAAGTCATCAGAGTACTTCGCCGCTTGTTAGCCAGGAAAGCAAAGCCGTAAGCCGAGCACTGTACGCGGGTAAGTCAAAAAGAATAGTCAGAATATAAGACGGAAAATCGAGGGAGTCCTAGACACCTCTAATATTCTCGTGTCACAGGAAGTCAAGTGACGAACTCGATCAACGCCGGCTGTTCGGCCATAAAATAAGTCCTGTCTGGGAGAATCCAGGCTTTCTCCGCTGCGATAGGCTGCAGAAGGAAGAATTGGAAAGCCTCGCTTGAGAGACTAAGCCGACCATCTCACTCAAAAGGGACTCAAGTGAGAATAACGCAAGAACGAAAAAAGGCTGCCGTCTTGGAAAAGTGTTAAGGTCGCGAGAAAGGAATGACTTCAAAAAGGGTTGTCTGGGGGAAATCTCTCTCACAAAACACCAACTTGAGATATAGATGGATAAAAAAAATATCTGTTGGGAATTTTGAATTGTCTGCGGTCGAACTTCAACGGTTCACAGAGAAACGGCCAGCGGGGTTTCTAAGTTTTTCTTTTGAAAGGGGTGGCTGGGGATCAAGCGAGGAGTCGCATGACTCTTAGTTTGGCCGGAATATCAGAGAAAAGGGGGAAGAATGGGAAGGGAAACACAGAAAGTCTGTCTCCCTAAAGAGGGCGTTGATAAAAAGTGCGAAACAGGGTCAAGTTACAAGAGCCTCTAGCAAAAAAAAAGGAGGACCGGTCCGACTGTCCGTACGAAAAATAAAGTTCACACAAGAAAAACCGTCCTCGCGAAACCGAAGTACGGAGGCTCGGGGGGAAAACTCTAGTGACTGTCACATCTCGGGGAGAGAAAAAGGGGGAAAGAGGGCCAAATCGTAGTGAAAGGTCGCTGCTGTTGCGACGAAGGGGTGCTACCTGGAAGTTAACTACCGATCCCTCAGAAAAAGAGATGTTCGACGGCGTAGAAACGAAGTCAAGAAGGGGAGGGGGGAGATGACCCAGGCGAGGGACTAAAAATGATAAATAAAGGCACAACACAGGACACAAAATTAGTAAACATGCGTCATCTAAGGGTGTATCAGGGAGAGAACAAAAGAGCGACGCGGCTCCCTTTTTGGAAAGACTTCTTTTTGACCAGAAAGAAAAAGTGGATAAGCATCAAAAAGGCGCCAGCGACAAACTAACATGTGAAAGGGGTTCATCGACTAGAGACGGGAAGCGGTCGGAAATTTTTTTTCATCCGTTTAAAGGAAAGTCTATAAGTCAACTATCTGGGAAGGGAACAATTCATACGGGGAAGGCAGAATTCGATCGGGGTATACTTACACTAAGGTAAGGGAAGGGGGAGAAACCGAAAGGAAGAAGAAAGAGCGGAGCGTCCTCTTCTCTCATAAAATACGCCACAATGAGCCAGAGGCCCAGAAATCGACAAATAAGGAGGAGAAAACAGACATTCAGCAGCACTCTTATATGGGAAGACAAAAGGAGAGACCGTCGAGATTTTTTCTTCGTCACTCCTCCAAGTGGAGAGGTAGTAGGGGGAAGAGGAAAATAATGGCTGGGGAGCAGTGAAAGGAAAGGTCTCGAGAGCGAAGAGCTTGAGAAAAAAGGACATCAACAACTAAAGAATATCCTTCTTCAGCCATCTCTGAGAGAAGGGTCACCTGTAATTTAGGACGTCTCCGGGCTACGACACAACTACTTCACATCTTGGCCACCATAGGCGTTGGTGGGTACATCAGGACCAATCGTCAAAAACAAGCCGTGAAGAGGTGTGGCCCCTGGGAAAGAAAGAAACTAGGCCATGAAGAAGGGGGGGAGAAAAGCTTTTCAAGTCGTTTTTTGGAGGGGGCAGTCCACCTGGGAGGGAACCTTCTACAAAAATTATACTCCCTCGTTGAAAGACCAGAACCGGGTGCCTTTGAGGGGATCTATGAGAAGGGGCATCGTCTCGCAATGGGGCTAACCAGCGGCTCCGCGACCGGGGGGGGGGAGACCTCTCTTTCATCTTACCAGACTTGGGAGTGTGGGAGAACAGGGGAAGGCGCCCGTTTGAGGAGTAGTGATCTTTGCCTGGGGGGGGAACACATGAGTCCTCACAACAACCTTTTTAAAAGAGAAGAAGTTGGGAAACTTGAAATAACTCCTATACCTGCTCAGGAAAAACCGGCTTATCCCACCTCCAATTCCCGTTAACTATAAAGAGGCGGTAAACAGTGTAGATGATCCGTATGAGATAACCATAATGCAGCCTTCAGGAATCGCCCCTCAATTCGCAAAGTGTTTGGTGAGGCGAACAGGGTCGGACGTAATTGTTTAAAGGGCGAAGGGGACCAGAAAACCCCAAAGCGAATAAAAGGAAAGCTCAGACAAAAGGCCTGCCCAGGGAAAAAAAGACGGAGAATCCAAACTCTTACTTTTGTAGAAATAGGACAAATAGCTATGGACAGAACGAGTTCCGAGGAAATTTTATATGTCAGCTTGTCGTGACGACGTATGAGAGTGGCGAGAGTAGAGGAAAGGACAAACAGGGGTCTCCTTCGATTCATATTCTTCCTCATTCTCTTAGAATGGATGGAAAGCTTCGTCCGAGGCATCTATGACTGGTGACCGTCTCCCAGAAGCGGTGGCTTCATAGTCTGCCTCCTGCGAAGGACCGAACGGGGGGGGAGAGGTCTCTTTTTCCATCGCCGCCGTTGAGGATGAGGGTAGGGGGTCCTATGAAATAGTTTGGATAGGGGGATTAGCGATGGCGGAGGGTGAGGATTTCTGCCGAGCCGCGGCGAAGGGAGGGAAGGCTGGATAGGTAGCGGCCGGAAAGGGTATGAAGACCCTATCCGCCGCCTTATGAAGGTCATCAAATAGCAATATCGAAAGCGAGCAGACAAATCCACCACGTGGCAGACAAGCCAAAGGAACGCTTGGAAATCGGAGACGGGTCTGCGCACACACACAGGCGCGGGATCAGAATGGCGTGACAAAGGGGGTTAAGTCGAGAAAAAGCAGGGGCCCCACTGTCGAACCTGGGGCGCAGATAGGGGAAAGCGATGCCGTATCACCGGGATTTGTGACGGGGAAGGATGGAGCATCAACGGTAACGCGGACCGGGGGACTCCGCTCCGGGAGAAAAAAGTCGCCTAGGAACCACTAGGACCAGCGGATTTTCTGGACTCTGTCGACCTTGACGAGGAAAGACCCGAAGAGGGGGGGGGAAAGGAAAGCAAAAGCAGCGGAAAGACAGATCCGATTGGGCGATTGAATGTCATAGATAACGGGCAGAAGCAATCATAGAAAAATATGTTTCAAGGCGAGCAAGACGGACCGGCCTCGTTGACGGGAGGAGGAGGGTTGGGGACGTACAGAAGGAAGGTCCTCACTACGTAAACGTAATGTCAGTAGTGCAAACCGGAAGGCGGCGCGAAGTTCGAAATGCCAGGGGCTGCGAACGCGGGATCAAACGACTGCTGGTAGGGCTAAAAAGAAGAAACCTGTCCTGAACAGGCAGGAGTGCAGCACAGAATCGGAAGGAACCGAGGACTCAGTTGCGAAGCCGAGAGGGTCTAAAGAACGATCAACGCTACATCGCAACCGGCCAAGAACGCACGGGAGAAATCACTCAAAACGAGGGCTTGCCGGGATGGGACGGTTGAATGAGAAGACCCTTCTTAAAAAAAGCACAAGAATATTCTTAAGCCATAGAGCACTCACCAAAAAACCGGCTGAGGGAAGGAGAGGGCTTCCAAGAAACTATTCCTTTAAAGTCGAAAGTGAAGTGTCTTAGAAACTTTTCCGGCAGAAATAGTACATCCGGATTAATACCAAAGATTGGCGATGTAATTCGGACATCTGGGAATAATAAGGCAGGACATGACCCGCTGGGAAGAAGAGGTTGAGGAACGTCAGCAGCGTGAATCAGGCGCAGTTCAGACAAGGCAGACGGGTACCAAAAATAACGTTGAGAGATCTGGACAGCCTGCCCTTAAACTTCAGGAAGCGATAGTGCCGAAACACCGCGGAAGTTTACCTTCAAAATAGTACTGAGGGAAGGGAGTGGAAGAGCCGGCCTATAGCAGAAAAGTGCGCGGGGAGCGGTAAAGGAGTTCTGGCCTGTCAAAGATGAATTCTTTCACGCTCTGTATGATGCCCAAATAGGCCAAATCGAGGGCCCTGAGCAGAATGCTGGGAGGGGGCCCCTGAAATTTTTCGAGAGAACGGGGATTCCCAGAACACCTTTCGACCGGAGGGAGTACCCGATGACGACACTGGTCCGACATGAGCGGCGAAAACAGGGACGCGTGAGAAAGGTCGAGCAATATCACCAAAAGAGAGGAGCTTAAGTCTCAGGACACGAGGTGTTCTTCGATACGGGGAGCCATTGGCCATCCTGAGGTGGGTGAAAGTAGGGGAATACCCACCCAGAGGCTAAAAGAAACTAAATTTCTTTACTAAAGGTTAAAAACCGAACAGGGACTGGAAGGCACAGTGGTGGGAAGCAGGTAGGTGGAGAGATGGACGGGTCAATTATGAAAACTTCATAGGAAAATTAAGCATAGGAGAAAAATTCTATCTTTGGGGGAACGGGGCGTACACTAAGGGAACTTTCAAACCTACTAAAAACTAGCGAAATTGAAAAGATTTCGGCTCGTCAGCCGGGAGACGTTCAAGCCATCTGGCTAAGAAAATCAAAAAAATACATGAAAGGAGAACACTCAGAGGAGAATGGCATCACGTGGAGACCGGAGTTTTGATTCTCATTTAGAAAATAAAAGGGGAGGGGGGGGGGCCGTAGTGGTGAGGGAAGCACTCTTCAGTTATAAGGGAACAACGGCAATCTCAAGGAAGACGACTTGTCAAGAACTGATCAAAGCGTAAGCCGCCACGATCCAAATCGTCTCACTGGTTCCCCTGGATGTTAGGGGCCTGACATCGGGAAGGACGGACTACTATCACAGTTAAACATCGGAACATGGGGCAGAGGTAGCGGGGTCCAACCGTGAAGCGTTGGGTGCCAACGGCGCGTCGAGCAATCTTCCTTGCCGGCCGGGGCTTCGGGGAAGGGCTGTGGAGCATTGGGGGGAAATGGGGGGACGATAGGCTTACTTAATTACTAAAACCCCGTGAAAAACGCCCGACGAACAATCAAACCAGCACCGGAGCGCTTGACGGGAGCTAATAGCCGAATAGGGATCGATGGGGCTAGTCCCTTCGGGACGTTGGGGCGACGCCGCTCAAGAAACGTAACCTTGGCCTGTGGGAGAAGCCGGAGAGCAAGTATCGGGGGGGCTGTTTCAAACCACATCGCCTATCACAAAACACGCTTAAGGGAAAGAAAATAGTGGGGGAAACAAGGATCAAAGAGTCACCGGCAGGACAACAAAACAGCATGACCGGACGATGAAAAGGGAGGTCTACTCAAAAAACCGGCTTAGGAGCACCATGCGAAGACCTCTCAGTCATAAGCAGGCTCCACAAAAGCAAGGTGATGGTATGCGACTAGGATTGGGGTAGAAGGATTATGACACACCAAGCGGGGCGAGCGCCCACACCAAAAAAAGAATACCCTCAGGCAAACCTGCAAGTCCGAACTCTTCGAAGCGCCGGAACAACGATTTCACGCTTGTAGCCATGGGTTCATAGCTCTGACCCACAATCTTAGATGGGGCCAAGGGGTGATCGTCGTTGGTGCGTGACTGACAGGTCGAAAACGATGAAGCCACTCCGGACACCGGGGAGGGAAAGATCGGGCAAAAGACGCGGATGCTTGCTTACATCGGTGGAGGGCGTGACCACCTGAAGCAAAACAGCCAGCGTGAGAACTCACGCTGTCAGCACTCCCAATTACAGAAACAGGAACCAAGTGCGGGTCTCGACGGTACTCGCCGGAATGATGCTTAATGTCGTTCAGCAGGCTGGGGAGGGAAGGTACCGAAGGGAGGGGACGTGGCTAATCCAGAGGACGGCGTGTGCGGGATGAAGTAGGGGGTCCTGCATTCTTCCTGGGGTACTGAACCGATACCCGATCGTAATTCTCCTCCGGGATGAGGTCAACGAAGAGACCAGATACTGAAAGGGACTCGCAGCCCAATCGGAATCCAAAACGTCCCGAGTCATCGGTGAAGAGGTCGAAGCATACCGCAAACGCTGGGAGAAGATGGCGGGAAAGTATGCCACCGGTCCGTCGAGCCACCCTGGATGGACCACTGGGCGGCGGCAATCTTGGGGTAACGCGAACACCTTCGTGATCGATGAGAACGCCAGGCAACGGTTTTGACTTTTTGTTCCGTAGTCTGGCAGGCGAAAAAGAAGTTGGGCTAGGAAGAGCCAGGCGACCCACTTGTCGCAGGAGTGCGACAGGACTCCGTCGACACGGATGTTAGGAACAGAAAGGCAAGGAGACCAAAAGGTTTGGTATTTTCCCCTCAAAAAGCGCAGGATCAACGAGTTGTCTATTTTCCTTGGGAAAGCCATAGGAAACGGATCACCGACTATGTGCTCGAGCGCGCGGACGAACCAACCCGGCAAGGGAAGGGCGCGTTAGCTAGAACAGATCACTAATGTCCGAAAAAGGACGTCCTGAGGAGTGGCGAAGAAAATCTAATTTGCCTTGCCAAAGGGCTGCACCGAGAGCAACGCCTGCTGGTCAAAGCCCAGATCCAGACATGTCAGGTGGTCATGGACTAAGGGCTCCGCTGATTCGAGGAAGGGAAACCTCGGGGAGGGCGCGACTAAATAGGAAAACTCTGAGGCCACTATGTAAAGAACTCACGGGAGAAGAAAGAAAAAGGGCTGCCGGGACTTTGAATTGAAGTGGAGACGACCATCACGAAATGAAAAAACCTGGATCCTTCAACTTTGGATTGAACCCTCCCGAAAAAAAACGAGAGGGGAGGGGAAAAAGAGAGGGGGAACTTCTTAAAGGAAGGGGGGAAGGTAGGTTCGGTCGAGGAGAAACGTATAAGGGAAAAGCTGCCAGCCCCTAGTTTAGTCTCCACGTTCGGTTAAGGGTTTTTGGAGCACGGGAAACAGCTGCGGAGGCGCATGACCCAATAAGGTCACTTTGTGAAAGAAGATCAGCACGGGGGAAGCAAGCCTGTCGGCAGTGAACAGGAATGCTCTGGATTTCTGGCTACAAGAGGAGGGAGAGCGTGCTATGGAATAAACCGGACGGCGCCGCGAGCGGAGCACTAACGAACTGACGCGAGGCCGACTGGGGCTAGGTTCAAAAGAAAAGAAGTGAAGATGATTTACGTTAAATCCTTCTCACACAACTAAAGGATTGTGCCCTGCACTATCTCTTAGGGAAAATTAAAGAAAAATAGGGGAATCTGTCAACTTTAGGTTAGTGACAACGCCAACATAAATTGTTCGCTAATGATGTGAGCCGAATCCCAATATCTTTGGGCTAAGGGAGGGAATGCAAGGAAGGGGACGAAAAAGTGGGTCAAGGCCCTGAAGCAAAATCGGCCGGAGAAGCAAAGCCAAATAAAAGGCAATCCCAAGTCCACGAGTCTGCCGGCGGCTCAATTACCCTAAGAAGGGGGCTGAAAAAAAGACGAAAAACTGGCAAGGAACATGGTACATGTAAACAGGTTCATACGCCACTCAAGAAGCGGAGCACAGCGTCACATTTTTGATTCGAGGTCTCCGATCCAAGCTCTTACTGAAAAGGAACGAATTGGATGAGAGAGCGGACCTATCTGGTCCCGTCTATCGGACTTCACTCCCGGATGCGAAATCTATCGGGCATAAAGGAACAGGGGGAACCTAGAGCACGCACAACCACAAAAAACGAGGCGACGTTCCTCGGAGCGGCAGAACCGCCTAAATAGAACCAATCGCTCCTCACCGTCTCAAAGAGCATATTACAAAAGTCAAAAAGAGGACGCTAGGGAAGCAACGTCCTGAAGACAGAAGGGTTGGGAATTGAATGTAGACCAAAATGGGGGATGTCATGGGAAAGGGCAGCCATCTTGCTTAAGGAAGGTCAATCTCTAGAATCTCGACTTAAGACTGTCATCAAACTCACAGCGCAAATCGCAATCAGACCGGGCCCCTTGAGGAGTAGACCATAGAAGCTACGTCCGTCACGAAAAAAAAAATCAAAGAACATAAATCGGGTTTGTCACCTGCGAGAAAAAAGACGTAATAACAAGCGTAAGAGGTGGGTCGTCTGCAGAGAAAAAAAACTCGCCTTCGAGGTGGTTGGATTTGGGGATGAAGCGATGGTGCTAATCAGACTTCTACACCACTTGACACGAGTTCGCTCACAAAGCTAAAATGGACGGGGGGGGGAATCGTTATAAGGCTAGTCTGACTCTTGTTACAGAAGGAGTAACCGAGGTTTGCTCCTCAGCATCTCACGTACTTTGGAGGGTGGATCATAATCGGGGCAAAAAAAAAAGGTTGTCTAGGAGTGGATTGAGTTTGTGGCACTAAAACAACACAAAAGAGAGAGAGGTGGGACCTGCTTCATAGTCAACGGTCACCTCCATACAAAGAAACAGGAAGGAAATAGGGATCAGGGAACGCGTATTGGGACTCGACTCTTCCTGCAGAAAGAATATCAAGGAAGAAAGAGATTACCTCGCCACGCGCCGGTTAAAAGGGTTGATGTTCGACGAGGCGCGTAAGTGGTGTAGAGGGGGAGGAAGTAGCACTCCCACCAAGAGAATAGATGGGAGAAGGCGACCAGGCCGAAGCTTCTACCAAGCCAATATCGGTTGAGGTCGGGGAAAAACAACTCTGGAATAGGGTTTCTGTCAAAGGAAGTAGAAGGAGAGGTCGCGATAGACTCTCAATACACGGGTCATAAAGAGGGAGCAGACAGTTTACAAGCTCAGGAAGAGAGAAAGGAGAGACCGTGGAAGTGAATTCTCCGCAAGAGGCATCCTCACATAGTTCCGGCCACTCAATTGGGGTAAAGCAAGCAAAAAAGTTGTCGGTCTTAATGGAAATATGTGAACAGACGTTATTCTTAAAAGGGGGGGGGCCTAGAAGAGTGCGAGGGGAGGAGCAGGAGGGTGAGTAGGACTGATCTGATGGAGGCCTATTAAAGCTTAGTGAGGGATTAAGGGGTTCCAGGTCGGATCGTGTAAAACCCTTCACCGAGTTTCTCCGGAATAAAAGGTCCGATCAGGACTAGGGGAAAAGAATCTGGAGGGCTTCATCGGAGGTACCAACAAGTGCCGTCCCAAGGCAACGCATAAGGAAGGTCTCAGGAAAATCTAGGGGGCGCCTACGGAGGGGATTATTCCCCGGCAAGATGCAGTAAAAAGAAAAAATGGAACACTTGAGTTCACTTCCTTAGAAAAAGTCCTGGATGTTGTGAATGGAAATCGAACTCAAGCGAGTTGGTAAGGTGTCCTATGTATTGCCAATAAAAAACCGGACACTGCTCCTTGGGGATAGAAAGGAGCAAAACAAACTTGGAGACGCTTTTGCGAAAAAGCCGGGACTAAACCGTGGTTCTGGACTCTTGGGCGGAAAGAACTTCTATTCACAGTGTTGCTTGGGCAAGAAAAGAATAGCGCAGGACAGATCCTATTGGGCGAGGGGCCTTTTTAATAGATATCTTGCGCAAAAGTTGTTGGCGTTTCTAATACTACTAAACCCACCACAACAAAACCACAGGGGTACGTTCAAGAATCTGCCTGGGGCTTCTCAGTGTGAGCGAGCATAGGAGTCTCAGTCCAAGGAACTGAGAGGGGGGCCTGTAGTAGTGCTAACGCTCGCGAGAAGTTTGACAGAAATGGCCAAAGGCTCTACGCAACGCTGTGTTCGTTAGAAAGAGAAAGCAGGCATTTGTCTGGAACGGCAAACAGCTTGCTCACGTAGGGGGACTGCGGGGAGGGCAACCTGGGGGCTAAAGTGTCATGAAGAATAAGAATCGAGACAAGAGGAGACCGAAGAATCGCACTCTTTAAGGGAACTCCTTATAAAACTACAAATCGAAAAGGGGGAGGCCGGATGGGAATTTAACGCGAACGAAAGCAACGCCATTCTGAACCCGTCCGCCTCAGAAGGTTACGCGAGATCAGAAAGAGAAAAACAAAAAAAAAGGGGAGTAGTAATAGAGTCAAAAAAAAAAGAAAAAAAAGAGGATGCAGGAGTAATAAGTGGAAGATTTCGGAGAAGGAAGTACCGGAAAAATTCAAAGGACTGCTCCAACGTGGCTAGGATTCAAGTTCGTGAGGAACAAACCGGTGTGTAGAATTTATTCCTTCAGAGCTATACGCGAGGTCGTCGAAAAAAGGGAACACATTGTTGCCTGGGACCAAGGAAATCACGGTTAGCAAGGGAGAGAATGATAAACAAGGAATGGGAGGGGATAGGGAGAACGAACAATCACGTGGATCGTCGTAGGACGTACAAGGGGACTGAAAAAACGATCTCTAAAACTACAGAAAGTAGTGGCCGTCGGAGGAAAATTCGACGATGTTTTCGAAAAGAGAACGACAAACTTGTTTCCTGGAGGTTCCTCGCGGGAGAATCGTCTTGAGCGCTTGACTCTCGTTATGATCACGCAAAAGAATTTTGCGCCGCCATCTCTAGCGTTACCCGTTCATATGGAGCTTCTTTTCTTGGGGACACACACCGGGTTGATAGAGAAGGGATGACAGCTTACGCATCATGTTTAAGAGGGGAAGAAAAAAAAAGGCGACATTGGTGAAGTTTCCGGACAAAAAGGAGCGTGCCCCCTTCTAAAGCGAAATATTCAAGGCACCAGTGAGAAGTTAGGATGACTTCATAACTTCATATCTAACGATCTAAAACTTGTACAATCGGAAATGTTAGGAACTACCTCGGGGTGTCATCATCCCCTACCAACTGAGAACGAAAAAATTCGGGGTGTTTCATTTTAGACGCTCGGAAATAAAGCTTACGGGGACGGGCTTGGTGGATCATGATTGGGAGAAATATCTAAACGGCTATCGAGTCTGGATAGGAAAAAATTAATAAAGGAGTCTGAATCGAATTCTAAATGAAAAAAAAAAACACCGACAACGCCCGCACTAAATGTACGATTAGACTCCTCTCTCTTCATAGAAGAACTAATAAGCGCCACGAAGAAAGAAGGCAGAGATACCTCCATTAACAAACGTCTCTCTATGGCCAGCACAGGAGACTCTTTGAGGCGGTCAATGGGAGCAATCCAAGGGGAATTTACAAATGGGACACTGGTGATCCGAAAAGACCACGGGGGGATCTCGACGGAAAAGGGAAAGAAAAGGGGACAAGCCTTGTCAGCCTCGAACGGAGGAAAGAGCTCTGAAAACCCTGGGCAATTGGGAGGAGGGAATCATTCGAAACATCAGGAGTATACGGGGGTACCGTCACTCACCATCCGCCGTTGGACCCAGAGTAGATGAGGTGGGTTGTTTCCCCAGAAAGCGAAGCTTTATCAGAAGGGGTCGTGGGGTCGGCTAGTAAAAACGGGTGCCATGTATCGTTGAGAAGAGAGTAGGTTAGTTAGGAGTTGGTTTATGTGGGTCGCGGATCCTACTGGGGGGGGGCCTTCGGCCCCTGAGAAGAACCTTTTAGAAGGAAAGAACTGTAGAGCTTGGAGGGGAGAGTATTGGAGGCAGGTCATTCTCGTCAGGGTGTCTCACGTTCTAATTTTGGACGAACGCTCATCTTCAAGGGGAAGGGAAGGGGTGGAGCGGGCGTGCAGTGGAGATGAGGCAGGGCCAGTGGGAACTAAATCAAAAACAAAATTATGAGGAGGTAAAGAAGGGGGGCCACTCCGCTACTCCTAAACAGGGAGTACGGAAAAAAACTCAAAACCTTACGGTGAGAGGAGAGCAAAAACTCTTTCCTATCGTTCCGTTGAAAACAGGCTAGACTACAGGTTCATCTAGGATACACAAAACAAGCGAAGGTGCTTTGAAGGCTAACTAGGTTCTTCTTAATTGTGGGGATACTAGGGCCCAGCGACTACTACCAAAGCCAAACAAAACTAGAGGGAAAGGCCAGGGCTCACTGAAAGGGGTCATGTCCTCTTATGAGAAACTTGCCAAGAGGAAGGAGGGGGTAAATAGGGGTCATATCTATGGACCTAAAAAATTAAATCGCTGGTTGGACAAATAATCAGATTGGAGGGAACGGACGTAGAAGGGATAGGACGGGAATCCTCTCCTTGAAAACATTCAGATAGTTTTCTCCGAAAGGGTCGGGGAGCTGAGCTTATTCAGAGAGGAGATTGACGGGGAAGGGGACCGATAAAGAAACGGGGATAGCACATCTTCGTCCAAGGGAAACTAGACGCAAATAAAAAAAAAAAAAATTTTCTAGGCAAGAGAAGAGAAGGGGGGAATATTGAGGGCTCTTCCTTCGTGGGAAGAAATGGTAGCCTTTGAGGAAAAAAGGGGAAAGGGAGCTTAGGGTCATCAGGCCGAGGAACGTACGCCGGAGGGGGATGGAAAGGGTCCATGATCTATTAGGGAAACCGAGAGAATTTAAAAGAGGGAAGGGGCATCGACAGAGCTAAGGTCAGAGTACATCCCAACGGACCCACTTTACGGGAGCGTCACTGTCGGGGTTCGCAGCAAAAAAAGGAAAACGGGGATCGCTTTCGCAATGAGGGGGAGGGGAGGAGGGCAAAAGGGTAAAGAGAGGCTCAAAACAGAAGGGGAGGTCAACACTGGATCCGCTCTGGAAAAAAAACCTTCGTGTCCGGAGAAAGGTAACTTATAAAAAAATCCGGGAGTTTGAAGGGAGTCTGGCCTTCCATGGAAAACTCTCCTGCTCGCCGGAAAAAACCACTGTTGTCTCCTCGAAAATGACGTGAGTACCAGAGATTTCTGGGGATCGTTCAAAAAACACCGGCGAGTACAAAAAGGGGGGGGGAGCAAAGAACGGGGACAGGAGCCTATTTTGAGAGGTACGTGAAGGCATAAAGATTTTAACGGAGACCGATTGGGCAACCGTCCCTAAGAAAGCCGGACCGGGCGCTTTAGAGTGTATTAATGAGATTAAAGATAGTGAGAGTCATGAGGGGTTCTGTGAGGGAAAGGTGCGAAGACTCGGAGGAGAGAAAGTCAGGTCCAGGGCGCGAAATCTAAAAAGTTTTAGGGAGCCAGAAAAGAGAGGCATGTGTGCTGGGGGAAATGCCGAAGAAAGGAAGAGGCGGGGATCGGCAGGATTGAAAAAACCTACGAGGGGTAACATGGGCGCGA
>Ga0179591_1192029_pt1 | contig 13225 bp, 9 predicted proteins | sample CZOMad2_1_08_16f_FD_182891 | JGI IMG/M metagenome (GOLD analysis project Ga0179591, IMG submission 182891) | Vadose zone soil fungal communities from Angelo Coast Range Reserve, California, USA - CZOMad2_1_08_16fungal (PacBio error correction) | ecosystem: Environmental > Terrestrial > Soil >...
AGAGCATGTTACTCACGACTGCCGCCGAGAAATCGGATGTTTCACGGCTTTGAGCCGGGGGAAAAAGGTAGGAAAATGGAACATCACGCGCTCTGGGTGGGAAATAGACAGGCAGTGGACCTCAAAGAGATTCACACAAACGGGCCCGGTCCGCGTTGGGTCTACCGTCTCGCACGTTACGAGTTTGGGAAAGGGGGGCGGGAGAACTGAGTGCAATCTCTTGAATCTAATCGAGGCTACTACAGGAAGGGTAGAAAAAACGGCTGTCGGATCTATGGGAGGGGGGGGGACTTCACGTACCGAGACTACTCGGACGGGGGGGGAGGGGAATTCAGAAAATTATACCTCGGGGGGGGGAGGGGGGGACATAGGGACAAGAAGGTAAAATAAAGAGCAGAGGAGGTAAAGGACCTCCGATAAAGGATCACCAGACAGGCGGAAAAGCGCACAGAAAAATACCAAGAAGAGCGCTCTACCAGCAGACGTCTACGGATACATTGAAGAGATGAGAGAAGGGAGTCCTTTACTTGAGCTAGATAGTAAATACAGCGACCGCGCGTCAGATCCCATGGGGGTGCTGGGGGGGGGGTGGATGCGCAGAACAGAAAGGAGGGAGGGGTTCCTTTATTTGGGTTTGGAGGGGAAAAAAAAAAGGCCAGGGGGCTTTCTCCTTTTCTCAGAGAGGGGTGGCACGGACGGCAAGAGTAAAGGGTTACGAGAGATGGGAACGAGAGTGGAGCAGGGGAAGAGAAAGCACTAACCGCATCGGGGGGGCCGAGCGAAGAGAGGAAAAAAATTGGTTTCTTCGATGAAAAGAGGGGGGGAGAAACCCAGCGATCGCGGCGGAGGCCCTTGAAAAATTAATGGGGAGTCGAAGAAGTGGGGCAAGCAGAGTTTACTGAAAAAGCCATCAGGGAACTCGCGGGTCAAGGGACCTCACTGAAGAGATTCAACTAGCGAAAGAAGACTGAGAAAAGCCTAAAGATAGGATCACGAAAAGAAAAAACACGCCTCGCGGGAGGCAGGCAATGGAGAAAGCGATCAACGGAGAAAATCCCTTGAAAAAAGAAGTGAGAGGGAAAGTTCTGCTGGACGAGCACGAGAAAAAGGTCTAGCACGATGAAGGGGGAAAGAAGCAATATGCTATCCAATCCTAGATAGGTGGGAGAATTAGCAATATTCGAGAAATTGAAGAAGCCCTGAAGAGAAAAAAAGGCCTCCAAAAAACTACAAGTAAAAAAGAAGAACCCTCTCCTGCACAGAAAAGGGGGCTGACAAACATAATTTTCAAGCACCAGGGGGGACAGTCTTCTGCAAAGTTGCAACAGAAGAGGAAACTGACCAATCGAAAAGAGGCCCGAGAGTCGTCTAAAAAAAAGGGAAAGTGCTAGATCTGATTCTTCCAGAAAGAAGGAGCGGGAACTCCGGGGCGACGCGCTTTTAATTCATGCCGAATCAGGGGATCAAAAGGAGAATTACCTCAAAGCCGTAGAAAGAACGGACGACGGGTTCTACAAAACAAGCGAGTCCTTTCCGAGTCGAAAAGGGGACCAAGTCGCGCGTAGGCGCAGGAACTATACTCCAGGGGAGTCGCCATAAAACGAAGGGCAATCTAGAGCCGAAAACGCCCTCGTCTTTGCTCGCCAGCAAACAAAACTTGACAAATTCAACCGAGGAAAGACGAAACAGAAAAACATACCCTGGTGGGGACAATGAAGACTGGAAAGCCGAAGGATGAGGGGCTCGAGGGAATTGCGTGAACGATACGGGAATCGAGGTCAACGACCAAATACCTGGGAAATGAGAGAGGGCAGGGTGAGGGTCTTGGAAGCTCGGACTTTCTGCTCAGAGGGGTTGCGCTTAACTGAGGGTTGAGTATCGCAGTAAAAACAGTCGGGACCAAGCGTCGAAAAATGGTACAATGGGGGACATGGATGGGGAGTTCTGAGAGGAAGGAGTAAGGGTGGTAGGGAGGGGACCCATCCGGTCTCAAGGTAGTTTCACTAAGGAGTTACTCAAAAGAAAAAAACCGGGCGAAAGTGAAAATACAGTCGCCAGCTCGGTCGGGAAGAAAAAAGTCCAAAGCCCTAAAAAAAGGGAAAGAGTTCCTAAAAAAACGTCGGGCGAGTGCTCCAGAAAGCGAGCGAAATCAAAAAAGAGAGCGCGCAACCAGATCTGCGTTTCCACGAGAAACGGGGATAAAAGATCTATCGAGGAGGAGAGGCGCGAGACCTCTGAAGGTCATAAAGGCGGGGGGGAATCAGAAGAGCTCGAATGGCTGTCAATAAAGGAAACTGCTAGAAAATTGAGCGGCGTCAACAGATGACTACGAGTATACTCCAAAATCAGAAAATAAGCAATGCGAAGAACTGGAATATTAGAGAAAATACCCCGTTACAGAAGCCAGATGCCCTCAAAGCCCGAGCGGGTCAGGCGCCAAAAAGAGGCTCTCGAAACATGCGTCCACATATAAAATCGAGCAAGCCGTGCGGCAGTAAAGCGCGCCATAGGGGGGGCAGTAAGTAGAGCGGTATGAAAAAAAAGAAGCGGCCCAGTTTGTTGTCCTCGCTGCCACTCCCGAACCAGCAGAAGATACTGAAAAACCCTGGGAAAAGGAAACGGCTGCAGCCATCCTAGAGTTCGTGATCGAAAGCGAATCGACTTCAACCGAAAACAAAAAGACCTGGTCGACGAAGTCGCTAAGGCGTGCTGGACGTACGAGGTCGGGGGCAAGAACACTGTCAAGGAAGCAAACCCCGGGATAAGTATGAGGAAGGGGTCACTGTTCTTCTGTGAACTCGCGATAAGAAGCTTCCCGTACCTCGAAACCGAGGACCAGCCGGGTAAAGGGAAATCTTTAAGTCAGGAAGTAGAAGACGACAGTCAGCTGTAAGGCAGGAACGCTCAGCCGCAACGGCGGAAAGACAGACTTCATTAAAAGCTCGGACGACAGACCACTGAGGAGACGAGCAAAGCGGTTGGCGTAACAGAGGCCTGTGGAAAAGAGGCGCGCGCATAGAGGGTCCAGAGCAAACTTTCCTCTCGTCAGGGTAGATCAGCAACTTAGCGAGGTACGAAAATAGACGACCGCATCAAAAGGGCTTAGAGGTGGCGAAATCTTTTAGACGACCTACGAAGTGCTTGCAAGGAAGACCCAGCCAGAACGGGAAGTAGGTCAGCGGCTGCAAGAGAAAAGTGTAGCAGGCCACTCAATTCTCTAAGAAAAAAAAAGGGGGAGAGCACTTGGAAAGCATTAACGCGGATCTCTCACCAAAGAGCGCCAACACACTATTGGGAGGGAGACAAGAAAGGAACTCTGTTAGAGGGATCTACGTGCATTACCGACGATAGGCTCGTGGCAGGACACTGGATCGTGTCATCAGGGCGGAGGCTCCTCGAAGTTCAGCAGATTGTCTCCGCAAGCACGGGAAAGGGGGAGAGGTCACGCAAGTCTGACACCGCTGGGCCCACATGGGGCATTGTAGGGGGGAGATTAAAGTCGAGAATTTGGAAAAAACGACGGCGGAAAAGGGTCACAAGGCCGACTAGGCGCATTGCCTGGTCAAAAATCCGCCGTGTGGAGCAAGAGAAAAGGGTCATAAAGACTCTTCGAACGCTCAACTGTCTCTAGCCTGAAGAATCAAGGACACGCTGTACGAAAGAGACATCCATGCTCTCGATGAGAGGCACAACCGAGTCGGGGAATCTCAGATTTGGCCTCCTTACGGGAAGCAGCTGCAGAGCAGTTAAAGCAAATTCGCCAGCAGCGAAGAATCCACTGTCAGGTAAATTACAGGACCCCTCGTTGCCTCCATCAACGCAAAAGACCCACGCTCTGGAACGAAAGTTGAGAGGAAAGCAATGCGAGACGCGCGGCGGCTTCAAGACGCTCCGAACTTAGTACAGGAAGCTCACGTGCTGGGGAAGAGATGAAAAACGTTCCCACACGGTGGCGGAAAAAAAAAAAAAAAGTCAAATGCGCAATCCCGAATAAGTCGCGTCCTTGAACCGCGAAAAAGTCTAAATACGATGGTGATAAGCTGGAAGTCATCGTTGTTTGCAAAAAAACTCTGTGGGGAAAGCAAAAAAGTGCCTGACTTCGCTGAAAGGATCAGAGATTCAAAAAAAAGACTGCCTTGCTCGGAAGGGGAACGTCGTCTAACTAGCAGGGTAAAAAAACTTCGCATAAGCGGGACACATCTTACTAAATCGAGCGGGTCGTCCAAGGCCGGCGACGAAAAAACTAGCCGCTACTACGTCCCTGGCACTAACAACAGAAAGAGAAAAACCGAAAATCCCGCGTTCTCGCGAGGAAGGGAAGAATACCTATCTCCTGGAAACCCACGCCCGAGGCTTAAAAAAACTATGGTAGCAGTGTCTGGAGCCCTCGCCCTAAGACCGGTCCAATTCTGAATTCGGAGAAGGGATCGTGTCAAAAGGATGACAAAAACGACAAGTCGGAACGTGGAAAACACAGCGGGCCCTTGAGAAGAAAATCATCGGAAACTATAAGGGATGGGGTCAAAATCATAAAAAAAAATAAAAAGGAGAAAAATAAGAACGCCCTGAACGTTTAAAGGTGGCAAAAAAATAAGGGAGGGAAGGAGATCCTCAACCCTCAATACAACTAGGGACACGATAAAGAATAAGAAAGACCCAAGACCTACAACCTCCGAGAGAAAGAAAAAAGGGAGGGGCCGGAACCTCTAGCCGAGATCTGAAAAAAAATCCTCCGCAATCCCAAGAAGTAGACGGCCCCTTGGAAGAGCCAACCGGTGGGGGTAGAGTGGACCCTCGCCGCTTTAAGCAGAAGAGAGCTTTCTGGCGAGCACAAGAACTAGAAGAGGGCGCGTCCTCGAGAAGCCGCGATCCGCTGGAAAGAAAAGATAGGGGGTGGAAACATATAACGAAACTCTAAGGCGCGCAATGAGCAAGGGAAGGAGGGGGAGCGGCGGTGAGAGGCAGCAAAACGATTATTCAAAAAATGCCGGAAGGGATTGAAAAAGGAAGAGGTGAAGGAATTTAGATCCAAAGAAGGGACATCCGGGCCCTTTCACGTCGACGCGGCAGCGAAAAGGATCGTATATAATCAGATCTAGAAGGCAAGGTTGGGGAGGAACCTGTACGTTTATTAGAAAAATAAAACTAAGAAAGCCGCATGTTTACAAGCCATGGGAGAAATGGTCATGAATTATGTTCATTAGCGGGGTGGCTGCTAGATAGCCTGTGAAAAAAAAAGTTAGAGGAGGTGCGATCTTCCGCTGGCTGAGAGGTGATCCAGAGAGGCCTCCGTAGACAAAACCTCTGGAAAAGAACGAGAGGGATGGAGGGGAAAAAAGGTTATTCGGAAAGACAGTAAAGAGACCTCCATGGAGAGAAAAAAGGGACTGTATTATCAGTGCGGGAGAGAGGGCATTGCACGGGAAGTTAAGCGATCTGCAGCGTAGCTGGAAAGAAGTATGAGGAACATTCGCGTGACGCAACTGGAAAGAGAAAAAAGTCATGATTCTTCCCCGTTAGAAGGAGGGGAAAAAACTTACACAGCGTATCTCCAACAGAAAGAAAAAAAATGAACACGGAGCGAGGTACTCACGATCGCTGGTTTATGGGAAGAACCGCTTCCGAGGACAAATCTCGGGGAAGATCTGAGACTAGTCCGAGAATTTAGAGTGTTGTAGCTTCGGGAAACCAACGCCGTTTATCAACATGCCTCCGAGACGGAAAAGAAGACTGAGACACTTAAAGAACCAGGCCTATTGGAAGAAAAAACACCCAGGAGAACCTTCAGAGGGAAACTAGAAGTAGCGACTGCGAAGCGAGTGTCAAAAACCCTGGAGCGCAAGGGAGGAGGATGACAAAAAGGTACTAGGAGGAAAAAGGTCCGCACCTCCTGAAGGTCAAGATCAGAAGGGAGGAAGGAGCTAGCCTATATGTATGTTGAGAGGGGAGACTGTGGCCATAATGCTCTGTTAAAGGGAGTGGAACTCAGATTCCTAGTGTCAAAAAACCATGAGGCCTATTGACTATGCTCCGGACTCAGGAAGGGCAAGTCGAATCATCTGCCTGGAGGACGTGGGGGGGGGGGGGGGGGGCAGAAAAGAAAAACTAGGTTCGGTTACTTGAAGCAGTGAAATAGTAAAGAAAAGAGATCAAAACAGAACCCCCAAAAAGGAGCCAGGAACGGAGGAGAACTCGCTTTGCCTCTCACATGAAAGATGGAGCGACCATGATACACAGCGGCCATCCTAACGAGGAAAAAAAGATAGACCAAGCGACGGGAAAAAGGGACTTTGGGACGGGTTGGAAAAAAGGGAAACGAGGGAAGCGTGGGTAGGATCTTAAAAGAGGGAAAAGCAAGTGTGCCTCCCTTGGTGCCAAGGTATAAAGCAGGAAGAAAAAAAATCATTTAGGTCAACTGATCGAGCGAATGAAGGAGAAAAAAAAAAAAAAGAGAGAAAAGATAGAGATCGAAACGACGAAGGCAGGTTTGAAGGGCAAACGAGACACTCTTCAGGACTGCCTGAGACGGGAAGGAGGGAGTAACAACTGAAATCAGCAGGACGAGGGGGGAAAAAAGCGCGAGTTGCCTCACATAAACAAAAAAACTACTGTGAAAACGGACTGCGGGGGTGTAATTCAGAAAGAGAGGTCGAGGGATGGCCGATGGGGGGTTTACAAGGAGGGGAAAACAGTCTCTTTCAGATTGAGAAGGGGAAAAAAGGGAAGTGTGGAGAACCCTTCCCTCGAGGGAGGCATCGAGTGGGGTTCTGTCGCTGAATGTTGGGGGAATGCACGCGGATACACGGGACTGTGGGGGAGGGCTCGAAAAAAGGGAAAGAAAAGGGGAAAAAAAGACAGGTTCACGCTAAGGAGAGTGCCAACTCTGAAGAATGTGAGCCTATACTGCAACCGCTCATAACAGTAGAAGCGAGAACAGGACAAAAAAAACCTCCAGAAAAGAAGGCTCTGAAATAAGGCTAGGAAACGCTCGAGGGAAGGAGGCGGCCCCTTGCCTTGCATACTGCTCTCTCGAGAGAAGCTCAATCGCGTCGCTCCATGTTGGGCTAGGGACTAGCGTTAGAAGAAGGAAAAGAGGCTGTTAGGCTTTGGCGATTTAAGAGGAAAAAGTTGAACTGGTATCAAATAGGCCTGCGTGTTGGCACTGAGTAAGGTCGAAGGGGGAGGGGGAGAGAAGGGCTAACATATTTCGAGGGGAGGGAGAAAAAAAAGGGAGCCTAGTCCGCAGCGATGCCAACGAATGGGGAGGACAAAGGTGCTGCTACAAAAAAATCGAAAGACTAGGCGAAATTAGGCAAGGTCAGGGTCATTGGCCTGTTGGCGATAACTGGAAGGGCGGAGCAGAAACATAGCGGCGGTTTGCCGCATCAAGAGAGAGATGAGAGTGAAGCGGGACGTTCCTAGCGCACGCCGAAAGAATCAAAGGAATCAAAAAACCGCGGAGAAGGGGCCAGGGCGGTGAACTACGATGATCCACAGGGGGGAACCGAAAAAAAGGGGGAAAAGGAGGCCGGTAATCGTACGCAGAAAAATGTGAGCCGCAAGGCCGGGGGCAAAATGGGGAAAAGAAGAGGGAAACGACCTCGCTTGAGAAAAAAAGCAATCCCATGACTCCTCCCAACTGGAAAGAGCACAGTTGGACGCACCCGAAAAACGGCGACGAATAGCACACCCTCGCATTCAAAGAAGGCAACAAGCATCAGAAAAAGGAGCTGTTTAAAAAGCTCGTTTAGCCCCGAGTCTGGAAAAAAAAGAAAAAAAGTTATCAACCACCGAGCTGGCATAGAAAAAAGCTCAGAAAGAGGCGGAGTCGAAGGCGAAAGACCTACGCGACTGACCTTGAAAAGGGGGGCCTAACTCCTTGGCCGGCGAAAGGAGCGCGCAACCTAGTCAGGCGAGCCCATGACTTACAAATAGAGCTTACCGTTGTCTCCACGCCTCACAGGGCACCGTCCGAGGGCTCCCCTTCCAAGAGAAGGAGGAGTCTGGGTGGGGTGAAATTCTCATTGAAAGAATAGAAGAGTGCTGTCGCCATCTGCGGGGGAGCCGCAACCCATATGGCATCACATCTTATAGGGAGTTGGGGAGAGGAAGCCAATCGCATCTCCTGGAAAGAAAAAAAATGTTACCTCTTCGGGTAAATGAACGCTAAAACCAGGGGTCTGCCTTCCTCGGTTCTTAATTGAACTAAGTAGGGAAGATCACGGGAAACTCTTACGATCAAGGGAACAGAGGGGCAACTCCATGTTGAGTAAAGAGGTCGGTGTCTCTTCGAGGAAAAAGAGGGGGCTATCGTCAGATGTTGGAGGAAGGGACTGGACAGCACCTGGAAAAGGAGGACAATCAGAGAAAAATTCGTTTAAGGCGTTCTAGTGGGGAATGAAAAGAAGCGGTCAAGGTGGGGGGGGAAACCACCAAAAACACCGGGAAGGAGGGACTCAATAAGGAAATCAGTATGGGCGTCATGATTTCGGCAAGAAAAAAGGGAAAGCGGTCCTGAACGTGAGAAGACGGACCCGGATCGTGGTCGAAGAAACCGAAATCAAGCAAAACTATAAGAAAAGGTCCTTGCGGTGTCTAGGGGGCAAAAAAGAAAGAACTCCTCTATATCGTCGAAGAAGAGAGGAGGGTTCCACGGCCCCTAGGTTAGGAGAGGAAAGAGAAAAACGGGGGAGGGGCAGAGGGTCGCTTCGGGAGACCGAGAAAGGGCACTCGGGCAGCGGCTAGGTGGGAAAAGCCCAATAGAGGGGGCAGCAAAGCGAGGAGGGTACGAAACGCTTTCTATCCGAGGGGTGACTCAGCCAGTCAGGGTAAAGCGAGAAAAATCGTCAACTCAGCCCTTCCTCGTATAAGGAAGCTTCGGAATCTCAGATTCGAACACTGTAATCGTAAGGAAAATGTTGTTTGAAAATGAACACTCGCGGTTCTCGAAACAGGCGCGTATTCGAGAAGACAATAATTCGTCCAGGATAGACATCAGGGGGGCTTCATTTGAAAGCACGCAAGGAACAATAAAGGAGAAAGGTCCATTTTCGACGTATTATAGGTAGGCACTACCGGGAGGGGGACCCGTGGGGTTCGCGCTGCACACCAAAACGCAGATCATGAAGGGCAAGAAACGTAATGGAGACGTCTTCAGCCGACAAGAAGAATCGCCTTGAAAAAGCCTGCACTCGTCAACAGGAGCGGGCCGTCGAACTAGCGGAAGGGAAGGGAAGGGGGAAGGGAAAGACGTAGTTCTGGTCCGCAACGGGAAGGAAAAAAGGTATCTGGATTTCGTGAGAAAAGGCGGAAGGGTCTTATAGCGAACCCGGGAACATGCACTTCCCCCACTAAGGAAAAGAAATTAGAGGGTCACAAGACCGGCGGGCTGTGCAGCTCGGTAGAAGGCTCAGAGAAGCTCTCGCATACGAGTGAAATCTGGACTGGGGAAGGCGCTCAGAAGAATGGCTTGAAAAGGAAGCTTCAGTCGCGGGAACCGGGAAGGGGAATATACCCTGCTAAAAGGGTCACATATTCCCTTGGACAGCAAGCAGCTGAGACGTGGTGGAGGGGAAAAAATTTAAGCCGGAGGGCCGCGCTCAAAACGAGGGCGAAAAAAAAGGGCATCACTACAGCGCACCCCATGGGAGGAGAGTTTTGAAAGAAGGCGGGGGAACAAGGGAGAAAAAAGAGGAACCTTTTCTGGAGTAAAGATCCAGAAGCGGCGGGCAGGTGTATAGGGAGGAAGAGGAGGACACTCTCCAGGGTCATCCACAAATGTACTAGTAATGCCGTGCCTGCACGAGTAGAGAAATAAATGGGGGGGGGGAAAAGGATCTATCTCAAAAAAACACCCCTTCTTACGTCTTCCCCGAACGAAGGAAGATAAGCCGCTTTGGCACACGGGCTAAAGGAGCCGACGTTCGTAAGGCGAATAGCGAGGTTTCCTGTACAAGGGAAGAGGTTCCGTCCTCTCTGAGAAGCACTGACAAGACGATTATGAGAAGCGTCAAAAACTGATTCGGCTTTAGTCAGAAGCCTTCTTTCTACAAGAACTCCAACTGGTCAAAGCATGGAGTACAAGGGAAGGACGAAGTTTTATAGAAAGGGAAAAGGGCGTGTACACCGCGAAAAAAAGACACTCTGGGCGACGAGGAGGAAATTGCGAGGAGTTCGTCCTGCCCTTTGCGAATAGAATTGTCGATCAGAAAGCGAAGAGACTATCGGATGCGAAATGGCAAGAAGAAGGGAAGAAAAGCTTGCACGGAGAGAAGGAACCCACGTCTCTCGAAAGAAAAAGCGGAACTCCCGCGATTTCCCTCTAAGGAAGTTAAGGGGCAGTGCCTTGAAGAGAAGGGACCCGGGGATGGATTCACGGAAGAAAAAACCTTCACTAGATGCTCAAGGAAAGAATCGTTCTGATTGTAGGCGGCACCGAAGAGGGGTTGAAGGCCAAGAATCGGCTATCGTACGACAAGAGGGAGAAAATTTACGAGGGGGGGAAGGCGCTGATACTCTCTAAATTCTGAAAGCGCCGGAGGGGAGGCCTCCGAGAAAAAAAAATTTGCTAGCAATGCAAAAACTCGTGTCAACGTTCGGGGAAGAGGAAAACACCAAGGGGAAACTAAATGCAGTGACCTCCCGCGAATAAGTCTTCTCAAAGGACATAGTTCGCTCAACTGAGGGGCCCGCTCGAACAGATGCAGATGGAGAGCTGGAAAATTCGGTTTTAAGCTCACTGAAAGAGACTTGGCTCAGACCAGCGAGGGATGGGGAAAGGGGGGGGAAGATACCTTTTCTCTCTAGGAAAAGAACTCGGACCAGAGAGAAATTCCTATGTTGCTTTCTAATAGAGGGAGGCGTACACTTCGGGAGTCCTATTCGAGGAAATAGGTTTGACGAAAATAAAGTTCGTCAAGAGACTTTTCGAAAAACCGAGTCGATAGCTCAAGGACAATGGAATAGGAAAAGCCGCTCCCTAGACGCAAGCGTTTCGATAGGAAGCGATAGAACTCGCAGCCGGGACAACGCCAGGAGGAGGAGCTCTCGCGGGAAGTTCAAGGATTTCGGGAGAAAAACCTCGAAACCTGAAAAGAGCCAGTTGTCTAGAGGGACTTGATAGATCTTGTCGGAAGGGAGAACCGAGCCAGGTCGACGGTAGGTCACGTTCCGGCCACGCGGAGCCGTGTCGATGGGAGCCGAATGGGAAAAGAACAGTAAGAAACGGAGGAGAAAAGAATAAGAACACTACTCCCTTAAGGGAGAAAAAGGGAGCAAGACCCTGATCTCTGGGACAGAAAAGGGAGGGGGGGACGGAGATCAGAAAACTCATACTATAGAAAAAAAAAAGAAAGGGCAGATAACCAATACCTACAACGCCGAAGGAACAGGAGGTGTAGACCCGAGAAGGCCTATATCGCCCGTCAAGCTAGGGAGAAAGCACGAAGGGAAGAAGCCGAGGGTAATTAAGAAAAAAAGGGGGTCAGTCTTTCCTCTAAGGGGGAATCCAGACAGACCATGACAAGCGTGGCATTTCGGAAGACAAAAGAACGAAAGGGGGGGAGCCTTCACTACTATTCCGAGAAAGGGGAATCTCCGCGGGGGGGAGGAGAAAATCGGCTATATGTCACTGCGCCACCCGAATCGAAGTCGGACAGGGAAGAAAGAATGCAGGAGAGCGTCTAGGGCAAGTTCCTCTCTAAGTTCCGGAAGGGAGAGGGGGAGTCAGTGACAGAGGGGTAAGGTCGAGCCGGGAAGAAGGAACTACAAGGTGAGGGAAAACCCGTGAACCTTTCCGACAGGGTCGCTCATCTTCCGAGAAGAAGAGGGGGGGGGGGAGTGAACGCTCGATCTGGCCGGCGAGGTGGAAACGGTGAAGGGGTAAAAGGGTACAGTTCTAAAGGGAATCCGAATGAAGATAAGGGCTGCTGCTGTTTGAACGCGGATTGGCAGGAAGGGGGGAGGATTATTAGCCTGGGGTAGGGTTCAGTCGTCAAGCTCAGCGGAACGGGAGGAGTATGGGAGGGAAAGGCCCTCGTATCAAAGCGGGGAGGAGGTCATCATATCATGCAAGAAAAAAAGGGGGAATTACGGAGAAAAGTTATTCGGCGAAGCCAGATTCGACTCCGTGGTGACAAGGGAGGGAATGACAAAGAGAGGACATTTTCACTGGTCCTAAACGCGGAGAAGGTCTGTTCGGGGGAGCCGAGAGTGAGAAGAAAGGAAAAGGAACTTGAACGCCCTGAAAGGGTAGAATCGCTAATATCTCGGGGAGGAACGCGAGGAAGGAGGCGAGAGTCCGTACACATAGAGCGAACAAAGGAGAAATGAAACCCGTGAGCAGGAAAGGATCAATCGAAAGAGAGTGTACTGAAGGCCCACTCTTTCAATCGACAAAAAAGGGGGTCCGCGGCGAATAGGCGATCAGTTTCGTGCTTTTGAAGGACCCCGCGAAGGAAGGAGAAAAGAAAAATAAGGCCGACCACGACTATAATAAAAAAGGGGGGGAAAAAGCCGCTAGGAACTCTGAAGGTTACGGGAGGAAACCAATTCTACAACGGACAGACTAAAAACATAACATAATTCGCGGCTTGGGAAAGAAAAAAAAAAGACAATTTAGACTACTCTAGGACTCAGGGAAGGGGGGAAGAGAATTATGAGCAAGAAGGAAAGAATGAAAAGTTAAAGGGAAGAGACGAATGGGGGACCGTAAGACGAGCGGGTAGAAACTATATGAGCTGTCGAGGTACATGAAGGAGAAGATGTACTTTAGAGGTGCAGTCAAAAAAAAGAAAAAGGGGACGTCAAGATTTGACTATGCTCCACAAGGGGGGGAAAAATGGACGAATTTAGAGGAAGGACAATCGACCGATCCCAGACCAGTAAAGAGAAAGTTAAAAGGGCAAAAAGGAAAAGGGTACCAAGAAGGAACGACGAGACCGAATTTCGCTACAGAAAAGGAGAAAAAGGGCTTCGCACTAGCACGAGCTGTGGAGGGATAAGGAAAACCATAAAAACAAAAAGCACATCAAAACAACCGGTTGAATGGGGAAGGGGTAGCAAGAATAAAGGGCAAGTGGTGTTCAGAGCAGGGTTTTACCCCTCGCGAAGATGGAAGAGATCACCTCTCGCTCTTTTTCTTTCCAAGGGAAAGAAAGGGGAAAGTTCAGCAATGGCGAGACTGGTCGCGGTTCGGACAGGAGCATTCAACAGATCGATCGCCGTT
>Ga0179591_1299730_pt1 | contig 13225 bp, 12 predicted proteins | sample CZOMad2_1_08_16f_FD_182891 | JGI IMG/M metagenome (GOLD analysis project Ga0179591, IMG submission 182891) | Vadose zone soil fungal communities from Angelo Coast Range Reserve, California, USA - CZOMad2_1_08_16fungal (PacBio error correction) | ecosystem: Environmental > Terrestrial > Soil >...
TGTGGGGGGGGGAGGGGGACCGGAAAAACAAATCCGCATGGGAGCAGCCTGATTCCGAAAAAGGTATCAGCGCGAAATGAAGAAAACGCAGTAAGGTTGCGTGGAGGGTGAAAAATTGGGGTTGGGGGGATGGCAAAGTTGTAAAGGGAGCGAGGGGAACATTACTCTCTTAGTGAAAGGAACCGTTATCCGACCCGCAACTAAGGGAAAGGAGGTGGGGAGAATGCTCCGGGCATTTAAGAAGTGGGGGGGGGAAAAGTAATCTGCCACTTACTCTTCGAGCGTAAGGGAGTGGCGGTCGCTAAGGATGAAGGAAAGTTCCAATTCTTGTTGCGAAGCCTGCTCGGGGCGCTCTCGAATCACCTACCCCACTTAACGGATACCAAGGCCCGGCGGGGTCATTAGCTGCAGGACCCCCGACAAATGAAGGGCCTGACGGAAGAAGGGTAAAAAAAAAAACTAGACGCATAGAAGGCGTTGACGAGGGTGGGGCCTAATGTAAGGGTTAAATACAAAAGAAGGGTCAAAAAAAAGAAAGACCGAAGGGCGAGGCCTAATCCTCGCAGACTTTCACAGCCTCATGGACCCGGAGTTGGAAAAAGGGAGGCTATATAAGGAGAATGGTCTGTGAAGCAACCGTCCGGTCAAAATCAATCGGTCTGAGGAAGTTGCGAAAAAATAGGCATGAAACGTGCTTATAAAGGCAGTAGGTGGCCGCCTGAAAGGAAATTTAAACTGGGCAAACTTCCGACAATCAACTCTTGCAAGGACCTGAGAGGTACAGAAAAAAAATGGATGGGTGATCCTAACCGACATTCAACGCGCGCGGAAGAAAGGGGGAAGGAATAACGTCTGCTGGGAAAATATCTCTAAGGGGGGGTAGTGTGGTTGAGGTGGGGGGTTATGGCCAGATAGGGCGTAGACAAGTCCTCTAGCATGGCGGGTCTCAGTCCGGGAAGAGCGATCTAGATACGGACCTGCGGCGCGATACCGTGTTTGAACTTAGGAGGGTGGGATCACCTCAAAACAGTACGCCGATTACAAAGGGTGAAACCCTCCACGGGAACCGAAAAAGAAAGGGCTCGCGGTCAACGAATTCCGAATCGGTGTTTTAATAAATCATCACCTCAAGGAGAGTCAAGGTTGTTATTCGCCCGTCCGCTTTGGCGGAAAACGTTTAGACGACCGAGCAAAGTCTTACCAACGTCTGCGTGAAGACTCGGGAGAGATATAATGCGGCAATAGGTAGTGGGTTTTCTAAGACAGCAGAAAAAAAACAAGCCTAGGTCGATGCTATGAGGTAAATATCTCAAACAGATGGATACCTTCTGTCAGGAACAGGGCCGCTTGAAAACCATATCAACTATGGAGGGAAATAATCGTCTAAGGTTTAGATGAGCGAACGAACAGGATGCAGGGGGCTAACAATTTAATCTATAAGCATCATAAAAGCACATGGGGGGGGAGGGTGAGGATGAAGCCAGGGGAGAAGTCACTGGCAAAGCCGATCAGGATCAGTCGAGAAGAAGTGAGACTCTGATTGAATTCCGGAACTTGGAGGAGGAGACATTAGTTTCCGCTCTCTCAAGGTTTGGAAAGGAGGTCTTATTATCGCTATGTCAAAACCCACAGGACTCAGTATTTAATGACTCGCGATCTCCGGACGGTCGGGAGCGTGGGAAGGGGCGCTGTATTCCGGCATGGTCGGAACACGGGGACTAGAGCCGTTCGACTGGTCTCATGAAATCAGTCGGGAGCTAAGAGAACACATGGAAGATATGTCTAGGACATAAGGGAGGATTTAGGGGGGGGGGAAGATACATCGTAGTACCCCAATAGCAGGGGGGAGCGATCAAGTTCGCGGGGAGAAGGATATAGGAGACCAGAACTAATACGAGCAACTAAGCATCAGTCGACCCATTGTGGGAGGCTCAAAAGGGGTAAGCAGTACTCGCTTTCGGATGAAATAAAGCCAGAACAGAACACACCGTCGATGTAAAAGGAGGAAAAAAAAGTTATGTTCGCAGTACAATACTTAGAGGCTTTGGGGGCGAATTCGAAGGATCGGAAGAGAAAAAAAGAGAGAGACCAAAAAAACGGAGAAAGGAAGAGATAGATGTGACGGCGCAATTCGGCAAGCAAATATAAAAGAGGGGAGATCACGACAAGGGGCCGCCCGGAAGCGCCGCTCCTGTTGGTTTGAGGAAAAAAGAAAATTGAAGATGAGATATTTCCATCGAGACATAGGGAAATGCCGCGACTCCCACACACGGGGGGAGTCCGCGGCATGCGGCGTTGGGAGAGTCTTAGGGGAGGTACGAAAGGAACGAAAGGGCGGCTCCTTCTGAAAGCTTGGCCGGGAATCGTGAATGAAACCGACATCATCACGGTTAAGACTTCCATTCAAAGAGTGGTAGCCTTCTCAGGGAAGCCTTGCAAACAAAACGCCGCCGAGAGCGTAGTGAAGCCGGTTTGGACGGCCGAACCATGCGGACGAAAAGGCAGAAAAAGCCAACTCCAAGGGAGATATCTGGAGGAGGCAAACCAGGTAGAACTGCAGTTTTTGACAAGCAAAACCTCATCAAGAGTCCTTGAAGCGAAACCGGCGGGACTAATGTCGAATAAGTCCAAAAAAAAAAATTAAAATTCAGGCGAGCACGTGCGGAAAACGCGCCGCCGGATCGCGTACTTACCAAGGGATGATCTTTGCGCCATGCTGAAGAATGGGTAGGGGGGGTCGATCGCTGAACCATTTGAAAAAGGAATGACCACACACTTAGACGTCTCCCGACTTGAGAGTAACGAGATGGGGGAAAAAACTCTTCGTAGAGTTGGGAAGGGGGGGAAGCAAGACTGAAGGTCCGTGGGCGAGAGTGAGAGACGGAGACGCCAGCGAGAGGCCGAAGTCGGCGTCTTAGAAAAACCATAAATGCAGACGAAACCGATCTTCAACCCCTCCGGAAGGACAGGGTACAGAAGCCTGACACCCTCGGGAGTCGGGGAAAAAAAAAGAAAGACATCGTGATTCACCGGGGGAAGGATCCGCTTACGAAGTGGGGAAGGATGAGGAAATCCACTTGGACGACTGAAGGCCTTTTGCTGCTATCGCCACCGTCGCTCAGCTTCGTTTGAAGGGGGTTTCAGCCACCACTGTTGGAGGCTGCTAAGCAAATGAGGGGTTCATCTATGGAGGGGACTTCGTCGCGCCGGCAGACAAAGTGTCATGAGGCGCGAGAATCCTCGTAAGCAAAAGCTTCTTCCGGAAAGGGTCGGAAAAGCCTGCCAATATTCGAAGAGCGAAAAAATCCTATGTCCTTCAAGATTTAAGGCGAGAACTTAACGAAGAGGTCAGGATCAGCGAGGACATCTCCGGGTTGGCATTTCGACTAATTAGAGGGGGGTTATCTGAGGAGGGGGTAAGCTTGGCCAAGGAAGGACAAGGACATTCTGGGGACGCGGGAATCCAAAGAAGCGGAAGATCAGGAATGGGTAGGGTTGCGAGAAGATCGGAAGATTGGAGGTAGTGACGGGTGTAAAGGTCTAACTGCACCCAGGGCAGAGATAATATAAAGGATTCAACTGGAAACCTTAGAAAATAGAGGAGTTATCTTAGCTAAGCTTCCCTTCGGGAGGTTCATGGCGGGGATCCGAGGGGGGAAATTGGGTAACGAATAGAAACAAAGGCAACCTCATTGCAACGAAGGGCGCCAGACTGTCGTCAGAGTAAGTCTGGGAAGGAGGGGGGCCTGGAAAGCCGCGAAAGGACAGGGGGGGAAAAACCGGGCGGGGCGCTCCGAAGGCCGGCGGCGTTGTGGAGTGGGGAAGTTCGAGAAAGGAGGAGCGGGGCGCGTCGGACGAACGGAACCGGGGGAAGAGCAGGCAATCGCCTTTCGAAAGACGTGGAGGGGAGCACTAAGAGTGGAGTGGCTAAAACAATAAAAGGGAAAAAAGGAATCGCGCTCAAGAGCTGCGAGAACTCTCGGGGAGGAGGAAAAAGTCCATTCCAGTAAACTTCCAGGAGAGGGGTAACCTCTCGAAATCGCGGGCCCTGCATCAGTAAATGTGCTAAAGCCACAAATGCGTAAGATGTTTAGAGGGGAGGTAAACTACACATGGCTGAAAAGCAATAATCAATATAGACCTTGCAAGGGAAAGGGATTACCCTCGGGAACTCAAAAAGAGTATAATCCAAAAAACAACGGGAGGGGGAAAGAGATATATATGTTGAAGAAGAGGGTAGACCCGAAAACCCCATCCTCATTGGAAGAGGGTCTTTTAGCCTGAGGGGTGGAAAAAAAAGCAAGGGGGGGTAGTCAAAGCTAGAAAAAAGACTCGGGGGAAAAAAAAAGAGTATCTTTTCGTTTTTTTAGCAAAGGTGGGGGGGGGCGATTTTCGTCCCTCGAGAGAGAGGGGATAAGGATGGAGAATGGGAAGGGGGAGATAGTAGAGGACGCAGGTAAGATTGTCGGGCCGGGGGGCAGGAAAAGGGATGGGAAAAATCTTCAATAAAGAAGCTTTTCAGTGCAGGTGGGAGATAAGGGGGGGAGCAAGGGGACCGTTCACTTTAGGAGGGGGATTTGTTGGATGCAAAGAAAGGGATGTCGCCGAAGTCAATAAAATCAAAAGATGGACCACCATTCCTAAAAAAGTAAGGCTGCTGGAGAGAATGAGCCTGGAGAGGAAGATAGAAGTCGCTTCCTTAACGACTCCAACACAAGATCGCGCTGAGGGGTCCATGATGGTGCACTTCACTCCTTTTTTTTATTCGGCTAGCAAACATACTACAAAATAAGTGGAAGACGCCATGACCCCCGAAAAGGGATAAGGCGCATAAGGAACGAGGGGGAGAAATAACAAGTAACAGGCGAGGAGAGTGCTGATAGAGACTGGTTCAGGGACTCCTAGGGACCGTCAAGAAACCAGAGCCATCGGTCTTGCGAAATAAAAGTAAAGGGATACAAGAAGCGGTGGAGCCGGCAGGACATGACCGCCCCAAATTAAATCAAAGGAAAAGGACCAACCGGTGCTTCAGTGTCGAAAGGATCTTCGCCAAACGACTCGGAAGGAGCCCTAAGAAATCAGAGCAGGAAATCTGAGCACTTGTCGAGGAGACAGACGAGGGCAGAAGATTTCGAAAAACAGATCGCCGATTAGGACCGGAAAACGACCATTCCCACAACGGGCGGGACCGGCGGGAGCGGAAGAAAAAGCCGCCAGGAGGAAAGCGGCGCGATCACGAAACCGGGTCCACGCCGATTTACGGAAAGGGTCGGGGGAAGTCGACAAGGCTAAAAGGTGCAGGAAAAAAATAAAAATGAAACTCGATGAACAGGTCGCTTATATTGACGGGGGCCGTAAAAGGAAAGAATGGGTTCAATGATCATCACGGGGAGTGCTATCTTAAGTTTTTCTAAAAGGAGCTCTTGGGACGGTCGATCTTCTCTACCGATTCAGGAAAAAAGGGGAAAAGCATTCTTCCTTCGGGAAGGGCTCGGGTAGCTCGGTACGTCAGATAAATTCTTGGGTTGCTACTACAGGGGGGAATCGTCCGGCGGATAAGTGGGAAGCTACGAAAATATCTCACATTGGGGGGTCCAATAAAGGCTTAGGCAAAGCCTCTATGACCATTAAAACTGAATGAGGTCAAAAAAAAAATCTCAGTCTAAGACGAGTGAAGGCGACTTCCACCTCCCGGGTTTGTTGAAGGAAGGAGGAATCCACGATCTGAAGTTAAAAAAAGGGCTTGGTCAAGGGCGGCTAAGAGAGGGAGGCTTCAATCTGCCACTTCGAGATAAGCCTACCTGGCTCGAGTTTCAGGAAGGGAAGGAAATGAGGAATACATTGGCCTCGACTATGTTAGTTCAAGACGATGTAGTGTAGGGGGGCAAACAAAAGCTCCCTGTTCCTTAGGGTAGAAAAAAGAGGGTCTGCTCGTGGCGGAAAAGAGGTAGGAAAAAGTCGCGAACCGGCCTTATCAAGACCTAAGGGGGAGGTTTCCTGGCGGCGTCAAGGAAGCATTAAAGAATGCTAATGGCATTGAAGAAAATTGAGAGAGGGATGATGTCGGGTGGGAAGAACGGCCCTAGCTTGCATCGCGGGAGAAAGGGGACGATAAGTAAATTCGTTCTGCCTAAGGATCAATGATGCCTCATCCGCTGGACAAAAAAAATGAGGCCTGATGCCTATTGACGGAACGCTCGGGGGGAAAAATAAATCCGACGCCCGCTGTCAAGTCTCCAAGAAAAGGAGCTATTTAGCAAGGAGGAAAACTTGGGGGAGAGAAAATACGAGAGCACTTTCTTGGAGTAGGGCTCAAGGGGACGTAATCTGCTCAGCGATTATGAGAAAGGGATGATGAGAGAGAGATGGCGCGGTCGGAACAGGAGGTAGCGCATTCTCAGAAGAAAGCGAGAAAAAAGAGTGGTAGGGCACCGAAAAGGTGGTTACAGAAAGACGACGGTGGCGGTACGAAGCCTCGGGGGAGGAAGGGCGATTTTCCTGCTCGACAAAAGGCAGACTGAAGCAGAAAAAGGCCGCTACGGCCCAGGGGAGCCGGCTGCGGCAGTTCATGCAGACGCGGAAGGCACAAAGCCCTCTCAATAGAAGGGCTTCTCAGCGCATCAGAGTGCCGGACGACGAGGGGGATTAAAAAAAAGAAAATCGAAGGATGGATCTCGGGGAATAGGGAAGAAGCCATGGAAGCCTTCGCGCCCGATTCCGCTACGGAAGATCCTAACGAGAAAAGTGGATCGCCGTTTTTGACAAAGACCGTCCAGCGAGCGCCAAAAAAAAAAAAAGCGAGAACGGAGCGATCGAAGGACGAAGCAAACGGCGAGGTGACACATCGAGATCACGTCAGGGGGAAAGAGAAAACAAGGCGCGAGCGGCCGAAGTAGAAGAAAAACCAAGAGACGAGGCATGCCGACAGCGGCTCGAAGAACGCATCCGGAGCACGTGATGGAAGCCCCAAGCCACCGCCCGTGTGGGGTTGGGGGAATAAGAATGTGCTTTTAAAAAAAGACCGTGGGAGACGCTTACATGTTTTATCATAAACTTAAAACTCCCCGGGAGGGACCGGGTAAGGACTTTCACTCCGCGGACTGGAAACCGGTTGGGAAAACGAACGCGGAGGTAGATGGGGGGACCTGAGAGAGGCTGTGGCTAAAGCAGGTGACTTCCAGGTGGGCAGATATTTGTATAAGAGGAACGACCTGAGAGAAGGATTCTTCTGAGAAGACAAAAGAAAAGACGTTTCCGCTATCGAGAATCAAAGAAGTCAAGAAGAAAGATTGCCTACCTCGGGGCAAAAAGAACTTTAATCCTAAAAAAAAGTGACGGGGGGGCTAAAACCCGTTAGAAGAACAAAGGGCGGTGGGTATGATATTGAACGTCCTTCGGAGAGAAAGAAGAGATCGCGGGACATAGATTGGTTATCCATCACCGTGGCATGCCTTCGCGACCTGCAGGGAGGAAAAGAAAAAAAACTTGCGGTGGAAGAGAGAAAAGTGGGTCGCCATCGCGGATCGAAAAGCGGCCGAAAAGGACTGCTGGACGGACATCCTCTCTTAGACTGGCGTCGGAACGTCAAGAAGAGCGTGCCTCCAACGTCGAAGGAAAGGAATAGCCGCCGGTCGAATTCGCAAGTAGTCAGCGATCGGAGGAGTCAGGAGAGCGCTAAAAGGGAAAAGGCGGTTGGCGACGATAGGGGCGACAGGGGGTCTCATAGGGGGTGGAGGATTGGGCTTTAAGATTGGCCCGAAAAATCAACGTTCTGGTTAGCAGGCTGTCTCCGCAATGCAAGAGGGAGGGGGAGGTTTCGCAAGAGAGGGATTGAGAAAGTGACGGGCAAACGGAGCCGAACAGAAAAGAAGGCAATGCTCGCGCAATCTACAGGGGAAGGGGTCTAGAAAGTCTGAGCGAAGAGGCGATAAGAAGAGGGGGCTTCTGGTCGTGGTCGGAAGAATAGGGGGGTGGAGTTTTAAACGAATATAGACCAAAAACACGAGTGCACCTCAAAAAAAAAAACAGGGAGAGTCTAGTAAATTCGGGGGGTTAGATTGCGGGGAGAAAACCGGTCATTCCGCGATAGAGGTGGTCCCGGCCGTGATCATGAAGAAAGAAATTGGCATCGGGGGGAAATGGGTTGGAATCATGCTAGGGGTCTAGAAATGAGCCTCATAGCTTTCCTGAAAAAAAAGACTGGGGAACCTAAAGTCCAGCCTGCGCACGGGGATCGGACCGAGCAGGAAAGTGCATCGAACTGAAAAACTAACGAAGAGGCAAGAATCGGAGCCAGCATATCTCTCCTAGAGCCGGACTGGACCGTTTCAGGAAAAGAAAAGAGTACTCCGTCGAAATCAAATGAGCTCTGAAAAAAAAAATTTTGCATAGAGAAAAGAGGAATGTCGTTTTTCCGCTGATTTTTCGTATGTTGTCAAAAAAAGCAGCACGAATAAAGAAGACCCATGTCGGGTATTTGGGACAGAAGGAAAATTGCCCCCCACGGGACGCCACTTCACATCGAGAGAGGAAAAAAAAAACGGAGGAGGAGGAAAGAGAAATGAAAGTGGAAACGTTACGGGACCAGTACATCCACTGGGGGGAGAGGAAGGTCCTTCTTTTTGGGGGCGAAAGGGTTTGGGAAGCCGCTTCAAAATGACTGTAAAAAAAGGAGAGTGATTCAAAATTGGTTTGAAAGAGGTCTTGGCCAGCTAAAGAGAGAGGGTTTGATCTCGTCCCGGTGAGGGAAAGTTCACCCGCGCGGGAAAGAAAGGCTAGAAAGGAAGCCCTGTGTTCCTGGAAAGCGAGTTCGGGTCTTTGGAAGGGCAGGGAAAATGAAACCTCTGGGCGCTTTATAAGGGAAGGGCCTTGTATCGTGTCAGGGCACCTTGGTTCTTCGCGTCAACTCAAGGGATCCATATCTCTAATAGCACAAAAAAGTAAAAAGGACCGATGCCAGGCGCGAGACGTAGGAGCCTGCGCGACACCATATGAAAGGCGGACTGAACGGGCGCTCTTAGAAGTAGAAAAAGGAAACGAATACTCATATTTTCTCACTGTGAATGGGCCCGGTTTTGCCTACGGATGAAAAACATAACCAAGCCATTACCCCGACGAAGAAAAAAGGTCGCAGACCGCTCAGACGTTTCGCGACCAGGGGAAGAAAAGGGTACCCTTCTCTGGGTCTCAAAATCGAACTTAGATGGGGAGGTACGCCGTCTCACGGAAAGAAAGGGAAAAGGAAAAAGCGTCGCCGAAAATACCCTAGCACGGAATGGAACCACTCATTGCTGTGAAGCCCGCCGACTGGCCAGGTCACCTAAGGGGGGAAAAGAGAACCGCCAAACTCCCAAGAGTTCGCACAAGGGTTTTCTCGGGGGGGGGGGGGGGGAGAGGGGGGGGGGGGTGGGGGTGTTTGGGGGTGGGGTGGGGGGGGGGGGGGGGGGGGGGGGGGGTGGGTTTGGGGGGGGTGTGGGGGGTTGGGGGGGGGGGATGGGGGGGTTTGTTGGGGGGTGGGGGTTGGGGGGGGGGGTGGGGGGGGGTTGGGGGGGGGAGGGGGGGGGTTGGGGGGGGGGGGGAACCAAATATCAAAAAAAGGGGGTTCGGCTGCGGAACCTGGGATGGCGAATGAGCCTTACCGCAAGAAGCGGTTGCAAGCCGGGAAGCAGCAATTTCTAATTCAGAAAAAAATCGGGGAGCAGAAAAGGTAGAAAATTCTGACAGAAAGGCTCGGATTGAGAACCTCATCAAGGAACGCGCGCTGAAGGAAGCCTATCGGACGTCTGACGAGAAAAAGAACGCCTTGTAAGGCAGCAAAGACTATTAGCACCAACGGGAGAAGAAAGCTTCGCCGCCGGTCAAGGGTGCTTAAATCAATGAAAACGGGATGAAGAGAGTCTGCTCTTTTGAGAGAAGAAACTGGGGAAATCCTAAAGGTGGGTGAGACCTTAATCCGCGATAAGGAAGTTGGAGAGCACCCCAGAGGGCCTAGGGGCACGGCTCGACCTATTCTGGCAAGAGTGAGGGGGATGAACGTCGTCGTGAAGTACACATCATGAGGGGACTTCAAACTGCTGGACGACGACGCCTACATCGAAAAACGGGGGGAGGGGGAGTTGGCGAAAAATCTTCTCGAATATCGAAAACAGGCAAAGAAAAAGGTCTTGCCCGCCCTATGCCCACAATCGCTAAGGGGCGGGGACAACATCTCAACTCTTCAGGGAAAGTGAAAGGCTACTTCACGTAAAAATGAGGGGGGGCGTTACGATGATCACCGGTAATACGGGGGGTAAAAGTCTGACATTGCTGAGGCTGGCAAGGGGGAGGGGCAAAAGGATCATCAATGTGCTTCATCGAACGCGGAGTTCTCGTTCTTCGTAGGAAAGAAAGGGGAAGGAATAGGCTCGTAATGCGGGGGGGCCTCAAAAGGAAAAAAACTTCGAAGGACCGCCGGTGGGACGAACTTCAATTAATTAGGAGGGGAAGCTATGTAAAAATCGACGTTGAGAGGAGAGTTCATATTCGCGTATCTGGAACTTTAGGCGGAGCGCTGGGGCCCGAAGGCTGACAAAGGGGTCACTACCCGAATTGTAGCCGGGAATGGGGACGTCACTGAAATGAGGGAAAGAGACTACTGCTCAGAGGAGGGGGAAAAGGGATACGTCTACCGGGAGTTATTATTTCGGGGGGGGGGAAATAAAAATCGTCTCCCGCCAAAAGCTTGGAGAAAAAAAAAAAAACCTGAGGCTTGGCAGACGAAGTATGCGTACGCCGAACGAAGATCCAAAAGAAGCATCAGTCGAAGGGGGGGTGAGGACGCGGCCTGAATGAAATGTGACTGAGAAGAACTGTCTCGAATTAACTAAGGACTCAGATCTCCACACCTTCGGCGATGTAACAAAGGGGGCGGGGGCGCTACAATAGAGATGACTGGGGGAAGTTACCCTAGGACGCCGTCACATCGGGGGGAAGTGCAGAATCCAGAGATAAAGACAACAAACAAAGATTAGGAGGCAAACAAAGGTGGAGCATGCCGCTCGATTTGACGGCGCAATGCCCGAAACTGGGTCGAAGTTGTCGCGCACAAAATTGGGAAGTCGGACCTCGCGCACCCGGGGGATGAAAATTGAAGGCGGGCTTCTTCAGAAATTATTTTCGGGAAGGAATTCGGTCATCAGGCTCCAAAAGGTACAGAGAAGGGCGTTCATGGAGACTTGGGTGGGATACGAAAGGGGAGATCTCTCTCGTCCCCAGGAACGCAGGAGATACAGTTCCTTCGCTTGGCCACAAGGAGGGGAAACACACCGACATCATCACCGAGTTAGAGAATGAGACACATGATGGGAGCCTTCCGCCAAGATGAAAGACTTAGGACCGCCTAACTTAGGACAGGGAAGAAGGAAGGTGGACGCCGACCATGCTCCCAAAAGCTTCGCCACGCGCCAGAAAAGGCCTATGGAAGAAACGAAAGAGAAAGGCCGAACGGCGAGTGGGTTGAACGGAACTCAGCATCTTCCTTGGGCTTAACACCAAAGTAAAGGTTGGGCCAATTCACGGCCTACGAAAAAAAGGAAAGAGCTAAGAGCCGCCGAGCGCGAACGGATGGTTCCGCCAGGATTGTCTCCGTCCCTAAAGCAGGAAGAAATTTTAGTTTCTCCAATTGTCATCTGAGGATGGTTGGGGGAAAGAAGAGGGGAACCAGCACCAAAAACACGCAAATGTCGGGGGAAAGAGGCCTAGGGAGCATCGCGTAACCTTCACTGAGCGTCTAAAGAGGTCGTAGATCGTCCGGGAGGGGGGGACAGACTCAGGAAATTGACCAGTTGTGGAGAGGTAAGGAAAGAGAGAACATTCTACCGCGGCTTAAGAGGCGGCGACAAGAAAAAAAAGGAGGCTTGAACAGCTCGAGCCAGAAGTAGCTCAAGGAAAACGTCCTCCTTACCTTGTAAGGGGGAAATCTTGCCACCTCGTCGCCCTTGAGGAAGGTAGGGGGGATCGCTAACACCTTGACCGTCGAGGGCCGTGAGAGATTGAACAACAGTCGGGGAACTGCAATTTTTCGGCAAAACAACCGCGAGCAGGGAACGAGTGGCGGGCTAACACGGTGCAGCCGTAGAGAAGCGCCTTCTAGACCGGGGAGGGAATCTAAAGGGAACCATGCGTGACTGAGAAGGGGGGGGGGAAGCATAGGGGCGGCTGGCTGAGAACTGGGGTAGATGACTTCTTTCAGAAGAAGTAGGAAATGGATCCTCTCCATAGAACGAGCAGGGGTCCTAAAGAGGCGAAGAATTCTCAATAAAGGCAGGAATCGGGGTCGACTTCGAAAAGTTCGTGAAAGCTTTCCCTGCTCGCTGGAAGAAGAGAATCCTCTCTTTTGGAGACGGAGGGGGCGAAAATTTTGTAGGTTGGAAGACTGAGGAGGTTAGACATTGTACCATTCGGAAATAAAGGCGGGCTTCCACCCCTGAGGGGCTGGGAAATGACTGGAAAAATTTGAAAGACCGCATTGGAAAGGTCTGGTTTGGGAATGGGGGTACCTACTCAATCGCCGGAAAAAAAAAAAAAAAAAAATAGCCTAAAGAGAGGGTCCTTGGGTCTGGGAAAAGCGGGAGGCGGAATGCGAGGAAAGAAAGGGGTCGGAGGTTTCTTTTCTTGAGGGTGATCCTGGGGGGGGAAGGATGTGGAAGTCAGAAATCCGAAAGCCAAAACGAGTCCTGAAACGAAAAGATTCGTCACAGAGAGGACTAAATGGGGGGGAGTGGAGGAAGACTGTTCAGCAGGCCTCGCAAAAAGCTAATGGACAGCTCCTGTCCGGAAGACGCTCAGCACGGGAATGCATCTTCTTTGTGGGGGGTTCGGGGGGGTCGATCCTTCTCCCGAGCGGCGTCAGAGGGGGGAACTAACCATACTGGAAAGAAAGAGTCAAGGAAATCGCCTGCGCCAGTGGAGAAGGCTTCGCCTACCTAGTCGTGAGCAGAGGAAGAAAAACGAACTTCGGGAAAAATAAAAGCGACTTCATTTAGCGAGAGGGATAAACAGTGACACAAGAACATTTCTAGATCATTATTACAACTCTCGGAGGACGCTAGCATTAACAAAATGGTGCTACAGCAAAAAAGATTTGGGACGCTGCATTTTGAGGGCTTAGAGGGAGCAAGCAACGAAAAAAAATAAAAACATAAAAGGGCGTAGGGGAAGGGGCCACAGAGGGGACACTGAAAATTAT
>Ga0179591_1270998_pt1 | contig 13224 bp, 13 predicted proteins | sample CZOMad2_1_08_16f_FD_182891 | JGI IMG/M metagenome (GOLD analysis project Ga0179591, IMG submission 182891) | Vadose zone soil fungal communities from Angelo Coast Range Reserve, California, USA - CZOMad2_1_08_16fungal (PacBio error correction) | ecosystem: Environmental > Terrestrial > Soil >...
AAGACTCCTTCTCGCGTTGGTTCCCGCGCGTGTCGACTCGCTTGGGCCTGTGTCGCTGCTCGGGGGACTAAAGAGATTGAAAACTCAGTCCCTGCGAGAAGTCTGCCTGTTCTCTATAAGACAGAAGAGGCAGGGGGAAGTACCCAGTCCAAACTATCCTGGAGTGTCCAGGAGAGCATCTGGTATTCACACTTCCGAACGGCGGACTGTTAGTAGAAACCATTATAAAAAAAAAACTTTCACTTCTTAAAGGTCTCTATGTCCAAGGGGACATTACCCCAGGATTCAGTTGGGGTATGAATTTCCCTCGGAGCCTGACGGGAGATAGACGCATCTTGAAAAGCCACTCTTTAGGGGAGGGAAATTATCTCGATATACGTCGGGGTAAGGCGCTCTTCGAAGACATCAGTAGTCCTGGCGGACAGGCGCTAGCAAAGGAGGTCTATCGCGAGTTAAGCTGCGGCTATTTCTCCAGCTCGCGGCCGAAGGCTAAGGAATAGGATCCTACTGGCTGATTATTCCTTCAGAGGATCTCGAAGGGAGGGGGGTAATAAGCGCACTGGACGGCGACGAAAATCTCTCTCGACGAACGAGGCCTTAGCTGGAGGAAGGCTTCTAGGAGACTAAACGACGACGAGCGAGAGGAGCAGTGCTCGTCAATCTGAGGGGAATGCAAGGTTCACACTTCAGCAAGAGCACCGTAGGCGTACACCGTCTTCTTCACGCTGCGTCGGATAGAATCAACTATGAGAGGAAAGAGACTTCTACAGTGGCTCTGCCTCAGAGGGGCAAACTTTTGAATCTATCCGTACCCAGGAAAGGGGGGGTCGCGGAGAGGAGATAAGAGACTCGCCGAGAAGGGGCATTAGGAGATGCGGGGTGACGATGTAGATTCTTCTAGGCTGTCTCAATGTTAGTTCATTGAGGAAGTGCTTTGTAGAGGTAGTGTGCGGAAGGGGAGTGGACACTCGAGACCGATAGATCCATCTCATCTTGACCCTTCGGCGAAAGAGACATGTTACTGCGAATAGAGAGAACTCGCTACCTCGCGGCTCGGGAGGTAGAGGGAAAGGTGGAGACCTTCTCTAAACAAGACTGTCGCGCAGCAACACGTGGAATGGAAAAAACTGCCTCGCGCGAAAGGGGACGTGCAGTACGCTCCCGAGAGGCGGGCCTATAAAAGGGGCTCACTGGCTAGAAAGTAAATTACATTTTTTAAAAACTCGTTCTAAATCCCTAGCTGCTGAAAAGCTGCAAAGGTCCAGATATGGCGGAGAGGGGAACTTTCTGACTGTCACTACTAGGGGAGATACATCTACACAGGGTACAGGGTTGGGGGGGGCCTAAACTAGGGGAGTAATGGCGAAGAAGGTCATATGGGATCTGGCTTGGACCTGCGGCAATCCTTCGAATAAATAAGACAAGCTCAAAAAAAAAAAAACCCAACACTCGACGGGGGCTGAGCGGAATCGGTCTGGCGAACACGAAAATCCGAGGTCGTTTCAAAAAAACGAAGCTCTCGATGGAGGGTTGACTAGGTTGGCTTCAACGAGAGCCTTAAAATTAACCTAAAGGAAAGACGGCCGCCGATCCATCAGGCGAGTCTGGCCTGAACAGGTTTCAAAGATAACGCAGTACGGACAGAAGGGGACAGATCTCTTCGGAAAGGGTGCTCTGGAAAATCCCGAGTCAAGATAGCCGCCTTTAAGGGGGAAGGAGTTAATGGGCAACTTAGGGACTCAAGGCGGTCAAAGGGGGCAGAGATGTCTCGAGAGCGAAAAGGAGGAAATCAAGGGAGGGTCTGTTCCAAACTCGCCTTTAAGAGGGGAAGGCGAAAAAAAGAGGAAAGAAGACACTCACAAGGCCTCGGTAAATATCTCAGACAACAAAAAAAGGGAAGAGAGATTACCGGGGGGAACTCTGTTAAGACGGAAGATCTCTACATATAAGGGCGCCAGGCGATAGCGGCAAGGCGACCCGGGAGGAGGGCGGAGGGTATCATCGATCCGATAGAGGGATAGGGGTCGAGGGGAAAAAAACACTAGAAAAGGTAGAGCCTAAAGGAGTTGGCCAAAAACCAAAATGGGGGGGGTGGGATCTTCAACTCTTGATAAAGGAGTCTACCGACGTAGGGAATGGTCGAGATACTTTTAAAAACTCTTCGAACGTAATGTCGTTGATTAGTCCGCCATAGGTACGGAAGGGGGACTGTAAGGCCGTAGAAAGTGGAGTTTGAGACGATCACAACGGGAGCTCATTCCTCAAAAGACTGAAAAAAGCCAAAATCTCCTGGAAGGCCGCCAAAATTGGGAAATGCGTAGGTACCCGCAAGAAAGCAAACTACATCTTCCGTCAGACAAGGACTGGGGACTCGGAATCAGGGGTCAATTTATTCTACTTGTTAGAGTCGGGAACGAACACTGCTTCAGGAGCAAAGAGGAGCGAAAGGAGCTCAAGGGCAAACCTTGCAAACAATGGCGACACATTCAAGATAAAGGGATCCGAAGCAAGTTTGAGCGCATAAGGGAAAAAACACGCATCGCTAGTTTCACTTGGGGGGAATGAACGAAAGTTATAAACCTTGAGTCGCGGTAGGGAGAAAGGGAAAACGGGGGCGGACTCGCGGATGAAAGTAACTCACGAAAGAAGGCACCTGTTTCCATTAACGGAAACTTTGCCGTGGAAGCGACAGGGCAAAGTCCATAATTTTCCGGTTGGGAGAGACCTGGGCTGAACACTCCGTAAAATCGAGAAAACGCGCTCCCTCTCCGGCTGAGGAGGAGAGATTAGCGAGGGGGGGTCGACGGAAGCCGTACTGGAAAGCTACGTACGAATTAAAAGACACCTTGGGCGATAACAAGGCACCGTAGCTAACTCCAGGGGATTGCCGGGACGGTTCGGCTAGAATGATCGCCAGGACCCACCGAGTAAGGCATTGTTATGATAGGGAAGACTATCTGGGCAATCGTAGCATGTCAGAAGGTATTGGTCTCTGGTCTGGGAGAAGAAGGAAGAAGAAGTGGGGTCACAGTGGGCTCGTCGTTCAGTGTGCAATAGTTCGAATAAGGTCGAGAATGCGGTCTCCGAGAAGGTCAGTCAGTTATCCGGCCGAAAGCGAACCGGTACGTTCAGACGAGGGTCGAGAGAGAGATCGTTCATTCAGAGCGGCGGAGCTGGGACGGAGAGTACAATCGGCGTAAATAAGAAAAGAGAGATGTCGCTCGACGAAGTCTAACTCAGAAAAACATCGGACTGGTAAAAAAAACAAGAGATAGACAGCCTCTAGAAGAGAATTAAGTACACTCTATCTCGGAGAACGAGAGCGTCTACTGCGACTATGCGCACGATCAGAAATGCGGAGAATGTGGTGTTCGCATGACTACCGGACTGGCGGTAACATCGGACTGTATATAGGGGCCCGGCAGAGCATAACGCAAGAAAAATCAGGAGGTATGCCAACGGTGGAAATCGCTGTGGAACTACAGGCGGTTTTGGTGCGCTGGGTTCAGAGGGATAAATTTCGGTGACATAGAGATACGGGGCCGAAACAGGAGGTGGTTAGCTTTTTAGAGGACTAGGGGCCGCGGCTTTTCTGTCTCATACTGGACTAGCTACTTCTCTCCGGGAGTACAGGGAGAGTGTACTCGGCGTCTAAAGAGATGTCAAACGCTCTAACTAGCAGGGAAGGGCAGGCATGCATCCTCTAAATGGTCGGATTTTGCTGCGGATAAGTTCGAATACGGAGGTAACAACAATTAGGAGAAAGGAGATAGATATTAACAGCCTCCGGAAAGCCCAGGCCGCATAATCATAGGGCCTTCACTCGAGCATGTGAAAATAGGTGAGAAAAGGACCTTCCTGATCGGGCAGTCGAACCAACTACTACTCCAGGGGTGCGAGAAAAGTAATCGCTTCGAAGGAAAACTAGATAAAGAACCGCCTTCGGGGGCGACCAGATAGTCAATATACTCATTCTAGTAGTATTCGAATCTGAATATCCCGCTTAATAGTTAAAGAAGAAACAAAATGAAAATAAGATACCGGCAAAAATTAGGCAAGCGAGGGTCACGGTTCCTAAAGAGTGACAGGTATAGGGCGTCACTAGAAACGCGACGAAACCAGGGAGGAGAGAAAACATGGGGGATGTCTGGAGGAGCCTCTCGGCGAAATAACAGGGCGAGATAGAGAGTCGGGCGAGAGACATACTCAGAAAGCGCGACATGGGACGCCAAATCAGCGGACGGCGCTCGGGAGGTCTAGTAGTAGGAATACGGGGAACAATAGCGGGGATAGTATGAATCGGGCGAGAACACGCAGAAGTGAGCGGTTCCGACAGACAAATATCTCTCCGTAAGAAAACGAAACTGGCCATGTCGGGAAAAAAAAACGCAGGGCGGCGGATATTGGATACGGGGAAAGAGGAAGGTAGAGAGGAGAGGGGATGAAGGAGGGGGGAAAGGGGAAGGATGGGGGGGATGTGGGAGAGAGGTAGCGAAAGGGATGGGGGGGAAGGCGGTGGGGACAGGGGGGGGAGAGAAGGTGGTAAGTATGTTTGGGGGGGGGAGAGGGGGAGAGAGGATGTAGGGGAAAGTGGGGGAGGAGGGTGTGGGGGGTGTGCGGGAAGGGTAGAGGGGGAGGGGAAGGGGGAATGCGGGATAGGAGAACGAATAAAAGCGGGTGGCAGAGGATGGAAAGAAAAAAAACAATGGACGAGGGGTTGAAGCCGGGGAGTAGAAGTTAGGGTGAAAAGGAGGGGGGAGATGAGGGGGGATGGGGACAGGGAGGGAAAACGCGTGGTAGAAGAAGGAATGGGGGGCGGAGCGTGGGAGGGGGGGGGGAGGGGGGGGGGGGAGGGGAATTGGGGTGGAATATGGGAGGGGGACGTGATGGACGGCGGAGTAGAGGGGGGAGGGGGGAGACGGGGGTGAACAAAAGAGAAGGAAAGGGGAGGAGGCAGGGGAGGTGAGAGGGGTGAGGAGGGTGAAGTGATGGAGGAGGGGGTGGGGGGGGGGTGGGGGGGGGGCGGAGAGGATGGATCGGGGGGGGTGAGAGGGAAAGGGGGTAGGAAACGGGGGGGGGGAGGGGCGGGGCGTAGAAGGTTGTGAGAGTAGGGATAAAAAAAGGTATAGAGGATCGGGGGGGGGGGGTGGGGGGGTGGGGAGGGGATAGTGGGGAGAGCGGGGGGATGGGAAGGGGGGGGGGGAGGAAGTGGGGACATTGGAGGGGGAAAAGGGAGATTAGAGGGGGGGGGAAGGTGTGAGGGGGGTTAAGGGAGCAGGAAGGGACGAGGGGGGATGCTGGTGAGGGATAGTAGGGAGGGGGGAGAAGGGGGAGGGTGGTGAAGGGGAGGAAGGGGGATTAAAAGGGGAAGAGGGGTGGTAGGTTGGCAAAGAGATGGGTGGAGGAGTGGGGGGTTTAAGGGATGAGCAAGGGGAAGGCTGGTGAGTGGGGCGGTAGGTCAGGGTGGGCGGACGGGGGGGAGAGTGGGTGATAGGGAAGACAGGAGGAGAAGGAGATGTGGGGAAGGTATTGAGGGGAAGAAAAGTACGCGAAGGGAGATGAGGGGGGGGGGGGGGCGATGGGAGTGGGGGGGCGGGGGGGAGGGGGAGGGGGGAGGGCAGTTAAAGGAGGGCAGGGGAGGGAGACGGTGTAGCAGGCAGGAGAGAAGATTAAAAGAGGGGGTTGGGGGATGGTCGATGGGCGAGGGGGGAGGGGGGGGGTCAGGAGGGGGGCGAGAGGGACAAAGTAGCAGATTCTCCAGGTCGAGAATTGGCACAAGGCACTAGAAAAGGTACTTGAGGGAAAGCCCGTGAGCGGGGGAAGGGAGTAGGATCTGGAGATAGCCCAGGGATCTTACCTGGTCGAAGATGGGGCTCGATCGAGGGGGAAGAGTTAGAGTCGGCCGTGAGCCGTCCCGGAGGGTGGGGGAGAGCTTCTAGAAAGCTTAAGAATCTACTAGTAGCTCTAAGAAAACGAGATTGGACGATATTAGAGTCACTTTCTGAATCTTTGTTGGGCTGATAGGACAAAGGTCGCAGGTGGGGGATTTCGGGGGGAGTCCGCGAAATAGAGCGAGAGCGAACTCCTCTTCAATCTAGGCGGGTCTTTTCAAGAAAGCGACAGAGTCAGAAGAGGGAGTGCGCTAAAACAGAAAGAAGGGCGATCAAACCGTGCAAGAAGAACGCTCTCAATAGTGGGAAAGAAGGGCATGGAGAAATGGGTCGATCGCCTAGGGAGGGCTCCCGGGGTCTCTACGTCAGGACTAGGGCGGCGGGGGGACCTGCAAAATCTAAAAGGGAAATCAACTCAAGGGAGGCCAATGCAAAGAAGCTCTTAAGATTCGTTTGAAAAGGGCACTGATTAACGGTAAATTTAGCTTCTTTACGCAAAAAGCATAGTAAAGAACGGGGAGGACCGCTGGTTCCAGGGGTCAGGAACTCCGTAGAGAGACGGGGAAAGCTTTTGAAGAGGGTCGTTCAGGTGGGGGGAAAAAAACTCAGAGAGAGTCGAATAAAAAAGAAATCCAGAGAAGAGTACCGAAAAGACTAGGGCGTTAGGGAAGATATGATCAGCGGCTGATTGCAATGAAGAGGACCAGGGCCGGGGATGTCTGATATCGGACAAAGAAAGCTAGGGGAGGTTTGGGGTCAAGAGGGGGTCTATCATCAACTAAAGGGACTACGTCTCTGCACGAAAGATAGAAGGGGAAGGGAAACTCCGAAAGAGAAGATGGGAGGAAGGACAGAAGGGTGTTCATGATCACAAGGACTGAGCAAAACTCCAAGGCATGAGAGAGGAAATGATAGGTAGAAAACTCCCCAAAAGGAAGGCAGATCAAATTTGCAGGGGGACTCGGAGATTAGGGGAATTTGAAATGGTAAGACTAGGAAGGCGTCTCGAGGGGGTCAGACTCAGGGCGGTTTAATGTCCTAGGACCGTTAGATCACGGGAAGAGGGGTATAGGAGACAGAAATTTCGATGAACTATAAAAACGACTTCTCGGGGAAAAGTAACTAAAAAGGAGGTGATGCCGGCCTCGGTGAAATTTCCTCTACCTCGGGTTCGTAGAAATCAAGCAAAGGCGTCTAGGAGGAGAGGGAGGGGGATTCGAAAACGAGGCTCTGGGAAGAGGTGCTAGAGTAGACGAATGAGGAGTGGGCTCTAAAAAACTTTCAACTCCTGGGAGAGCCAAAGAGTTGGCCAAGGAAGTAAGAAGGGAACAAATAGCAGGGTATCTTGTAGCACCGAAAAAGACTTGTAGATAGAAAAGGGGCGAGGGACAAGAGCTTCGTCGTTAATGCGGGGGGGGGCGAGGCGGGGAAGCCGAAGTGAGTGAGGACGTGCAACTTCTCGAAAGGCGATTTTGACTATACAGATCACACTGTAAGGAGGGGAGGTCTCATCTGAAAACGATCGGGAGGAGGAGGGGACTGGAAAAAGCGTCAGGTCAATTGACGTTGCAGAAGAAGATCAGGCTTAGAAGAGAAGAGAACTAAGCTGTCTGAGGAAGATGGAGCGAGGGGATAAGATAGTGAGTAGACGTAGGGAGATGTAAAGAGCTCAAAGGAAACTTGGGAAGAACGCATCAGTAGGCGTCCTGAATGGGGAAAACCAGAGGTGTCGGAATAGGTGGGATCTCCCGTGGAGCGTACTATCAAAGGGGCTGAGGAAACGAAAAAAAGCAATAAGAGGACGAGTCGTAGTTACCTTGTTTGGGGGATTAAAGAGGTGAAACAAAAGTCGAGAATTCGAAAAGGGAAGTTCTCATGAAATAAGGGGGTAGCGCGAGGGATAGAGAAATAACGGAGCTCACTCACGGATGACCGGAAAGCCTTAATGAAAATCGACTTCAGTCCTGTAGAGATGTTAGAAAGTTTGAGATACAAGTGGGGAAAGCGGCAAATGGTCATAGAGACTAGAGAAAAGGGGAGGGATCAAGGATCCAACTGGAAGATCGCTGTGAGAGCGAGATGGATCTAGAGGGTGATCGTCGACTAGAAACAAGAACTCTGAAAAAGATAAAAAAAAGAGCAACAACGGTGGGGGAATTCTAAAAAGGGGGGAGAGGAAACTCGCGACGGGAATTTTGCAGATACGATTTAGCGAGGGGCCTTAGAAGAGAAAGAAAACCAAATCGGCCAGGGTTACTTCAAAAAAAACATACGAACATACGCGGTCAAGGGAAAGAAGGCTCAAGGTATCTAGGAGGTTCATAGAAAGGGTGACGTAGGCATATAAATTCGAAGGCTGTTTTGCAGCAAGTAAGTTGTGAACTTTCTGTGAAGTGGCCACTTCTTAGAAACAGGGGAAGCGGAAAGAATGAAGAGCTACTGGTCTCCTCCCACACCCGGACTGCTAAAGGAGAAGTCAGGAAGACGAGAAAAAAAAGCGAGAGGATCGGGAAAAAACGGATAGGGGGAGGAACTCGAGGAGCTCGAAAATAAGCACCGGAAGTCTGAATCGAAGAGGTAATATTGTCAGGAAAAAAAACATGGACCTACAGGTGGAGAAAAAGCGAATCGAGTCGACATAGGGGGAGAACAAAAGAAAAATCTGCTCAATTAGTTAAGCTATCTGGATGACTATATCGTCCTCACGGGAGGGATCTCTGGGAACTGGGAAGGCTACTAGATTCACGAGGGAGGAATATTTGGGTGATCAAATCGAAGATTTCTTCAAGGAGACGGATGAAGTGTAGGATAGCTACACAATCAAGCATCTTATAACTGCACTTGGCCTCGAGGGGCCATCAAAATTCAAGTACAAACCGCAAAGAGGAGAGGTGGAGAGGGAATGGAAGTCTGCAAAGGGAAAGAGTTCTGTCCTTACGATGAGCCGGCAGCGAAGGGAGAGGGGTGAGAGGGGTGAATCTTCGCGGGGGAGGGGAAAAACTTTCGGTGAAAAGATCGAGCACATAGCTACTAAGAAGACGGTTAAGGACGAGATTGTGCACTCTATGGTTCTACACGGTCGAAAGGAAGAGAGCGAACGAAAGGTAACCGTCAGGGAAGGGGATTAGAAGACCTTCGGCGGGGCGTTTCATGTGGAGGTGAGTTGGTCATGAGACCCACGAAAAAGTCATACAACAACAACAGGATGGTAAAAAAAAAAGAGTTAGAGGAAAAACTCCGAAGCCATAAACCTACTAAGGGGTCGATGCTAAAAAAAACTTTACCTGGAAAATGCAGCGGTCGGGGCTATTGAATTGATCATGATGTACAAGAGCAAGGGGGGGACAAAATCAGCGAAGACTGACCTGATCAGGGAAATAGTAGCTAGTATCTTGGGGCTAAAGAAGATACTAAGAGAACCATTTCAAATCTAGGGGGGGGCTTAGATCGGGGAAGGGATGAAGGGAAAAAATAAAGAAAACCCGAGAAACAGGGGGTGAGCTCAACTTACAAACCGTGAAGGATGCGGGATGATTTATATTCTGGGGGAAAGAAACCTGTTATGGTGGGCATGGGGTAAATCGAAGTAGATAATCCTAGAGGGGGCGCAAGCGGAGTAGGGGAGAAACAAAGAGTAAAAGGGGGGATGGGATATATTCTCCTGCTAAAGGGGCGAGTTACTTCGTAATGATGAGCCTCAAGGGGGAAGGGCTCTGGGAACCAGAGAGGCGATTTTCCAGAAAGAGCTAGAGTGTGGGAGGGGGAATAGGATCTCTAGGTGGAAAGGATGTGCATCAAGTGAAAAAAGTGGTTTCGGGAAAGGTTACGGAGGAAAGGGGAAAGATACGCGCAAAAGTATTTACCGAGAGGCAAAGCGGGAGGATATAGTAACCGAAGAATTAAAAGCGCGGGGGCAAACCTGCGCTGAAGAATGGTTCGGCGAAGGGAAAAGTTTACACCTCACAAAGGAAAAATAAGGTCGGGCCACAAGGTGAGGCCGACTGTGCTCTAAAAAAATCCCTAGGGAGTACATCAAAAAAAACTTTTCCCTGAATCCGGTAAGCAATCGTGTTCTTCGGAGGAAGGAAAAAACACGGAAACCGAAGAGGAAAAAGGGAGGGGCGAGAAGAGCTCAACAAAGTCGGGGCAAATTCCTTCGCGAGGGTGCCAAAGGGAGAAGGGGGAGTCGGGAGAAAAATGCTGAGATTTGTGAAATGCACACCGGTGGACTGACCAAAGGGGGAAAGGGGGATTTAGTTAAAGTCCTAGCTAAAAAAAAAAAAAACTCATATCGAGATGAAGATAGTCTTCGATGTTAAGAGGGTGTCGAAGGGGGGGAGGAGAGAAGTACTTGAGAGGCAAACGGGATCATTCCTTCTAGAAAAGGGGGTCACCTTACGGACAGGGATAAGGTAGAAGAGACTTAAACAGGTCACAAGGGGGACTCAGGGACGAATCTGTCGTAAATCTAATCGATCTAGGTCTCCTGATTCAGAACGGCGAAAGGGTCTCTAATCGGGTGGGAATCAAAATCGTGAATACCAAACATTAAACTATAAGCCAGGGGGGGCCGCAGGAGTTTCATTTAGCGTGAGGGCACTGTCTTCTTCGGAGCAATAAGAAGGAAATCCGAGGAGAACGGAAGTAAACAAAAGGGCTCATACTAAATTAATGGGAGCTTGACTCCTCATTGAAGGGCGTAGATAAACGGAGCTACTAAGGCGGAGAAAGAGCGTCCAGCTCCAGAGGGGTAAGAAATACACCCTCTAGAGAGGATAGAGGTCAATGCTCTAAGGCAGGGGAAAAGGAAACTAGAATCAGGGGACGGCTTCGACAAGAAGCTCATGGGAACTGTTGGAGTGGGCGATAGAAAAGAACGAAGGTAGGAGGACGGGAAACTAGTCACCATACAGGGAGAAAACGGGGGGGGGAATCACCAAGTGAACTCACGAAAAGATTAAGGAACTGAAAGCCGGTGGACATTATAAGCAGTAAAGTGGGAAAACGAAGGAATCTCTATCTCCAGAAAGAGACTTTACCACCAGCTGTCTGGGAACTACGCGATCCAAGAATCTGTTACCTATGCATGTGTCGAGGGCAACGGCAGGAAACTCTCATAGGGGCAAGGGGGTAGGAGAAAGAAGATCAAGAAAGCTCTCTTATCTCAGAGAAGAAGCGCAACTAGGTCTGGCCGGAAGAAAACTACGGGGAGAACCAGGGCCCTCGGTGTCTCTTCTGAACTAGTGGTAGTTCTGAAACACTAGAAAAGGTCTGTAGAGAGATCAAAAGACAAAGGGGTTATGCAACTATAGAGAAAAGGGAAGACTGGGGTAGAGTGTTCCAACGATCAAAAGGGGGACTCCCCTCACCTCTACTGACGAGTATGAGAGAGATCAAAAAAAACTGTCAGAGGGGAAAGATATCTCGACTCTCCGAGGGGGGGAGGAAGACCATTTCCCACGCCTTGAGATCTTTTTCCAGCGAAACATGATAATCAAAACGGCACGAACGGGGAAAGGGACGATCAACGGAAAAAAGCGTGTGAATAGAGGGGAACTTTGTGACTAGGTTGAGGAAAATATCTGAAGGAGGGGAAAGTACTCTTAAAAGGAGTAGACAAGCCTCTTTCGTTATTAACTTGGCGGAAGGAGATCAGGGGGAGCGACCCGAGAAAACTGAAGCTGGAGGACTGATAGGCACAGGAGTTAGAATGCATCGAAGCGCGTAGGAGCGAAAGAATCGGACCTTAGTGGAAAGAAGAGACGAGCATAGTAGAAGGGGAGGCCGGAGCAGGTTGAAGGGGTAGCGATTTAAGGGCCGAGATCACTTGGGAGGATGGAGGAGAAAGGGTCAGAACATACGCCGGAGGAATGCGCGCAAAAAGCGATCAAGGGGAAGGGGATGCCCAGTGGAGAACAAGCGGTGGACTCTGGAAAGTCTAGGGAACCAAAATGGACAAGCACTGAAATCGCGGAACCTCATTGGGGAAAAGAAAGCTATGGCACTTTTGTCTGAACTATTTCTTCCCCCTGGGATTCGAGCGAATTTCGACGGAAGTCATAGAGGACGGCTAAATAGTCAGGAAACCGAGCACTCGGCAAGGGGGCTTCAATTCCCTGCGGGAAGGAATGGAAAGAGGAAAACGGGGGAAGGACCAGTTTGCTTCTAAAGAGCACCGGTTGAGAACAGAGCGAGAGCTTTCAGAGGGGACTTAGGGGAAAGAAATACTGCTAGACGAGGGAAAACTCACGGAAGAGGGAGCTCTATATTCGAGGAGAGCTTTAAAGGGGGACAGAAAGATGAAAGCGGGTGACGGGAGAACTTGCATCAAACCGCGATGAAGAACAGTCTTCCTAGAGAAAGAAGTCGAGAAAAGATCAATGATTGGAAGGCAGCACACCCGCAGTTTCTCGCGAGGCACTCTAAACCCCAACATCTTAAGTTAGGAGTCGACGAAATCAAATCGGGAGAGAGAGGATCATCGAGAAAGAGTGCTCAGGTAAGATACAGTAACTGTAGGAGGCTCTAAGAAGACCAGCACTGGGGGTGAAAAACTAGGGGGGATGCCGGCCTGGGGGAAAGGTCTGAGAAAAAAAAGTCAGAGGAATCGGGATCATGGAGGTCTCGGGGAATCATTATCTGTGACGAAGGGCGGTATCCGAGCCGATACTGGCTTCGGAGGGGGAGTAAGTCGGAAAAGGAGGTGGAGCGTAAGACCCTGCGAAGGGAAAAATCAACTTACTGAGGGGGATAATAGATCGAGAGGGTTGACAAGAAGTTATCCGGCTGCTAAATCGACTTTGGCAGAATAGAGGGCGAAATATCCATCCAGGAAAAGAAAAAAAATGCGGAGGAAAAAACTACTTGAAAAGGGAGTCTCTAGGGGGTCGGCAATATAGGTCAGTCAAATAGATAGTCAGTTTCGAAAGAGAAAACTTACGGGGGCCGCGAAAGGGGAATCTGGTAGGGCTCAAGTAACAGACATCCCGGAAATAAAGACTGACTGCATTTTTGGAGAGGCTGCAAAGAAGGGAGGCAGACTGAGCAGAAGTTGTTGGGGAGAGGCCTGACCGGGACCTAGGGATAGTTTCTTTTGTCCAGAAAAGGCGAAGGAAGCGGGGCCGGTTATAGGGGGCCGATCTGGGGGGGGAAAGTCAAGGGGGCCGAGGGAGGTCTTACTATATAGATCGAAAGAGTAGGAGAGCCGTCAGAAAAGCTATGGGAAAGAGCTCTTAGGTTACTGAGGGGCCTAAAGAACCAAATAGAGAACGCGAGAGTCCATCTTGCGGAGAAGACCTAGCGCGGAGGGGGTTCTGTTGCTTTAAGGAGGACT
>Ga0179591_1311714_pt1 | contig 13224 bp, 12 predicted proteins | sample CZOMad2_1_08_16f_FD_182891 | JGI IMG/M metagenome (GOLD analysis project Ga0179591, IMG submission 182891) | Vadose zone soil fungal communities from Angelo Coast Range Reserve, California, USA - CZOMad2_1_08_16fungal (PacBio error correction) | ecosystem: Environmental > Terrestrial > Soil >...
CAGGCGTTGTCAAGCGCCTCGAAAACAAGAAACGTCATGACGGGTCTGGAAATCAGCCGACTCAGCAAGGCACCGCGCCGGTCGACAGTTCTGGGCGCTGATGGCCACCGGGTGCCGCACAGCCTCCACGGGAACAAGGCGTGATTTGCATAGAACACCATGACCGCACGTGGAGAGCAGAACTGCGCACGAACGAGAAAGAAACCTTCACTCGTCTGGCGACGGGGAAAAAGGGAACGGTAGAAACGGGTAAGCGGCAAGCTTCTTATCCTAGATCGAAATAAACGCTGAGTGAGCATCGCAGCTACAGGACCGGGTGAGCAGAGTGCGACCCTCCGAGCGAGGGGAGGCAGCGATCTTAAAAAGGCCCGAATGAGCAAAACAAAGGGCACAAAGACCACGGGGAAGCGCCTTCTGTCAAACGCCAGGTAGTGTCCGGGTCAACCGCCTGAATAGGCCCTCCGTGAAAAACGGGGCCGCAAAACGTGAGCCAAAGTACAAATGAGAAGCAAAAAAAAAAACATGTAGTCGTCAAAATGCCGAGCGGTCAGAAGCAAAAAGGCAGGAGGGCGAAGAAAAAAAAGCAACACCGCAAAACGAGGGAGGTAGTCGAACTGGGAAAAGAACAGCAGCCAGCCGTCGGCGGGTCTGCCGCCAACGGAATTCTTCGTCGAGCTACAATAACCGTGGGCCGAGGCGGTGAGTCAAAGCACAAAAGCCCCGGCCGCACGAAAGCTGGTATGAGGGGAAGTAGGTGGACGGCTCCCTCCGCGGCGGTGGCAGCCAAAAACGAAGGAATCAAACGCTCGAGCTGGCAGGCTGGCCGTACCACCAAGACAAGAAAAAAAGACGGTGTGGTCAAAAAGGCCGGAGTAAGTACGCGGCCCGTTGACCATTAGCCGTAATGGGCGCCAGTGGGGGTGGGGGGGGGGGGTGGTCCGACGGGTGCCTATAGAGAAAGGGCCTTAAGGACGCGCGAGGTCAGGTAGCCGTAACCCCACTTAGGAAACGCAATCGCGAAATAAGTCAGTGGAGAACGAAGACCTGGTCGATCCTAACTCGCGGGCGGAAAAACTCCGTCCGCAGGCGGCTGGTCCCCGACCCAGGAGCCTTCCGAGACCGAGAAGAAGCAGAGCGCCCAGAACAGCGCCAAGTACTCGCGGATCAGAAGCCTCGGCGAACCAGGATCTCGCGAACGGCCCACTAGGAGAAACGGGCATGTGCAAAAAAATGGGGAAACAGAGCAGGGGAACGCAGACTTTCTCACCAAGCGGCATAGAAGCGGCTCCAGGCTGAGAAAAAACGTAAAATGACAAGCAGGGGGGAAGCTAGATGCGCGACAACAGTGTCCGACGGGGCACGAAAAAAGCCTGCTCAAAAGAGGGGCAGAGACGAAAAAGGTCAGCAAAAATGAAAAAAAAACCGAGGGCGAAAGCTCGGGCGTGGGCGACCGGATCCGAAAAGGAAAGCAAAAACCGCAAAAGAAAAGGACAAGACCGGGGGGTCGACGATATCCGGATCCCACCAGGATCCGTCAGCCGGGGAAAACGGACCAGGGCAGCGCACGATGTCCAACCGCTTCAGAGACGCGCTGAGATAGGCCTAAAAGAGCGCCAGGATTGGCTCCAGCGATGATGTGAGGCGGCGAGCCGAGGATTTTGAGCGACCCTTGAGGGGGTTGAAAAAAGTCGCGAAGGACGCGCAGCCGCAGAAAAGTCCGCGGCGACCCGGACGTCAGAGGGGCACTCCGAGAAAAAAAAAGGGGCCGGGAGAACCAAGAGGCCCTGTAAGAGGAGCCAAAAAAAAGGAGGAGGAGGAAGAGAGAGGGGCCCGCATTAAAAGGAATCATCGAGACGAAAGCTCGCTAGCGGCCCCTTAACCCCCCACACAAGAACCCTGGGAGGAAACAAAAAAGAGCGAGAGGGAGGGCGTTCCGCAGAAGGTAACCAACTGGCGCTCGGCCCAAGGGAATCACGGCGAGAAGCGAACGAAAAATCACAACTAAGAAAAAATGCCGCACGAATCGGTCTTAATCGCAGGGAGCAAAGCAGCGAAGCCAGCCATAATGGAAAAAAGACGTGGAACATACCGTAAAGTACGAAACATCGAGGAGGCATGTTCTCATCCGGAGATCGAGAAACACGTCGGAGACCGGGTAAGGCACGGCACGCAGCGGAAACGCTCGGGGCCGTACATTTCACGAAGGCGACGCGGCCCGCCGAAGGGAGGGTTCGGCGGCGGAGGATAAAAAAAGGAGGAACAGAGGGAAGGGACAGGAAACCGAGCACGGCGCGACACTGTGCGAAGGCATCGAAAGACAATCCGAAGGAGGCTTAATAACGAAGCCGATGGGGCCGGGGATGACGTGGTAAAGCGGAGAAACAACTGGTCGCCGGACGCACCAGCGGAGAATGCTTTTCACCAAAAGGGACAGGGGACAGCGTGAAAAAAAAGCGCGACAGGCGAGTCGCTTCCGTAAACGAGACGACAGTCGCTGCGAGGGATTGTTCAGAAAGGCAGTGAGATAGAACAGGCGAAAAAAGGTCTGCGACAAGCTGTCAGTCGACGCCTCCGAGCGTCTCAATCAGGCAATCGACCAGGTCTGTGGGCTTAGCCTACTGTCATTAAGCTGGACAAGATAATGACTTCGAATAAAGAGAGTAGGGGTATCCTCGACGAGGTCAGTTCACCCCGAGACTGTCGATGACGGCGATGATAGGGATCCACCTCACCACCGGCGTCCCCTGGCAGTGGGCTAAAAAATCAGACTCGGCCTTTGGGGAGAGGGAAGGACAGCCGAAAACCGCTCGCGCGCGAAAAGGAGAACTGCATCGGAAAAGTCAATCGCCCGAGACCTTCAAGACCAAGGCAACCTCAAATACAAAAAAATAGGAAAGGCTTCCAAAGAAGCAATGAGGACTCGAGAAAGCCCCCCCAAAGAATCACCAGACTACCTCGGCGCCGAGAGAAGAACTGGCCCTGGCGAGGGGAACTCGCCCGAAGGAGGGAGACACCATGGTTATGGGAAACAAAAAAAAGAACGACGGAAACAAAACTCGCCGGGGGCGGCCGACCCCGGCCCGTCCATTCGACTTCGTCGGAGACCCGCTCGGCATCTGCGGGGAAGAGAAAATCTGGAAGGACGGGACCGGTTGCAATCGAAAGGGAGATCGAAAGAACGCCTTAACTGACAAGCCGCAACCGAAGGGGCCAGGCGCGGACGTCCCGACCACTACCCCTGTGACAAGAAAGCCATCGGAGAGTCCGCTGGACAGGGGGCAAACTTTCAAGCCCCTGGGAAAAAGACGAGAAAATAAAAAAACACCAACGTTCAAGCGGCTGCTCGAAAAGATCGATACCTGGTCCGAAACCCCAAGAAAATCCACGGAAAAACACTTCAAGAAAAACGGTCCCATTTACCAACAAGAAATCCGTCGCCCAGAAAAAAAAACACGGCCGAAGGGGACTGGCCGCGGTGATTGGGGGCACGGGGAATGTGTCGATGCAAGAAAACAGTGCACTGGGAGAAAGGGGGGGATCTACCAACTGGAAAGCCGCAAAAGGAGGACCGCGGCGGAGACTCGGCAGACCAGCTGGAGCCGGCCGCCACATCGGCCACCAGACAGGCGTGAGGCGTCGGGACAGGCAAAGCCACCTCCTGATCTCTCTCAAAAAAAAAGAGAGAAATATAGATCAGGGAAACATCCCCTCTCAAAAAACACCGACGTAAAGAAGAGCAGAAAAAAGACACCTCGCGAAGGGGTCGCCGCCGTCGGCCACGCCAAGTTCTGGGCGGAGATGAGGGACACTTTTAGACACGCAGAAGGACACGTCATGCAGACGACAGATGTAAAACCACAAGAGTGCACCGCTACTGACACCGCGGCCCAAGAGGGACGAGTTCACCCATACGGCGGGAGAAAGCAGCCAAGAAAGAATTGAAGCGTGCACTATGAAAGGGGAGCCGCAGGTGAAAGGGCAAGCCTGTGCTAACGAGGCGGCTCCACAGGTCCGGGCGATCTTGCAGCCGCGGGTAGAGGAACCTGGAAGAGGGACGCTTGGGTCAGGGAAGAGACAGGGGGAGATCGGCGAAGGCAGCGATCGACATCGACTGACCGCGAGCGGCCGGAGTTGAAAAGACATGTGGTGTACAGAAGGTCAAAAAGTAGAATAGCCAAAGAAAAAAAATCGTAGGGAAGAGGGCTGCTGACCGAAGGGGAAAGCTAAAAGAGGGCATAAGAAGGGAGCTAAAAGAAACGTCGTCACTACACGAAGTGTCGCAGGTCCTCGTGGCGGGCGCGCGGGAGCCGAAACCAGGAGAAGTTGCCCGGGGAAGTCTGAAGAGCCGGGAAACCCACTCGACAGGGCCAAAAGGGCGAACTCGCTCGAATTGGCAACCGGATTTGGGTTGAGGGACGGGGCGGGAGGAAGCTTGAAAAAAAAAAAGATCCAAAATGGTGGAATGCCGTCGTAGAGACCGGCGAACGAGGCGGGCACGAGAAAACCCAAGGCCAGGAAAGGGGCAACACTCCCGGCGCCGCGGGTACTGCGGCCGTACCACCAAACTCCACCGGGGCTGGTGAGGGCAAGACGGCAAGGGGGAGTGTCCAAAACAAAAAGCCAGCAAGCCGGCGGGCGTTACGACAGAGGAGAAAACCGCACAGTGACCACCTTAAGAAAAGGGCCGGGGTCCGACGCGCGGACCCACCGTAGGCTTCGCGGCATACCTGGTCAGCGAGGCGCTCGGCGGCGTGAGGGATCCACGACGAAAGGCGGACAAACCAAAAACAGTAACAGGCGTGAACACTCAGGCCAAGCCGAACGCTCGTCCGTCGGAAAAGGCACGACTAGCTAAGCACTAGGAGAAGAGGAAAAGTAGCACCACTATAGGGAGGCATGGACACGTCTTTCTGCCAGAAGGGCATGAGCCGCTGGCGCTAAGGGACCAGCAATTTTCAAGGGAACGGCGAAGGAACGGGGCAAAAACCAAGACGGCCGTCCACCTTTCTTTTCTGCAGCAGTAGGGGTGACCCACAGTTGAAGATAAAAAACCGCAATGTCCCATCAAGAAGACAAGCAGCGCCTGGGGGCAAACGGTGGCGGCAGTAAATTCGCGGACTCCCGGGGGGGGGGAAAGACACGCAAAAAGCTTCCCCTGCTGGAAAGAGCGGGCGCGGGACCTGCCGGCAGCAGCCGATCCATGGAAAAAGGCCCAAAACCAAAAAAAAAGAAACCGGCCCGCCGACGTGTACGATCCCGGGAGCACCATGCGGACGAGAGAGAAGGGTATGCCGAAAATAACCTGAAGAACACACAACACTCTTGAACTGTAGAGTGCTTTCCATGCACGGCCGACGCCGCAGAAGGCAATGACCCTCAAATTAGGAAGCAGAACGGCGGAGTTCGCGATACCGTGCGGATGCCAGCGCAACGATGGGGGCAATTAGAAACCAAGCAAAAAACGAGGGGCCCGACGCGAAGTCCCGCGGAAAAGGGCGGCGGCAACCCGAAAATCAAGTACGTAGTAGAAGCCGTACGAGCAGCTGTAATAGCGAAACACCCACTCACAAACAACAAAAGATAGAAAAGAGATAGTCGCCATAAAGAACATGTAAGCGGGAGCCGGAAAAACGCAGAAATCCCGCCGCGCCCGACTGTCGCCGGAAAAGTACTTCGTTGAACGGCTAATTGCAGAGCGCATCTCGACCCGGGCCCATCAACTCACGGATCGTCAGACAACGACTGAGGGCAAGCCGCAAAAGTCTCATAAAGGGGGAACCAACAGAATCCAGGGTCGCTCGCCGAAGGCCAATCACGCGTCTCAGGCGAGACGTTTGAAGACGTGGGGCAATGTCAAGAGCACCGGAGGGCAGGGTGCGCATACCGTAGATCGTCGACAGTCAACGGAGGCCGGGGGAGGTCGTAAGGGGGCGGGGACGCTGAGAATAGCCAGCTCACGCCGTGCCACGTGGAAGGTTGGCTCGCGAGACACCATGGACAAAGGACGGCCAAAAAACAGAGCAGGCGCGGCTGAATAAAGGACACTGTGCAGCTAATCGAGAGGAGAACCAAACGGGCTGAAAAAGTGGGAAAAAAAGGGTGAATAGCTGCGGATGCTGCACAGAACCTGCTGGACGCCGAGGCGGATACCACTTAGCAAGGGAACTCTTGGCAAACAAAGAAGGGAGCGGCACGTAGAGGTGCGATCCCGCCAAAGGTCGCCCGAGGCACGAGTCCTCGAGGAAGGACCGAGGCGGCGGCGAGGGGAACTTGGAGGGAAGAGGGAACGGCACTAGAACAAAGAGAGTGGGAAAGACGCCGACGCCTAGAGACCGGTCTGGAAAGATCCTACTGCATCGAAGGAAGCCGGAGGCAGGTACGTAGAAAAAAGCGCGGAAGCGACAGGCGTCTCGCCGCGCCTCCCACCAGGACGGCGATGCACGATAAAGAACCCAGGCCGCGTCCTGCTGGGTCTGCACCAGCAAAAGAAGGGGAGTGTGGAACCTAAACACAAGAGCGGATCATCAAACAGAAGTATAAGGGGGACATCCTGCGAACGCCCGCCGCGAAGTCAGCTACGACGGCACAAAATACCAGCTTAAAGTGAGGACGGCGGGGAAAAACGAGATCCTACAACCCAAGAAAACGTCTACCTCGCAGAAAGGACCAGAAAACGGCCGGCAAGGAAATCAGAAGAAAACGGGGGAAAATGTTCTTTAAAAAAAAGAGGAAGTCTACAGGAAAAGAGGGTTTAAAGAAAAAACAGACCTTCGACGTCGTCGGCGCCCGCTCGTCGTCTCGTGCGCGACCGGATCGGTCTTAAGCTGACTTAAAGAAACGGACATCAGGAAGGACACGGCAGGAAAGGTCGCAAAGGTGGCTAAACGAGCCGGCGGCGACGAATAAAAACTACCTGGCTGGGAAAAAAGGCCGCTAGAGAAGCGAATCTGAGGGGGGAAGAAGTGGGGGACGGAGAAGACCCTGGGCCAAAAAAGAAAGCGAGGGCTGCTCAACCACGTTCCATCCCAGCTGCGAACCCGCGCTGCTCAGGAAAGACAGCAGACAAGGACTGGACAAGAAAAAGATCCGCAGGAAAACAAAAAACCGCAAGCAAGAAAGTAAGCCGTGAAAAAATAAACCGGAAAGCCGCCCGAGCGGAAGGAAAAACGTGGCGCCTCCGAGGGTGAACTCGGCCCGCTGGCCGCGGGTATACTGCACGGAATGTATGTACATAAAAGAGCACGGGAAAAGCGACCCGTGAAAAGAAACCAAAAAATTGCGGGAAAACGACCTCGGAGTCGTCCACTGTGGGCGAGCAGCCAAAAATGCCACATCGTATCAAGAAACGCCTCGAACGAGAGGGCGGCGGACTGCGAAGCTGGGCAAAAATCTCTCTAAAAAAAAAAAGAGAGAGATCAAAAGCAACGAAACGCCTACAATGAGATGGCTGACGATTGGCAAAGGCTGCTCGCCACCCCAGCTCACCCGATGTCGCCGCCCGCGGTAGCCACCTCAGGGGGGGTGCTGAAAGGAACCGGTCGCGACCAAAAGGGGGGAAGCGTGCAAACAAGAAACTACCGGATAACCCTAAACTTCACCGGCGGGGCCGATTCCCCTCGGACAAAACTCGCATCTCCTGTAGGAAGAGAAGCTGTTACTGAGAGAACTTATTAAAGCGGGTAAATGGTGACGAAAAGCAGGCAGAAACAGGAGGGAAGCGGAATAACTCGCAGAACTTAAAACGGAGCGAGCAGCAACGCGGAAGCTGACCAGGAACGTGGTGAGAAAGATTCCAGTCCAGCTCAGGGTATCGAGCGGGAGGAAAAGAGGGCCCGGAAGGACGCCACGGAAAAGAACGCCGCAAAGGGAGGCGGCGATCGCGGCGGACTTTCCCCGGCCAGGTTAGAAACTGGAAGGACACGCCTGCCCTAGGCCCGCCTAGAAAAAAAAACTTCGGAGGAAGGCCGGAAAGATCGTGCGCAGAAGGGCCGCAGCGCCGCCCGCGCCAGGTCGTTTCACAGACGATGCAGCGAAGTGGAGGGAAGAACGTCACGGGACCAGGGCGGAGGACAAGCAAACACGCAATAAACCTCGGCAGTGACCAGTATAAGTCAGTTCACTCGGGGAAAAGAAACAAATGGGGCAAAATCCGTCAGACGATTGGGGGGGGGTACAAAGGAAACGTAGGGAAAAATCACCGTCAGGGGATCGTGAAAAGGGTGCAGAGGAGCGCAGCGGCTTTGCACGAAGTCACGCGTCAACGGCCGCATCTGGGGAAAGTAGGAGGGACAGGCGAAGATTGAGATGACAAGAAGGATGTCCACGACTATGTCTCGCTGAAAGTCTTCTGGAAGGGACCAAAAACACCTGCGGGTTGAGGCAGATAGACGCGGCCCCCCTTGGTTGGTCCTCGTCGCGTCCGGTGGCATAGAATTGGGCCGAGAGCGGGAAAAGAGCGGCAACGTGCACAGCCGGACGAAAAGAGGTCCTGGAGAACCGAGATCGTCAAAAAAAAACGCTGACAGGGGGAGTACGCGGGAATGACGGGCGCTCGGCGGAAAGCTAACTTCAAAAGCGCCCGGGGAGGGCCCCAGCTACCAAAGAACAGGTTAAACAAAAAAAAAATCCAACCACCGCGATCAAACGCTCAGGGAGAAAGCCTCCAAAATCAGGGAACACGTCTCGTCAGGAACAGACTCGATACACCAGGAGAACCTGCGGAGGAAAACGGCCTTACAAACGATCTGCCCGGAAGGGGCACGCAAACTTCTTGCTGCACAGATTAGCCGCCTGTTGCGCGAAATCCATCAGAGGAGGAGAGCCAACGAAAAAAGAGTAATGAGGGGTATCCCACGCGGAGCCACCGGTTCTTCAATCCGACAGGCTTGGAAGAGGTGAAAAATGGGGGGAAAGAACAGGACAGGAAAAAGAACGGTTCCGCAGCAGCGCACTGCAGCGGGGTAGGGAAACGCGTAAAGAAAGAAAACACACCTCCGAGAAACAGTCCCCTGCGGCCACGAGCGCGAGCGCTCTGTAGAGAGTGCCGAGAGCGATCCAAACCCAAAAAAGAAGAAACACCTGCCTCCGAACGTGCCTACTATCTCCGGGGATCACCATGCGCGCCGACCGCCTTTAGTGAAAGGAAGCTAGTGAAAAAGGGACAAAAAAAGAACATTGGAGACTTTGGAGAGGGGTTGGGGGCCTAAAAAAAAGACGACCGCCGCGCTAGGCGGCAGAGGAGGAGGGCGCGTCTGCGAGACAGTCTTGAAAGACGTGCGATGGAAAAAAAAAAACGGTGCTTGCCGCGGATTGCCAGCCAGGAGAACGCCGTCCGACGCCTTCGACCCGTCGGGAATTAGAAAAGGGGAAAGAAGAGAAAGACGAAAGAAGACCGGGCGCAGCAACCGGGGAGGAGGAACTCCCGCAGGAGAACAGGTAACTGGCTAGCGGAACTGCATGAATAAGGGAAAGCTGCCAAGCCCGACGAGGGGCCTCGGCTGGCTGCATCCGTATCCAAAACGTCGAGGTGAGGGAGAGGACTCCGCAAAAGGAGGAAAACGCCCGGAAAAGTTACATCTCAAGCCACGAGCGAGAATGCTCGGCGCGGCCGCTCCAAAAGGGAAGAAAAGCACGAGAAAGCTCAGGGAAAAGCGGGGGGGAAGAGGGGGTGAAGTAGTACAGACGGGCATACCGGCGAGAAAGCATGGTTCGCATCAAGGATATTCGTCGACAAGGGGCGGCGTCATGTGAGTGCTTGAAAAGGAGGGGGGGAGTCGGCTTCGCCGAAGTAAAAAGACGAAACAGCAGGGGCCTGGATGGGGGCTGGCTGCGAAAAAGGATTACCGAAATGAAGCCCCCGAGGGGAAGGACCTGGTAGGGCCAAGGGAATGTGCGGCGCATCTACACAAAATCCCGGCCCTTCTTCAACCGGGTATCAGAATGATGGAAAAGGGGGGCAACCCTTGAAAGAGCGATAGCAAGAAGCATGCATGGTCTCGGCGCTACATCTTCTCATGCATACCGGGGCAGCCTATACGTGGTGACAGATTAAAGGTAGGGTTAATGAGAAGAGAAACGAAAAAGGATCTGAATGGGCCAGCCGATACGTGCTAGGCGCTGAGGCTTTGCTAACTGAGGTATTATTCGAGGGAGGGGAATACTGGGAATCCGCCGCAGGAGGACGTAAAGGAAAGCGACGCAAAAAAAGACGCCATCGACCAGGTCTAATGCGGAGAGCCTAGGGGGTGGGGGTGGTGGGGGAAAAGACAAAAGGCCTGTCTAGGGAAAAAACTGGTGGGGCACTGCGGTGCAGCATCTTGAACTCCTCAGGCCAAGTTCTATTCCGCGGAAAAAGACGAGGAAACAACAGAAAAAGGCCGGAGAAAGAAGGCAACAAGAAACCCACATTTGGCGCGAGCTCGAGCGCAAAGAGTACGTGGACATCTGCTCAAGGTCCATCTGCTCGGAACACGGCAGAGGAAGAAATACCAAGACCGCTGCGACTAAAAAGCCTCCCTAGATCAGTACCGACCGGAACCCGGTCTACCTCGCGCCGAGGCGAAAAAGTTGGCCCGCGTATAAAGCAAGGGGAACTGCCCAGCGGGGGGAGGGGAAAAGGCAGATGCACGAAAAGGAAAACACAAAAGGTTGAAACCAAGAGCCGCCCGGGCGAACCTTCGACGTCGCCCTCTCGGCAATCGTCTTTGACGAAAAAAAGGGAGTTCGGAAGAAAACTCGGGAGAGAGAGCTTAACTCAACGGCAACTGAACTTCACAACTACCTTCGCCCTGATGGGCTACCCAGGCGCGGCAAAGGAAAACTACACGCGCGAGGGACAAGGACCGCTATCGAAGGAGACCGAAAGGGAGGACGAAAAAAAAATTCAGATAAAATCCAGCGATGGTGCCGCGCTCACCACAAGTCAGCTGGCGAACCGAGGCCAAGAGAAAATATAGAAGACATGGATGATCACTCAAAAAGAAAGTCACCCTAGAAAGAAGCCCAACCGCCGCAGGAAAGATGCTAAACAAAAGCAGGCCTCGAGTCGAGATCTGCGCCGTGGCGAAAGGAAGATTTAACTCCTCATTTTCCGCGGTGAATAGAGGGAGGTTACTAGTTGGACGACTACGCCTTGCACGTGGCAGGGGGGGGCGAACCGGGGGTCCCCAAAAAAAAAAACTGCTGGCAGAAGGCGTCGTCCTTCAAAAAAAGGCGAGCAGCCCGCTCGCCCTTCAAAGCTCCAGCCATACCTGCCTACGGAAGGAGGAGTCTTGGCGAGCGCGAACCGCCTGATAAGAACAAGGAGAAAGACAGGAGGTAAGCAGAAAAACAGAAATACCTGTCAGAAAAGAGGAAGGTTTTGCAGGCCGCTGTCTCCACCCGCAGGAACCGAGGGTCTAAGCAGAGGAAACACCGCCAAGTTCTTTGGAATCTTAGCCTAGACAAAGGGTGCACCCAAAACCAAGTCCACCAAAACACCTCGAACCACGTGCAAGCACTAACACGATGCGGGCTGACGAGTTCAACATCGGCTGACTCCAAGCCCCAGCACGAAGAGCAGAGGGCAGGCTGGCAGAAGGCGATTGTCCAAGGGAGGAGGTCGGCTGGTATCTCGTGGCGGCTCACCGGAGGTCGGCGATACAGTTGGCACCCGTTCGACTGGACCAGAGCTGGGGGAGAAGGCTGAGTCGAGTAACGAACCAAGAAGTGCAAAATGGAAGCACAAACAGCCTGCACCATCTCCGTACAAAGTCGCGGCTCCGCCGCTGTCCAACGGGCCGTAGTGGGGGCCTGGTCCTCGAGTGAAAGAGGGGAAAGATATCCGGGCAAAGAAAAATAGTGGAATGAAAAAAGGACAAGCCGCCAGAGCGCAAGCGATGCCGCTTCCGCCGAACGCACAGGCGCTGTCAAGAAAATACGAGGAGGGGAAAGAAGAAAGGCGGGCAAGAGCAAGGGGGAGTAAAAAGAGGGAAGACAGCGGCTGTTAGGAGTTCATCGCCGGGGACAGAACAAACCACCAGCCGGCGGGCGATAAAGGCATACAGGGAAACGTTCTGAGGTCCCAGCGGAGAAGGGGGGGGAGCCGTAAGCGTACGGGTGGACGACTGGAGCGGGGTAAAAAAGGCCGTCACAGGCCAACTGGAATCCTGGTAGGGGCTTGCAGCTACCGGCTTACGGAGAGCGCAGAAAAGAAGGAGGGGCCCAAAACGCTCCCGTAAAAAGAGAGAGCCCCGGGTACTGACTGGCGTACCACCCCCCCCACCTAAACACACAACTTCGGGTTGCAGTGTCGGACGGCAAAACATTACAGGAGTCAGAAAGTATCCGGTGAAGTATCGTTCAGACGCTGCAGAGAATTGAAATGACTCAACAAATAATAGCAGAAAAAAGATCAAACAATAAAAAACGGCACGTAAGTCGTCCGCCGCAACTGGTCGACCCCGAGTCTCAGCGGGCGCGACGACCATGCTCCAAACCATGCAAAAACGCCCAGGAAGAAGGAATCCACAAAGGCTGATCCGTCAAAGCCCCGAAGCGCCTCGACTCGCGGAGATGGACTCGATCACGAGGCAATGACTCGAGGATAGAGAAAACACGATCGAAAAAAGGAGAATTATGGTGCACAGTGGTCTGGTGCGCGCCGGAACCAGCAGGATTCCTACTGCAGAAAATCCCCGTGCGCGGGCACCCGCAGGAGCAACATGAAGGCAAGTTCTAGAAAAGACGCTAGAAGACGATCGACGACCGCCGAAACTACGACGGTCCGCCAGAGGGCCTGCCTTAACCGGCTGGTAAGGAAAGGTCTGTCGGGAGATGGAGCAAGACACAAAACCATCATACCGGCGCACCAAAGCGAGCGCGGGACGACCTTCCGTCCAAGCCGAGCAATTCAATCACCTTGCAAAACGATTGCCGAAGGAGAGGACCACGGGATGAAAAAAAAGTAGGGGCGAGTATGAACCCAGAGTAACCTTTCGCGACAAATGTCCACACCGCTTGCTACCCGCTTGCGCGTTCTTTGCCCGCGGCTCAGAGACGGGAATCAAAAAAGAGGGCCAAGGAGAGTGATACGGCGACGGCGAAAGGAGGGCTCAACGTGAAGCGCCAATCGACGTTGCGGAAGCTTGCGACCGGGGGAAGGACACCTAGCAAAAGACGTATTCAGAGAAAAGGAGGGGTCAAGGATGGTAAAAAAGAATAAAAAACTACAGAAGTGGCTGAGGT
>Ga0179591_1332821_pt1 | contig 13224 bp, 12 predicted proteins | sample CZOMad2_1_08_16f_FD_182891 | JGI IMG/M metagenome (GOLD analysis project Ga0179591, IMG submission 182891) | Vadose zone soil fungal communities from Angelo Coast Range Reserve, California, USA - CZOMad2_1_08_16fungal (PacBio error correction) | ecosystem: Environmental > Terrestrial > Soil >...
TTCAGGGGTTGTGGCCCGAGATATGAGAAGAAGGAGAAACTGTCAACTGCTCGCAAAACGCAAAAAAATCACACGCCGCTAAAGGGAGGGTCTGAAACCGGAAGGGACGGTAGTAGTTCCTTAGGGAACGTAATCGTCTATTTTTCTAACAGAAAAGCTTCCAAAAAGGGGGTGAAGGAAAACCCAAAGAAGGGGAGGAGTAAAAGGAAAGGGACTCCGGAAAGTGAAAAATGATCAGAATAGAAGCTGACAGAGCAGGGGACAGTACCAAATACGAAGGTAGAAGAAATCTAGATAAAGGGGGGTCGAGGGGGTTATGAAGAGGGATGAAAGCACTCCAGGGGGAAAGAAATATCTTAAAAACCAAAGAGGACCACGGGAAAAAAAAGAAAAGAGGAGCCCTCGACATACTCCTATGACGGGGGACTGTGATTACTCCAAGATGGAGTTTGGGTGAAGGGGAAGAGCTTCAGGGGAGGAGGAAAGTAGTATTTTTTCGAAGGCCTCGGAATGGTTATGGGTGTACTTCTGCAGAAAGTCTTCAAAAATAACTGCTCGAAAAGAGTAGTTTAAGACAGGAAAAAAGCTAGTCGCTGAAAGGAGGAAGGTGATCAGGAAAAAGAATCCCTACGCTTATTGGTCAAAAAAAAACTCCAATGAAAAGGGATGTCAAGAAAAAAATTTAAGGATATATGGGAAAAAACCTGAAGGATCAGATCGGTAAATGGCAATTATTTGTTAAAATCATGAAGAAGGATTCTGCGGAAGTTGTATGATCCAAAGGAAAGGTCAATCAGAGAGTGACTATAGAAAACCACGAGTTTTCTAGATAAACGAGAGGCGTCTTATTGCCGCACGGGATTGGACATCTGAACATCAGCGATAATAGAGACCCATATAAAATACCGTGAGGGGAAATCATCCCCGAGAAAGGAAAAGGATGAAGAGTACTCAACGACACACAAAAGTTTCGAATCTCAAAGATAAAGAAAAGAAGCTCAGGTTCAGAACGATTTCAGGAAGGAAAGGATTGCTCTGTTGGTCCCGAAAAGTGGGCGATATGGGGACCTAACACGGACCGCGGGGGAGGGGACCCTGGGAACCTCGATAAATACGGAGGGGAGGGATTGATGGGGGGACAGTTCTCAGGCTCAAAAGGGGAGGATTTGTAGGGTCAGAAGAAAAGGACATGAATTTTTGGGGGAAAGAATCGGCAGGGGATCCCTACTTGCTGGAAAAAGGGGGATTATTAAGAGGGTTTGGGGAAATAACGATAAGGGAAATGCTGTGAGGCCGTCACTGAAAACGTCTTTGAAGAAGAGGAAGGGGAAATTCTCGAGACCTTCCTGCTACTCCAGGCAACGAAGGAGGGGGGGTTTTGAAAAAGGACTTAGAGCAGGCGGAAAGGAGAAGTGTGGAGTCCAAGAAAAAGTATTACGACGAGGGGTCCGGGAGCCGGTCGAAAAAGAGCCCTGACGAAACTGTGAGAGGGAGAGGAAATTAGGCATTTTGTACTTCAGGAAGTTGATCTGGAGGGGTAAATTCGTGATCATACGATTTCTACGCAAAAAGGACCATATGCGCAACTGAAGATTTAACTGGAAGGGGAAAAGCATCCGATGTGAAGACAGAAAAAGTATCGGAGAATCGTCTAAAGCGCGCGACGCGGACCTGTATAAATGGGAACCTTCCCCTAGTAACAGACAAGATAGCGCCTTCAAGGACAAAGGAGTACACACGAAGACTCTAAAAGGATACAGGGGGGTTCTATGGAACCTAAGGCAATCCTGAAGGGAGCTTAGGCGGGGGCTTGTACAGATAACAACCTATTAGGTGAGAGACACAGAGAAGTACAAACCCTGGACCAGGGAGGGGGGTTCCCATGGGTCATAAGGTCCTTCCTAGACAAAAATATGAGGGAGGACGTTGAACTCAAGATAAAATAATCTTCTGCGAGGCGCGCCGACCTAGTCCAAGGCTGATTAGATTAAGACGTTCCACTAGGTGGGAAAGGTTTCAAGAGGTAAACTTCAGGTCCACCCGCGTGGGGGGCTAAAAGGAAAACGTTTTCTCTAGGAGATGAGCAGTCGAAAAAAGAGGCGGTTCTCAGAGAGCACGCTCGGGCGTTCGCTAGCATAGAAAAGATAAACCCGAAAATGAAAACGGTTTGGGAGTTAGGAACTTGCAGGGCTTAAAACAAGGCAAGAAAAAATGGGGAGACCATGGGGAAAGGGGCAGCTATAGAAAGAGAGGGGGGCAGGCTTTAGGAGAAAAGAAGAATCTTAAGGGGAGTATACGATTGCTTTCACTACAAAGGGGAGGCGTAATTGGGGCGCGGACCCGTCAAAAGTGGGGGTTAGTAATAAAGAATCTTTCGGGTATTTTGACGACACGGTTGGGTTGATTAGAGACATAGGATACCCTGCTGAAAGAAGAAATCCAGACATGGAGAAAAGGAGCCGCTGCTCCTCGAAAAGTCTCGAAAACTTTAGTGGGGGGTACTAACGGTTGACGGGAGGACATTTGAAGGCAAGGGATAAGAAAACCCAGAGTAGAAAACGGGGGAGAAGGGGTTCCGTCCATTGACCGATCTTAAATCCGGGGAAAAAAGTAGGGAACTAGGGACGGGGAGAGGGCCTGGAGTTCACGGGGCGTACCAGACTATGAATAACGAATTAAGGATAAAAGAAAATTTAACGGTTTGCCCTGAACGGGGAAAGCATTATTTGTCACCCGTTAATCGACCTCGGTTTCGAAAGGGCCCGGGTCATAAGAAGGGGGATTTTGCACAAATCAGAAAGGGGTAATTCTAGAACTAGAAATACAGGACACGGAGGGGCCCAACAAACAGATGAAAATAGTTCGCAAGGCGCACGCCCCTCACGAAATGGGGAGGCGCAACTCCTGCCGGAAAATTTGCAGAAGGAGAAAAATTCCCGAGGTAATGAAATGTCGATAAGAGAACGTCGGCCAGCATTCGTAAGTTACTGGAGAGGATCAAAAGCGAAGTTTTTCACAACAAAAATCCAAGGGACTTTACTGCGTAAGAAAAGAAACCGAAAAAACTATTAGAAGAGAAAAACGCGCAAGGAAATGGAAATGGAAATCTACCTACCACGCATTTGTTATTTTCTTCAGCAAACTGACCTTTTAGGAAACCTAGGTGAACGTATTCAAAAGGTCTCCCTCTAGATTGAGTTAATCTTAACTTTGGAAGGGAGAAAACGATTAGGGTTCTCCCGTCGAAAAACGGGGGTCGAAGGGGATTACGAGGGGAAGATCGGGGTTATCGTCATATTACCTGCCAGTTAATGGCACTGAAAAGCATATGTCAAGGAGATGGGAAAAATTTGGGGAAAAATTGGTGTCGACGTACTAATCAGCATAGAGGCCTTCGCTGGGGGGAAAAAACGGTAAGAAACCCGGGTTTTTGCTGGAAAACAGAACCCCAATTGAGCAAGTCAAACCTCTGACGGCGCCTAACGCGGCTCAGGGGAAGGTCATGCCTTGAAAAATTTGCGACGGTCCAGCAGCGGTGAGAGGGAAAGGGAACGGTCGACTCGTCGACTTGTGCTTCTTGCGGTAAAGGGGAGGCCTGTAGAGGGGAAAAAGCCACTTGGAGTCATTCGGAAGGTAGTCAGGATGAGAACCGGGTTGAAAGTAAAAGAGAAGATAGGGTACAACAATTTAATTGATAGCTTCTGCTTTGAAAAAGAGGGCCTCAGGGATGAAGAAAAAAAAGCGAGTCCCTGTTTCTACGCTCTGAGAGCGTTCGAGGGGAAACCCATGTACTAAAGGGGAGTTATCACGATTATCCCATGCTCAAGAGAAAAATAACAGCACAAACTACGTGGGGCTAGCAAATAAGGTGGTTGAACCCACGTCAGATCGGAGTAGAAGTGGTCCCAGCACATAGCCTCTGGCAAGGTGTACAAAATACTCGGGAGGGTTCAAAGAAGATGAGCGGATAATGCTAGCGGCAATCTGAGCCGGGTAACCTGGAAAGACTCCTTTGAACCTTGGTCCACGTCATTTTGGGTCTGGGACCGGATATTTTTCTCTATTGTTTCATAATGGCGGAGGTAAAGGGGTGTGGGGGAGGCTCTAGAACAACAACTTAGGAGGAAAGATGAACCCTGACATCCGATAGAGAAAAAAGAAAGGAGGAAGACAATACTAAATGAGCTCACGCAAAAAGACAGTATGTTTTGGGGGGGAAGGTCTCCTTTTTGGGGGGAGTTCTAGCAGGAACAAGGAGGGCAGAATTCAGAGAAAAAAACCTTGGCAACGGACAAAGGAGGGGAGACCCCTCTCCATTAAAAATCGGGATCTGAAGTTGAACAACCTTAGCGCCTCTTGACGAAGGGGTTGGACAAGGGGGAATTGTTGAGTATTATAGAAGATCATGCAGAGGGTTTTCTCAACTTAATAAGCAGTGTAATCTAGGGGGGGAAAACGCCACATGGGACTTAAGCTGTCAGGGAAAAGCGGAGCGCGAAATCCATTAAACTGCGTGTTACAGATGCATAATCAAGTTAGGAAAGACCGGAGACTTATCACAGGAATATCCGAAAAAAGGAGGTCACGCGCAGTCCAAATGACTCTTGTCAGGAAGAAGCCCCTACGAGTGCAAGAGTATAAAGAAGGTCTTGGAGGGGTCCGAGAAGTCCTACGGTCCCCGTCAGTGAAACCTGCCCTAAGTCGTTGCTGGGAGAAAGGTTATTGAGGGGAACCCGGGGCCTCTTGTGGGTGGGAGTAAAGAAGAAAGAACCACTACAGGTTGTAGACCGTTTTGTTCAAGAATAATGCGATCGGGAATTGGGTGTACTGACGGAAAAAACCGACAGGTATTGAAAAAAAGCAGCAGGAGGAGGAGCGGGCGTACCGACGAGGCAAATAAGCAAAAAAACTATATAAGTCGGAAGGAAAAACTCGTCGGAACAACCATTGGTGGACTCATCGGTTTTCAAAGGAATATTCAGGAGAAAAAAGGACAGCAGAGACTACATTAGCAGTCCTTGCCAGACGCAAAACTTTTCCTCAAAGGAGTCGTTGACGAAGAAAGGTCTCGAAATCGTGGTCGGGGGGTAGATTCATTTCCAAGTGTCGCGTTCGAGAAAAATGCTCGTCCCTATTTCGGGGGTTCGTTCAGCCTCACAGGCAGTTCCATGAGAAAAAGGTTTCAGGATGGGGTGGGTTAAACGTGAGCCTCTCCAGATCAAGGAAGAAAGGAACTGGAGAAAGAGGGAAGGGAGCCAACCGGGCCATGATGTGGCAGAGGGGGGGAACGTCTGTCCCAGCTTTGGAAAAACGGACGTCTTTAGGGAAGGAAAGAAAAGCTTGAGTTAAGAAAATTCCTGCAGGCGCAGAGAATATTTTTTGTACGGTAGAAAAACATACCCGTATGAAGGTCGGCGATCTAACTTCAGTGGACACTCCCTTTAGAGGCCCTCTTGTCTGGTGAAAATAAACTCGAAAAACCCTGGAAAAACGATGCAAAGAAGTGACCTACAGCGAGTAGCGATAGGAGTCACGGCCAAAGGGTGTATTGTAAACGGCTGCGCATTCAGGTCTCTTAGGGGAGGAATTCGTTCGATCAGACAGACTGAACAAAAAAGGAACCGAAATGGAGCCAGGGCTTGCTGAAGCAGCCTAGCTAAACTGCAGTGAAAAGGGAGATACCATCCTCCGCAAACCTGTGCCAAAGCAAAGAGGGCTGGTAAAAAAATCGTAAACAACGCGCGAGACGCCGTGTTCGGTACCATTTAAACAAAAAGACTGCAGTGAACAAACCGTAGTAGCACCTGGGACTGGCAACATAGTCAGAGATGAATAAAAATCCCGGTGAGAAAAAACTGCGGACGGGAGCGTTATGCAGGAACGGGACTATAATCCCATTCCAACTTCGTCAAGAAAAGAAGTTCCACGGTGGACCCATTGAGAGAGGGGTGTCCATTAAGGAAAGAAAAGGTGTTTAAGTATGAAAAACTCTTGGGACACTCGAGCGGAGGGAAAAAGGAAAGTCTGCGAGAGTTTTCCAAAAGGACGAACAGGGTCCATTTCAAATTGGGGGTCGTAGTTGGGGGAGCGCCAAGCGGCAAGTTCGACAAAAAAGAACCCACTTCGTTGGGAAGAGCGCGGTGGGCAAAGCCTCCGGCTTGGCACCTCTATAGATAAAAAAAAAAACAACAGTAAGCGGCCCGAGGAGGGCTTTCGGAATCATATAAGCGATTCCAACAAATTACAACTCAGGGGGGTTATTTTAGGGAGGAAAAAAAAGAAACCAAAACAAACCACACCCAGGGGGAAGATTGCGTACCATTCTTCATCGGAATCTCTCGAGTTGGACTCTGAGTGCGGAAAGAAGCTTACATGGGAGAAAAATTTGAAGGTATACTCTCTTTGGCAGAGAAAACGAATGTACCCAAAATTCATGAAGGACACGTTGTTAAGCCGGACCCAGTGGGACTGATGTGGACCACCAACACATCCGGGCGGAAAAGCCCCTCAAAATGAATCCGAGGGCTAAAGGCATGCCTACCTATCGCTAGGGGCTCCAGTCTCTCTCCCGGGGGGGGGCTACTACGGGAAAAGGGAAGCTGACGGCAAGAAGCGTTAAATGAGATTGAACCACACGCCGCGCGCTTGGGCGACGATTCATTTTGTTGGAAGGGAGAGGACTGGTAAAAAACCTCAATGCGGAGGGGGAAGCTGGAGAAATTAACTGAAGGTGAAATAAAGGTTGGCGTGAAAATCGTAAGATCGAACGAATTCGGGAGGCGTAATATAAGATCATGGCAGCCGGGGGGAAAATACACCAAGGTGAAGGGGACCTGAACCTCGCGAGGAACGGGGGTCAACCCTGTCAACTCGTGTTCGAAGCCCGGGCCAAATCAGGGGTGTCTTTTGACCAAAAAGGGACCAGACAAGGGAGAGTGTGGAACTCGAAAAGAAGAGAATGAGAACTAGCAAAAAAGAAGAGGGGAGGACTCAGGGGTCAAACCAACTCGTCGTGGCTGAGGCCTGCAGTCATTGTGAGAAGGGAAAAAACCTCACTATTTGGAGGGGGAACGCAACGAAAAAGCGTATTAAAAAAAAACAGCCACGGAAAATCTCAAGTCCTAAAAAAGCACGTCTTCCTCCGAGAGAGTTGAAAGAATCTTAATTGGAGGAATCAAAGCAATTGGCAAACTGAAACTTGGGAGGGGGGGTTAATATGAACAGAAGCAAAAGAAGAAAAGGGTGCGTCTCACAGCCCCGAAACGCGCAGGCTTTGAAAAGAGGGGATAATAGTTTCAGAAGACCACAGAGGGGAGGGAGATATCAGACACAGAAAGGGGGGGTTAGCCGCGTGAAAGAAGTATGAGAGTGTATCCCAGACACCTCTATTGCGTGAAGGGGGGGGAAACTCTTTACACTATGAAAGATGATTTCGCAAGAACAACATGGGGGTCGGCAAGCATACGAGCAAAAAGATGGGGGGGGCAGAGCGTCGGTCTGGCCGCTTAAGGAATTTCATCCTTCAATGTATGGCTCGGGAGAAGGAAATAGTCTAGCGACAAGAAAAAGTGCGGGGGCGAAAAGGACGAGAAAACATTAATATCGGAGTTTCCAAAACTGTATATGAACCGGGAGGGTTTTGCCTTTCAGACCAACCCATCGAAGATGGGGGGAAACGGGGCCCAAAGACGATATAAAGCTTGAGAGTCATTCTTAAACCGAGTTACCGGGAAACATATCCGTTAAAGAAGAAATCACTGAAAGGGAAAACCGGCCGCGCTTAAAGGAGAGTTTATACGAATTTGGACAGCGTTCAACGGGGCATTTTATCGGCTAGGAAAAGGACCAATAAATTCTAAGTGATTTTAGGAGGAGGAGAATGCGAAGACAAAAAAGAAATTAGGCGCCATAATGATCGACCCAGGAAGGGATAATTTCTTCTCGTGGGGACCGAAGGACTGCGCAAGGCGGATGAAGAAAGAAAAAGTTGGAGGAGTCCAATGAACTCGCACCGGACTCGGGGCAAACTTACTCAATTTTGAAAGTCACTTGACTTATAAAGAGAAAATCGACACAGGGAAAACTAGCTTTGAGACGCAACTAAGGGAAAGAGAAGGACACGATCGTGGGGACCCGGCATCGCGGGTATGTATATGTTAAATTTCTCCAAAGGGCTTAGATTGTTGGCCCCAAGGATCGGGGTTTTCCCAGAAGCACGAAAGTAAAAATGATCGAGGGAAGTCTAGCGGCAGAAAACTTCATCCGAAGAAAAAAAGCCTCCTGTTAATTGGGGGGAAAAAAAATTTAGTAAAGCAAGAGGGAATTACCACTCGGAGGGACTCGTCAAAGGGGAAGCCGGTACGGGTGGACCACCACGGGGGGAAAGGAAATAGAGGATACCCCGCCCTTACCTCCCACATATGAAACCCCCTGAAAAGAAGCTGACAGAAGGGAAACAAGACTGAAAAATCTCAAGCGTTCATTGAGGGTTGGATCGGAAGAAAAAATGAAACCATCTAGAATAGAAAAAAAACTCAAAAAAAAAAAAAAAAAAAGCAAACAACAAAAAAAAAAAAAAAAAAAGCCAAAAAAAAAAAAAAAAAAAAACACAAATAACAACAAAAAAAAAAAACCAAAAAAAACCAAAAGCACCCAGAAAAAAAAAATAAAGACAAAACACAAAAAAAAGACCCTCAAAACAACAAAAAAAAGAAAAAAAAAAAATGCTATCTGAAAACAACGGAAAAGAGGACGATTTTGAACAAGGAAAAACTATTGATAGGGGGAAAAAAACCCTAAAAAACTCGGGGTAACAAAAAATCCGACTGGCCGTTGTACACAAACGTAGGGAACATCTATTGGTTCATTGCTGAAAGAAGCGATAAGCAAGATCAGTCAAAAGAGGGGAAAGGCCTCTGAGTGGGGTTGGTAGCTCATTTGAGCTGGGAAGCACAAGGGCGTCATTTCAATGGGCACTCCACTGCGAAGAAAGGAGTTACCCACGGAAGAGAAATGGACTGGCGGGGAACGGCTAATGGGACTACCAATCAGAAATCGCATTTCACTTAGAAGAAAATATCCATAAAATAAGAGCGCTTTCTTGTCAAAATTGGCTGGGGGGAGGGAAGACAATCGACAGGGAAAGGCAAGCAAGAGAAAAGCAGTATAAAGAATAAAAGACGCGAGCCGCGGGCGCGTGAGCCGACGTCGAACAATTCTATGTCGGAAGGTCTACATCCTGAAACTCCCAGAGTTTTCAGGGGTGATCTTAGGGAGACCTTGAGAGGCCTTAACTAGTTTGTGTCTCTGGTTCCTCAAAAAGCAAAACAACACAAAGCAGTAAAGTGGGGTCTCTAAGGGGGGGAAACTCCTATGGTGGGGTGTGCCAAATACTGGACAAAGTTCTATAGGGAACCATCATCCTCGTAAATGAACTAGTGGAGAAAGAACACTTGTCCCAAGGGAGACTATTAAAAAGTCTGTTGGAGAGCATCCATGCCGGGGAACCAAAAACAGGGGGGCGTTGCGACAAAGAGTTTCTCCTCGGGGCCCAAGAAAAGAATAAAGGGGATAAAAGAGGGGACCATAGGCTGTCTGAAGCGGGAGCGTCTTGCCAGACTCCGGCTAACACGTGGACATAAACGAACGTTTCGGGGGGACTAAGAAGGCTTAACGAAATCGTGGGAGAATATTCATTCAATCGAAGGGAGCTTCGGCTGGAAAAAAAATGGTGAGGGGAGGTTTGTCATGCAAGCCTGAAGGCATCCAGTCCTAAAAAAAGGGTGATGGTGTTTGGGGTGCTTGGGGGATAAGAAAAGAAGCCCCTTACACGCCCGAGAGGTCGCATGGGATGCTATGGGAAATTTCTTGGCCGGCGGGTAGAAGTGATTCTCATCATGAAATGCTTTGCCGAGGAAAAAAGTGAGGTGGGAGCAAACACCGCCTGCAAATCATGCCGCCGGGGGGGGGGGGGGAAATGAATGGCGTCAGACCCGACTGACTGCTATTTGAAGCCTCCTGGGTTAAAGAAAGCATTGCAAAGGAAATCTGGTAAGTCGGGGGGAAAAGGTTCGCAGAGAGCTCCTGGTTTGAAGGGGTGAAAACGTTCTCTCTATTCTCACTTATCGGAAGAGCGTACAAATTTGTTTTATTGGGGTAAAAGGGGGGGGAGCCATTCATCTAGGGTCCCAAGAAAAAAAGAAGCAACCAAAAAAAAAAGGAAAAGAAATAAAACAAAACCAAAAAATAAAAAAAAAAAAAAAAAGGAAAACACAACTCAAAGAAAAACAAACCACTATTCGTCAAAATATGTCTCACTCACAAACGGGAACGAAAACTGCATCTCAAGGAGACTCTCATCAGGAGTCTTCCACACAAAACTACTCATTTATATTACCAGGATACCGAGGGGAGCAACTTTCCAAAAGCTCTGGAGCTTTACGTTCCTATCCCTTCCGCCATTCTCTACACTTAATAACGGAAGGGCGCCTCCATTTCCTTAGAACTTTATAATTGCAAAAAAAATAAGGGAGAGTATCAGCAAAAGCCTATGAGGAAAGAGAATGGTATAGGTAGCAAAGACCCAATTTACAGTAGGTTCTCCAGGAAACAGATACTTGGGAAGGATTCCTACCCCGGAAAATTGAATGACGGTTGGGGGGGGGATTCGTTAATAAAGTAAGGGGCCGAAAGAGAATGTACGTGAACTCAAAGGAGACCCTGGTACTCTTCTGCGAAGGTTCAAAACTCCGAGTAAAAGCGTAGTATAGGTAGGAGGACTGGTCCTCATCAGGGAGGGTTTGCGTGACGGTAGTGGGGGACAATCTGGGCTTTAAAAGAGAAAGGAAAACCGTGTATCGAGGGGGCAAGAAAGAACTCCTTCTTTGCTCTCGACAAAGTCTATATGAAATATAGAGACAACACACTGAGGAGGATGAGATAATATAGAGGGGTACAGGGGAAAGGGGGGGAGAAACTCGGCGTGGAGTGGGAAATTTCAGAAGGGGAAGCACGCTTTACAAAATATTGGCTTGACAGAACTTGCCACAAACTGGGTCATAACCAACAGAACCAACAGCAACCCACTTGTAAATGGTATGCGGACAAGTCGTAAGCGAAGATAATGGCTCGAGTGAGAGGGAAGCTCGCATAAGAGGGGGTGAGGGGAAAGGGAAATAGCTCGGTTTGGGAAGAAGTAAAAACTGTAGGGAGAAGGACGTGACCACACCCCATCACTGGAAAGTTTAGTAAGACGAGGGGTTCTTGGAGGGGAAAACTTGACGAAAATCGGTTGGAAGGCAGAATGCCTCGAAGAAGAGTCAGCGGCGAAACGGCGTCTGCTAAGAGATGCTATGGGTTCCAGTGAAAACCCCCCTGTAGTTGTGGTCGAAGGTAAATGGAGGGGGGGCGCTCGAAAAAAAAAGGCAGTGTCGGAGAGGGGAAAAAGGGGGGAATGGATACGAAACCAGTATCAGGAGCTCCTTGCGCTATTAAAAAGTTCGTTGTGAAGGGAAGAGGAAGGAAGTCGGTCTACTTGTCTCCAACTTCGTCGATATAGGAAGGACAGCCATGAAACTGACCAGGGCAAATCCCCGTTGAGAACTATGGGTGGAAGTCGTTAACCTCCTAATATAAAAAATGGTCAGCCGGGGGGAATACCCCATTGGGCCTTTAAGAGGGAGGACAGTGTTCAACCGACCGGGATCTCGTGGTCGCCCTGTCAAATCGGGTTCAGGGGTCCAGACCAGAATGAACAGCTCAAGTGGCGGGGTTTGAATGGAAGGGAAAGCGAAATACCAGTTCACTAGAACAAGAAATCGCCTGAAAGGGGAAGTAACGGCCCAGAATGGTTTTCGAAGGCGCAAAGGGAGAGTGCCTCTTTAACACGCTGGTCAAAGGAAACCGGCCCAAGGGGAAACTCGTATCAATGGAAAAATGGCAAAGGCTAATCCGTTTAGCGTCGTAATGGAAAGGAGAGGTCAAAGGGGAACGTTTCAAAAAAAATCCTGACACTTGGAGACTAGACAGTGGGTGAGAAACAGAATCCAGGGGGGGGGTGCGTCCATCACGGAGACACGGATTTGGAAATGAAGATTGTTCTCGAAACCACCTTAGGGGGCCTTCTTCGGGAACTTCCGGGGAAACTTGACTGGGAAAAAAGAAACGAGCAGAAAGGAACCTGCAGATTTCGGGAAAGCTATCTCTTGGGGAATATTCAAAAAGAGAAACGATGATTTCTCCCCTCTAAAGGGGGGTTGGGGGGGGGGAGAAGGAAGCGTAAGAAAAAACAAAGCTATCTCAAGGGGGGGGAGGTCATCGGTAACCAAACCCAGTCAATCCGGCCAGTGAGAGGGTGGTCTTCCGAAAGACTCTTGCTAGGGAATATCTTGTAAAAGAGGGGGGTGGCGAAAAAGCTAGCATAGATGCCTTCTCGGATTTTCAACGGTAGATAAAACTGGGTTTTTTTTGAAAAGTCTGGCTACATCCGGTCGGGAAGGAAGGCCAAAACAATAAGAAATCTCACATACGAAAAAAACGCTTGAGATGGGGGCGTCTTGAACCTAAGGGGAAACATAGCCTTTGCTACGGAAAAAAGCCGCGCCAGGGAGGGAAATAAGCGGAGAATCTCAGGGAGGGGGAAGATCTTGGGCGGCTTTAGGAATTGGGCGGCAGAAGCCACTTGGAAGATAAGAGAAGAGAGGTTCTATAGGGGGAGCAAAGTCAAATAAAATAAACTGCACTAGAAGGGGCCTACACCCTCAGCATTAATTAGGGCTCTCTTTTTACAAAGAAGCAGGGGAAGATAAGGGAAAAAGTGTTGGGTCAAATAAACAACATAGCTTACCTCGATGGGAATTAAGGGAAAACCATTTACCTCAGGGGGGGACTTAGTCACTGAGTGAAAGAGACACAGGGAGAAAAAAAAGAGTTGTAAACTGGGGAACTTTGTAAGAGGGTGCTCAACCCAGAGGGGGGTTTTTTACAAGCCACGTCCTCCTCCGGCAGGGCGAGAAGAAAGATTCGACAAAAATCGTTGCGGAGTTGTGGCAAACTTAGGTTCACGTATAGCATCTCAGATTCTAGATCGTTACGGAGAATGCTACAGCAAACATATGCCTCATAACCCTATTCAAGCTCCTTTTCCTTTGGAGAGTTCTCCAAATTAGTATAGGAAACCTTTACCAGCAAAAAGGGTTTAGAGTGGTTCAAAAAAGGGAGGGTTTA
>Ga0179591_1296754_pt1 | contig 13223 bp, 14 predicted proteins | sample CZOMad2_1_08_16f_FD_182891 | JGI IMG/M metagenome (GOLD analysis project Ga0179591, IMG submission 182891) | Vadose zone soil fungal communities from Angelo Coast Range Reserve, California, USA - CZOMad2_1_08_16fungal (PacBio error correction) | ecosystem: Environmental > Terrestrial > Soil >...
TCGAGGGGAGTCTAAAGAAACAAAGGGAGAGAGTTTCTTCTGAGGGGGAGGAGAATGATGAACACGAACGCCTTCCAGCCAACGCAGCGAAGAGGCTTGGATGTAAAATACACCCAAGCCAACTTTCAAAAGTTCTCCATAGGGAAAAGGAATTACTCGTGTGGCCACTAACAACGAAAAGGGAAACAGCACAAATAAATGCTCCTAGAAACTCATATCTCCGTCAATAGGTCCGACGTTACTTCTTCAGTGGGGAGGTATAATTCAAGAGGAAGGTTTCCTTCGCAATCAAGAAAAATGCTGTTATCACGAATTTCAATGCCACGGTGCAACTAATTAGACGAGAACTCACGAAACAGGGGGGCGATGACTGAAAACATAGACTCAAATTCACCTGCCAGGACTGCTTCCATGGGTCGCGGGGAAGGAGTCACTCCTGCCAGAATCTCGTGGCCCCATTTTTCAAAGACAACACTCAAGAAAAGGGGGGAAACATGAAGCAGGAACCGTACGCGAAACCGTGGGGAAGAGATCGTTTCCTATAACTTACGGACTTTAGTTCATAACAAGGCATGGGGAGGCTACAGGCGGGGGAAGAGTTCCTTGGACTCGCCCTCTATATCTCGGCAAGGAATGCCTACGGACGCAGGACAGTAACGCCAGGGAAAAAAAAAGGGGGCTGCTGGAGGAGTGACGACTGAGAGAGCCGAGGTGGCGCACCCAATAGATTTGCGGGACGAAAGAGACTGTCCCCGTCAAAAAGGGGGGGGTCTCTCAGGACGCCCCGGCGGGCGAAGGAAAAAAGAGAGCGTAATCTGTGCACGGCCGCCTTGTCTCAAAGGCCTGCTGACGAAAAAAGCAGTGAATCCTAGGGGATTGCCTAGGGGGGGGGGTTCGCGTGGAAACGCGTTGTTGTAAAACAGGAAAACCAAGTACCTTGAACTGAAAAAGAGGGGGAGCTAGCCCTCCGGCAGATTCCATGCGTAGGGCAAATGAAGATACTCTTGCTCATATAGAATGATGGAAGAGGGGGGGATCGGCGCTGGCGAGACGCGCCATCAGGAGGGGGATAGGGAGGACAGCTGACCTTTATGTGTGCATCTTACGCGGGAAAATGATTGTTCAGAAAAACGCAGCAGAAAACGAGAAATTTCGGGGGGGGGACAATCCATCTTTAGAAAGCTCGCCGCGAGGGGGGGGGATTCCGAATGGGAAAAGCTATACGTAGGTGAGTAGGGGGATAGGAGAGATCCGCCCCTTTTAATAGAAAGTCTGCCTCAAAGGGGGGAGGAAAGGAAAGCGCTCATCGTGGCCTGAAGGGAGGGGAAAAGAGGGAAGTGCAGGAGAAGCAAGAACGTGGAAAAAAGCTTCGCATTTACCTTCCCGAGGGATTCATGGTCATCTCGAAGATTATTAGGACAAGAGAGAGATTTACCATGAAGCCCTTGTCGTGTGGAGGCGAGGGAGAATGGAGAACGGGACGGGTTGATTCCGAGAACGGCCAGTTTGACTATTTGACCGCCAAGCAAAGCCACGAGGAGCGACAAAAGGAGAAAAACCACGTCAGCCAGAAAACTGTCGGCGCTAAAAACCCAAAAAGAAAGTATCATTACCAAGAACACCGTACCGAAAGTTTCGCTGGGAAAATTGGCAGGCGGGGAAGCTGATGGCAGAAAAAAGGGGGGCGAAACTATGGCCTACTAAAAAATTTTCAGTATGCGCGCGTAAAGGGAACAGCCGAGACAAAACATCACAATCCAGAAGATCCCAGATCAAATGGCAACAACGAATGCGATTTCGAAGGCCGCAACGAGGAAGAAAATGGTTCTGCGTCAACCAATATCTCGATCTATTTTCAGGGGAAAGGAATCCTGGGGGGTCGTCAAAAAAAAAAGGGCAAGTCACTTTCATTGGGACGTTCTGGGCGTATACCACGCGGACCCACGCGACCACCTACAACGAAAGAGGCAAGTGAGAAGCACTTGGGGATTTGGCGGAAGGTTGGACGAGAAAGCCATTCGTTGCAACCGATTACGCTCTAGGAAGAGCAGTCGAGAGGCATCTGAAAAACGGTCGTCTTTAATTTCAAACGCTGCGGAGAAAAACAGAATTGGGGGCGAAGCGAGGGCTCAAGAGAAGAATCGAAAGACTCCTCAGGGAATGGACTCTCGTCAAAGCTTTGAAAAACCTCTGCTATGCAGCAGAGTGTCGAGGAAGAGGCACTCGGACGCCTCGGAGGGGAGGTACCAATTTCTCATGCGCTCAGGGACCCGATCGCCGTGAGGGAACGCGGCTACTATGAGCTTTTACTAGACGGAAAACTCCAACGGGATTGGCTTTGGAAAAAAAAAACAAAAAAGGGAGGGAAAGTAGGATGGGGGAATGCTCTGCCGGCGTACAGAAAAGGGAAGTGCGCGGAAGGGCGCGGGAGATGGCAGCAAAGGAAAGGGCGGTGCGCTTTTGGAAGGACTAAGACTATTGAAAATTTCGTGCGGTCTCAGGATAACTACGGGGGGGTCAAAGGGGCTCTGGAGGGGTCAAATTCTTTTCTGTAAGGCCTTCACAGACGCCAAGGAGGAAATCGCCGCACCGAACATTCACAGAAGAGGAAAGGCTTAAAAAGGGGAAAAAGGGAGGATAGGCTTGAAAAAAAGGCTGGGCGGGGAGGGCTTGCATGCACGGCATCTGCTGACCTGGGGAGGCTGGCTGCACCAGGAGAGTTTGGAGGAAGTTTCAACGCGACGCGCTTACGTAAGGGTCACTCCGTTCGTGGGAGGGCGGCAGAGAAGTCAGCCGAAACCGGTTTTCTTTTAGGAAGGCTAGGAGGGGGAGCTCAGAAGGGGCGAGAGATGAGGAGGGGAGAGATTCCCCCGCAAAAATCCGTAAAACGCTCTATCCGAAGATCTTTAAGACCATCAGACCTTCGTGAAGGCCGCGGCCGGGAGGAGAGTGGAAGCTTGTCAAAAGCACGAAAGGAGAAACGTTTACCCGTAGTCGGAGAGAGGGAAAAGAAAAAAAGGGAAGCACGAAACACCTGGAGGAGGGGGTCTTGGGGAGAAGGCATGGAAGATGGTGACCTGCGTGCGGAAAAGAGGTCTTTAAGAGGGGGTAACTCTGGGAAAAGCCATTTGGAGAAGGGTGCTCGGGGACCGTCTGCGCTCGGGGTGGGTGCTCTTCTGGGAAAGAGAGGGTTTTGGAGGGCGCTGGTTGAGGGGGAAAGGAATTTCTTCTGCGAAACCTCTTCGTAATTCAAACGCAGCCTCTCCTCAGGGGGAGTCGGGGAGCAGGTATGGGGGAAGCTGCTTCGTCCGATCGAAATCTCCTACGCGCGTCTTTGAGGAGAGGTGTTGGCGGCAGGCCTGGGAGACAACTCAAAACTTTCAGGGAAACCATTTAAAAATTCTCTCGAACTCTAGAAAGAGAGAGTACGAGGGGTCGGACATTCTGAGGTAGGAAAGTTCCAAAGGGGGGCGGGAGCTTATAAATCCCTGGCAGGTGCTGGGTTTTTTAAAGATTGTTTTGTTCAAGGGAACTTTTAGAGGTCTGGGCGAAAGACGAGCTTGTGGCAGGGAGGGGGAAAAAAAAAGTCGGGAAGGGAAAAAAACAGACGCGAACGTGGGAAGGGGGGCTTCAAGGAAAAAAGAAAAGGAGGGCGAACTGCATAACCTGGGAGAAGGCTTCGTTTAAGGGGGGGAAAACTTTCCCTGCTTTTACGGGGGAGGAAGGTGAGAAAAACGGGAGGAAAACTCTGCAGGGGGCGGGCCGGAGGGGGTGCGCGTCTTCAGAAAAGAAGAAAGAGGGCCCCAAAAAAAGGTTACTAACCACAAGGGGTGCTTCCGGGAGCCTATCCAGTGGGGAAGATGATTCATAGACCAGGGTTGTGCGTGAAAAGAGGGAGGAGGCCCTCCTTTCCGATCGGTATGGTGGTCGAAGGAAAGACCCAAGACTTACAGTGAGGGGAACGGAAAGAAGGAAGGCTCGCAGAGGAAACTTCTCCCTCTTTTGTCCATGAAAAACGCGGAACGAAGGCCATAAGGGGGTCACCTTCTTAAGAAGGGGGTTTAGAAGGGGAGCTTTATTTCGTGGTAGGACAAGCTGTTTCAGAAAAACTTGAGGGGGGGTTTTAGACTAAAGGTAGCCTACCTTTATTCCAGAGGAGAGGGGGATAGGAGGATCCTTCTTCTTAGAAAAGTAGGTCTATTAAGGGGAAGGGGAAAAATTAATCATAAGTGGCGACCTTTCGAAAGAGAGAGGCCGGAGGTTATCCGGAGGTCTTTTGGGAAGAAAACATGATTGAGTCATGGGGTTTCTTCCTAAGTGGGATTGTTGTTAGAGGAAAGGAGCGGTGGGTCCTGCGTGAGAAATGATGACCGGAAGAAAAAAATTCGGTTGTCACTTGGATGCAGCCTCTCTAAAAAAAGGGGTATTAAAGAAGGAGAGTCAGTACCAGAGAACAGGTTGAAAGGAAACTAAGAGCCTCTCTCATACAGGGAAGAGAGTACGCGAGAGAAACCAGGCCATCTCCAAAAAAACACCAAAAGCAAAAGGGTCGCGTCGGCAAAGCAGCGCTACCAGGAGAAAAGTTAAGGAGATAGCGGAAGGTAGCCACGATCGAGAGAATCCTAATCTGCAAAGGAGAATCGCCCTCTTGGAAACGCAAGAAGAAAAGAATTGCTGAGAAAACACGATTGGAACACGGGTGCATATCGGACTCCAGCCCGAAGAGACCATCAAGAGCTGGCAGCCATCCAGCTCTGGAAAGAGAAACACAGCGGAATAATTTCAAGGTGGGCAGCTTGGGAAAAGAGGGGAAGGCGCGGAGGGGTCTAATGGAGGAGAGTGGGTTCAGAGAAGGAAGGGCTATGTCAGAAAAACCTACTGCCGCAAGAGAACATTGGACAGGGCACCGAGCACTGATCGGAAACCCTGGCTCGGCAAGGGGAAAAAAAGGGGCGTCAAAAAGGAAAGGACATCCAATGGGCTGAGGCGAGTCCAAAAGAGTGGTTCGTCACCAAAAGGCTCTCCAAGGGGAAGAGAAGAAAATAGAATAGAAGGGCACGGGCAAAAGGCTGACGAAGAGAAGGATAAGGGGAAGTGAAACACCTTCCCTCTAATATCAACTGACAAACGAAAAGCAAGAAGTACGGCGGTCGCATCGAAGATCTCGCCGAGGCGGGTGAGAAAACGGGATACCACAAGCAGTCATGGGGACCCGTCTCTGCGCAAGTTCGAAAGCTCTTAGCGGAAGACCGCTCCATTCCCGAAAAGGGAGACAAAAACAAGAAAACCCAAAACCGGCACCGTCAAGGGGTTCCAACACCCCTCGCACGGGAGAAGTGTCCAAGTGCCGAGAAAAACAGAACGACGTCGGAGAGTCGGCTGAGGGAAGCGTGCCTGCGCGAACTTCAATCGGTTCAACCTGAGAACAGGTGGGTGGATCGGAAAATAATTCTCAAAACAAACAAATTATAAAAAAGGAGGGATCTTCTCAAAAAGTACGCGGACCCAAAGCCAAGGAGAGGCGCCCTCAGAGCCTGCAGAGAAAACATGAGGTGGGAGCTCCGAGGAGGGTCCCCGAAAGGACCCACCATCTAAAGGGCGACACAAGGGATGCAACACGCAAAAGTTGCCGAAGAAGCTTAAGAAAAAAAAGGGAAAAGCCCCTTCAAAAATGGCTAAGGACACTCAGGGGGAACCAACGACTTAAGCACGAGTTCCATCTTCCATCAAGAAACAGGCGGCATGCGGAAAAAAAGGAAGAAAAAAAAACCGAAAAAAGACCGGCCTTGCCACTTCTGCTTCTGAGGCAGGGAGGGTCTGGAAAAATCCTGATCTCCTGTTACAAACCCCTTGAGGGGACAATAGGAAAGAGATCGAGCACGCGGGGGGGGGGAGCTTAAAAGGGGAGCTTTTCCTCCAGGGGGGGGAATCGGCAAGGGGAGATAGAAACTCGATTTGCGGGGAAGACCGATAATTGGTGGCCACGGACGGCGAAAAGACAGAGGCGTAAAGGAAAAGGGCGTAGAGGTTCGTCTGGGAGGTGGAAGGGGGGAACTTCGGAGCCACCATCAGAGAAGTCAAGCGTTGGAAAAGAAAAAAGAGGAAAAATTTCCGCCGGTGCGACCAAAGTACAATGGGGGCATAGGAAACTACCTGTCACAGCCCCCCCTAACCTGGAGTATGCGCTAGGAAAGCTCCTTGAAGAATATCTAGAAAAGGTCTTCTACTTTGAGGGCATTAATTTATCCCCGAAGGGCTTTGTGGAGTCAAAATCTACGCAAAGAGCACGAAAAAATGCCATCAAAACATTGAAAAACTTATCTAAAGGAAAAAAAAAAGAAAAGCGGAGTCGTATACCACAGCTAAAGGGGGGGGAAATAAGAAGGCTGTCCCAGTATTGAAAAGGAAAATCGCCCTTTCTAGAGGAGAGGAAGAGCGCATGAAGAAGGTCAACCATGTACGAAAAAAAATCAAGACGTTTCTTCAATTGAAATCCTACTTCATCCGGAAAACAGTTCCAAGCCGAGATCGGGAAAATGGGAATTATAAGGAAAAGGGGTGTGGGGGGGGGGGGGGAAAAAAAGGGGGGGGTTGTCTACTATTCTTCCTTAATTGTCAAACTCGAAGGATTATGTTCATATAAAAAGAAACGGTCAAAGAAGGCAAGTAACTGCGATTCTAATGGTCTTCTTCTTCTTCTGAATGTAGATATCCTCGGGAAACCATTCGGAGTGTTATCCTAGATTAGATCTGAAAGAAAAATGTCTCTCAGGGGAAAGAAAAGCGCGCCGGGGAGGCCATACCTCTATCTTCCTGGGCAACTCTGGCAGAAAGGTCCCAAAAGAACAAATAACTAGGGGGTCGAAGTGAAAGTTGAATTTCCTTTTTGCGCTGGGAAGGAAACTCTGTGAAAAAAGGGGAGCCGTGAAGAGTACACCCAGGGAGGGCACCTGCTGGGAACCTCCTTCATTGAAAGGCGTACGGGAAAGGAAAAAATAGGAATTGGGTGGCAGAGATTACGCGTTTGTAAAAGGAATGGCGAAAGAGTCTTTGTGCGCCAGTAAAACAAAAAGGGGAAAGGGATGTGGGAAAAAAGAAAATTCGTAATGGGGCACGTGAAAACTCGCGGGAAAAAGGAAATATGTGCAGGAGGGGAGGGAAGGGGGAGTCCAAGTTTAACCAATCTCGCAGGGAACTATACCGGAAAAAAAATTGGCCTCTAGCGGGGAGGACTTGGTCACTGATAAGTAGGGCCCCTTTTAATAGTCGGAGACAAGGTTGACTGGGGAAAGGAAGGAATCACTTGGAGAAAAAAGACAAGAGAAGGTTCCGGGGGAGATCAAGAACGTGACCCATAGCGCGCCAGGAAAAAAAAAGAAAAGGGTCGGCATGGGAAGAACAACCCCCACTGGATGAGAGAGAAGATGACCATAAGAAGGAGCGGCAGGGAAGAAGAGATAGTCACGTCGTAAGGGAGACTAACGGGGGGAAAAAAAGTTCAGAGAAGAAGAAGGCCACGAGAAGAGAACGTCCACCATGGAGGCAGAACCTATTCCCAAGAAAAATCCGTAGAAAAAGCGCAACGTATACAGAGGGGGAAAAGGGGGAATAGTTCATCGGGAAAAAGGGCTATATTGGCAAAGAAAGGTTTCCCGTCGTCGAGATTTGCAGGGGAGAAAATGAAAAAGGGACCGAGGCCTAACGAAGAGGGGAGGCCCCATAAAAAAGGAAGATTTTCTAGTTCAAAGGCCAGAGAAGTAATCTGTATGCACCACCCGAGATATTTTTCGAAGGGAAAGAAGGGGGGGGCATAAATGACCGGGGGAAACCATCGTTTGTCAGTCAAAAAGGGGGGGGACGTGCTGGAAGCCGGTAGTTAAAAATACAAATCTCACGGAAAAGTCGAATCACGATTCTTTTGGCTTCGGGGGGGGACTCGACAATGGAGGAAGTAGAAATTGGAATCAGAGAGGCAGGCGCTCAAAAAGAAGGGACCTAGAAGCGATTTTTAATTTTCAAGAAGGCTGCGTCGCTCACGGAGAAGGGGTGAAAAAAAAAAAAAGCTGGGCAGGCACGCGCATTCGTCATCCGAAAAAAAAAGAACATTCTAAGCTTTACTTGACTCTCAAAAGGGGTACGCATGTGAAAGTCTGGAAGAAAGAGGGAAGTGAAAAACGCTAGAAAGGGAGAAAAAGACCTGGAAAACGGTTCTCAGGCGCAGGTACCGATACGTCAACGGCGGATGGAAGGGGATCGGTCCTGAGGGAAGGTACCGGGAACGTTTAGGGGATTTGGGGGCGTAAAGAAAAGAGCAGAAACCGGCGTTGCTCGCGACACGCGTGAACAAGGGCAGCAGAAGAGGGCTCTTGGAAAAATTTTCCTACCAGGTCATCGCGCTAAGGGGGGCGTGCTCAGGCGGATTCGTGGAATGGTCGCTGAAAAGGAAAGGGCTTGATAAAAGGGGGGCTTCTCTGATTGCGCCGGAAAGACGCAATTCGGGAGGGACATCCCGAATAGCGGGGACAGCAGTTAAGGACTCTGAGGAGGAAAGGGCGCTGTTCTGGTGCGGGCGAAAGAAGGGGGGCCGTTTGGCAGAGTCTGCTGATCAGAGGATCGGATTCTTACCCGGGGGGCGTGGGAGAGGTTGTACCGCTAGGCGCTGGAAAGGCACGCCTGGGTCTTCAGGAGCCACTCTCGAAGAACATGAACGGGGGTTGAGGGAAGCGCCGCTCTCTGAGGGGGGGGGGTGTTCGTAAGCGATGGAAAAAAAATTGCGGCTTCCAAAAGGGATGAGAAGGGCTCTGCCGAGGAAAAGGGTGTCGTAACCAGCTAGAGGGGAAGTTCATCAAGAGGTTGTCGACCTAAGGACTGAGACAGGGGTTGTTTTGAAAATTAGAGGGAGTACCGCAAGAGGAAGCCGAAGAAAGGAGCTTGCGTTTTTTCTGGGGGGGGATGCTCTACTTCAGCATAGGGACCTGCGGAAACCTAATGAGGAGGGGAAGCGTGGTGCAGAGGAGGGAGTGTCAGGGAAAATTCTCTAGACGGTGCTCGTGGGCATAGGTAGGAGAGGGGAAGGTTGGGAGGTCGTGGAGGGTCTCTGGGTGAGAGTTACCCGTTGGTCTTTTTCGAATCTGCGTAAGGATTCACCAAAAGCCGGAGAGGGCTTCTGGAATTGTCTGAGAGGAGGGGCTCGCGACGGAAGGAAAAATAGGAGGCAGTAAGGTGCCGACTCATTGTGGAGATGTGTGTGGGGAAACTGCACCGAGCAATCGCCCCATCGGGAAGAGGGAAAGCATCTCAGGGAAACTTCCTGTCTAACAGTCACAGGGATGGACCCTCCAGGGAGGGAAAGAGGCCATTCTTTATCTTACGGTGTCGGAACGAAAGGGCTTAACCAATGGCAAAGAGTGGGTCAGGTTTCTAGGGGGGTTTAACGGGAGTTTGTCCGCCCAGGGGGTGGAATGTTGCGGCTGTTTAGAACGAGCGGTTTGCAACGGAAGGTTCTCTTTCAGAAAGTGGAAGGAGGGAAAAAAAAGCCGGGGTTCTAAAGTGAGGGGGGTAGGGACTCGTCCGTAAGAAACTTCTAAACCTCGAAGGTTCGGAGAAGGGGAAGGGGGGGTCGTTGCAAGTCTTCGTTTGATAGGATCTTCAGGGGGAAAGGCCCTTCTGGGGATGAGTGAAAGACCTTCTTCCACGGGGAGGGGAGGGAGATCATGTGGAGGGCCTATTGTTGTTGAGGAAGAGGCCTGTCCCCAGGCAGGGACTAAGAAGACGGCCTCGCCTAAGGGGGGATAAGGAAGGACTCCCCTTGGGGGGCTGCCGATTCCGAAGCTGTTAAAGTCCTTGAGGATTGGACTTTTGGAGGGAGGGGGCCCTGTAAAAAAAGTCTCTCTTCATGAGGGGGGTACCTAACTTAAAACCTCTCTGGAGTGAGAATAGGCCACGCTCCCGGGGTCCAGGCTTTTCAGGTCTACGGGAACTTAGAAGTCCCGGACGGCCCTTCTTCAGAGATGGGGGGGAGAGGGATAGCCTTGATGGTCTGGGGAGGAGGAAAGCTGGGGCAAGGGATGAGGCGGTGTAAAATTCGCATAACCGGGAAGCGAGGGTAAGGCGAGTCCAGAGGGAGGGGTTTCAATAGGAGCCTTTTTCTAAGGATCGTAGCGACTACGGTTTCGAACGGGGGGGGAACTCCTATCAATGACTTCTTGGAGGTATTGGTCAGGTGGCACTCTAAACAGTCGTTTTATGGAAGTGTTGGGGGAAGCCGGCGTTTCGGACATCGGGGGGAAAAGTTTCGGGAAATCTTCTAAGGGATGAACTATTATGAAAAAAGAGGCGTATGCTGAGGTTCAGGCAAAGAGAGGAAAACTTAGGAGAGAAGAGGAGACTTCCTCCGGGGTCATCTCTCAGTTTCACACTGACTCTTTAATTCGCAATCCCTCCACACCCTCAGGGGTTCTAGGGACCAAAAATGCTACCCGGAAAGCACAGGATCCTCATCACAACTTGTCGCTGGAGGAAACAGGTATCGAAGGAATCCTAAGGACCAAGAAATTTATATAGTTTCCCTCAAAAATGAGCACTATCCTCCTCTAACGCTCGACGAACCCTCTTGGAAAAGAGAAGCTATATCCCGCGCAGGAGGGGTCATCAAGGATCAAAGAGGAAAGGCAGGCCGAAGACATACAAGCCAGGGGTAAAAGGGAAAACTCCACGAAAGTCTTCACCTCAAAGGGGATCTGAAGAAGGGGGCTCGGACGCTCGTAGGGGAAGAAGTCGGCTAAGGGAAAAATAGTTCTCTTTTTTGGAGGGCCTATCTCGATTCTCCGGATCCTCTAATAAAGGACGGTCTCAGAAAAAAAAAAAAAGCTCAGATCTGTCAAGGAAAAAAAGAGAAAGGCAGATATTCCGCACAAAAAAAAAGGGATGAATCCCTTCTACCCTCCAAGAAGGGAGGCGATGGCCTCAAAGGGAAGGAAACCCTTATAGAGGAGGCTCTCAAAGGGGCTGGAGAAACAAGAGGACCTCCTTCTGAGGGGGTCAATAAGGCTGCACATTCCGCTTTCCGTACTAATGTCAAAAAGGAAGCTACGGCACCTTACAGTCAAAGGGGAAAGAAAGGAAAAAAGAAAAGACAAGAAGAAGGGGCATCGAAGTCTCGCAGAGGTCGTCCCTTTCGCTGAAAAAGGCCGCAAGGGGTTGACCCGAAAAAACGAGGGGAACACTGGAAAAGCAATGCACACGGCCACACTAAAAGAGTCAAAACCAAAAACAAGGACTGCAAATAAGTATGGGATAGAGTGCAAAGAAAAAAGATTCAGGGAAACATTTGCAAGCTAAGGGAAGGGGAGTCATCGAGTAGCTGAAAGCCTCGGCGAGAAAAAAGCAGGGAAAGGTGCCTTATCTCTTGCCAGGGAAAGGTGGGTCGATTGCTCCGGAAAAACACCTGTAAAAACAGAGGAAGAAAGGGCGAAAGAGGAACCGGAGAAGTGCGTCAGAGAAGCGTACCCTCCTTCCCTAATCAAGGCAGGCTGCGGTTTAACAAGAGGAATGCAGAACCGCCCAAAAAAGGGCCGAGGGACTCTTCCAAAAAACCGAGCCCACAAGACCGCTGACCAAGGGTCTCGAAAAGCAAGCCTGCACCACGCTTAAAGAGGGGAAGAAAAGCCAGCACGGAGAAGTAAATATTCATACCCGAAAGGAAATAATCCTCATTTGAGAAGGCGAATTCCTGGGGGGGGGGGGGGTGTGCCGAGCCGTGAAAAAAAAAATTAAACCCATTCTCTTGGGAAAATAGGGATCTACAAGTGTCCGTGGAAAGAAGTGGACTGCTGGTCCTCACAAGGGGCATACGGGAAGCGATCAATTCGTTTGGAAGAGAAGAACCCGAAAGAGGACACGGCTAAAAAAAAAAAAAGAGTGTCAGATCCTGAAAGGGGATCTATGTTCAGAGGGAATTGGAGGGGAAAAAATTCTTTCCAGAAAATCAAGCGACTGAAGAAAATACAGTGGAAAAAAACACGGTCCTCACAATCAGTACAAGAGAGAGGACCTTGAAAAAACGTGTCACGAACAACTACATAAAAAAAGGCGCCGCCAATAACATCGAAGACGCAGGGGAAGAAGCTGTGGGAGGGAGGCAAGGAATGTCGGTCGGGGAAAAAGGTTCTTCGGTGCACTCATCAGGAAAAGCCTGTTATAAAGGGAAATGAAAAAAATGCAAACGGAAGTAGCGAAGGATCAAGAGAGAGGAGGATTGCTTATACCACAAAAAGCTGCAAAGAAAGACTTGCAGGGGATCAGATGAATCAAGGAGAGAAGACGAATCTAACTAAAGGGGGGGAGGATCTTGGCAAAAGAAGAAATCCAATCCACTCACGGAGGCAATTTAACAGAATAAACCGTGTTCCGAGACGGGGAAAAGAACTTCTAGAGGGGTTAATAGTTATCTCGGGAGGAAAACCTTCCATTGGGCGGGGGATTGAAGGTGTCACTAAAATATTGTCTTCATCTCCTCTTCAAAGGGGGGGAAAGGAAGTCTCGAAAGTAATCTCTAAGCGAAGGCTGCTACATGGGGGGAATCGCAGAGTGCTCACCCAAGGAGGAGTCTCTCTAGAAGAAAAAGTTAGACGAAAAGGAAAATTTTCGCGCTGACCCCGTATAGAAGACAGAATCTGTAATGTCAACTCATTGAAAAGTCGATCCCAACCGAAGGGGGCCAATCAAAGAAAGGGTTCTCCAGGGGTAGTCGATTGTAAAGGGGGGGGGGGCTTTTAACTTGGAGGCGTTTTCTACGCCTGGGACACTTCACACAGGAAAATGACCGAAATACGGGCAGGGCTTGAGGTGAAAGGTATATATAGAAGACTGGTGTACGCATACAGGGGAGCTTGTCTGGACAGACCATCTCTGGGGGCAAATTTTATTTTCCTCCTCTAGGATTATGCATAGACGCGTAACCTTGGGGTTCACCCACTCAAGCAAATCTAGGGGGAGAAAGGTCTACGGGAAAGAAAGGTCTCACAATCGATCCTCTCAGGTGCACTATTACAGTGTCGCAAGCAGAATATCGGTGCGGGAGCGTGCGGTAGCTCCTAAAAAGGGGGGGAGAGTTCCGAAATTTATTAATTTCAAAGGGGAGAATCGTGGCCTCAGGGAGGAAGAGAACTTGAAGGAAGCCACGGAATCACTCGAACAGGGACCTGCAAAAAAAACTGACAGGG
>Ga0179591_1311294_pt1 | contig 13223 bp, 10 predicted proteins | sample CZOMad2_1_08_16f_FD_182891 | JGI IMG/M metagenome (GOLD analysis project Ga0179591, IMG submission 182891) | Vadose zone soil fungal communities from Angelo Coast Range Reserve, California, USA - CZOMad2_1_08_16fungal (PacBio error correction) | ecosystem: Environmental > Terrestrial > Soil >...
ATATGAAGGTGAATTTGTCGGGAAACAAAATCCACGCGGAAACGAAGGAACCTGACGGGGTCAAACATCCGATCAGCAAGAGACAGAAAAAAGGCGCCTTGATCCAAAGCTGCGGAAACAGGTATCTAGGAGACAAAGCGTCGGCCATCCTCGCGGAAACTCTCAAATGAAGGAAAAACCTCAACCCAAGGAGAGAACGGGAAATAGGAAGGGTATTCCGGGGCGGAAAAAAAATCAGTCATCGAAGATCTCAGATCTCTCCCCAAAAATCGACCTAGTGCAAGGGAGAGCATAAGCCGGAACGGGAAAATCAAGTCCCTCCGGAATTAAGCGGGCCTTCAAGAGACGGGGAAAACATCCCGGTAGGGGGCAGGTCTAAAACGACGAGTAAAATGCACTCGGGAGATTCGAAGTTAATAGAGATAATCGACGGCAAGAACGTGGCTCGCACCAAGAAATTAGATAACCGGTAACGGGGAAGTGGTAGCCCCAAGGCCTCCTCGATAAAAAAAGAACAAAAGTTCAACGGGATGAGGGGGGGAAAAACCGAGGTCTTTGTCTCCGAAGAGAATCACGATCATTGTGCCCGGTTGATACGCTTGGTGCAAGGGGGCGGCCAGTAGAGGGAGAGTCGAGTGCAGACGATAAATCATGGGCCGACGCGTGATAGTGATTCGAGTTAAGCCAAAAGCAAACGAACGGGGAAGTACCTGTGGAAAAAGCTTCAACCGAAAAAAAAAACGATAGGGCAGACTGCCTCAGACATAGACTTAAAACCAGGAAATACGGCGCTACGGGGGGGTAACACATTCGTGGAGGGGAAAAATCCGAGCTTTAGCAACGAAAAAGTTGCGAGAATTATACTATTCCTCGAGAGATCCCCTGATTTTAACGGATGTATAGAAATTCAAAGCTTTAGACCCGAACGTACCTGCCGAGGCGAGTAAAGAAAAAGGGTTCCAGTCGGCGGTCGGGTACGAGAAAATCCCATCCATGATGGGCGCAGAAAAAACAGGGGAGAAACATGAAGGAAGTCTTGGGGGTCCTCGAGGGCAAGGGGGGACATGGGTCTGACACATGTTGCAACCCCCCTTGAAAAATGAGAGGGGCGAACGACAAAGGGGAGGGGAAACGGGAGCGACCATGTCAGAACATGTACGGGTCGAGCTTCTAGTCAACTCCTAGAGTGGTCAGTCGAAGTAGAGACCGGAAATAGGTTTGGAAAGTCGAAAAGAGCATAGCGCACCTCTCATAAAGGGACGGGCCCACAGGACGGGAGGGGCTCACAACGTTCAAGACTAAGACTCGAAAAAGGGGAAGGGGTTTACCAAAGCCAAAAACTCTCCTGACCGTCGCACTTCGTCGAAAGTAATCGGGACGCAGAGAAAAAGCAGAAGTAAGTGATAGAGGCATGCGTATTCCTCGGGGAGGGGCGGAGAATGGGCAGGACTGCTGACTCCACAGCACGCACTCAAAATAGGCCGGGCGAAGAACGACTCACAAGAAAACGGAAGAAAAGGAAAAGTCGACTAGAATACTACTTCCAGATGAGATCCTCGCGATGGGTCAGCGCTGCGCAGAACTTCGGGTCACATAATCAAGCCGGTCAATCAGGGCTCTTAGGGGTCTGGATCCGGCGAGGACAAAGGGATCTGGAGACACTTCGTCCTAAACGAAAACGCAAAGGAGTACACCGTAAAACTCCGGCGTTCTCGGACGAACCAACCGAGAGGCGGGAAGGCCCGGAAGGAGGAGGTAAGTGAGGGAAAATTCCTGTCCTGTAGGAAAGTTCATCAAGAAAGGGTGAAACGGCTAGCTGAACGGGAAAATCAAAAAGGTCGTGGTCCTCCAGAGGGGTCAGAAACTGGAAACCCAAATGCAACAGAAAAAAAGCACCAAACCGCCCTAGAGGGGCAAAAAAAAAGGAAATACTTGGTTACGAGGCATCCTTCAAGTGTGCTAAAGAAAGAAGTTGGGAGCTCCCTATGGATCGTTGGGTCCGAAACCAGAAGTCGTTGCAGACCGGGGCGTGTGCGTATGGTGTCAATGGTGGGTCGAGGGGCGGGTGTGCAACTCTTCAAAGGAATCGAACAAAGGAGAGGTATACGCTCCGAACGTCTCTGAAGCGAAGCATAACAACTTGACGAAGGTGAAAGAATCCGTCTTCAAGGAGCTTAAAGGTTTTCGGGTTTTATCTTGGAAAAGTCCTTACTTAAACTATCTGACAAAAAGGAAGGAAGAAGGGGGGGGAAAGAGAGTACCTAGAAGAGAACTCACTATAGAACTCAGAAAGCTGGAGAAGTCGAGGATATGGGGAATAACGCTGGCATTCTCCTCGGGTGCTTCCGACGAGAAGCAGTCGTTCTAGGGAGACGCAAATAGAAAAAAGGTGGGAGTCGGGGTTTGACGCATATTAGGCCGGGGATATGTTTTGATAAGCGGAGTAGGGGAGTTGAGTTTTTCAAAAAAAACGTAACAACAGGTGATTTGTTGGGGGGTGTGTTGGGGGGGGGGGGGGTGGTGGTGGGGGGGGGGGGGGGGGGGTTGGGGGGGCTAAATAAAAAAACTTTCGGAGAAAATCTTAAGGCGTCGCATTATTTTCAAGGTGGGCGGGGAGCGGGGGGCGGGGCTTAAGTTCGTTCTTACTGGTGGAGGTGTGACCTATAATAACAAAAAGCGTTTGGTTCGAGCATTAGGACACAGTAGTCAAAAACCACATTTCAATCTGAAGAAAAAAAGAAAATAAGGCTGTGAAAGAAGGAACGATAACGGTCCAGCGCGGAGGGGACGTCAAAAAAAGGTCGTTTGAACGGGTGTCCATCAAGGGTTTGTACCTATTATTGGCTGAGGGGGGGGCGCCCAGAAAGCATAACTAATTTCACTGACGTCGCGGCTGAAGAATAGAGGGCCTAGGAAGGAAAGAGGGTACCCTGAGCCAGAGGGAAAAAGAGCGGTAGGGGGACGGACAGAGGTGCCGGAGGGGGTACTAGTCTGGGTTTTTGCCGAGTGTGCGAGGAAGAAGAAAAGAGTAGAGGGTCTTCGGGAGCAAAGGGCATCAGAAGAGAAGAAACTATGGAAGAAGGGACAAGATTTACAATATAAGGCGAAAAACGTCTAAACGCCGCGCCGGGGGAATCCAGTAGGGTGTGCTTTTGGGGGTCCGAAATCTTCAAGAAATCGGGTTTTCCACCCTTGGGCAGAGTACAAAAATAGACAAAAAATATCTCCCGGGGGGAGAACTCGGAAATGAGGGGGAAATCCTGAGAAAACCAATGGTAAAGGCTATTGCAGGCCTAAACGATGACGAAATAGAGTGAGACGCTTAAGGACACAGACAAATTTTTATCAGTCTAAACAGGGAGTCGTCGCTTACGAGGGCTCTGGGCTCTCAGAGAAAAATTACCGCGTGAAGGGGCCTAGACGTAATGAAGGAGACCAACCGGCGAAAACATTTTTGCGCCCTTGGCACTGAGGGACTGAAAGGGAAGGGGACGAACGCACGAAAGGATTGACACAAAAGAACTTCCTATACGAAAGGAAATGCTTCGAAATCTACATCAAAAAAACGATCAGACTGACCTCCCGATGGGAACGCAGATTATGCTGTGCGATGCAGAAAGCGGCATCGCGGGATTGGGGACTCAGGTCCGCGGATCGCAAGAAGGGTTTACAAACCAAAACGAGCTGGTCAAAATGACTACGTCAGGAGAATGGGGCGCGGATCAGAATGGGCTGCAAAACGAGGAAGGGCATAGCCGTTTTATGGGGATTCTGACCAATAAAAAAAATGGTAGGGCGTCGGCATAGGCGTCGGCAAGTCTAAGACCTCGACGGCTACTCCGTATCAAAATACCAAAAGTCCAGCCAGACAGGAACAGGGGCAACTGCGCGTGATTAGCGAAACGAAATGTGTGTGTTTAACATCCAAGGGACAAAGGTGTGGAAGAAGCGTGAGAAAGACACCGGATGGGGAAACAGTACAAAGTAGTGCGGAAAGCGGCGAGAGAACAAAGACGAACGCAAATCGGGTTGAACCTTGGTCATCATCGTAAATGGGATTCGAGCGACCTGGGGGAAGGGGGAAAGCCAACCTAGTTTCGAGGGAGGGGAAGGTAAAGAGGAAGACGCCGAGCATGAAAGGAGTCCGTTCCGGGGTGATGAAGGGGGGACTGAGGGGCGGGGTACAACTGGAGGTGGGTTTCTGATGGAGGCGTCTCGACGAGGCGAAGTTGAGCTTCTAAAAGATCCGGAAGCGTTTTCGACGGAAGGGGTAGTGTGGGTGTGGCCGGGAGGGGGAAAAAAAGAGGTGGGCCGGAGGACACTCTCAGGAGTCCGAAGGGGGCTCAGACGAGGGCGCGAGTTCCAAGCGAGTAAGAGCTGATAGAAAGGACGAAAGGGAAGTTCAGTAACCTGGTCAATGTGCCGGGAAAATTCAAGCCACACCAACTTCAAACCGGAAGATAGAACAAAACAAAGTAGGAGGAAGAGAGATCGAAAGAAAAGTGGGAGGACTAACGGCCCGTCACAAGAGAAGAGGAGCGACGGCAAAGCGGCTTACGGCGAAACGAGGCATACAGGAGGCCGAGCAAGCGAAGAATTCCTGAGCCTTGATGTGAAAGAATCCAAGGGCAGGGCGCCCACAGAACGCACGACGGAAACTTCGAACCTAACGTGGCTCAACAGAGCGAGGTGATTCTTGGGGGTGAATAGCGTCCACCAAGGAATCATTGGAAGAAGAAACCACCGAGAAAAACATCTTTTTCAGCGAAAAAAAGAAACCAAGGAGAAATACGAAGGAACTTTGAGCTGGCTCCTTAAGCACTGACTCAGCCTCAACAAGAAAAGTTGTGGGGCCGGTCGACACCCGATTGGAAAAGATACATAAAGGGGTGACTAGATCGAAAGCAGAAAAAATTCTTTTAGACCTTCGAACCTCCTCCTACCTTGAAGTAAGTGTAACAGTGGGGAGAACCTAATTCCGCGCGCGAAAATCTGCTTACACCGTTTCGGGGAAACGTGTAGAAGCGTTATTCTACATAGATAAACGGATAGTGGACACGGAGGGGGAGGAGAAAAATCACAATTAGTCACGTGAGCGGCGTGGGGGCAAGAGCGCTGTGGAACCTACACAGAGAATAGAAGACATAAAAGACCTCGAAAAAAGCTTGAGGTTTCTGTCAGACAAATGGAACGATACGGGTAAGCATCAGACTAGGCACGGGTAAAAGCGGAAAACGACAAGTGGTCGGGACACGCAAAGCGTATTCCAGAAAAGAATAGAGGGGAGCGTGCGATCAGCGATATTTCATGTACGAAGAAGAAGGAAGAGTTTGCTGTGTCGGCCATACGGCAGGGCTCTGGACAAATCGCTTGGACAAAAGCTTAGTAGCTGAATTCAGGCATTGCGGGTCGGAAACTTCTAAATTATCGGGGGGAGAAGAAAACGAGTGTAAAAGTCTTGGCTTTACGAGACAGCAAGGGCTGAAGTTGACGCACCCGTGTCCGGTGCGAATCATGAAGAACTTTTAGTACTAAGGACACCACTGCTTGTTCGGTAGGGGCCGGAGTCCTTCGAAGACGCAATTCGAGGGCGGCGAAATGCGCAGGTGGCCGGGTGAGATAAAGACACCGACTCAAAAGAGGGTGGGTCGAGGAGAGACGCTGGAAGAGGGAGGGTTGACGGGCACTAAACGGAACGGCTAGCACAAAGGATCAAGTTACGAAGGGGAAGAAGAAAAAGTCAAGAGCATCGGGAGGAAAAAACTCGGTCGGAAGAGAGTTTTAAAAAAAAAAAACCAAAAAAAGACTGGGAAGCCACACTGAAAGGGCAAAAAACCAGAAGGATCTGCCACCCGCCATCAAGATCCAGGAATCGCGCTGAAGGGATTCCAGCGAGGTCAGGATTGAGATCGCAGCCGTCACGCATCGCAAATAGCTCCAACGTCGCCAATTCCGAAGGGGTAGGCAAAAAAACAAACGCACCGTCGGGGCACGGAAAGACGTTCAGACGTGCCACTTCTTAACGCGGCTCGGTCATCTTGCCTTCCAATCGAGATCTGGGAGATCGGGGCTCAAAGTTCTGTAAGCTGAGGAGCAGACCTCGACGAGGACAGAAAAGAGGTCATATGGCTAAAACGACACCCGTACTCAAAAGGATCAACCACCAACGAAGGCCGAATCACGCCAGGGAGTGACAGACTACCGAACCAAAAGAGCTGCGTGAGGCCCTGAAAAGGAGTAAAATCATCACCACAGCGAAGAGTCCATGGCTTGCAAGGGGGGGGAAAAACAATCGGGACTCGGGAACATATCCCGAAGAGGGTGGGGTTCACCTTCTAAGGTGAAAAAAAAAAAAGCCAGCACTGAACAGTACTCACGAAAACGATTTGCACAAAAAACTCACGCTCTCCCATCGGCCCATACATGAAAGTCATCGAGCAATAAGCGTTAGAGAGCGTAAAGAGGTATCTTGTGGGTCAGAAAACGTAGGGAAAAAACCGCACGAGGACTAAAATCGCGACGTCGATAGAAATCCCTCTGCGTACTAGGCAATCGGAACCATTCAAGAGGTAAGCGCGCAGAGAAGAAAAAGACATGCCTAGGGAAAAACGTACATCGTCAGACACCGAAAAACTTGGACAAGAGGGTGGTATTGGCAGAGCCGCTAGTAGTCCCACGCTGTGGGAGCGTGTAGCTCGGTCTAAAAAAAACCTCGGTAACTCAAAAGGAGAAGAGAGAGAAAGAAAAAATAAAAGAAGACGCACTATCTACATCAAAACAGCGTGCCGACTAGAGGCGGAGGGGTAAGAAATCTGGAAATTTCTTAATCGGAAAAAGGTCTGCATCTCCACGGAGACCGTCGAAGCAAGAGATCAAATCTGGAATGTGGCGATCCTAGGATAGTCTAGGAATGAGTCTCACGTGGGACAGGCGCGAAGTAAAGTTCGTTCCGAGGGAAAAACCTTCAGCTTCGGGATGCAAGGGAGGATGCGTACGGGACAATTGGGGCATTTGCGGGGAAAGGGATTTAAAAAAGGGGCAGGGGTAGGATTCTTAGCGATGCCAGGACAAGAACATTTCGGCGGACAGAGAGAGCTGTGGCCAATTGCCCTTAAAGACTTCTGCTGGACGTGGGGAGGACTCTTATCTCCGGACGAAAGGAGGAAGAGCTCTCACGCTGAAAGGGGGGGGATTCGTCTAACTCGCTTTAAGTGGCGCGTGAAACAGAGGAGGGACGGCTTGTCGGACCTATCCCCTCTAATATCTGTCCTCGGATAGGGAGGAACGAATTCTATGACAAACAGAAGAAAGAGAGCAATCTCAGAGCATGAGAGGGGAACCCTCAAGAGCGGCTGACTCAGGTAGAGGAGAGATCAAAGCTTTCCGAAAAGTGGCGTGTTCGAACCATTCTCGGCGGAATTCAAAAGCGGCGAGTGATCGGCGCTCGGTCGGGGAGTCGAAAACATTAAAGGAGGTCGCGAGAAGGAGCGACTGCAGGTATCGTCCAGGAGGGGCCATGCCATGTGTCAGAGGGGGAGAAAATAGATCCGCTCTCGCTGTGGGGCGCGCTCTTCAGGGTTGTAGATGGGAAAAATGGGGACCGACTCCCACTAGGGAGGGCATTGGATCCCGCACCTTCCAGGGGGCCGAAGGAGAATCAAAATGTGCAGACATATTGATTAGAGAACCTTCAACACAGAAAAGAGACTGATCAACTACGAACCGGTTGACGAGTGGGGGCTGAAGGAACCGGCACACGGGACAGGGAGGAGCACAGGTAATAAGTCGTCGTCAGGACAGCGGACGGGTGGAGATATAAGTACGCAGCTAACGGGGAAAGCCGGTCTTAGTCCGCCAATAAACGTAAGAATGAGGGCTGCATGCGAAACTACAACATTGGGGTCAAAGGATGGGGAAAAACGCTCGGCGACCGACGAACCCTCCGGGACTGTCTACGAACGATCTCGGGCTCGGCAGTCATGGGGACCGGTCCGAAAACAGCAGCAATTCCTCGAAAAGAGACAGCATGGTCGGGCTCCCGGAAATTATTATTCGGAAGGCACTTCATCTGAAAAGGCAGGAAGAGCTTTTCTGGGCTGATCGAACCTGGGGGGGAAACATTCAGGTTCTGTGAAATATCAAGGAATTTACTAAAAGGGGATCGAAACGAGAAAGTGTCTTCTGACGACGTCGCGGCAAGAACAAGACTGTTCTAATGGTAAAGGGATGAAAAGAAAGGGGCGCAGTTCGTAGTCATGGCGTCCTACGGGGGAAGTTTCAAAAAAGCGCCGGGGGTCGACTAACCGAAGGAAAAACTTTGAGAGCAGCGACCGCCGACGGGGGGAAAAAAAGTGATAGTAAGAAAACTATTTGCCCCCGTGCAGGGGGGGGACATGTGGGGGGTAATATCATGGGGAGAAGAAGCCCATATTGGGGGATAAACACGGCCACTTACGGTAGAAGGAAAACTTTTCTAGGGAAAGGGGCGCTCAAAAGCTATTGTAGCTGATAAAAAGGAGAAGGGGGGATAGGAAAACGTTCTAAACTTAAGAACTCTGCTGAAGGCCCAACGAAAGCTTTGAGGGTGCCCGGATGAGGGGGTGATAGCACTCTGAAGAAGTTCCTATAGTGCGAAGTTCAACTGCTTATGGGGGAGGGGAAGAGAGAAAAAAACTATTTCAAGGGGGGTGTGGGAGCGTATTCTTGGAGAGACTGAAGGAAAGGATAATTTTAGAGGGAAAAGCAATCACCGCTTGTGAGGCCGAAGGAGTGAGGGATGATAGTGCAATCACCGTCTGAGGGGGGTACAATGTTTGAAAAAAGAAAGATCTGCGAGGGATTGGCTTCACAGCTGATGATGTCAGCCTGACGGGAAGGGAGCGGCCTGCGTCCATCAGAGAAAGAACAACGGAAACGCAACCGTAGACTCTCACACACAAACGGGGGAGGTAAGGAGTGGCGGAAGTTGTGGCGGGGGGAGGAAAAGGAATAGCACCCCATTAGTGGGGGAGTTAACTGGGTAACTGAGGGCTTCGGCGGGAAATAAGAATTATAACGCATAAAGGCAATAGAAACTTGACATCGATCCAGGAAAGGGGGTAGGGAGAGGGAAAGGAAAGAATCAACTGGTTACTTAAGCTCTAGAAAGCTGCCGTTGACGTGGGGTCGTGAAACTAACTAAAAATCGTAAAGGCGGAGCAGCCTCCAAAGAAAAAAATCACTCGGGTTCTCAAACGACGCATAAAAACTGAGGTGCAACTCCGACTTAACGCCAGCTCGCCTGAAAATACAGTTGAGAAGTCCCGCGTATGTGGTGGCCTGGCCGCTCTCCCCTGAGGGGGGGGAGCATCTCCACTGGACTAAGATCCGAAAATCGAGAGTTTAGTGGAGGCAACTGGAAAAGTTCCTAGCCGGGAATGCCTTTGGGTGAAAACATAAGGTGACGAGTCGATCCTGGAGAAGGAGAACAAGAGGACCAAAAAGCGTCGTTAGACAGAATCGATCAGGGAACCTTCGGCGTCGGGAGAACAGACAGTTGAAAAAAATTATACTAAGTCCTTCAAGACTGGAAGAAAAAAGGGGCAGAACGTCACTGGCCGAACTAAAGGCGTTCGGAGAGTCAGCAAAACGACACGTAACGGAAGGGGCAGCCTTAGCCTCAGTCTAATCACGAAAGAATGGCCTCCCTTCCTAATCTGAGATAAAGACCGAAAGGCAAGAGGGTGGAAAAGGGCGTTTAAATCGCGAGCCCTTTCATCGACTCCCCGGAAGTGTCTGGGCCGGGCAAAGCCTCATAGACGGAACCCAAAGGGAGGGCACCGGGGGAAGTGGGAGGGTGCTGAGGGATTAGGTTCTTTAGAAGAAATTGAGGAATAGGATCTCGTAGAAGTGGGACCCTCGCACTGGCGGTAGAGCCGCCTGGGGGAACCCGTCAGGGTAGAAAGAAGTAGCCGGGGCTATAAGAGGTGGGGGCGGAAGGACTATCGAGGGCTCTGGGGGAAAAGTGTCAGAGAAGAAGAGGACTATTCTACATCTTGAAAGACCGGCAACGAGCATGGCCGTGGTTAAAAAAACATTCAGCCACAGGGCACCTCCTCGATTTCCGATAATCAGCGTGGGTTGACGGAGGACAGCCTAAAAGAAAAAGATCAAATCGGGGTAAAGGTCTAAGGCGGGGAGGGAGCCCTGAACAGCTTCACATCAGAAAGAAAAGAGGGCTCCAGTGTATTGACCATCCAGAAAGAACCTGAGCGAGCGACGTAAATGAGGGAGAGGCGGGAAAATCGGACCGACTAGCAGCGGAAAAATCAGCCGGGAACTGGATAGCTTCCTGGACGGAAGTGAAATCTCTTCAAGAAGGGAGAGAGCCTCAGGACAAAGGACGCGAGGCAAAGAAAGAAGATAACTATCTACTCGTCTTCCGGTCATCAGGGGGAAAGATTTTTGGAAGACAAGCAGGGAAAGGATAAAAAGGGAAAGACACGAGATCCGAAACTCATGCCGCGAGAAGATCTTGCCCTAAGATTCGAGGAGAAAAGGGAACGTAAGGGTTCAGAATGAGGGGAGCTCAGAGGGGAAAAGGAAGACCCTATCGTTTAAGGGAAGAGGGGTCGCACAGCCGTACTCTTAGAAAAAAAAAAAAACTGACCAGTCCGGCCCAAACCTGCGAAAGGGGAATCGGGAGTACTAAGGGGCATTCGCCTCAAAAGTCTCAGGGAGGTCCGTTTCACAAGGAGGTGCAAGGGTCTCTCTACTAAGCATGAAGATCGCAATGTTCACGGTCTCGGCAGAAATGGAGAAACAAAGAGGAATGAAAGAAGAGTTCCATGGTCAACCGTCCCGAAAAATTGTCGCCACCGGAAAGGAAATGAAAGGGATGCAACTGCATCGAGACCGAAAAGCGTGTAGATAGTCCCTCGTGTTTCCGAGAGGGGAAAAGGGATAAAAAACTTAATAAAAAGGCAGTCGGAATCAAGAGGAGAAAGGCCCACGAATAGACAATTGCGATCCTAGAACAAACAGAAGCTCGGCGTCAAGAAGCCGATGGGGAACGAGTTGAAAAGACAACTTCCAAAATTGCGCCACTGAGAGAGGGGGAACGATTGGAATGTATCTCTTGCACGAGTTTCTTATGAAATACGGCTCTCTCTCAACAAAAAAGGATAGGGATTTAAATAATCCCGAGCGATATTAGCATAAACGCAGAAACAGGAGGGGAACGGACGAGAGTGCATCGGTACGAACATCTCATTGTTAAAGGGGGAGGGGCAGGAAAGGGCAGTACTTCTCTTCGGGGACGGACACTAAGGGGGCGTATCGTCGAGAAGAAACATCATGTTCAGTGAAGGTGAAATCGCCGGGAGAGAAGAGGAGGCGACGTGAGTCCTGTGGCCCTACTCAAACTAAGTACCGAGGGAAAAGATGAAGTATCACTCTTGAGGGGGAGGCGATCCGGAAAAAGCAGGAGTCGTCCGGCAAGTCGTGGCGTGAATGGGCATCTGGAAATGTTTTCAAGAGTGCTTATCGAGGTGCCTTTAGGGGGGAAGGGGGATAATTGAAGAGGAAATCGTTGGTCTACTTCTGCAGAATATGCCGCAGCATACGTAAGGCGAGGCAAGGGGGGGGGAATGGCATCTAGAAAAAGAAACCAAAGAGGCGGCTTTTAAAAGTAGGGGGAAAGAACAAGGGCAGTGTGTACGGTGTCCCGGCCGTGCGGGGGCGTGAAGGGGGGGAAGGGGGCGGGGGAATGCAGCTCAACGATCTTTTGAAGAATCGGGAGAAAGAAGAAAGGAACGAGGCACAAAGGGGTAAAACTCCTCGCGATCAAACGCTAAGCGGTATGGGACGCAATTGGAAAGATCTCGGGGAGGTTCCCGGTAAACTTTTGCGCTTGGGCCGACCTAGGTCGCAGGACGAAGCGGCAAGGGGGATCGGGAGGAGCTGTTTGAGGTGTGCTAAGTAAAGGATGATCTGGAGGACTGAGGATGAAGAAGACGACTATATCAAGGGAAAAATGAGCAGAGTGCTTAACGAAGAGGGGCGACGCGCATCGCAAAACATAAAGCTAGGCTTATGAGCTTGGATTGGGCCAGCAAAGAGATGAGGGGGAGAGTCATACTTATAGAATGAAGGGACTAAAGGCGTGAAGAACGCCATAGATCGCTGGATGAGTAAATCCGAACTGTGACGGGATCTGAAGCTAGAGTTGGAAGAGTGAAGTTGACGTAAACACACTTGCATTTAGACCGAGACAGAAGGGGAGGCAAAAAAGGAAGATAGCTGGGAGACTAATGATCCCAAAAGGACGGAAGGGGAGGCCCAAGTACTTCCTTTTGAGGAAAAAGAGAAATGGGTGAGACATGGAGGGATGTCAGTCTTTGGAAAGAAATTCTCAAGCAGGGGAAGGGGTGTAACCACCGGTGTCTTCTTCGAAGGGAACGAGCGAATTTGTGCTTACCGGGAAATTAATCAATTAAGGAAGAAGGGAAAGGCCCCCCTTGTATTGAGGGCCTAGGGGAGAGGGGATTCTTAGTGAACGGAGGAAACTAAAATTCCTATTTGATTGAGGAAAAAGGGTGGCCCGCCTATGATATCATCTCCTGGAAGAAATAAGGGGAAAAGGAAATACTCGGTTGAGAAATAGGAGCGGTAAAAAACACCTCAATACTGTAATGTTGAATTTGCTTACAGAGGAGCGCAGAGTAGGCAGGGTCGAGATTCTTACGAACAGTACTGCTACACTGGACGTCTACACTTCAGTGAGACAGGGTACTTCTCGCCCAAGAAGTTCAAACTGCTAGGTAGAAGGTATACTTACTTTTTCGGCACACCGTGCTACACTGAATTTTGTTTGGAATGACAGTTGATTAGGTACTTCCATGATGGGTATAACGGCAAGTAAGGGACCGTTGAAGCTGCATGGGAAAGAAATAACGGGATTTCATAACAATTTAGGTGTCACCGGGGGTTTGACGCTGGACGGATAGAACAAAAACGAGCGGGGAAGGTCCCCAGGGAGATGAGTTATCGTGCGCATGCAGTGCAGTGGCAAAGACAGGGAATATTAATCCCTTTCCGTGGCAGAAAAGTTTTTGGAGTTCGACTCAGGACAGAGATTTCGTATGTTGTAGTCTTAGACTGGGAGTCACACATACTATCGAAGTTTTAAGCTTAGACGATCAAAAGGAAACCTGGTCTAGTAGAGGGAGAGGGTGCGTATGGGC
>Ga0179591_1324213_pt1 | contig 13223 bp, 22 predicted proteins | sample CZOMad2_1_08_16f_FD_182891 | JGI IMG/M metagenome (GOLD analysis project Ga0179591, IMG submission 182891) | Vadose zone soil fungal communities from Angelo Coast Range Reserve, California, USA - CZOMad2_1_08_16fungal (PacBio error correction) | ecosystem: Environmental > Terrestrial > Soil >...
ACTAAAGAGACCTGATGGAAGAACTGGGGAGGATGCTTCTTTTACTTGCGGGACAAGGCGGAGTCCGAATTTCTACCAGACAGGGGAGGTTATGTGGGAAGGGGGGGGGTTGCAACACCGACGTGAAGGGAGGTCTAAGGAGCTTTTCTAAAACTAAGGAGGAAGAGGGGCGTGGGGAGTATGGATGAAGGGGCGGGGGAGGTTGTGCGGGGATGTCTCAGCGGGGAGCTTAGGCAGGGACTGAAATCCGCAAGGGGCCCGGGGGGGGATTTCATGCTTGAACAGGTTCGGGGGGAGACAAAATGGATAAAGGGGAGGGGTCTCCGGAACTGCGTGCGGGAGGGGGGGACAGGAGTTCTTTTAATGAGAGGGAAAGGAGGGGGAGGAAAAGATCGAGCCCGGGGCACACTGGTGGAAGCATTTTTTTCGAGATTCTGTGTAGCCTGATGGCGAGGATGAAGGGGAGGGTCCCATGGGGAAGCAGGACACCCCGACGGCGTAATTTTTCTGGCACGCAGACGTATTAGGGGGTTGGGGCATGCTTTCAGTGAAAGGGGGTCCTTTTGTAGACGTGTTTCGGGGCGTAGTTTGGGCGGGATGAAGCGGCCGCGACGGACCCTTTGGGGCTTGAGAAGAGACAAGTGGCTTATCGCGCGGCGGGTGAGAAGGGACAGGATGAGACCATTTCTCAAATGGTGATTATCGGCCTCGGGGATTGGGCTGAAGGGATATAACGGGGGCTGGCGGTTTTTGCCAAAGAGGAACGGAAGCCGAACTCTATCGAGGGGTCAGTGGGGGCAAAATCGTCCTTATCCGACAGGGGGGACTTTAAAAAAAGGCAGGAGATGGACGTCCTTTGAGATGGGGTCCGTGACAACTTGCGTGAAAAAGCAGGCGTTCCTTCGGTCGTAACGCAACTGAAGGCGCCAGGACTCGATGAAAGTTTGAGGAGGGGGGCAGAAGGACGATGGCTTGGGCCTTTGAGATTCCGGCAGGTGTTTTCGGCTTGTGCAGAAGTGGAAAGCCGAGATAAAAACGCGAACCGCCAGTTCAGCCGAAAGAAGTGCCGAGGAAAAACAAGGGGAGCCGGAGGGGGAAAAAGGGAGGGAGATTTGGGTGAGCGGAAGAGAAAGGATGGAAAAAAGGGATATCTACAAAACTTGGCACGCGAAACTTCGGAAAAAAAGGATAAACTCGGATCTTACAACGCCCAGGGGCATCGGTTTGGGGTTCAAGGGAGACGGTAGAGTCGAAAAAAAAAAAAAAAAAAAAGGTTGGATGAAAAGCCGTCTCACTAAGCTCAAGTGTTCAAAAGGGGCCTCGAACACCCACCCCCCCAGACAAACCCCCCCCACCCCCACAACAAAAACGCCCCAAACCCCCACCCCAACGACCGATGATCAGGAAAAGGTGTTCTCCGAGGGGGAAAGTTCGCTCAGCCATGCTCTCATTCAGACTCGGATTACCAGCCCACGAAGACTGACATTAGGTCAAAGAAAAAAAACAAACTGGTTTGGCCGCTCGGCCGACGGGTGATAAGAGGGGGAGTCGATGGGGCGCTGGCCGGTAATTCAGTCGCGACCAACAGGCTTGGCACGGAGTCGGAGAAAAAAAAGGAAAGGGGAACATCGCACATTCGGAGGGGGGGAACAATAGAACCAAACTCATGAGCGCGTAGTTAAAGACCTAAAAAACCGTAAAAGACGGAAAGAACGTCGCAAGGAGAAAAAGAAGAAGAAACTCTAGCGAGAGAAACTCCGATGCTAGACCAGAAGAAGGGACAAGAGATTTCTCTCAAGGACGTCCTTGGCGCAGAAAGAAACCCGCGAAAGGCTAAACTGGGAAGGAGAATCAAAAGGAAGGGAGCAAAGTGAAAAGAAGAAAAAAGCCCTAAAAGACCCAAGGAGAATCGGCGAGCAAACAAAGAATACCTCTATCGATCACAGAACGCGAACATCATCCGAAATCCTCACGCAAGCACCTAACACATAAACCAGGAGAAGGAATAATGCACCATCAAAAAAAAGGTCTGAGGTCCAGAAATTGAGGGGACGAGCGGGAAGTGACTCGAAAGGTCAAAGAAAAGGGCTCAGGCCATCAGGGAAAACCTATCCGCCAGTGAAAAAAGGGAGGAAAAGGGGGGAAAGCCTCCTCCTTTCTCTTGATTCGCAACTTCCGCAGAAGGATAAACAGCTAGCAGTGCCATAAAAAGGAGAAAAAGGGGCGAAACCAGGAAAGGGGAAAATGAAACGCCGCGAGTCGGAAGATTATCCCGACCAGAGCCCCTCTTAATAACCACGGACCGAAAGGCAAAAAAAGGAGCATCACAGAAACAACCAATTCTCCCGATGCCCAAAGGAAGAAGAAAAACTTTATCGGGGGGTGCAAACCCCGTGGATCAAAGGGAACACCGGGAAATCACAGGGGAACAAATACACCAGGAGAGACCAGCAAACCATCAAAAAACCGTAAAAGTACGTCCTCAGAAGGGATAATCTCGAGGAAGAAAAAAAGTCCTCCACTTCGTCATAAACAGAAAAATCAAAACGCGTCCAACCCCCCCAGGAAAAGCCGTCAACCGATCGCAGAACCGCAGGAAAAAAAAGATATCACGAGAGGGAGAGCCCCCAGGAATTTCCATCTACTCAAAAAACTGGTCGTATGGACTAATTGGCAGTCCAACTTGCGTTTGTCTGACATCCTATGTGCACTGAGAGTGTTTTGTCTCGGTGAAAAAAAAAGTAGGGGCATTATGGTAGGTTTCTCTCTGTTGGAGACTCTCAAAAGGTCAGTGGACAGGTGTACGATGAGGAAGGCTAAGGGGGGGGATTTCACTATCGAAGAGGCTGCTAGCGAAGGAGGGACTGAGGAGAGGGTAGTGTTCCTGTGACGAAAAGTCCCAGTCAGGGTAAAAAGGAAAAGAAGGAAGAGTCCCCTTATCACTGGCACCCCGGACAGGAAAGTATAAACACGTCGCTCGATAATCACCTGGTCGCAGCATAATGACAGCGGTTTGTGTAATCGGAACTCTGAATGCTGCTAAAAGGAAACCTAGCAACGCCAAAGACGGAAGTTCTCTACGGATGCTCTAAGTGGGGGAAGGGGAGGTGAGCTTGTCAGCTGTATCGGGCAGGTCAAGATGGGGGAAGCGTATTGAACTTGGACTCTATTCGGAGGTGCAGGGTGCGATTGAGGAGGGATGGTCTTTGGAAGTGGTCAAATGTTCGGGCCTCTTTGGGACAGTCGAAAAACCTCCGAGGTGAAGTGTAGGTAAAAGATCTATCTAGACGCGTCAGGGATAACTGCCTAGGACAATGAGGTGATCATCAGTGTGAAAAAAAAAAAAAAAAATCTAGATGCAAAAAGGCTCCCCTTAATATGCGTATGTGTGGGGGGGGGGGGGGGGGACGAGTAGAAAAAGAGATACAAGATGGGGTCGCCATATCCAAGATGGAAAGAGTAGTGGGGTGTGGGAGTACAACCAACCGGGGGAGGAGAGTGGTCACAAAAGAAAGTCTCAAACTGATGCTCGTCAACACGCCAAAGCAGCAACGTCAAAACAAAGACCCGACAAAAAACGCCAAAAAACCGAGTCAACGCTCCCACAGGCCTTCTGAGAAGGATAGGGGGGGCCGAGGTCTCCGCCAAACGAAAAAAGGCCGAGAAGCTTCGAACAGAAAGAAGGGCGACGTTAAAAAGAGCCCACAGAAGACACCAGAGAGAAGTGAGCTCCCGAAGCCTGAGTGTCAGACGGCTTACGGCAAAAGAACAGGTCAGGCCTTCATCTCTATCACTCAACGACGAAATCAGAAGGAACGCGATAGACGCCTCGTCGAATAGGGTCGAGATAGCCGCGAAACTTCCAAGAGCGACACCCAAAAGGGAATTAAAAAAGGCCACCAAGGACTAAATGCGCGACCGCGCTCCCAAAAGAGTTGTAGAGTCTCAAAAAAGACCGTCAGACGGGGCGCCCCAAAACCAGGAAGGGAGAGAAGTGCCCCAACTCGGGCTTCCGGCGAGTCTCTCAAACAAAAAAAAACGGAGAGAAGATATAGAACTTAAAGAACCGGGCGGAGGGAAGAGAGGCTCGGTGAATGGGGGGCTCCGTTAAAAAGCTGTTAGGGGAGTTGCTTCACTGATACAAAGAAGGAGAGAAACTGTTTTCAAAAAATGGACGGCAGAGAAAGGGACAAATTCCAGGAAGCGGGGTTGCGGAGAGGGCATCTGCCGTGAAACGTTAACAAAAATCCAGCTAGAAAGCTGCGACGATCGAAGGCGATAGCTAGGAGCGGTCAGGGGGAAGGGTGTTTGGGGTCCTTCTTGCTTGTATTCGCGACTGGGGCGCTCTTACGATTACATGTCTCAGTGTCGGGAGGAGGGCGGATGGGATACTTTGTTTATCTTTTGGGTGAACAGGGAGAAAAGCAGGTGCTGGCGTGGATCGGGAAAAGAAAAGATCGGCGAGGGGGGTGCACTTGGGGACGGAAGGAGCGCAACATCATGGGAGAGGAGCATTGTCAAAAAATCCTTTGGGGAAAAAAGAGGAGAAGAGCGCAATTGAGGGGCTTTTTTGGGGAGGAGTGCGTGTTGCTTAGGGGGGTTAGAGCATTGAATGTCGGGCTCTGACATTTTTGAGTCGTTCGCAGGGGGATGCATGCCGGGGGGAGGGTGGGTAGTGCCGCAAGATATGGAGGGAGGTTTGAAGGGGGGGGGGGTGCGACTTTACCAAAAGGCCCCAGATCCATGAAGGATGCCGTGAGCCGCATCCTGGGATGCTGCTTGGGTGGCTGAAGTCGAAAAGGATACACACACAGAAAAGACAGGCAAAAGAACGTCTCCGATCTCCCAAGATAACTGAAGGGAATACACTTTCTACCAAAAAAAAACAAAAGGGATCGAGGCCGAAAAAAGGGGGGGAAAAGCGATCCTGGACGGTCTTGCGGAGGGAAGCTGTTCTTTTACTTCTGGCCATGGGGGGGAATTGGCCGCGTTTAGGGGGGGGTCTGGAGTCAAATCGAGGGGGAAGAGAGGGGCGGGGGAGGGACTTTAATATGTCGGATCCGAGAAATCGTGGAGCTTAGTTTAGAGGGGAGATCTGATTAGTGAGGGGGCAGGGGCTACACGGAGGGAGGAGGGGTCAGTTATGGCGAACCTGGGGTTCGACTAGGGGAGGGGAGGGGCCACGGGTTTTGAACGCTTCCGAAAGGGCTCAAAGGGAGGGGAGGGTATCGGCATGGGAGAGAATTGGGCGTGGCGCTGGTGGGAAGAAGTTGACGGAGCTGGGTGTGGAAAGCGTGGAATGCGAAGGGTGCGGCGGGAGAAAAGCCATTCCTGAGTATGAATTGAAAGGGGGTAGGGTTGGGGTCAATGTTCCTAACTAAGGGCGGGGCCGTAGAGGCGGGAGCCGTGCCTTCGTGAAAAAGAGTCAGGGAATAGGTCGGAGAGTGTCCACAAAGGTGGGCGCATGGGGAAACACTTGAGGGGTATCTTGCTGTACCTGAGAGAGGGGGCGATGATGAAACTTTTTTCGAAAAAAAACAGGAGAAAGAAAAGGTTCAGGAAAAGCTTTCGGTTCACTCAGAACTGAGGGAAGGGGGGGGGGCATTCTGGAAGCGCGATGGAGTTTTTCGGGCAGGCTTGGTGGGGAGAGTGAGGGAGATGAAGAAGGGCTTATGCTTGCGACGGAGAAGGGCGAATAACCCACCGCCTTTGGGCTTTCTATGTTCTCAGAGAATTAAAAATCGGGCGGGGAGAGGAGGGAATAGATTAGCTTTAATTCCTAAAAAAAAACAGATTGGTTTTCTCCGGAGTGTCCGGGTGTCCGGGCTACCAATGTTTAGTCCCTAAAAAAGGGAATCGAACGGATGGGTTCCAGAGAAAAAAAGGGAGGGACTCGGGAATTATGTACTAAAGGGGAAAGGCTTGGCGGGATAATCTTCAGGATCAGGGGAGGGCGTTCAGGGAAGGGGGGGGCGGGTAGAGGGGGGAGACGTTAGAGTCGGGAAAGCACTTTAAGTCTCAACAGGACTGAGTAGTAGCGGGGAGATAGATGAAAAGAAAACGAATGCTTGTTTTGCGAGGGGGAACATCTGTTTGCGACGAATTGGGCCCTCCGGGGGTTCAGACCCGCTGAAATAGAAACCGCCATGCTACCCAGGAAACGGCTGTGGGAAAAACAGTGCGTGGGGGGGATTGACCGGAAGTGGAAAGGGAGGGTGTGCGATCGGAAAAAAAGAGTGAAGAAGACCACCTTGGCACTCGAGCGCACTGCGCTACTCTGTAAAAACTCCGAAACTGGAAACGGGGGTTGCAGGAGGGAGGTCTCTGTACTCTCAAGAGAACGTAGAGGGATATATATATAAAAGCGCGACAACGCCGTGGGACAAAAAAAAAGCTTCAAGGGCACGGGAGGGGAAGACACTCCCCCAAAAACCGACAACCCCAAACCACCCCCCAGGGGATTAGGTATCAGCTTGGGGGAGAAAGTTGAAGTTTTTGTATCTTGAAGCTGATAAGGTATCCGAGAAGCCTTCATGTCAATGGGGGGGCCGGAGAGGGAGCGGGACTCGGGAGAGATGCGTCGCGCTGGGGGAGGGGGGCCTGAAGGGTTTCCCCTTCTGGCGAAATAAAAACAGGCCAGCAAAAAAAAAGGCAAGGCTGGTCATGATACCAAGCAGTCGGCAAAAGACGAAATACGGGATTCCTTCATTGCGGGGGGGACTAAAAATACTCCCAGATCCCCTCAGCCTGTCCAAAATAAGAGAAGACAGAAGGACAACTCTTAGGCAGTAAAGGGGAACGTAAGAAGTGAAGGGAGACCCCATTGGGAGCTGAAACGAGGAGAGGCAGAGGTGGCCGCATGGTAAAAAAGAAAGCCCCGGACCCTATGAATCACAAGGAGACCTATAATCCCCCAGCTGCGTGATCATGAAAAAGGAAGAGCAACGACCCCGTCCCTGACATCTCGAAAAAGCAAAAAGGTCGAGCGAGAACGCATCATAACTCCTCACAAGGGGGGAGAACGCCAGCAGAACAAAGGGACACAGGATCAGGACCTGACATCTCACAGAACAACTTCATAATCAGGCTGAGGACATAACCCGGACCTTCGGTAATTTGAACTTCTAAAAAGGACTCGAGGGGGGAAAAGCAATCGCGAGCAGAAGGAAAGGGAAAAGACCAGACTGACAAAAGTGCGAAAAGCCTGCCCAAAAAAAGTGGGGGGGGGGAACAGTAAACCTTGATCGAGTCAAAAAAGACTTTCCCGAAGCAAAGAAAAGGGAGGATGAAATCGAAAGCAAAAGGCGCAAGCCAAGGGTAGCATTGGGGACCAGAAAAAACAGTGCCAGGAAGAGAAAAGGGATGGTCCGGATGGACGAAAATGAATCAGATCGAAAAACACAAGCTCCAGCACCTGAGCAAAGAAAAAAATCTTAAAGAACCCACACATTCGAGCCAGAGAAAAGGCGCACTGAGAACGGGTAGATTGAACTGGAAACCTAAAGCGCGGAAGGACAAGGCTCAAGCAATCGTTAACCAAAACCGAACGGAGAGTGGGCAAAAAATAGTAAATAGAAAAAACCGGAAAATCGTAATAGAGAGGGAAAAGATCCTGGACTTGACTAAATGGAAGGGAAGAAGAAGGCGTACCTGCTTTACAAAAAATAAAAAGTCCAACACGTAACAAAAGAACGGGCCGAAAGAGAAAGAGCAAGGGACGAAGAGATGGAGACTAGGGGGGGCAATTGGACGCATTTGGGGGGGGGAAGGAAAGATTGTGAATTTGTCTATCTCTGAGATGCCTAAGGCATAGTTATGGATAACTGCAAGAAAGGGAAGAGAGGAAGGGAAATGGGGAGCGGCGCTGTTTCGCCTTCCCGCGAGCGAACGCCAGCATACGGAAGAAAAAAACTAAATCATCGCGTCTGGATCGTTAAGGGGAAAGACGTTCCAGAGCACACACAATAAAGAACCAAAGGAATCGCCTGCTGCAAACAAACCCGAAACCAGGAAGGGGGCTGCATCCATCTCAAAAGGAGAGGACAAAAGGAACTCCTCCCATCGAAAGCACCCACGCAAACACCAAGCGCCAAAAACCCAAAAAAAAGGGTTGGCCAACGCGAGACGGATCCAGCTCAAAAAAGAATCAGGAAACTCGTAGCCAGGAAGAAGTGAAAAAAAACCTTCCTAATAGCTCGACACCAAGGCCATCGGCCTAGGTTCCCCTATGAAGCCATCCCCGGATGCGATGGACAAAAAAAGTGATACAAAATTCCTCAAAAAAAGAGGAAATTCTCAGCCGCCAAGTGTAGCGAAGGAAAGGCGACAAGCAAAATATCCTCATCCTACAAAAATCACCACCAGAAAGAAACCGCCGCGTCATAGATCGGTCGAAGAAAAAAAAGAATCGAAATAGAGCTGGATAAGAGGACCGAGGCAACAGAAACATTAACGGACCGCCCTCCACCAACAGCGGAAAAAAAGTCTGATATCCGTCCGCGCTGACCCCCAGATCCGGGTAAGGAAGTGAGAAGAAAGACAGGAAGAGTGCCGCCCCATACGCGCCGCTCATAAGGGAAGCAAAGGGTTCCGCTCTCTCCACACAAGGAGGGGAAAGGAGAGAAAAAACCCTTTTTTTGCTGAAAACGGGGACGAGTGCGGTGGGGGGCGGGCCCGAGCCAAGGGTCTTGATGGAATAAGTGAAGAAAACGGGAAGGAGGAGTTCGCTGGGGGGAAATCGCGGGGAGGAGCTCGAGAAAAGGGGCTACCGGCGGGGAGACAAAGTGTTGGGGGGGTCGGCTTGCGTCGGAAGCTCCGTGGTAAACCGGGGGCGGATATCGAGACTAGAGGAGGAACTCGAGTGGGAACGCTTCTTGGGGCGTCGGGGAAGGAGGGCTGTAAAAAATGAGTCCTTCTTGAGCGCGAGGAAATGGCTTGGGAGGCTCAAAGGGAAGAAGCTGAAAAGTCGCAGGGGGAGGTGGCGTATAGTCGAGGTTTTGAGTACGAGGTTGTTGGGGAGAAACGAACATCCATCAAGGGCTTTCGGAAAGGAGGTTAATCCAAAAAATGGGGAAATTGAGGGAGGTGGGGGTTAGGAGGGATGGATAGAAAAAGGTACAGCTCAGTTGTCATGACAGCAAATTTTTTGGCACTAGAATAGAATGGCGGGGGGTTAGGGGAGTGCGGGGGATGGACACGGGTGTGAGGTATGGGAGGGGGAGAGGTGGGCGGTATTGTAAGTGACAAGTTTGGAGGGGAGGGGGATCGAAACCAGACCTTTTTCCGGGGGCCGTGCAAAAGGCGACTGAGGGGAATGCGCGGGGTTTTCGGAAAAGTCCAGGAAAACAGATCCAACGGGGCCGGGGAAAAGGGCCAAAGCAAAACTGGCATCCTTTACGACTGGCGGTGGGCGCAGACTTGAAACGGACATGACTCTCACTACCGGTGCTAACTGGGCAGGGTATGCTCCGGGGGGCAAGCGAAAGAGGAAAAGAAGAGAAGAAACCAGTAGCACAGGAGGGATAGGGGAAAAACAAAAAGTGTAATCCAACTCCAAGGGCCACTCTCTGAAAATTCGGAGGGGTCCGGAGAGGTCGTTAATATTGCTGTTACGTGCGGGGGATGGGGGGGGGGGGGGGCATGGGACAGGTTTTTGCTAGAAGGGGGTGATGATTGGAGGGGGTGCTAATATCGAGGGAGGAATGTAAACTTAGAATCAGGAAAAGTTAAGCATGCTTACATTAGGTCGGGGGCGCTGATCGGGGGGGGATTGGGGAGGACCGATAAAGGGCGTAGGGGTTTTGAAGGGTGAAAGTTTTTGAGACTCTGGCTTTGGAGGGAACTTTTTTTGATAACAAAAAAAAAAGGCGGATAGGCGCAGGGGAGGGGAGGGGGGCATCTGGTGGGGAGGGGGGATGGTGCGTGGGGGAGATTATCTTTATGGGGGGAAGGAGGTTGGCGGGGGGAGCTCAACAAAAAGCGAAGGAGGGGAAGGCGGATACGCAGGGGGGGTTCCGCTTCGGGAAGCGGACCTGTTAGGGGTTACGCCCATGGTCTGACCGGCGAAAAAGAACTGTGGCGCTTTTCATAGTTTGATGTCTTCGTTAAGAGTAAAAAAAAATAGGAAAGAAAGAGCGCTGAGGGGGGGTAAAAACCGTTGGTCCATTTTCGCGGAGGAGCTTTCTTTAACTCTCGGGCGAGGGGGGGGAGAGGGAAGTGACGAAAGGAAAAAGGGGAAAAAAGTACGTTGCCGAGGATCATGTAAGAAAAAAGGGGGTTTCTTTAACAAATACTAGGGGGGATGTGCAAGAGGGGAAAAGAGAGAAGGGGGGGAAAGGGGGAGAGGGATCCGGACGTTTTGGGCGGGGGGATAGAAAACTTGTCTTTCAAAACGGGAACTCAATATCGAGAACCTTAAGACACGAAATGAAGGAGATCAGAGGGGAGGGAGCATGTTTCTGGATCCAGATAAATTGTATTAAGAAGTCGTCATATTGGGCGCCGAATCGGACTGGGGCGTCAGTAGAACTCAATGCGCACTAGAGGAAAGAAGATATCATGGGGGGGCGACACTGGGCAGGGCGAATCGAAGATCCTAAGGTACTGTCATTGGGAGGGGGGGGCTCTGACGGGCGAAAACGGGGAGGTGACGTGACTGTAGTGCAGGGGAGTGAAGGTCATTTAATTAGTGTACCCGCACTGACGCAAAGGATATTCGAGAGGGTCTAGTGGTGACCTCATAGAAGGAGGGAAAGCTTGGCGGCCTTTTTCCCGAAGAATCGGGGGGGGGGACAAAATTAAGCCTTCGAGCCCACGGCCAGCGCTAAAAAACGGAAAAAAAGAAGACCAGGTCGGGGAGTATAAGGAAAAAGCCTTTGGTTCCTCATGGACTGGCGGGAATTCGGAAAACGGGCGGATCCTAGTATGAAGAGGAGCCCCCTGAAAAGAGCAGCCGGACTGATCAAGAGGGAATCGTGTCGAGGGTGACACGCAACTGACAGAGGGGGCGGGGGTCACGCAGGGGACAGGGATCCATCGCTCAAGAGGGGGATAAAAGAGAGATATAAAGAGCAGCCGCGAACCAACCTATGGCCGGGCGTTGTCAGACAGACCTATTTTGGCGGGGGGCCTGCAGGGATTGCCCTGGACGAGGTAAATGCACAGGCGGCGCTACGGAAAAGCCCAAAAAAATAGAACCCCCGAATGCGGCATGGTTTGGGAGTAGCTGAACCTGGAGATATGGAGCGGGAAAAGGTCACGGTTGTCAGCACGGGCGTGTCCTTACGCAGCCAGGGGGGGAGTCTTCCCAGTCTGGGAACGTCGGAAAACAGGCAAAAACAAAAAGGAAGCATTCGGGGCAATGAGGGGGGCCAATGCCCCCGCGAACGAGGGGGCCGGAAGAAATGCTTGTTCACCAACGCGTCAAACGCTCCGCCCATGACTTTCACTAGGACGAAAATGAACGCCGCATGAGAGAACAGGAAATTCATGGTAAGGAGAGGCGCCGAAAGGGGGTCTGCCTCACCAAGATCGGAAGGAATCATGGGTTGCCGGAACAAAAAAGGAAAGAAAAAAAGCCCCACGTGGGAAAAACGTGAGGCGCAATAATAACCAAAATCAAGAGACATGAACTTGCATTAGCACCGCAAAAAGTAGAACATCTCTAATAGGGGGGAAGAAGAGGAAAGAGCCCCAAGGAAAAAACCGCTCATCCCCAAAAAAGGCGAGAAACACAATAGTCCACCAGTCTGAAAAAAATCTTGAGGACATATCAATAGCAGATTAGGAATGAACTCGGGGTATCCCGTGACAAAAAAAGGCAGAAGGAGAAAGAATCTCGGCAGGTACACAACATCAGGGAAAGGGCAAGTTTGCAGCTCCAAAACTTCGGAAAAAGGAAGGAAAGAGTGCGAATAAATAAGAAAAAAAGACATCTGACCGACCTTAATGTCCGCAAAAAAAGCCGTCAGCTAAAAGAAAAAGAGACCTCTTCAAAGGGGGTGGGGGTAGATTGATCAGAGGTAAATCAGCCGCTTGGAGCAATCCAAGAAAAAAGGAGAAATGAAATTCTACAGACGAAAGAAACCATCAGAATCAAGTCCTAAGAAGAAAAGGGCCAAATGAACCAGCGGGATCGTTGGGAAAACCCTTTAAAAGCCTAGTAGAAACACCAAAGGTTCGGAAAGACAGCGTAACACCCAGCGGAACAACCTACTATCTCCCAACCCAGGAAACGCATCTTCAGCAAGTTTCATAAAAATTCAGTGAAGAAAAAATTCCCAGCGAGCGTCAGGGACAAAAGATATACAGAAACTGCAATAAACACCCAGACACCAAAAGCGAAAAAGGACAGACCGAACCAGGGAGCTAGGTACAATGTTAAAAAAAGTTAGCAGATTCCATTAGGTGGAAAGAGGGTGGGCAAGACAATATGAATAGGTGTCTTCCCGTAGGTCCGATGGGCAAAGAGGGAGGCTAGGGGGAAAAAAAGACAGGCTCGAGGGGGAAGGCCGTCAAAAGAAGGGGAAAAAACCGGAAACATGACACTGACTCCCGGAGTCCAAATGGATCTGGCAAAATAACGTTGCAAGGACTGCCAACCACCAATCACCCTGGAAAAAGAAATAAAACGGGGGGACTTCAAGAAAAACGAAGTGCTCTTTTATCGGGTGACCAAAATCGTCAAAAACGAAACAAGAAAACAAAAAAAATGGAAAGGGGGAACACAAACCCTCGGACCTCAAACACAAGCAAGAAACAATCGCTCTTCAAGAGAACCACACAAATCGACAAATGAGCATGCCCAAGAAGAGCAGAGACACCGACAATAAAGAAGGCTTCGTCCCTCCGCAGCCCCTGGCAAAAGAGATGAAACATAAAAAATTCAAAAGAAACCAGCAGAGCCTTCGAGAAGAGGGCGGTTCATCTCGTCAAAAGATCGGAGAAGAATCCAGGAATGGCAAGAACGGAAGGGGAGAAAAACCAGAGAAAGTGTCTCTATGAGGGCGAAAGGAGAAGGGGGTCAAAAAAATCAAAGGATATTGGCTCTGGGACCCGAGGCAAAGTCCCACAGGATTAACTACAAGAAGAGCCCAAAACAAGCAAGTGAAACGGTACCAAAGAGGAAGAGCCGTACCCTAGCTTACAAACATCCGACTATGGGGGGGGAGAACAGACTAACATCGCAACCTGGCGGACCGCCGACTCTCTTCCGTCAACCAAAG
>Ga0179591_1361914_pt1 | contig 13222 bp, 16 predicted proteins | sample CZOMad2_1_08_16f_FD_182891 | JGI IMG/M metagenome (GOLD analysis project Ga0179591, IMG submission 182891) | Vadose zone soil fungal communities from Angelo Coast Range Reserve, California, USA - CZOMad2_1_08_16fungal (PacBio error correction) | ecosystem: Environmental > Terrestrial > Soil >...
GCAGGCAGAACCCTACCAAAAGAAACCAACAAAAAACTAAAGAGCAGAACCGCTTTACGAGTCGACACCGACAGAACAAGAAATGAAAAGCAGCTTCTAGCCCTCGGCCGGCTGAAAGAAATAGCCACCAACTCTCTCGTTTGCGGTCAATCTAAAAAGGAAATAGTATTGAATACAGGCTCGAGGGAGGAGTCCAGAGGAGGTTAAACTCTTTCCAATAGCTATCGCGCACGGGAGAGAGTCTAGGGAAGGGGGGGGCTTACGAATATAGAAGGTCAGAAAAGGTACAAAGGAAAAGAGCACAAATTCTCTAAACTAGCCAGAAAGTAGGAGGGGGACTGGGAAAACGATACTTGGAGAGAGCGTCGCGAGAGAGGAAGACGAGCTTGCATCACTGGGGATATCGTAAAAATCATTCCGAGGAGATTGTTGCTAAAAATGAAGAATAGGGGCCGGATCGTAGAGGAACAAACAGGGTCTGGCTATTACTCTCTATAAAAAAAAGAAGCAAAAACACGACGCGGAAGATAAGTTGAAGACCAAAACTACACGGATTGCGTCAACGAAGGCGTATGAGGCTAGGAGAAGGAACAGGGTGTTTAAATGGGGGGTTCTAGACGCTCTCTTCAAAACATGAGGAGCTGGGGGTGATGGGGCCCTAAGGAAGAGATCTCATAAAAGCTGAAGGAGGCGCTTGTCATTCCTCTAAAGGAGCGATCCGCGGGGGTTACCTTTATAGGTTATTGTCAAAAAGGAAGATTAGACAGATCGGGATACTTCAAAAAGAGAAGAAAATCAGAGGTTCTAGACTTAATTATAGAGTGACAGGATTTCATACAACCAGAGAGAGAGAGACATAAATCGCGGATGGATCGTGGGAGACGTAAAGATGGGGATCTTGTCAGGACTAGAAACAGGAGGCCGGAGGGAAAGGGGAAGGGGAGGGGTGCAACGAAGCGAGTTTGAAGGGCGTCAGAATCAGAAGGAAGTCTGCGAGGGAAAAAGAAAGTTTACCGGAAGAAAGAGGAGTCTCGGGTATCTTCCAGAGAAACTCGTCTATAGAGAAGAGGCCGAGCAGGACGGACGGCTCGGTCCGGGGGGAAGGGGGTAATTTGGAGCTGCGGGGGTTATGCTTCATCCATCTAACAAGTTATTGGGGAAAAAGGAAGAAAAAAGAAGTCGGGCTGGGTTCATACGGATGATGTTGTATACAACAGAAAGGTCTGAAAGGTACTTCAGATGAAGGAGGAAGTAAAAACCGGGGGGGGAAGGGCACATAAGAGTGATCAGGGGGTTTAGGAACGCTCGGGTGCCGTTTAGGAGGATAGAAATGGTTGTGGGGTGGAAGGAGCAGATTAGGAAAGGGGGGTCGGTGTCGTTTGCGCCGGGGGCAGAAGATTAGGCCGGGGGCAAAGGAAGAAAAAAGGGGACGCCCGGAAAGTTCCATCAGGTTAAGAAGTGAGAAGGGGAAACAGAAACCTACCTTTTCTTCCACGATTTGCGAACAGGAAAGATCTAAAATGGACTTTAGACGATCGGAACCTTCAAAAACATGCTTGTCAAGTAACTCTGACGAAGAGTACGGGTCATCGACCATTCCGCTCTCAAAAAAGAGTATAACTACTCAGACTCGCTTGTTGGAGAAAGGTGACGGGGGGACCAGTCACGTGGAATGGGAGAATAAAAGGACAGCCTTCCTAAATCTGGGGCATTGTGGAAAAGGGAAGAGCGAAAGATTCGGGGGGTTTTAGACGGTGTTGTGGGGGGAAGCGGGAGAAAGGGTTCTTACCACAATGACCTCCGGCGTTGGTCCCCAAGGGGGGGGGGGTTGAAGGAACCGAGGGGGAAATTTTAACGCGTTAGTGAAAGGAAAGCGAGGGACCTGCGGAAAGAGGGATTACGGGAAGAGAATAGACTCCTTCAAACGTTGGGCACGAGAGAAAAAGAAAGAAAACACTGAGGGGAGGCTAGCCGTCGCATTTTTCTTGGGGTAAAAAAGATCTATGGGAAAACAGGGGGAATCAGTCCGTACGCGTGGGGCGTCTAAAGACCTAATGAGGGGAAATTTTGTTAACTAAGAAACTCAAAGGGGGGGACTGAGTTCCGTTGGTAGGGGTGCGTGATGGGGGGGGGGGGGGGGGTTTCGGAGGAGCACGGTTCCGATGTAGGGGGTCCCTTTTCCTGGTAGGAGAGAAGAAAGCTTACAACGGTAATCTGGTCAAGGAGGAAGGGGGGAGGGGAAAGAACCGCGTACTCGTCGCATGTGATCCGACTGTGCAAACCGACGGTGTCCTTGACGTTGCCTAATGATTCAATTGAAGGGAGTAATTGGGGGGGAGTTGAAGAGGCGTGATGGAGTACACTCTCCCTAGTGACGACGATGGACCTCGTAGTCAAACCAAACTTGGAGAAGGGAAAAAAAAGAAAAAAAGAAGGAAGATTCTGTAAAAATCGAAGAAAAAAAAAAGTCGAGTGTAGCCAGGAAGGGGAGGAAAACCAAAAGGGGAACCCTTAAATTAAAAATCGCACGAAACAAAAAACTGGCGGCACCGGTCGAGATACACAGCGTTCTAAACTACAGAAATAAAAAACAAAAGGGGGGGCTACTCACACTGAAGATGAGAATGCGAAACTTTCTATGACGACAATTCAACCTGCAGATGGTGCCAGAAGAAGTCCACGTGCCCGAAGCACACCTACAGGAGAATCTTTAAAAAATGAGCCGCCTTCGTAATGGAGGAGGGGAACAATGGTCCCAATTTCCTGTCAGGGTTCGAACAACGCGGACAAAAGGAAGTCTCTGGTCGGCAAGACTAGCACGAAAAAAAAAGTGGAGGAAGTAGTCACCGCCCCCGAAAAAGGGGAGGTATGGGCATAGGGACTTAGGGCTTCACTGTCAGGAAATCGGCAGACCAGGGGGAAAGGTGTCGAGTTAAGAACGAGGAGAAAAAGGACGTTGGAGGAAAAAAAAAGGGGGATCACAATTCTTTTCTAGCCGAAACCACTTTACTGCCAAAAGTCTCACCGGGAGAGAGGGATAGCTCGGCAGAAAAACAAAATAGAGGAAGGGGGGGGAGTGGTGTGACTTATCTCCATGAAAGACCGGGGAGGGAAGGCAGGGATCAAATCCTTCTAATAAAGAAAGAGAGAAGCTGGTTCTGGCGCCGAAGTTCGGGTCGATCAGATTCGTCATCGTACCCCGAGTACGGAAAGCACAGTGGGGGGGGGGGAATCAGCTCGGATCAAGGCCGGAGATCTGCTCCAGTCTCAAAGTCGTGCAGCGCACAACGGGTTTGGGAGGGGAAAGGCGAACTTCGGGAATCGTAATAAAGAAGGAAGATAACATCTTTAGGGCGTGGAACCTTCCCTCTAAAAGGAGGGAAAGAGAAAAAAAAGTGTCCAGGAGGCAAACCGAAACACCAATCGATAAGAGATAACACAAAGGCGTTAGACGCCGGTAAGCACGAGGGGGAAGATATTACTTCAAAAAAGGTTCAAGCGGCTCAATAATCGAAAAGAAAACTCGAAGGGTGTGGCGAATACTAGCTTAGGGAAAAAAACCTGAAAAAGAAAGACCTCGGTCAGTGATAGGCCAGTAAAGGGGGGATCTTGTGAGAAAATAAAAATCCACTGACTCTAGAACGAAGAGAAGAATGTCAGATCACAAACCCTCCAGTATGAGAGACCAGCGGCGGGCGTGAAACGGAAAGATGAGGGGGGAGGGAAAACATTCTTGGTTCATCCAGGCTGCACTGGGCTTAAAGAGCTTCAGGAACTGGTAGAAAGAAAAGAGGGTAAAAAAAAAGGATCTAAGGACTACAATGAAGTACTGAAAATATCAAAGGAAAGAGGAAAGAGAGATCCATCCGAGAAAGCTCGAGCGTTACTCCAGAAGAAGGATATCCGTCCTCATCTCTACTAATGGAAGGCATGGAGAGACGAAGTAAAAACTAGGCTAAATTCTGGGATAATATTCCTTTGAAAAATATACGTAACGGTCCCACTTATTCGCAAAAAGGGGCGAGGGGCGAGCAATCAGGAAAAGAACACGGGACTTCGGAGCCGAAAAATTGACAGAAGACCGTTTTGGTAAGGCTAGAGGGGATGCCTAGAACAGACAATTGAGGTGTGAGATAAGTCTCAATAATAGAAAACGTGAATCAGGGGAAAGTGTCAGCCGGATTGCACTATGAGAGCACGCGTAAGGGGTCTACTTCTTTTTGGGCGGAGAAGGATAGAAGAGAACTCAATACTGGCTTCCACTTCTGGCCGATGGGCAGTATTCCCAAAGAAGCGTCAGAGGTTTCAAAGACGCGGACTTCGGTTCCTCTCTACAGAGAGGGTAGATCTAGAAAAACATCTACCAAGTAAGGGGGGATCCTAGCGGTTAGTTAAAGAAGCACAGGGGAGAGTTCTTTGCATAAGGGTAGGAGTACTCTCAGGAGGATATGATAAATAAAAACAAAGAACGTCTACGTATTGCAGGAACTATATTTCCCAACGGGAAGAAGGTACCAGGGGGGAGGGGTTAGAATAAGAGGGGACATGACTTGGGGGGGCGAGAGAAAAATGAAAAAAAAGGGGTGATTACCATCCGAGCGTGGTGGGTTTGTATGAAAAAGAATAGTCATTCAATTCAAGAAATAATCTAGTTTCATCTAACTGTGAAGTTCATTTCCTCGGGTGAGCAGAGCTTGATGGGCAGGGGGGTTATTTTCTTAGGAGGAGAGAGACTCCCCAAACACGGAGGAGGATTGTCTCTAAGAACCTACCACCTACCTCCAACGCAAATGAACGATCTCTCTCACTCTCTTAAAAATAGACTACAACTAATGAACAGACGAATCTCTCAAAGGAGAGGAATCAAGGGGGAAACGATCTAACAGAAACTTTGTGGCTCGGGGTCCTAGAAGACAAGAAGGACGGGAGATTAAGCGGGGAAGGAAAATCTGGGTAGAAAGGCTCTGGCCTTCTGACCAAATTGGGGGGATACTAGCTCCGAGGAGAAGAGTTCGCGCGGGGGTAAAGATCATCGAGGGAAGAAGGGTCAGGAAATAAAAATCTTCCAAACGCTAGAAATGCGAGACAACGAAGAAGGGTGCGAAAAGGGAAAAGACTCCTTAGAGGGAGGGAGAGCGAGGTGTTTAGCCGTAGCGCGACGGGGAAAATGCTCGGAAGAGTTGGAAGAGACCGCGATGGGGAACTCAGGCGAATCTCTAGAATGAGAGAGAAAGTCTTTGGGACTCTCCGCAAAAAAAAGCCGGTCAAAGGGCCGTCCAGGAGATTCTTTAAGAAAGGTCCCAAGAATGCTCTTAAAGGGGAGAAAGGGACATATTCTGAGAATGGAAAAAGAATCATAGAAAATTGGGGGGGGCGTCGCGCGTAAAAGGACCCCCATGACTGGAGATTCACCGTGAGTCATCCTTAAGACTCCTGAGTACGTTCATCTCAGGCTGAAAAAAAAAGCCGAAGGGAGAAAGCGCGGTGTTCAAATGGGGAGATTTAAGATGGGCGAGGCCTCTTGCTAAAGAATTCAGAATACTCTGGCGTCTGCGGCAAATGGACGAATTGATTACTCAGACTCAAAACGGTACGGCGTCAAAAAGAGGGCTAGCGCTCGAGTCTTGCTCAGGGTCGCGTCCTCGGCGTCTGGGAAGGGTTAGGCCTAGTATGGCTTTCTTCACCGAATGAGGTACAAAACCGGTAGTATACTCATATCCGGCAGCAGACAGGGGGAAAAGGCTTGGGAAAAAAAAGAAAACATCGGGAACCTCCAAATGAGAGGAGGCACTGTGCCTCTCACTGTAGACTGTGTGGGGAAGGTAGTAACGGCTGCAAGCTTTCGGCGTCATGGGATCTCGGGGTGTGTATTCTCACAACTAAGGAATTTAACGAGAAAAACAAGAGTGGGAAACTTGTCATTACCTAATAGAATTTGACGGGGACCAAACTGGACTCGCGGCTTTTGGGGAGACGGATGGGAAGGAGAAATTGGTGAAAAGTCATTATATACAGTGGAATAAGGAGGTGAGCGGAATGTCTGAAAATGCGTTGTAAAGCTTATAGAAAGGTGTTGTTTAGGCCTGGAATGGCGATACTGGTCGTTCTGCGCGTGTATGTTTTTAGGAAGGTGAACTGAAGCCTCTCGCGGAAGAGAGTCTTTCCTCTGGAAAAAGGAAGGGCGCCTTGATCCGACACAGAAGGGGGAGATTCACGCATTGGCATTGGCTTTGCGAAAAAATCACGTCGTGAAGAGAGCGTGAAAACACATGGCTCAATTAGGGGAGAGAGCTTTCAAAAACGAAAAGGGGGGTAAAGTTCGTCTACACAAAATGTCAGAAACAGAAGAGAGGCTAGGTATCGAGGTTTAACCAGGGAGGAAAAATGGCAAATACCTTTGAAATGATAACTTCAAACAAAGAAAACGTCAATCTTGATGTTTGCCGGGGAAGCGAGCTGATGAAGTTATCGACTGGGGGAAGACTCACGGTGGAAATTGGAACAAACCGCAATCAAAGACTGAGTAGTTCCGTTTTTTGGGCGACGTCTGGAAAGTGTCGACGGAGTGGAGGTTGCTGGGGCTGGCGCTTATCCCTGAGAAAGACGTTCTTGAAGGAAAGAAGCTCCCTTGATTACCTGCCGTCGCAGGTGATTGTCCTCTCCAAGACATAATAACCTCTTTGGCAAGGATATAGCAGGAAGAAGTGTGCGGAGAGAGACTATTAACGAACCGGGGATCTTAAGAGGAGCTTTTTGGAAGAATACCCTAACGGGTAAAGACTGGAATTGGGAACCTCCTGACTAAAGGAGGATGAATCAGCGATGGGGAAGGGGGAGGGAAAGGCACGGGGAACGGAGACGGAGGGAATTTATGTGTAACCATGACGTGGGAACCCCGGAATTCTCGGGAATCGCTTCGGTACGGGAGGATACCTGGTAGTACGAACCCAGAAGGAGCCGTAGTTACTCTCCTAGGGACACCGAGGGGTACTTAAAGACCGGGTCCGGTGAGGAGGGAGGAGTACCGGGTTTTTCTTCCGATGCGTCGGGGGAGTACCACAAGAGAAGGGGGATTGCTGAAACAGGAAAATCTCAAAACCCTTCAGGAAGAGAGGCCCTGGAGCAAGATACCCACAGGAGAGATGGAAGGAAAAAAAAGCCGATTAAGGAAAAAAAAGGGAGGACGCAAGCCGGAAAAGGGAAAGAGGAATCCAAACTTGCTCATGTCTAGATGACATGTCTACTAACCGGGGATGAGAACGAACAATGGGGAAATACGAGAAAGACGGAAATAGGATAGTAACTCCCTGAGGAACGACAAGGGAGACCTACATAAGGGGAAGCAGCCCAAAAAAATGAATCAGACCACACCGAGAAGGAGTAGTATCTTCAGCAGGGCGGCAGGAGGGACAGGGAACAGGAGGAGGGGAGGGGGGGAATAAAGCGTCCGCGGAAGGTAACTGTTTCGGAAATCTTCAGGGAGAGCCATTCGGACAAACGAAACGCATACTTGTAGGATGGAGAGAGGGACCCAACTACTGGATTAAAGGGAGAGGGAAGGATCAAACCGGTGATTCCCGAGAACTGCCGGGGAAAGAAAATTAAAAGTGGAAAGGGTAAACAACCACTTTGGAAAATCAGTCCCGGGCGATTCTAATCCACCAAAGTTTGTCGCTATGTCAAACTTCGAGCTCTTCATACTTACTCCATATCATAAATAGAAAAGTTGAGGATGCGGAAAAAATGAGTTCCGGAGAGAAATCAAAGAAAAGCTTGAGGAAAGGAAGCAAAAGCTAAAGCAGAACGAAAGAGTTTCGGAATCACGATTGGGAAGACGCCGGAAGGAGAATTAGGCGTGAGCCCAAATTACTGCAGCACGGGGGGGGACCGGTAAAGCTCGAGAGCTATCGAGCTCTCAGTGATTAAGAAAATCTGGAGGAGAAACTAGATGGGGGGGGACCAGAAAGGATTCACTGAAGGACATATAAAAACACTAACTATGAGGAGGACCTGGAATTCAGATGGGACGCGAGAAAAAAGGGACTGCAAAAGGAGATGGAGAAATTAAAACTTCGTCTTAACGGACAACTCGCTCGAAGATCAAGCAGGGGGGGTATGACACTCGGGCGGGAAATAGTCGCAAACACAGGGGGGGACTCTCTAAGTGAATACACAGAACTAATCGCGGCGTTTGGCGAGCAAAGTGCTGTCCAGAGGGCGAAGGAACCAAGAAGCTCCTCGCGTGGAGACTAGGAAGAAAAGTTGTGGCGATTTTCGTCTCAGAGACCAAAAATTAAGAGACGCTGTCCAGAGAGAAGTAAGGATAGACACAACTGCTAATATACTAAAAACGATTAAAGTTAGAGAGGTGGACGAGCAGTGAAGGGCGTTGATCTGAAAGGGGAACGTTTCCAGTAGTACCGTACTTGCTTCGACTAGAGAAAAGAGGCAGGGAAATAGATATACTCGGTGAAAACCTGACGGGGGAACAGCAGACGACGAGGTATGGTCACTAAAAAAAAGAGACGTCTTCGATACGGCTCACAGAGAAACTAAGTTGGCGGAGGTTGTGTCAAAGAAGCGAGCTTCAATGTCAGCTTCAGAAGAAGGGGCGTTCTCTATCTACCGAAGGAAAGGCGGGGGGGAGGGATTCTTTGAATGGAAGACCAATCAAGGGAAAACCGGTATTCTCAAGTCAGGGGCAAGAAAATACTCCATAAAAAGAAGGGCGGCTCGTCAAAGGAGTGCATCAAAAAACGGTTATGGAACGGTCAGGGAGAACGGGGAGAGAGAGTTCTCTCAAATACCTTGAGTAGTGTCTCCTGCGCGAATAGCCATTAAACTGGGGAAGCTAAAGAGTGGTGAGGGGGCTAAATCATGGATCCAGTACTCGTAGGGCGACGGCAGTGGTTTGAGGTATTGACGAACAGACGAGAAAGGTAATTACTTGCCGCGATTTGGAAAGTAAACGCGATCTATATCTGAAAGGGACTAGAGGAAAGAATCAATATCTTTAACAGAGCATAAAAACCCTCGAAAAAAAAGGGCGTGAATCGCCCGAGATAGGGAGAGAAAAGGGTTATGCTTTTGTTAAAAAAAGGTATATTGAAGAGCAAAGTCGGTATATCGACTCTGACCGCGACGGGGAAACGCGAGCCTCAGAGGAACCGGGGGAAAGAAGGGCCACAACGCTTGGAGAGGAGACTCTGCCGGAGGAGGTCACAGAAGAGAGTGGTTATAGCGATAAAGAAAAAAAGAAAAGTGGTGGAATGGATCTCGGTCCGACTGAGTGGGGGAAAATGCGCTTGGGGGAGGTGTTATATTCGGAGCAGGCGCCTCTTCATGAGTTTGGAGGAATTATTAGGATGCATCTCTCAGAAAAAAAAAAAAGGAGGAGGAAAGGAAAAACCCCTGCCCAAACCAGCCCTCTAGCGAGGAGGCCCGATACATCGAAACATCAGGAAAAAAGGTTAAAACTCATAGCAATGAAGAGGAATCTCCTTAGCAAGAATAGAAAAAACAGAGGTTTCACCTCCACGTTAGCAGCGGGAGGAAGAAATCCGAGGGAGGGGGGAAAAACTCGGTACCTTAGAAAAGGGAGCGAGGGAAAAATCTCGAAGGAGAGGTCAGGAGGGATTAAATAAACTTCAGGAAAGATGTTCTGATACGAAAAAGGAGGAAAAAAATTGAGAAAATTCCTCTACTCGCCTTAGAGTGCTACAGGGAACAACGCTTTGTGCGGCGCGCATATTGGACCGGGGGGAGTCACGGAAAAATAGAGAGAGATCATTAATGAAGAACTCTCTCTTTGGGCTACAGGAAAAAATGACAAAAAAAAACAAGGGGGGATTATGGAAATGACTTGAGAGGAGGAGGGGTATTATCTTCAGAACCACTCAAGTCAACAAAAGGGGGGAGCAGGGAGAAATATCTTAGCAAAGGATATTCGTCTTAAACGATCATTCTGCACAGAGAGGAAAGCAATCTAAAGGGGGGGGGTGGCGGAAGAAATAAGCTGTCAAACTAACCAGCGAGATGGAAAACGGGTTCTAAGAGGAGACAAACACTGCGTTCCGGAATAGGAAAGGTCGCTTTAGAATCCAAGTCGAATCTCAGGGAAAGGGATAGGGAATGAGTCCTTCATCCCTGGCTTGGCCTCAATGGGGAAGAGGTTACGCGCGAGAGACCTTAAAAAGAGGGGAACTGAACGAGGATTAGCGTAAGTTAGGAGTAAGGAACCTAGCACCAGAAAGAGAAAATATCTCGGGGATTTTCACGGTGGCTAAGCATTCGAGTCGGCGAGTTTGAGGGGGAATAGAATAGGGAGACGTGCGGTCGTAGGAAGATCAAAGAGGAATCGCTATTTCCAACGAAGAGAAGACCGTTCAGGGGAGTCGTAAGAACGGGAAAAAGAACAAGATGAGTTGGCCTCCACTCATAGGGGTGAATCGACTCGGCGAAGTTGTAGCGGAGACATGTAGATTTTTGGGGAGTTGGAGCGGAGGGGGGAGTGCAGCTACCATCGGTGATTGAAGAGACAAAACGAGTCCGTTTCAAGGACAGTAAATCCCGGGGTATGTGGAAGAGAACCCGACCGCAGAGGATTATCATTCATGCGCATTCGAAAAACCTGTTGAGAGGACCAGGAATGGGAAACTATTTCAGGACGCCGGGGAGCGAGACGAGGCCTTTGAAGAGGGGACTAGGTGAGTTTCTTCGAAGTCGGACGTCGTCATCTGTGGGCGACGCGGGCCAATTGGAGGCATTTGCCGGTAATAAAAAACGAGGTGCTGGGCGGGAATTGATTAGAGGGGCGTTTTCGAAACACCACAGAAAGGTTGGGGAAAAGGAAATCCGTGGGATGGGACAGGAGAAAAGATCGAATTCAGCCTGGCAGAGAGCTTGCTGAACCCAACACAGTAATTTCATATAGGGAGCGAGATGTAGCTCGGGGGGAAGGCACAGGAGGCTGGTCCAAAAAGAGGAGAACGAAGAAAGATTCTTATGGGTTGTATACCATGGAACTTGTCCTGAAGAAAGGGTTCAACGTTGTTAATTTAAACGGACGCAAGAAAGGACAGCAATTGTGAACCGTGCCGTAGTAATTTCGCATTTTGGGGACACATTCGGGGCCAATGGCGTGGGGAAACTACCGCACGCAGGCCTTCTGGCCCACGTTTGGTTTGACTAAAGAGCAATTGGGAGTACTCTACTTTATTTCTAATGGCCGCGAATCAAATTCATTCAGAGGGTTCTACCGGAAGAACCCATTGAAAAAGAATCTCCGGCGGTAAGTTAAAATACAAAGAAAAATAAGAAAAGGCAGAGCGGGGGCGACCTTCCTTTCTTGGGAGAGGAATAGCGGTAGGGGAGACATTGAACTGTCCGCGACGAGGGGGTCGGGCGACATACTAAGGGGATACACTGGGGCTCTCCGGAAACCTAGGGCATCTAGAAAAGGAGTAGTGAGTGGTGGTAGTGGGGCCTCCGGAGTCTAATGTCAAGCGGTGTGTAGGGAGTAAGAGAACACGGGTTCGTAAATAAACCCGGAAGCTTCGATTTAGACTCAGTCGCAGGTGTACTTCAGCCGGGCTTAACTCGGCTTAAGGTCTCACCTCATTTTAAAAAAGGGTCCGTGCGGTTGACTTAGTAGGAAGCGGTCAGGGGCAAGGGGGACGTTTAATTAGGGAAAAAGGGGGGGTAGGTGACCGCCTGCGGACTTAAACTCAAGATCAGGGGGGGGAAGAGTTGATTAAGAAAAGGGTCATATTCAACAAACACAAGGGAGTAGTATATAGGATACTTAGCAAATCATCGGGAACCAGAAGGGGACAAGAAGGAGGAAAGCAAATTGAACTGAGAAAAAATAATTAAGAGGGAAGAAATGTAACACCGGAGTGGGCAAGTCGGGATATTACAGGCAGGGAGGGGGGGGGCGGACGAACTGGGAAAAAAGACGGACCTGCGAAAGGAAAGGGGTGAGCAGCGGATTACTAATCTATTTACTACAAGGGAACCCAGAGTCCCTCCAAACACCGGAAAAGAGGGGGGGTCCTCAAGACTCAACCGAAACACGTCGGAGGGGGGGACGTATCTAAGACGGGCCCAGAGAAAAAGACTTAGGGAAAGTTAGGGGTCATCCTACAATCTTAATGAAGGCAACGGTGGGGGGAAGGGAATACGAAGAGGAGTAACAAGGCAAAAGTGGAAAAGGCTTCTCGAATCCACAGAAGTGATGGCGTGATTGAAGAGTTGAGTAAAAGGGCCCCGCTTGACGGTCGCGGCAAAGGTCGCATACCTAGCGAAAGGATCGGGCGTAGGGAACATAGGGAGGGAAAAGTTCACAGGGGAGGGAAAAAAAAAAATTTAATAAATATAGGAAGGGGACTGGAAGAAGAAAAGGGGACACCGCAAACTGACTAACTTCACGATCTAGCAGAAAGGGAATCTTCCATAGGGGGGAAGGAGAGTTTTCCGGGGGGGGAGAGGAGTTCAAACCCAAGGATGTAAGGCATTATCAAAAAAGAGAATATTAGAGCGAGGGGGGTGTCTACTTGGTGGACTAGGCATGGACGAGCGGAGGGAATCGCTAGCACAAAATTACTTCTCAAATGTGGGTGGCTAAGCGGGGGCGAGAAAGACGAATCGATTCGAATCTGAGATGAACTGAAAGCAAGGCGTGTCAGGCGCAACCCAGAAAAAAAAAATGTTTATTCAATGCGAAGAATCCTGAAAATCTGCCTATACCGAAGGAAAGCTAACCGATTTTTGAGGTGAAAAGGCCTCAGAGCAACTTCGTACGGAGCAAACTAATACAAAACATTCTACTTGAGAAGAGCAGGGAAAAAAAAAAAGCTATCATCGAGAAAAACAATAGCTAACGACTGAGGACCTTTAAATGGAAATGAGGGACAAGTCGGGTTAGAACACTTGTCAGGAAGAGAAGTCACTGAAAAGCAACAGACTAGTTTTTATCAAATGCTTCTAAGGCGTACTTACAAAAAAAGGGCGTCGTGCGGGGTTAAATAACTTTTGAGATTGAATGGGCTCATAAGCACGGACAGGAAGCCTATAAATTAAGTCTACGATCCGGTTCGGAAAAAAAAACTACGCACTCTTATCATCACAAAAGGGACGGCAATTAATCCCATTCGGGGGGTCGTGAAAGAGGTAGAGGGCAGACGGAAAATTGAGGAAGTGAATATTAAGCGTTGAGAGGGGT
>Ga0179591_1211916_pt1 | contig 13221 bp, 27 predicted proteins | sample CZOMad2_1_08_16f_FD_182891 | JGI IMG/M metagenome (GOLD analysis project Ga0179591, IMG submission 182891) | Vadose zone soil fungal communities from Angelo Coast Range Reserve, California, USA - CZOMad2_1_08_16fungal (PacBio error correction) | ecosystem: Environmental > Terrestrial > Soil >...
AATTTCTTTAAGTTGGGGGGGAGGAGACGTGATAAAGGGGAAGGAGACGAGCCCACACAGCCTACAGACAACTAGTTCCGCCGAGAGGGTTCCAAGGTCACCCTCCGGAGCGCTGAAGAGGTTAAGCAAAACATTAATACTACGTGGGGGAAAAAAGCAGAAAGGAAAAAATTTTTCACCCTGGGTCAAAAAAAGAAAGGGGGACGGCGATTATCTAAAAAGAAAAAATTGTAACGCCATCAAAAAAAAAGAAGAAAGGGGGGGAGAAAGGGGACCACTCGACAAAGCATGACGTAACATCCATTAAGAGGCGTCGACTGGAGTTCTGATAAAGAACGGGGGTCTTGTCTTGTCTTGGGATTGAGTAAGAGGGTTGTCAGAAAAAAAAAAAGGAAGACAGGGCACTCCAAAGGTTGGGTGTAACTTTTTTCCCTACAAGAAAAAGGGGGGAAAAACTTAGAAGGAAGAAAAGAGGGGGGGGGGTTCCGAAAGATCAGGAACCAGATTGGTTTAGTTTACAAGGCGAAAACAATCAGGGCCAGGATTAGGTCTGAAACAGTAGTTATTGGGTCGGGGGGCGGGAAAGAGTAAAGTAAACAATTTTGAGCGTTTATATTCCGTATCGAACCGGGGCAGAAGGAGGGTCAGACTTTCCGGTTGCAGAAAGGGGGGGTTGGGGGCAAAAAAAAAAACACCATATTGGGGGGGTGGAGAAAATTGACTCCCATATTTTGCACAAAACAAGGGAGGTGTACAAGAAACCGGTTGACTCAGAAAAAAAGGACGGAGGGGGGAAAAAAAAGCTGGAAGGGAAGGTTGCGTGGGGGGGAAGCGTGTTGCAGGAAGGAAAACAAAAAGAGTTCCTGAATGAAGGTCCAAAACAAGAAACACGGAACTTTCTACGAATGCGAGGTAAGGGGGGGAAACAAGACTTACAAGGGCAGAAAAGTTCGGGGGGGGCAGGCCGCTGGTCTTCAGGAAGAAAAAGAAAAAAAAACAGGTGAAGGTTGATCGATAGGGGGGGGATGCCAACCTCCTAAGGGGGGGTTTCAAAAGTCAAAACAAACGCAAAAAAAACGGGGGGGGGGGGGGTGGTAAGTCTTTGTCAAAATCTAGTAAAATCCTGAGGCAAGAAGCAAAGGTCAGAGCTGTAAACAAAAAAATATTGGTGGAGGGACCAGAAAGAAAGGACGGGACCGCTAAACTACCCTTTGGGAAGAATCAAGCGCGGCAGGAAAAAAACACATCCACCGAAAAAGGTCTTAGGTTTACTTGCCTTCCGAAAGAGAGAAGACGGGAGCCAAGGGAACCGGGAAATTGGGGGAGAAGGAAATGGTTCATTAACGGTACTTGAGCCCAAGGGAAGATTGGGGTTGTAAAGAAAAATTTGACGACCTAACATTTGTTGGGCTCCAGGTTGCGGAAGGGTGCCAGGGTTAAGAACCCTCCTTAGGGGACACTTAATCAAAGGGAGGCATTAACTTTATAAACTGGGAACTTCAAATGGTACAGGAAGGTGAAGAAGGGAAGAAAAAAACCGTGGCCCGATGTTTGGCTTGGAACACCAAGAGTAAAAATCTAAGAACGGGAGAAGTGAAGAAGAAGCAAAGGAAGGACAGTTTATAGCCAGTCCATGGGAGCTCGGGGGAAAAAAGATATGTCCGTGAAAAAAAAGGTAAAAAATAGCAGGACGGGCGGGACGAACGCAAAAAAACATCAAGGCGGTAACAAAAAAGAAATCGCAGAATGTTACAACCATTGAATACGGAGGGCCGGGCACTTGTGTTGTAAAGGGGGACAGGGGGGAGAAAGGGGGGAACTAAAAAAGGTTAACGAACGGACGTTAGGGGGTGAAAGGCGGCTCAAAAAAAACGAGCCGAAAGAAGGGGCATCCTTCTTTTGAAGGAAAAAAAAAGGGGAAGAAAAAAGATTAGGAAGGGAGAAAAATTCAAAAATAATGAAAAGGTGAACGTAGGGGGGGATTGGGGATAAAAAACGATTTGTTTCGTCAAAAGAAAACAGGAGAAAAAAGGGGGGGGGGGGAGGGGAAAGTCTATACTGAAAGAACGGTGGGGGAAGAGTGATGGATGGTGCTCAAGTTTCGGGGGGATGTTTCGAAAAACAAAAACCACCCCCCCTCCCAAAGATGAAGCACTATGCATTCGGGAACTAAAACATTGCGCGAAACGCCCAACATGCACCCCTGAAAAAAAAAAAAAACTAGACTCCGTTGAGAACTTATCCGACCTAGAAGGGAAAAAGGAAGAAAAAACGATGACACCAAACTGCCATGGGAAAAACAATCCGACCCTAAAGGGGGGGGTAACAAGAAGGCAGGGCTACTTTGGTGGGGGGGTCCACAGGGGGAAATGGTCAATAAAGCTTGGACAAACAGGCCGATTTTTGAAAACTACACAAGAAAGGCAAAAACATCCTGACACAAACTAAAGAGATGACGAATGAAAGTCAACACAAGCCGTCTCTAAAAAACAGGGGGTCGAGGGTTGACACCAAAGGAAAAGAAATTGGGGGGGTGGGGTGAGCCAGCCAGAGGGGAGGGTGGGAGGGGGTAAAAAGTCTAAGATCTATGATGGGAACGTCTTGTGTTCTCAAAAAAAAAGAAAACAAACGGCCTTTTCAGCAAAGAGAGAGATCAGAAAAAATGGCGCGACGTTGTTACCCCCCTCCCGCGGGGGAGCAGCTTAACCAACAGTTTGCGAAGTGGGCAAAATAACGACACGAAAATGTTTTGTCATATAAAGCTTGGGGGGGGGGAATATGGGGGTAGACCAAACTTCTTACCATTTTGGAAAAGCGAGGAAAAGAAAAGCACCCTGCTAGTGGGTAGGGGGACAAAAAAGAGGGGCAGCTCCTCTGCCAAAAAGTCGCGAAACCAATTGAAAAAACAAATAATAGGAAAACTTGGGAACTGCGACCAACGGATTCGTCCAAAGGGTGGGGGAAAACAGGTGGGTGCGCAGGAAAAGAATGTCTTGCCTCAGCAGGGACCTTGTGAATACGGTTTTGGGGGGGGGGCTGGTGGGGGGGGTGCCGGATCGGAAAATCATAGAGGTAAGGGAGAGGTTTGTGCGGGGGGGGGGGGAGAAACCAGACGAAATGTTGGGTTTCGCAAAAGCAAGAGGAAAACAACGTGGGTAACGATCGGGCACCTGCCCGAAAAGACCGCCTTTTACGCTGGGGGAGGGAACACCGAAAAGAATTCGTTCGCGGCCAAAAAAGGAAAAAAAATTAACGGTTTTTCAACCTTCAACGAGACGAGGGACCTCGTGACAAAATCCGTATAAAAGATGCATGCAGGACGGAAAATCTACAAAAGGCGAAGGGGAAGTTGTTTTACCGGGACGAAACGTCAAAAAAAACAACTTTCAAGGAAAATACCATTCACCGGGCGTCTTGAAAAAAGGGGGGGGTAAATGTCTGACCAGAAAAGGGAGGGGGGTTTGGGAGCATCTTTTGAAACGAGGGGGTTCTTGGGTATCGCACAAAAAGATAACTTGCAGCAAAAATGATAAATAAGCTAAAAGGAGAAGCCAACAAGGGAAACTGATACATGTCTGACCTTTATGGGGGGGTAAATTGTTTGGCACCGAGGGAAATTTTTGGGAGAACATCTGGAAGGGGAGAAAATTTCCCATAGAGCCTGACGGACCAAGAAATACCAAAACGGAGATGGCCATGATGAATGCGGGAAAGAAGGTGGTGAACAATTTACGCTGAAAAATCCGCAAGGAGAAAAGACCCCCCAAATTTGGAAGCTAAAAAGTGATGTAAAAAAATAATCGGAACGACAGAAAGGGCGCTACTAGTTGCCCGTGAAAAGAAAAGGAAGGCGCAAATGACCTTTTGAAAGATCGGGCGCTTCTGGACAGGGGGGGAAGGATCACGTGGGGGATTGTACCCAGGCACAACCCAAATCCTCTAAGAGCGAAAAGGTCGTATCTAGGGCAGGATCGGTTGCCGGTGCGCAAGGAAGGGGAGAAAGAGAAAAAGGGGGGGGAAAAAAAATCAGATGGCTTCGTGAGAGAGGTATTTGAAGCAGGACAAAAAGATTAGGTTTGTGGGAGAGAAATTGGGAAAAAAAGGAGTTTTTTCAGATAAACAAAAGCCCAAGGGGGTTGGGGGACGTAATAAAAAAGGGGCACCAAAAATCACAAAGGAAGTAGCGAAGAGGAACAGAAAGGTCAAAACTCGCAAAAAAAAGTCAGCCAGGGGGTGGTAAAGGGGGGAATCACGGAAAATTCAGTAAGTGAGGTATTTGAAAAAATTGTCAACACACACGGAAAGGTGAACAAAGGCACTCCAACACTAAAAAGTTGGTGAACAGGAAGGGGGGAAAAACCAGAAGGAAAGGTTTAAAAAGGTTCTGGAACCACTTCTTAACCAAGGGGCATTAAAAAAGAAAAATATTGCCAGACTGTAAACTGAAAACCAGAGGAGGAAAAAAAGGTTAAGAACTAAAGTCTCTGAAAAAGGGGAGGTGGGACAGGTTCGGGATCAATTATATAATGAGAGACAAAAATTGTGGCAATGCCTACGCAGGTGGTCGCTACATTGAGAAGAGGAAGGGGCAAGATCCTCACGGAAGGAAAGTTGTTTCGCAGCAGAAATCCAAAGGGGCCCGTTAAAGGGAAAGTAGAAAGAAAAAGACGTCGGCAAAAGGGGCCTTACGTGGGTTAGGAAAAAAAAAGGAGAACGGGTGTACAAAAGGAAAGGATCCGGCGTGGGGGGGGGAACCATAAAAATAAAGAAACACAGAAACAAAGAAAACGAGAGAAAAGCCAAAAAGGACGAAGGGATTTCCGGCATGAAGGTGGACAAAGAAGTACTGGAAACCACCGATGTTCCGTGGGAAAAATGGAGGTAATGGGTGGGGGGGGGTAGAAATAAGAGGGGAAAACGTGGAAAAAAAAAAAAGGGGTTGAAAACAGGGAAAACATGGTTCGGAGCGTCGGAAAAAATGAAAACGCCCAAACATATCCTTAAAAAATGCTAGGACAGAATCGTGGTCAGGAATGTTCTTCTTTTTTTGGAAAGAACAGGGGGGAGAGGGGGCAAAAGAGAACGTGGGATCCTGAACACCACTTTTCCAGGGGAAAAAAAATACAAAGGAGCCGTGTCGCACCAGGTTCGAGAACGAAGGGCGTATCACAAAAAACAAAAGGGGAAAGGGGGGGAGAAGAGAGAGATTTCCGACACATAAGGGCAGAAATTTTTTCTAAAAGGAAGGGAATGCGGATTGAAGGGAGGACGGAAATCAAACGCCAACGCTCAAACAAAAAAGATAACAGGCAGAAAACAATGAAAAGGGAAGCGCATGAATCCTAAAGTGGAAGACCAAGCGAACAAAAGTGGGGGGTCCAACTGGGTCAAGAACTTGAGATGGGGATCTAAAACATTCCGACTCCATAAAAAACTAACAAGCGGTTAATAAGTGCCACTAAACGAATGAGGAGGTCCATCCATTGCTCAGTGGCAGTGGATTGGAAAGGGCAAAGGTTTCTTGGCACTGCGGTGGTAGCGAAAGGACTAAACAACTAAAGAAAAAGGAGCCAGTTAACACGTGAGCCAAAACAAAATTCCAGTGGGGAAGAGTAAAGGAAGCTTGGTTTTAATTTCACCTTGGAACGGGGACGGGGCAAAAGCAGGGGAAAAAAGTTTTCATACGAAACAAAAAGCAAGGCAAAACGGCGGAGTCCTGCCACCTATTGGGGATTTTCGGAACCAACCCGGTTCCAACCAGAAAAAAGGGGGGGGAAAGCGCTTTATGTAGACGACGGAAATAAACAAAAAGAAAGCAAAGGAGTTTTTGGGAAAAAACCGACGTTACTTTCGCATGGGGTTGGGGGGGGAAAAGAAAGGAGGGGAAAAGGGGTTAAGACCTCAGGGTTGGGACAAGAAAAAAAAAGGCAACGGGGACGCAACCGGGGGGCTCAATAGGAGAAAAAGAAACAAAACATGGAAGGTAACAAGAAAGAGAGGAAAAAGGGGGAGGTAGTGCACTGGGGGAAGGAGTGGGGTGGAACATTCTGGGCAAAACGGCACCGCCCCTTGGGTGCCGGTAGGAAGGTCCGGAAAAAAAAAAACCATTAAAGTAGAAGACAGCGAAGACAGTTCGCGGGAAGGCGCCTAACTGACGTGATGGGTTGGGGCGCAAGGGACCATTCTCTAAAATGGGGGTAAAACAAAACAGGGGGCAGGTTTGACTCAGGAGAAGGGCCCACACAGAAGAAGGGGTCCACCCTTTAGGTGCTCGCCAAAAGTTGTGACGAAGGGAAAAAAAAAAAGAGGAGCTCCGAGCAAAATCGGGGCAAATGCACGAGGGTACAATTCGGATGGGGGGGGGGGGGGGGGAGTTAGGCGAAAAAAAACGAAAAAAGTAAAGAGATAGATCACAGGGGGGGGGGGGCAGGGAGCCATCCTCTCGGTACAAAAAGATCAAAATTCCGTCCGGGGAAAGCACGCCGAGCTTAAAAAGATTGTGAGAATGGAATGTCAAATAGTGCCGGCAAAAAGGGGAAAAAAAACAAGGTTATCGGAGGGGAGAGGGGGTGGGTGATTAAAGTAAAAGTTTGAAATCGACGAACCTTTGGGGGCCTGCGACAATGGTTTGAGGGATTTGTGAAACGGGAAGTATGGGCAGAAAAAAAGGAACGTCGCAACTCATCAATGTGGCATGGGACAAGAGATGTCGTGGCCAATTGATCGTTCGCACACACAGGGGAAACAGTTCCTATATTTAAGAGACCGTCCGACTTACCACGATGGTTCTCACAAAAAAAAAGGGTCGGCAAAGGTAAAATTCCCCAGGACAATCCCAATGAAAAAAAGGTGTTATCAGCACAATTGCAAGAAGCGGGAAAAAAAAAAACAGGGAAAGCGATCAATTGAACTGGGCTGGCTTTAAGAAATAAAGGGCGACGGACGAAACAACGAGACTGCTTTACAAAAAAAGTGGAAACGGTAAAAAAGAAAAACATAAATCGAAGAAAGAAGGGGAAAAAACACGGAAGACCAGGAAGGCTGTGGCGTTTTCATTTGGGGGGGGGGGAAACGGGGGGATACGGTTTCTACATTGTGAACATGGCGGTCGATGGGGGGGAGAAGAAAAGGCGAATGAGGGCAAAAAAGTGCTTGTTAATAAAAAAAAAGATGGGGAATCAAAGAAAGAGGCCACGGAGAGAAGAAAATGGTAACGAAGGGGGGTGGGGGAAAAAAAAAACGATTGTGGTTCGTTCAAAAAGAGGAGGGAGGATCTCAGGGCCCTGATCGTTGTACAACGGTTAAAGGGAGGGGAGGGGGAAAAAAGAAATGGCGGACAACCGGGGGAAGAACAAAAAAAGACAAAGTGAAACCAACCATCCAAAAATGGGAAAATCACTATGATTGGCACGAAGCACAAAAAAAACATGGAAAAAAAACAAAAAAAAAACATGAAAAAAAAAAAGAAAAAAAGGGGGAAACTGAATAATCGACGATCTTAGTGAAGCCAGGGCACCCTGATGATTGGGGGGGGGGGAATAAAACTGACCAAGGGAAGAATGGACAGGGCGCAGTTTTGAAATTCACTCGAGGGAGAGGGGGGTGTCTCGTGATTTGGGGTCATTCAGGAAAGCCAGGAATATTTGGGAAAACGAAGAAAGGAGACTGTGGCTCCGAAGAAGAAAATAAGAGGCGGAAAGTAAAAGAATTCCAACAAATATGTCTCGAAACAACATGGGGAAAGAAGGGTGGGGTGTAACAAACTGTAAACGAAGTTTTGGTTTTTGTTGGGGGACAAAGCGTAAGCCGGGTGAAAGTAGAAGGAGCTGATTCTGATCTATGAAAAGAAAAAAAAAAGGGGGGAGGAGAAAAGAGAAGATAAGAAGATAGCTGGGGGAAGGTAAAGGGTGTGAAAACAAACCAAAGGAAACAGCGTAGAAGGTGAGGAACCAAAAAAAAGTTGTCGAACTGTTGGGGGGTCAAAACAGAAAACGACACTGATGTGTGTGAAGCAAGACATGGGGGGGGGGGCAAGGTTTTGACCAAGACAAAATTAAAAACATATACAACTCCTCACACTGGAAATAAAAAAATACTCCGGGATGGGCAGGGGGAAGGACCGAGCAGCACTTGAACTCTGGGGGGGAGGTTTAAACACCGGCCTGGGGGAGCATCCTTGCAACAAATCGCGAAACCGAGACAAGAAATCGGGAAGGGAAGAAAGCCACGACCTTCTCGTACCAAAATGGTAAGGGTGGTCACGCAAACTGACAAACAGAACGCTTCCTAAAGATAACGTGCTCCAGTTAACCTGATGTTTTTTTTGTGTCAAAGTGTGGTCAAAATGAGCGAAAAGGGGGAGTAGTGAATGTCGGGGGTTTGAGTACGAAACGACGAAATTTGGCAGCAAATCAGCAGAGTAACAAACAGTGTTAACAAAAAAAAAGGAAAGGGGGGACTCTCCCAACCAAAGAGGGTTGGGGACAGAGGGAAATTGGAACCTACAAAGAGGTACCAACACAAAATTCAGGGTGGAACCCTGGAAGTAGTAAACTCAGGTGAAAAGGGCCATCCTTGGAAAAAAAGATTATTCAAAATCATTGGAGTCAAGAAAAAAAAAAGTAAGCGGAAACAGAGAAAAAAAAAAACGGGGTTGGACTTGGGGACGAAAAAGAAAAAAGTATAACACAATGGTAAATGCCAACCGAAAAAATGGCAAGGACAGTCGGGATGGGGGGTAAGACATGGCTTGAGATGGGTCTTTTGAAAGGGGACAGCGTTTCTTCATTGGTCCGTCCGGACTCGCACGAAAGCTAAAGAAAAAACAAAATGAATGAGCACTATTAACGACAAAGGACTGAGAACTGTTGTCAGGGGGTCAGTGTTACTCAAAAAGGGGGTGAAAAAAGAAGGGGGAAGGTTTTGGGAAAAAGGGCAAAACGGAGGATTCCCCTAACTCAGGGACTTGGGAGACAAAAACGCCTAAAACAGAAAAGGGGAAAAAGGGAATTTAGAGAACGGCGGTTATGAAAGGACAAAACATCACGCAATGGCGACGTCACAACTTTGAATACCAGGCAAAAAAAAAGGTTGATGATAAAGAATCGGCAATCACTAACAAAAAAACGGCCAGAACGTTTTTTAAGGAAAGGGGGATCTCAAAAAAATCCGTTCCGGAGCACGGGACGCGGGGAGCCGTAAAGAAGAATCCGTGTTTGGAGTGGAAAAAAAAAAAAAAAAAGGAGGGAAGATCCAAGTCCGTTATCAAAAAGACGAGGGAGGGAGGTTTTTCAGGTTCAGCCTCAGAAGAAAAAGGTCGAAAATTTAAGCGGAAAAAAGGAACGAAAGTGCAGAAATATCTTTGGAAAAAAAAAAAAGGGGGGGGGGGATATAAGGTGTGAACCCATTAAGTATGGGGGGGGGAAAAAAGAGAGAGCACGCAAAGTGTTTGTCTCTGATAGAAAGCGGGGGAGCAAAAACAGAAAGGGGAAAAGGAGAATACAATTCTCACTGGTCTCTCAAATAAAGGTCCGCCAGTGAAGGTGGAGAGGAAAAAAATTCAAGGAGGGAAAGGGATTAGAAACAGCCACTGAAGAACATGAGTACAGCATCCCTAAAAAAAGTTGTTTTCGAGGTAAACAAAAAAGGGGGGTTGTCCTATTGCGACAGGTTCGAAAACGAAATTGCCTGCAAAAGATGCGGCTGACTTCCCAAAAGGGGAAGGAAAAATTTCTAAAAAGAAAAAGGAAAGAAGGCAAAAGCAAAAGGAGACAAGGAAACCAGATAAAAGCGCGCCACCAGGGGGGTCTCGAGGAAGCCATTGGTTGACGGACTTCAACGTGAGACATCAAGGGGGGGCGGTGGCAAGAAGGCAGGCAGGACGAAATGGGGGAGGGGCTGAATCTCTCACAGTTACTGACAGGGGAAAAGCGAAACTTTGTCATCCCAGGAATGAGGGAGGGGGGGACAGTTGCGAAAAAGGGCAAAAAAATGCCTTCTTCTGGTTGCTCAACATCGTAGGAAAAAGCCAATCAAAGCACACAAAAAGGAAAGCACAACAGAGAAAAAGTAATTTTTGCGCATGAAGGGAGGGGGGGGGGCAAAAAAAAGTTACTTCCCTCTGGCAGGGGTGATGGGATGGGGGGGCCCCATGGGGGAGATGAAATCGAAGAAGGAGGGGGAAAGAAAGGAACATTTTTTCTGGCAGAGTCAGTGGATGAAAAAGAAAAAAGTCCTTCATGATCTTTCCAGAAAAAAAAGGTGGTTTACGGCATGGGGGGGAGCGGGGGGGTAGGGGGAAAAAAAAAAGGGGGTCGGCACGTTCTCCCGGGGAAAACTGGGAAAAAGGGGCAATCCCGGAGAAGGGGGGGGTCGGGCAACCTTTTTTAGAACAAGTGGTCATAAAGGAGCTCGCAAAAAAAAAACAAAAAGGAGGGAGGAAAGGGGGGGCCCCGGGGAACAAAGGAGGAAAAAAGGTGGCTAAGAGCACAGGTGAGGGGGGGGGGGGAAATGGGGAAACTTGACTCAAAACCCAAACGACTACAAAAAGAGAACGGCCTAAACGAAATCAGTGGAACCCAAGGCAAGGAAAGAAACGTGCAGGAAGAAAGGAGAAACCCAGAAAAAATGGTGGGCAAAAGGGAAAAGGGTTAAAGAATTTCCCCACAAAAACCGACGCTTATCAGAAAAAAAAAAAAAGGAAAAAAAAAATCAACGACAAGAACAAAAGGTGGAAAGGGAAAGCTGGACCCCTAAAAAAGACCAGGATTGCGGGGGAAAAAAAAAACCATTCTCTTCACTGGCTGCTGGAAGACGGGCGTGTCATGGCCGGGAAAGGGGTGATCGAGGGGTGGGCTACAACGCGAATCAAAGGAGGGGAACGTGGTTGAGAACGTAACTCAAGGAAGAAGGGAAAATTAAAGTCCGAGGAGACTCCTTGGGGGGTTGGCTGAGGTGGGAAAAGGACAGTACTGGAAGGAAAGGAGTGGAAAGCACAATTGAGTCCTTCGGGGAACTGGGCAAGGTTGTTTGGGGTTCGGGGGGAAGGGAAAGAAAAAAAACGCCCAAATGAAGAGTAACAGACACGGGGGGGGGGACGAAGCGCATGTTATCTGGGACAGGGAAGTGAAGACATTACGAAAGGGGTGCGAAACTTTCCGTTTCGGAATGGGGGTGGGGGGAACCCCATCCTGTGTGTTCGTTACAAAAAAAAAAAAAATCCGCAAATAGGGGTGTTCAAGCAAAAAGGGAAGGGGGAAAGACGTCGAACAATATAAAATTAAAAAGGAGGGGACACCCACAATATCGGGTGGAAAAACTTTTAGGGAGTGGAGTGGAACTGGTTTAATGAGGGGACACGCCAGATGAACTGAATGAGGGGGGGAACTAAGGGCATCCGGAAAACAAAACGTGGGGAAGAAGGGGAGAGGACAAAGTTTCTATGGACCGTCTCAGAAAGTTTCCTTGGATGGTGGGCAGAAAAATGGACTCAAAAAACAAGGAAAAAAAAACATGGGCGTGCGAACCCCCTTTTGAAAAAACATCCAAATGTTTTTTGGGGGGAACCTTCCTCGCAAAAAAAAAAAGGGGGGGGTAGGAATTGCAAATCGAATGTAGTCACCAAGAAAAAGCGGCATTTTCAATCGAACAAAACTTGAAAACAAATGCGATTTAAATTGAGGAAGAAAAAGGGAAAAAAGAAAAATGCGACGTCTACGAAAGCCAAAAAAGGAAAAGAAGTTGTGGGGGGGAGAGTAAGCGACCAGGAAAAAAATCCAACGGTGAGGGCAAAAAAGTGTCCCGGGCCACGAAGGGAGCAAGAGAGAAAACCTGGAATTTGAGATGGAAGTGGGCAAAATGAAAGGAAGCTCCCAAGTAGAAGGGAAATATTGGGGGGAAATTACATCAATGAGTTAGTGACGAAGGAACTGGGGGCGGTGGAGGGCCGGGGAAAGAAGTTTGTCCAGGGATTGGGAAGGGGGGGGGGAGTTTGCATAAAGGGGACAGTCGCTCAAAAATAACATTAAATCAATGAAACGGATAAAAAAGTGGTCTGCCAGGCAGGGGCAAAAAGGGGGGTATCTGAATAAGAATGGGGAATCTGAGACCGTACGAGGAAAAAAAATAAGCGGGCAAACTTTAATGGAAAAGAAAAAAAAAATACCATACATCTTCAAAAATTAGAAAGGGTGTTGTGGGGAAAGTTTTATGTAAAGAATAATTGGTCAGCGTGTCTTATACTAGTCACAGTAAAGACAGGGGGTCACGGTTGATGAGGGGGAAAGGGGAAAGTAAGTACATCAGATCAAGAGAACGGAAAGGACTGGGGAAAGAAAAACATCTGGAGTTAAACAACAACGGAAATCCCGAAATTTAACAAAAGGCGCCAGGGGGCCCACCCAATGTCTGTGGGGAATTGACATTTGGAAACGGGGTGGTTGGGGAAAAGGAAAGGGGTAAAATGGACGTTCGCTGTGTGGACTCGAGGAAAGCGGGGAAAGGGGGCATGCTTGACCAGGTAATACGAATGGGAAGACAAAAAGAAGGCCAATCTGGGGGAGAAAAAAAGGGAAGGAAGTTGGGGGGAAGGGGTAGAGAAAAAGATTGGTTGTTGGAGTGTACAACAATCCGCAAGAAGGTAAGTCAAGGATCTTTAAAAACGTGGGGGAAAAAAATAAATGTGGAGAAATGGGGGAGTCGGGGTCAAATCCAACACGCGAAAGAAAGGAGGAAAAAGCAATCTCACAGAGGGAGGGGGGCAATTCCAGAAAAGGGTCAATTAAAAAGAGAAAAAAAAAAAACATAGAAAAAAAAAAAAGAAAGAAAAAAAGAAGGGTTAAACGGAAATATTCAACAAAACATAGCTCAATTGAAACGAAGGTAGACGAAAAAAACATGACAGGGACCGAATCAAGGGACTACTGTGTTACGCAGGTATATGTTCTTTTCAAAGGGCGAGGTGAAATTGACGGAAGCCAGGCAAAGGAGGGGGGGAAACACAAAAGAGAAGAAACGGTGTTGACTTTGCACGGGGGGAAAAAAAGGAAAAATAGAGGGCGATACAATGTTATGTACACCACAAGAGTTTCTCAAGGGAAAAAATCGGCTGTGGGTGGGACACTTGTGACAAATAGACTTTTGAAAAAAACCTAAAAAGTTTTGGGGGGGAGAAATCATCTAGGAGTGTGGGGGGGTAAAATGAACCTATAAAGGGGTCACCGT
>Ga0179591_1290323_pt1 | contig 13220 bp, 12 predicted proteins | sample CZOMad2_1_08_16f_FD_182891 | JGI IMG/M metagenome (GOLD analysis project Ga0179591, IMG submission 182891) | Vadose zone soil fungal communities from Angelo Coast Range Reserve, California, USA - CZOMad2_1_08_16fungal (PacBio error correction) | ecosystem: Environmental > Terrestrial > Soil >...
AGGGAGTAATCTTCTATATGATTTAAATGGACATCCGCTGCATTCATAGTCCAAGATGATCATCATAAAGAATTCTACAAGCTCTGAATGTTTATGAGTGAGTTCGCTTCTTGGGAAGTCCGAAAAAAATGGCTAATCATGGATCCGATGCCTAGGGAAATGGGGAAATGACCACCAGGGGGGCTTCACGGTGGCCATCGTCTCGTGAAGACTAGAAAAGAGGCTAAATGTCTGTCAGGAAAAGCAGGATTGTTGGACGGGAAGCCTCTGGTGCTCTGTGCACTGCCCTTGTACGGTCTCTATTGCGGACGGTAAGCAGCGTTCGCAATGGACCTAACGGAAGAAGAAAAAAAGACTCTTTCCCTTGCGAACTGTTAAAATCGCGTAAGGATCAGAACGAACTGCCTACCCAACCAAAAGCCGGCTTGCTGGTGGGACTCATCTTGGCAAGGGGGAGGGAACCTCAGGGACGCTACTCCCATCCTCGACATCGGTCGGGTAAGCTGACAGGGGGGGAAAGGGGGGAGGGGGGCTCTTTTCCCTCTGGGGGGGGTTAAGAGCATCAACCTTCATCCCTTGAAGAGGAAAGACCGTTGGGAACGGGCATTGAATCCCAAGGAAAAGGCGGTTCAAAAAAAGCGTAAGCAAGGCTCTTCAATTCCAAACGCGGGTCTGCTCCATTATTAGGCCTGGAAGTCCATCACTCGCCAGCCAAAAGGGACCCACTTACAAACAAAATACTACTAAGAGGATGTCTAGGGGAAAACTAAGTCCGTATCCAGGCAGTCAAGGAAAAAAGGCCAGACTACTGGGCCATCAGCTATTAGCTCAGCGGATGAGAAAAGGGACAATGGCGACCTGATAAGTGAGGACTGCGAAGATTGGGAAATTCGCAGGGAGCGGCGAGTCCTCAATGGACACGGCGAAAAAATTTTTAAAACAACGCGGCGCTCGTTTTCCCAGCGAAGGCTGGAAGGCGTAGGCCAGAAGAGAAAGCCATTTCACCGAGAAGACTAACTTGACGGGGGCGGGCCGGGCAAAGGGGAAATCCCTCATCATAAAAGGTAAATAAACAGAAGCTTGGACTGAGACTTGACCTGAAGGAAACGGCTCCGGGGGGGAAGTGGCCAAGGAGACCGCATCCCCTAAAAATCGTCGACAGATCTCAGACGATAGGATGTAATCTACAACAACGGACAACAATAGCAATAAACGGGGAATTCTAGGGTACCGCAAGCAAAGGGAATAGAAGGAAAGATCGATTCCATGAGGGAACGTCGCCTTCCACAAAATCAAGGGGGCCCCCTATGTACCTCCACCAAGGGACCAATCATTGAATTGAGCTCAGGGGTGGACAGGCCGAGAGAGAGTACCAGAGAGATCTTAGACAAATATTATCAAGGGAAAGAAGGCAACGTCTTCAAAAGGTACACTTGCAATCGTGGAAGGACATAGACGTGGGGGACGAATTGGAAACAAAGGATAAGATTGTAGAAAAAAAACCGAGGGGTGGAGCGGGGAGGACCTCTCTTGAGCGCGGAAAAGATGTGCTGAAAGGAGGAAGTCCCTCCCGGGAGTGGGGAGCGGGAGAAAGGAGGAGGTTGCAAAAGAAATACGCGTGTGGGGGACCACCAAATATCATACTTGCGGGGGCCGGATGAAAAATCGCTTACTTACACTGGAATAAAAGTCCCAGGGGGGAAAAAAGGAGTGGACCAGCGCATCCAAAAGCGAAAAAGAAAACAGCAAAATCGAGGAAGGAAAACCGGCCAGACGAAAGGGGAAGTCCTCTGAGTCAGCTAGGCTCCATTATACCAGCAAAGGAAGTTCTTCCCTTTTCTACATCGCAAAAGGCTGTGGCGGATTTTTTTAGGTAACTTTATCACGGTGGGGGGGGGGGAAGAAAGAACCGAACACCGAAGAGGGAAAAGCAACAAGAACTCTTTAGGTCCGCCAGAAAAGAAAAAGATCAATTTTCAGCACATCTGGCAGAGCCTATGGCTCTCAGGGGGACCATTTCTCTTGCGAAGAGGGGAAAGGTAGAAGTCCTAGTTTAAAATCAGCATAGGATCGCAGGGTAAAGAAAAGGGTACTGTAAAAAAAGAAGAACATGGAGAGAAAACGATGTATGGATAAAAGAGGAAAGAAGATTAGAGGGCTGGACATGACAAGAGAACGTCCTTATGGGATGGGAGCCCAAATTAAGTCTACAATTCAGCAGCGCACCTACCCTTGTACTGCCTTCAATAAGGCAGTTGCCATAGAAACAAGAGAGGTCCGGAGATCCACGAGGGGAGAAGGTGCTTCTCATTGAATGGTGATATGGGGTAGCCACCGTCAGGAACTGAAAAAATACTGGAAGAATCGCTGGCGATGGCGTGGAACTTTTCTTACAGTCCGGGCCAGGACCCGATAATGGAGCCTGCGCGACGGAACAGGAGACGAAAGGTTCCGGTATGTAAAGAAGAAGGCCGCTCATCTTGCTTCGGCCCGACTTAGGAGTGAAAAGCAGTGGACCGCTTGACGGAAAGGCAAAGAAGACTAACGACGAAGAGGGAAAAAGAGATATTCCAACCGGAACAAACACGCTGTCACTCGAAAATCAAGCCTGATCGCCTCATTGGACCGAAAAGCAAAGGAGGTACTACGCACTGGAAAAAAAACAAGGGGGGGGGGAGAAGAGAGACATCTAACTGAGTCCAAAAGAGAAAAAGAGGAGGGCTGCAGATGGGTCCAGGTTAGATGCCAAATCTTCCACCGTCCATCTAACTCAGGCGGGGAATTATCCATTTTCGGGGGGGAAAAAGCTTAAAGCGTTCACTTTTTGGGGGAGAAGAAAGAGGGACGTATCTCAACGCTTGCTCTGGAGGACGGAAGAGGAGGAAATCAAGTATGGTTACTAGGAGGTTAATTTAGAAGGAGAGGAGTGATCTTGTCCCCGCGCCTGAGGCGGAAAAGAAACAATGGGAGAAGAGGGGAATCTCTATGGAGTCTCTTTACCAAGCGAGGAGGGGACTCTAGGGGTTGTCAGCCCATGGGACCTCTTGGATGAGACCCGACTCCGACATCTGGTACTGAAAGAAGGGGAGGAATACTTGTATAGGGGGAAAAGGGGAGCACGGAACTGGAAGCCTCAAAAGGAGAAGTAAAAGAGATGTCTTTAGAAAGAGTTAAATGACCCGAAATTAAAGCCCCAAAATGTCCTCAGAAAATGGCGGTAATCTTACAGGAAAATCACGCCTACGGCAGGCAAGTGCAGGGAAACCCTGAACAGGATCCCCATGTTGAAAGGGGGTAAAGGAGGGAGGCCTGTCGTAAGAAAAAAGCAAAACGGGGTGGAGAAATCCACTCACGAGGGAGGAGCGAACAAACGAAGTTGGCGTTGAGAAGGAGTCGGGTCAAAGATATCATCGAGCTCGGCCAGAGAAAGGGGTCTTGGGCTGAAAAGGGGGCGGGATCAAAGTCCAGCCGTGTAGTCGAGGAATGTTTGGGGTTGGTAAGGGGGGAGCTGCAACCTTGGTGTATTAGTTGGCCGGGCGGTTTAGAGCAGGCTGCTGGAGGAAGGGGAGACAAGGGAAGAATGGAAGAGGACATGATAGGGGAGAGAAGCACCTATTGACAAGGTAAGGGAAAAAAGAAGATGGGTGGTCTGCCAGTCAAAGCCGGTTCCTCGGAAAGGACGGGGGGAGAAAGAGCTCCAGAAGGAAAGACCAAAAGCCAAAGGGAACAAGGGGTCAGAGCTCCAACCTATAGAAAAAAGCGGGGGCGAGGCTGGGAAGTGAGAGAAAACATCACTGCCGAAAAAGAAAGCAACATCAGGGGACACTAGCAAACATCAGAAAAAAGTACTGGCACTGGAGTTTCTCATTCCGGGACGGAGGTAGATGCATTTCAGGAATTTGGTGCGAGGCGAAAGGGAAATAGGAATTATTCGTCCTTTATGAGGCCCAGTTGCACAACTACCACAACGACCAGCGGGAGAAAAAAATTGCAGGGGAAAGAGAACAAAAACGAGATGGAAAATACAGGACGCCATGAACGAAGGCGGATACTCAATAACATATGCATGTAGAGCCATCGGAATCCTCCTTAGCGGGGGTACAGAGGGAAGCAGATAGCACATCATGCAATCAGCGAGAGCATAATCAAAACAGATCTGCTAGCTGTTCGAAGGTCTCACCGGTGTAGCTGTTGCCTGGAGGGATTCTGAGCCTCGGAAGAAGAGGCAAAAACTGTCTGCAGGATGTTTGGGTGTCGGGGAAAGCGTGGGGGAGAGGACCTAGGTGATGAAAGGAAGGGGTGGTTAGTACACTGGGCGGCCCCCATTAGAACTAGAGACAGTAGATTAGTAAGTTAGTAGAACTCGGAAGTAGAGAGCTAACAACACACCATTAATGGGGGATGTAACAAGAGAAGTAAAGGGAAGCTATTCTTCGCACAAGATCGCCGAGGAGGAGGACCGGTCTGGAGGTGGGGAGCCTTCAGGGAAGACTCAAGAAATAAGGAAATGGAAAATCTTATTAGCCCTTCCCTACGCCCAACCAGAGGAAAGTGTGAGGCGAGTATGGCGGATTTCTATTAAGAGACCTTCTCGTCTACAAAAAGTCTTGATTCAAAGAGCTATCACCAGAAGGGAAAAGAGGGGGTTCTTCTTAATGGGGTCTCAGGACTCGCAGCCGTTCCTCAAAATACCGCGAGTAAGCCAGGGGGGCAGCGTACAAGCAGCGTGGATGTCACTTCCTTAAACGTGTGTCTATGCCGGCTATGCCTCGGGTGAGAGAAAAGCAGGGGTGGTACAAAGAAGCGGGGGGTAAGCCTGTTTGTTAAAGAGGGAACTTCCCTGTGGTTGGACTAGGATTTCGAGTGGCAGGGGGGGTCTGGTCGGGGGGGGGACTTTCACCTCGTCGCTGGATCAAAAGAATCGACCGGGCGGTCCTTGGTCCTGCCAGTCACCAAGGGGGATAACTGAGTAACCCCCGCCCTTCGCCCCGAAAATGCCAAAAGGCGGGCGCTTTGGTCTTGGCAAAAAGAGGGGGGAACTTGCGGGGAAAAAATCTTGGAAGCTGAACGCCAGCCTAGGTCCAGGGTCTCATCGGTGGGGAGCTGACAGGGGAAGGGGGTGGGGTGGCAAATCTTGGCTCTAGTTTACGGCTAGACTCAAAAACAAAGTCCGGGCCGAGGAAATGCCTGATGGTCCTGGGCCAGGAATCGAGGTGGCCCCTAGGGGAGGCTGATCACACAACGGAAGATAAGGGAGAATGTCGGGAGACTATTATGAAGAGTAATAGCAACTCACAGAAACGAAAATCCCTACAAACAAGGAGCATCAAAGGAATGTCCAGTGCAAGAAATTGACGGATATGTAGTACCAGCCGGGCAACGAAACCGAGAAAGCCGCACCTGAGACGTGGACAGCGCGAGAGGTGACGCTGCAAAATCCTGAAAACCGGGACGCCGTGTCAATCGAAAAAAACTAAGGACCATAAATCTTCCTCTTGGATTCAAAGCAAATAAATTGGGAAAAGACAATAAGCAAAAAAAAAGCGCGACCAAAACAAGTTCGTTCTCACACGAAAATGCTACAGTGAAAGTTCGTCGGAGTCTTCCTGCCATAAAAAGCACAGTTAACCGAAACCGGACTCTGGGGAGGCAGGGTCCCGGCGCAACTCTATGTCACAAAGATACGCGGCATTACACTGAAGGACAGATCATCATGAAGAAGGGTTGCAGGAGACACATCTCGTCCGTGAAACATAGAAAGATCTCGACGGAGGGAGGCTTTTTTATGGTCAACAGGGAGTGGGGGCTCGCACCAGAGAGCGAGGCAAAGACCTCTTTGTACATACATCGTAGGGCACATCATCTCCGTAAAGGCTGCCCACAAGAGAGCGAACCCGAAGCGACACATCGGCGGAAAACGGAACATCAGCAGAATTGAAGAGAGCCGAATCTCTTGCAAACGAGAGAGCTCTTAAATTCACTCATAACACGACCACAACGTGATCAAATGGCCTAAAACTCGAAGGCATGAGAGAGGGAACAGGACGGGGGGCAAAAAAGGTGTTCAAATGGATAAGCTGGAGAAGTACTCGGACTCGCGAAGAAGCTGCGACCTCTTTCGTTACCAGGGGAAGGGTATTCCAAAACGATAATACGGGGACCCAGAGGAATTCTGAAAGGGGTTAAGAAACAAAGAATAAGCATCAGGGGGGCGCAGGAAAGGAAATCAGCCTCGGGTCTCCAACCGACCTTACCAGGGGGGCCAAACCGCAGATGGGAGCTGCCTAGAAACAAGCAAGATTAGAGACCTGGAAAAGGAAAAAAAACCAAGACATGAAGTCTTAGAAGAAAGCAGGCTCCATTAGAGGAACAGGCCATTACGTGCTTCCCCAGAGAGAGAAACGTGCGGAGGGTTTGGATGGGGACCTTCACCCCTTTGGGGGCCGATACTAGTGCAAAACGTATAAGTGACGCCAAACGGAAAACGAGGAGGAAGACAGACCCTTAATTAAACATGGAAAAGAAAAGGAAAGAGGCCTAGTTCCGTGCATCGGGAGAAAACGGGATTATAGTCAGAATATTCCAAAGACCTTCATCATTGGGCTTTCTAACCTCAGGGAAAGAGCTAAAAAATCGACTCTCCCGTGCGGGGGGGAAAAGAAGAGAGAGATACCGGCGGTCGACCAATCAAAACTGTCTTTGCGGGGAAGAGGACTTGTCGCAGTTCCGCCGTCAGCCAAGGGGGCCTGGAAAAGGCTCGACCCGGCCTCGAAAGGTGAAAAAGGCTTATCAGTTTCCTAACAGTGGAGGCCATCCAATCTCGGGGGGTAAAAAAACACCACCGGTGGCACGAAAATGAAAAGCCTCACTACTCGTAAATTCTTGAGGACAGGAAAGAGTATGTGGCTTCTAATTGAACTTTTACTACTTCTCCGTCCTGGCCGCTGGTTGCACCGATCTGGGTCTGGTTCTTTCTTCAAAGTGGCGGATTGAGGGCCAATAGAAAGATGGATGGGGAAGCCGGCGTCAAAAACGATCAAACGCGAACCTGCCTCAAGGAGATATCCTGGCTTGTACAAAACTGAAATCACTCGACCGAAATAAGAGGAACGTGCCAAGGGGTAAAACTAAACAGGAAAACGGTGACGGGAAGTCCTTAACAAAAAGTGCGCCATGGGAATATAAGAAAACCACGAGAAAGGCCGGGGGTACGCAGACCAGTGGTAGCTGGAAAAAAAAGGGGGTCGTAAGGGGAAGAAGAAGCTCAGGGATTTGGGAAAGTAAGCAAGGGTCAGGTCAAAAGGCTGAGATACGGGGAATGAGGGGATGAACATCTGGAAGGGAGAACTTCGGGCGAGAGGTCTTTGGAAAAGTCGCGTGGGGAGGCCTTACTCCGTACCGCGGGTCGTAATCGTAACCGTGTGGCGGCGAACGACAAAACGCTTTCTCGGGATAGGGCGATGCTCTTTTAACCCAGGCGAGCAGTCCTCTCAAGGTATGGGGAGAAAAATGTTACTCACATAGCAAAGAACTAGCGTCGAATGTACGTGAAAAACGGGGGGTTGGTGAGCATGATATTAGGGAAGGCGAGACCCTTTGATTAAGTCGTCGACGTCACAGAAACTAGATGGGAGGAGGGGAGGGTAAAAACCCAGAAACAAGGATAGCACTCGGGCTCTGTCAGAGGCGATGGCCTCAGCAGAATCTGACAGCTTTGGGGACCTGTGAACGCCAGCATCTTGCCTAACATTTGGGGCGAAAGGATTTGGTCTCATCCGCTTGAAAACGGGAAAAAAAAGAGGGTTTTCTGTGTCGAGACGAACGTGATCCAGGGCGGAAGAAGAACGGAGTAAACGTGGGTCCGCTGAGAGAAAGAGTCGCAATTGACTACCCGAAGGGGGCTCGGGAGCCGGGAAAGGAATCGCCGTTAAAAATAAAGAGAGTGAGTTCACTGGAAAGGGATCTGCTGCGGGGTTTTGGTCGGGCGGGGGAAGGGAGAGGGGGATCGCAAAATAATTGGGCGGAATCCGCGCAGCAGAACGCACAGCGTACGACTGGGCTGGCCGCTATGCATTCAGACACGAGGAGGTGACAGAGGAATCGGATAAAAATCCTTGATTTCTAGGCACGGCTGTGGGGGGCGAGACGTAACCAGCTCCCTAGGTTCCAACCAGAAAAAGAAAAATGTAGTCTCCCAAGATGACGCTGAGAGCGGAGAGACTTAGCAAAGCGGCAATCAAGTTAACCCCCACAAGAAAAGCTCCTGCGGGGGAAGGGTAGTAAAAGGGAGGGCGAGAAGTATAGTGATGGGTTTCTAAATCAAATAAAGAGAGGGCCCGAACCCGTTCCGGGGAAATTCCGAACGTTATCCCAGCGAAGATTGGGTCCAATTAAATCAAACCCTCCCTAACTATGAGACAAATGTAAAAAATATCAACCCACGGAATCACATCCTATAAGAAATCATTCGTAGCCTAATAAGAAGAAAGACTTCATAAAGAGAATCACTTGGAGGCCCGCTGCTGTGTATTCCAAAAGTAGAGCCTTTCGAAAAAACGAGGAAGCTGACTTCGGGATAAAAGACAGAAAAGCAAACGCTGGTACTCGAACTAAAGGTCTTGCTCCTGGGGCTGGACATAGGATAACCGTATTCTAATATAACATCGGGAAGACGTCGGCCGAAAACAAACTAATTAAAAAAGACCGTTATGTTGCTAACGGTCTCATCCTAAAGATCATAAACCGGTAATATCTATTGATAGTAGTTAAAGAATAGGTCCAACCTTCCAAACAAGGACGAGGAGCCAGCAGGGAGCTCCTGAGTCAAAACCATAAAAATTCTCAATAGCTCTCGCTAAGAGGAGAAAAGAGGGCATCATGGGGGATGGATCATCTTTCTCAAAGGCTCGATAAAGGTCTCCACAGAAAAAAACCACACAAAACCAACAAAAAACATCCTTTCATGGGAAGAAAAATCGCGAGAAAGAGGACATGACTGGCCGGCGGATTCTACCAGCGACAAGAACCCAATGAATACCGTTTGCGAAACGTGAATGGTGGGCGGAACCATCACTACAAGCGTCGGCCTGGAAACAGGTAGAGATCGAGAGAGGAACGCCGGGAAAATGGTTGTGCTTAGAGTGCGTTGGAAGGAAAGAGGGAGCAGGCGATCTGAGAGAGGAGTGGGGGTCCTAAACAAGGACGGAATAAGGCACAGTAAACCTTGGGAATAAGTAGGGGAGGGGAACATTTCAATGTCGGGGGCCTAGCTGTTGGTCGCCTCTGGTGAAGCTGTCCTCCAGGAGTCGCAGCTGGCGGGGCGGGTGATTCGTCCGTTGAAATAGCTCACGAAACTAACGAATAACCGGATTACCCGGAGGGGATCGGAGACATCCAGAGGACAGTACCCGTCCACTTAAAAACAACAGTTCCCGCGTCGCTGCTATGGGGGAACGTTGCACAGTATCTTCAGTAAAGCATTGGCTCGCCCAAAGCGCGCTCTTATCCCTCTATGGACAGGTGGAAGGGTTTTTGTCTGGTGCCGAGTGGTGAATACTCGCACCACATTCAGACAAAAAACGGGAGGTGGGCTGGAGACGCTGAGTGTGAAAATTTGTCCGGATGGGTCAGTTTCTAGCGTACTCTGAACATGCCTGTATATTCGCTTGCTGGGGGGGAGAAATGTTCCAAAAGCAAAATAAAAAGGACCAACTTACTCCACCTTAAAAAAAATGAGGCGCTCAGGGAAAGGAAGACGATTGGGGGATAGGAGTAGATATCCGGCGGAAGAGGTAAGCAAAGCCAGGACGTGCCCAAGCTCGATTTCTCTGAATGAAAAAAAGGGGCATCGACGACCTTAAGAAAAAAATTCGACGAGGAAAAGAGTCCAAAAGGGCAAGCTGAAGAAAGGGCAAGCACTGACACAAAAACCATGTTCGGGCTCAAAAAAAGGCGTTTCCTCCGGACGGGCGGGAAGTGGGAGGGAGGAAACTAAAGAGGAAAGGGGGAGGGACCTTCTGGGCGGGCAAAAGGGAACGGTCAGAGCCTCAGCAAGAAAGGTCAAAGCTCTGAAGTACGAAAAAGAAGGGAGGAAAAGAACAGTTTCCGAAAGGGCCGTAGAAAAATCCCAGAGGGAAGACAGAGATACGAATCTGAATTGAGAAAAGGGGAAAACACATGGTAAATAAGATCGCGGCCCTAAGACGTTGTAAGATTAAGAGGAGGAACAGAGAGCACTTGTTTCTTAGCAGGAAAAAAGGAGCGCCTAAAAAACGGACGAAGGAAAAGAGGAACGGCCACAGACAGAAAAACATCTCGAAATTGAAAAGCCGATGCGCGAGGTGCGGACGTCTCCATATACAACGCAAAATATTAAACTTCTGGCAGAAAAGGAGGGGAAAAAGGCAGAAAAACTTCATGACATATTGGAACCGGCCGAGAAGTGGACAGCTCCAGTAGCCCGTGGTAAAAAGGATTTTTCTCTGTAGAAAATGATAGCGCGGCGCAACTCGTGAGGGGCTGGGGAAAATGAGGGGTAGGCAAAACACTTGGGCGAGAGTTTCCGGACCCGGGGGGTGTAAGAGGGGAGACCTTACAGATCCTTTCAGCGCGTAACGGGCAATCGCCCGGGCCACGGAAGTGCCCAAAAAGACTAATACAGGGAAGAAGAAAGAGCATCTCTGCCAACCGGAACAGACGAAAAAAATGCCGTCTCTTAACTCTCTAGCGGGCAGGAAATTCGTAAAGCCACCGCGAGAAAGAGAGACCGGGAGGCATGGCCAAGGAAATCAAACCATTTGAAGAATAGGGGAAAAAAAACGATATTCCAAAAACGGGACAAACGGTGACGTTCCGCCAGGACCGAAATGATAAAAGTGCGCAGAGGGGAAGTCAGTAAGGGGAATCGTCGGTGCAGAACGGGAGTTATAAGTCCTCGGAGAACAGAATCAAAGAATCAGGACATAAAAAAAAGAAAAAAAAAAAAAAGACCAGGGGAAGGACAGTCTCATCTCTCTCACAAAACGTAAGGGGGGGGGGGGGGTAAAAAAAAAAAAAAAAAATGGACAATTCTTTAACAGGACTCCGCGAAAAAGTATGAATGTGCTGCAAATACGGACTAAACCAAGAGAACCTGACCATTGAACAAAAGTCCGACTAAGGATCAAAGTGGTAAGAATTGAAGGGTAAGGACGGCACAAAAAAATGGGCGTATCATATCGCCTGTGCAGTGGGAAACAACACAGTGTCAAAGGAAACGAAGAAAAGTCACTCGCATTGCGATGGTCTTTCTCTGACAAAAGGAAAGTAACGTCATGGAGTAAGGAGCGGACAAAGACCGGCGGGCGTCAAAGTCCGGGAGACCTAATAGCCTCTCTTAAGACTGAAGAGGGGCCCGACGTTTCCACGGTCTGGAATGGAAACCTGGAAGAGAAAGTCGGCAGGGCTAAATGAACAGAGGCAAAACTTTCACAAACCACAACCCAGACGGGGGAAAGCAGCCTTAGATCCCTCCAAATTCCACCTCCGAAAGCGACTAAAAAAATCTTCCTGCCACATAACGGGAACGCCACCCTCGGAAACATCGAGGATACAAAGGATCCAGGGGAAAAAAATCGCAGAGACAACTCATTCTCCCTCGGGTGGGGAAGGCTACAATTCATGTAGTCCACAAGAAGACTGTTCCTCTTGTGAAAACATGGGGGGGAGGCGAGAGTTTGTCGCTAGGGACGGGCGCCTTGCTTCAACGGCTTCTTACAAAGTGATGCACTGGGTCCGGAATAGCTAGGGAGATAGGGGTTCCCGGCGCTTGGGGGCCAGGCGACGAACCGACGGGGGGATCTTTTCTATGCTCGTAAAAAATGAGAGGCCTCGAGGTGGAGGGGAAGCAATTGAAAAGGGGGAGATACCCCTAAAACGCGTGAAATAGGAACATGGGAGTGGACTCCTTGCCATATGACACGGCTGGGGTGGATAAAGGGCGCACGGCTAGTCGGGGGAATGACTGATTCTGAAAGAAACCTGTAAATGAAAGAAATAAAAGACTGTGAAAATGAGAATGCGGCTCCAAGAGGAGGAAAGCCTGTTCAAGAACTAAGAAAAGAAGCTGGGTTGAGCCGAAGTTTGTCCCGGAGCATGGGGTAACTGTCTCAGGATGGACCGGGGTTGCTGAAGGACCACAGGGTAAAGAACAAGTAATAACTGGCATCGGGGCACGGGGCGCATTTTCCTAATTAAAGCAAGCGAAAGGGAGGAGTGAAGAGCTGGCCGGCAAACGCGGATGGAAACGGAATTGTTTTCAGTCGGGATAATAGACATCAAGAGTTTGACACAAGGGAAGAGGACATTGTTTGGTAAGAGGGGGGAACGGTCCGAGTGAGGAGCGGCAGGGGGTTGCATAAAGACAAGATTGCTGAAACAAGCGGAACTCTAGACTGATGGGGGGGGGAACAAAAAGTGACCAATCAAACAAGGGCAACTTAATCTGCCAGGAAAAATAAAAATTCCGAGGAAAGGGCTGACTTTGGTTCAGACGGAAAAAAGAAAGGTCAGCCGAAAAAATCCACAGCTTGGCCTACAAGAAAGAAAAAGAGGATTGGGCGGGGCAGGGGGGCGAGAAAAATCCTTTGGAAAGTGCCATCCTCCGCTCCTGGGGCAAGTCGTGGGAAGGGGACAGTTCATAGTTCTGAGCGTACGCGTTGAAGGTTCTACCATGGCGACAGGAAGGAGATTCGGGTGTGGAACAGAGGGGAGATTGAAAAAACTAAGAAGCGGACGGAGGCTAAGCAAGTCAGGAAAGAAGCCCAGACGGAGAGGAAAAATCCGATAGGTGACTAAGAACCGAAATAGAAAGGGAATCAGCTATAACTAAAGGCCAGAAATTTAAATGAAAGTTCCCCTATGACGACGAACTGCTATTCTGGGGGGAGCCAGAAGAAAAAAAACTCGAGCTCACAGAAAAGGTGAAGAAAATGTGTGCGTGGGGGGCCTGTTGACTCTACTAGCTGCGAAAACACTATTTGAGAGTTCCTTTAGAGGGTCAGGTCTCGTCAACTAGGGGGGGCCTCAAATCAGCCCGTTGGTTTTTTCTTAGGGAAAAAGCAACGGGGGCCTACGAAAGTGGGACCATTCCCCTTAGAGCGAGGGGAATATGAGATCAGCAGATGACAGAACGAAAGGAAGCGCCGTCTCTTCTGCATGAGCTCAGGGGACGCAGAAAGGAA
>Ga0179591_1308246_pt1 | contig 13218 bp, 15 predicted proteins | sample CZOMad2_1_08_16f_FD_182891 | JGI IMG/M metagenome (GOLD analysis project Ga0179591, IMG submission 182891) | Vadose zone soil fungal communities from Angelo Coast Range Reserve, California, USA - CZOMad2_1_08_16fungal (PacBio error correction) | ecosystem: Environmental > Terrestrial > Soil >...
ACCTTGGAAGGACGGTTATCAACTTCCTTACAAAAATCTTTGGAAATAGTATTGGTGGGAAGTTAAGCTATCGGGGAAAGCATGGAAATGACGGAAGCAATTAAGTTACATCTGTTGCGAGTATATTCGCAAAAAACCGGTGATTCACCATATAGAAGAAAAAAACATTCATAGTTCTCTTCACAACAGGCAGGTAGTCTTCTAGATGTGATTGGGGGGGGGAGGAGGACAGTTTCGGGGAAACAGACCTCTGGCGGAAGGACCAGAGTTTACTGAAAGGTGTAGTTGGACCCCGAAAAAACCCCCCCACCCACAAAACCAGCCAAAAAAACGCACCCAGAAAACCACCCCCCAAAAAACACACAGAAAACGTAAAGAGCTTAAGGTAGTCCTTTTGTTTATGGTGTTGTGTAAAAGTCTGATTTTTCGGGAAATCACTTTTCTTAAATGTTTGTCAAAGATGACCAGAAGAGTAGGCGGGTACGGCGATTGTGGGAAGACCTTCGGGTTTGTTGCAGAGAACGTTACTTGGGTCTCTGAAATTGTTTTTTTTATGGGGAAAGAGGCTAAGGGGGAGTGAGAATGACAGCGACGAGCTGAGGGGGGGGGAGTACTAAAATTCCAAGGGGAAATCACGACATTCCCAAAGGGAGGAAGATAGGGTGGTTTTTTGTTGGGGGTTCTATGACTTGTTCAGGGGAAAATCTCTAAGGGGCTGGTTTGAAGCTAGCCTTGAAGTGTTTATGTGGGTGACGGAGGACGGAGAAGGGAACAAGAGGGGAAGTAGTACGCACATAAAAGACTTAACCGGCAGAGGGGAAAAAAAAAGTTCTCGGAGGGGGTAGCGGAGCATACACCTCATCATCAAGCCGGTTTATGTTCTAGTCATCTAAATATTTAGGCTTAGGGGACAAGGAAAAAAGATAATTTTAAACAAAAATCTGGGGGCTAAAGGCTCCAAAACAAAAAAACTTCGCCTGTTGGTCTTTGGGGGGGGTCTATGTAGTATACTATATAAAAGAACACTAACCGTATAAGCGGGGAAAATCTCGCTGCTGCTAAGAGGGGCACGACATTAGACAGAGGGGGAGCCAAGTCATATTGTGGGAAAATACCTTTTTGCCCAGGTTACAGGAAATTCTTGCGCAGCAATCGAAAATGAAGTGGGCTGGGGGGGAGGAAGGAAGCAAAGGGCTGTTGCAGGGTGTTTGTTTCGGACAAACAGAGAAAAACAGCATAGCGCCACACACTGCCGAGTGAAAAACACTATAGAACCTAGAAGGTCAGCCACCAATGCCCCTCTTTGGAAAAACCCTCACCACCCTTAAAGGCAGAATACCAGTGTCGTGATTCAGAAAAGCGGTCACCAACGTCAAAAAAAGGAAGGAAAAAAAAAAATCAGATGAGCAATGCGGGACGATAAGTGAAAAAAAACGAGATTTTTGAGCATCAGCAAAGGGATCATACGAAGGGAGATCGAAAGAGTACTGGCCAGGGGGGGGGGGGGGGGGGAGGTCCGAAGAGGCCTGAATTTCTTGTACTATCCACAAGATGAGAAAGAAAAAAGGAGACCCACACATAGTTACCGGAGAAGAAAGGGGGGGAGGAAACGAAGAAAAAAGGTCAAAAACGTTTTCTCCATGCAAAGGGACGAAAAAGAAATGGTTATTATCACAAGAGGGGCTCACCGTAGAGGGTACCCTGGTTATTAATCGAATAAAATGAAAAAAAGGGAGATGCAGACCACGGTCAGGTAACAAGCGCAGAAAGCGATCGTGCACAAGTGCAATGGAGGGGGAAAAAGTCCGAAATCACTTTTACGAAAGGCGTGTCAGCCTGGGGGGCTTCCCAACCGGGGGTATATGTGAAGGGGAAAGCAGCAGGGGAAGTAAAAGATGCAGGGAAGGTACCCGAGAGAAATGGAATGGTGTATCCAAAAAAAGAACGGGGGGGAGGAAAAACGCCTCTAGAAAAGATCTTCGTAAACGGGCGCAACTGCATCTTTACGAAAAGGCCCAGATCAACAAGCGAAAGGGGAAAGGGACCACCTGTTAAACAACAGAACGACCTTCTCATAAAAAAAGTGATTTCGGAAAGCAACAAAGCCAGTTGGGAAGGAGGGGGAGAAGGGAAAACGGGTGTTCCTGAATGAAATGGAGGGGGGGCTATTCCTTGAGTAGCTTTTGATTTCAAGGAGGGACAGGACGCAACAATGGTAACGGGATCGGTAGCATGCGAGTAGCCAGTGGTGAGAAGAAAAGGATGAGTCTTGGAATGGGGAAAAAAGGAGGTCTGCTCTGTCTCGCAAAAGAAAAAAGTAAGCTCTTTTGCGGGGGGAGGTGGGGGGTGTCCAGCAAGAACAACGACTCTTCGGTCCAGAGGTTAGGGACGCCACTTAGGGAAAAAGCTCCTCACGGCTGTCGCAGAGATCGTATTGTATTGAGAGTGTGGGGGGGGTGGGAGATTCGTAGTCATAGGGGGGGAATGTCCGAAGACCTTGAAAAGAGGAGACTTTGCTGTCAAAGTGAAGTTGGTGACCGCTGTGGGGATAGAAGGGTGGGGGCAACTGCGAGAGTGATAGGAACTTTCAAGGGGGGAAGGGGGGGGAGAAATAGAGGGCATTTTGGAGGAGGGGAGATATAGGAGCCACTGTCTGGGGCACATGTGACGAGGGTGGGAGCGGACGACTTCTGGGGTGGAAGAAAATGCAGGTGTATATGAGGTTGATGCGTCCTCTTCCTACAAAGGCCCACCTCGTCACCCAACAAAAGGGATGCCCTACAGAAAGGTCAAGGGACAGGGAAAAAAAAAAAATCCCAACTCCCCACAGGGGCTCATCATTATTGTCCAGGGGAGCAGCTCCGTACAAGGAGCACAGAAAGGAGAAAAAAAAAGTGAGTTCTATTTTAGAGGAGGGAGGGGAGCTAAAACCAATAAAAAAGATAACGCACCTTGAAACAGCTGGACAAACGGAGAAGGTCAAAGCACGGGAAGGAGGCAGGGTAAAAGAAGGGATGCTCTCCCTACCAGAAAAAAAAAAGGTGCTTCATGAAGAGGAATCCAGAAGAAAACCGAGAAAAGTTGGGGGGAGGAAGTTAACCCAGACTCTTAAGAAGGAAAATACTTTCACTGGGGGGAAGGGAGATCGGCGAAGGACACACACAAAAGGAAAAAAGCAATCTATTTCATCAAAACGCCAAGGCGGAGGGTGACAACCCGTTCATAACCCGGCAAGCACCCCCACCCCCCGAATCGCTCAACGCAGAGGACAAAAGGGATGGGAGACCACAGCCCTTGAAAAAAAACGCTGTCATTCTCACGTCAGGGGACCGCATCGTCCCCATCACACACCAAAAGAAGGCGTACAGACACTCAAAAAGAGAAAAGGGGCCAAAAACCCAATCTCCGGAAACCGCCTAAAAAAGGGGGCAATTGAAGCAGGCCAGGACAGTCAACCTGGTGCGGAAAATAAGGATTTGTTAAACAACCAAGGCACAAAGGGGAGACCAACGGAAAAAAGACATCCTGCCACCAAGAATCAAAGGGGGGAAATGTTTCGCAAGGGCAAAGACTCGAACCCGGAGACGAAATCTTTTAGAAACTGGAGGGGGGGGGGAGAGAAAGCTTAAGGGAAGTATTGCTGTCGAGGGGAAGATATATCAAAAAACGGTTACTCCATGCTAATATACAAAAGGGTTGAGGTGGTCTAAAAGAAACTTCCAAGATCAGATCAAGGGGGAAAAATAAGAGCAGAGGGTAATAGGGCAAAGAAAAGGGGAGAACTGTTTTAGAACAATGCATTCCATTAGAGATCGAAAAAAAAAAACGAGAGAGGGAGAGAGAGAAATTGACAAGGTGGGGGAGAAAAAAACACCATGGGACGGCTGAAGAGGCAAGGAAGGACGTATTGTGTGTTATCAAAAAGACCGCACACACCTTGATAGCGGCGCGAGAAGGAAGAGGGTTTAATCTGTTCGAGTAATAATGGAGGAGGTCCAAAATAATAACGCCATCCCTAAAAGGCTCTTTCAACAACCTTAAAGGGAGTAGAGAGAAAGCTCCAATGTATTTTGCGGAGCAGAAAAGAAGGAAAAACACGAAAATGAAAACTCGGTGCCACTATGGTTGGGGGCCGAAAATTGAAGGGGGCGTAAAAAAGGGGTTCCTGGGGTGGAAACAGAGGGGCTGGAGCTCAAGTGTCGGGTGCAGAAACAGGTGCCTGGTTCCGAGGAAATAGGGACACAACAGTGGAGTTTGAGGTTATCTTCGGGGTTGGGAGAGGTGAACGTGAGGGGGTGGCGAGAGGCTTTTGTGGTGAAAAAGGGAACTCTGACGGGAGAATGAAAAGGCGTGTTTAAGAGGAAACGCAGAGGAGTCCCCAGGGTTGGAAGAGAAGACATTCCCGTGAGGCGGGGGGAGGAGTCCCCGTGGGGGAAAACATTTTGTCAACAAAATCTCAGGAGGGGTGGCCGTTTTTGTGAGGCGAGGGTGGTGAGGGGGGAAACTGGCCGATAAACGAATAAGGTGAATAAAATCATTCATGTAAAATACCGACGGAGGGAAAAAAGCAAGTTTCTCGGGGCACGGTTCTTTTCAGCAAATATCATTCCGCCCAGGGGGTGGGAGGTCTATCATCTCCAGCTGAGAAATTAACAATCTAACATTTACCCAGGTGAAAAGTCTCCGTTGGGAGGGACCGGGGGGGGTAGAGAAGGCCTGTCAAATGCATTTTGTCGATTTAGTATAAGGGGGAGAGAGAAATAACACTAACCGATAATCTTTTGACGGATAGGCCGGGTACTGCTCGCGAAGGAAATCAATGCTTATCCAAAAAGGGGAGCTTGGGGGGGTTTCCAATGTTGAGAACTTCATGTGGAGAAAAGGGGGGGAAGCAACGACAGGGGGGGGGGGGTTTGACAAAAAAAACGACTAAGCCCCGGGAGGGGGGGAAGAAACTTAGTGTTTGTTTGGACACCGCGTTCAACAATGCAAAAAAAACCGCGCCGGACAGGGGGGGCCAACTCCTCTATCGCACAGAGAAGGAATACCACATATGTAGGCTATGTTGAAGAAAAAAAAGACATAAAAGCCGGAAGAAGATCACTCGAGCAAAAAGGGGGGGGAGGGAGTACTGCTCATCAAACACCAACTTAAAAAAATAGAAAAAAAAAAAGTAAGAGATGAGCAACTTCTGTAGGAAAAAATACCCGAGTTGATCATCCTAGAAATCCTATCTCGTCATCAGGAAGGGGAGAAATAGAATTTCCATTGGGTAACGCAGAGTCGTTGGTATTATGTACTAAGGAAAAAGCTAACACCAGGAAGACAAGATACTGGGGGGGGGACTCGACGACCTTTTTCCACAATTAAAAAGACTAGGGGGGGGATGAGAAGCCCTTTCTAAAAAGAATATACTTATTAAGTTACCCAGGGGGGTGGGGGGTAAGTTTAACCGAAAAAGGGGAACCCAACTCGAAATAGAACCAATCCAATCAATGAAGGAAAAAGAGACATTCTATCGAGGGATCCCACAAGTGCCGAAATGGTGGGAATTTCAGAAAGCACTGGTAAAGATGAAGGCGAGAGGTTCTTGCAGGGAATTTATCTGTTTATTTGAGAAAAGAACCCGCCGGGATACAAAGAGGGGAAGGTTTACTAAGATCGTGATGGGAAGGGAATCAGCAACAACAAAACTGAGGAGGAGGGAGGGGTCAACAACAGCTTGAAAAAGAAAAGGGAGAGTTAAGGTTACGAAAGGAGGGGGGAAGAAAAAGAATAGAGATTCTCCAGTGACAAAAAGGTTAAGCACTCAAGGACAGCCATGAGAAGCTCTCGGAAAAGAGGGCACAAATAGGTGGCACCGAGATTCACGATATGAAAGGCAGACGGGAGGAAGGAGGTCTTTGGTTAGAAGACGTGACTTTTGATTTCAGTCCTGAGATTAAACTCACAATGGGTTAACTTAAGGTGACATTACAAAAAGGGGGGCTGAGGGAGGTTCTATCCCAGTATTAGGCACAGAGAGAACACGGGGGGGGGTCTCCAGGAGTCTCTCACAATCTCAAGTAAAGGGAGTCCTGGTGGGCAAGAGGGGGTAAAAGAACCAAGGCGTGAAGGAAAAAATCCACTTCTGGAAAAGGGAAGGAGACACGCTGTCACTCAAGTGTTATTGAGAGTTTGGAGGGGAATCAAAAATAGAAAATTATCGTGGCCCTGAAGGGGGAGCATCTCTGAAAGCATCTTGGTGGAAGTGTTTGACAATCGAACGTAGAGAAAAATACAAAATTTGACCTTAGGAATGTAAGGGGGAGGGGGGTCATGCAATATAGGAGGATTGGTCGTCAAAGTGGAAGATATAGGGATCACTGTCGGGGGACATGTGCCAGGGCTGGTTGCGCGGGCTTTTTTTGTCCCGGAAGAAAAAGGCAGTTTATCTAACATCAAAAAGGAGATTCCCTCCAGCCCACTTCCGTCAAAACCTGTCGATTCTGACAGAAAGAGGAACTGTCTGGGGGCAAAAATTTAACCAGAAAAGACTGGGATCAGCATGAGGGTCGGCCGACGAGAAGAAAAAGAAAAGAACGCAGCCGCAAGCGGATACGGAAAAACCGATTTTTAATATAGACTAGTAGAAAATAGACCAACAAGGAGCAAGACCACGGATGAGAAAACAGCGAAGCCAAACGAGAAAAAAGGGGGAGTAAGTGCTTGGTAAGAAGACAAAATTCGATGAACACCCGCGAAAAGGGGCGAAAGGAGGATGGAGGGGTGCGGCTATAGGACCCGATAAAAGTCCCATCCGGGAGGGCATAACATACGAGGAATTGATTGGTGCTTACTAGAAAAACATTTGTCAGTCTCAATTCGCTCGAGATCACAGATCCGAGGGGAAAAAGGACTAGGGAACCTGCGTTGACAACCTGGTCCAAACGAACTGTACGTCCAGCTCTATAAAAAACACAACAGAACCGACTAACGGGGGGAAAACCGCACTAAAGGGTAAGAAAAAATCCCTTTACTTAGCAACAGGAAGAGTCGCTGTTCATTCTGCACGTAAAACCTTTCCCTTCAGATACCAACCACCAGGCAAGGAGCTCACCCACTCACGTTAAAAAAGAGAAAAAAAACCACAAAAACCCATCTCCTTCAACCTCCTACAGGGGGAAAAAGGGGGCATTTAGTCAAAAGCCATAGAAGGTTGGAGAAAAGGAAAACACTGCCTATTTAAACACAAGCACGCAAACAAAAGGCTCATTAAGAACGAAACACGCATCAGTATGAAAAAAGGGTCACGAGTTTTCAGCACGCGTCTGAGACAAGAAGCTCTGCCCGACCGAGACGCAGAAGATAGATCAAGGGGGGAGCCTACCTGTGAGAATTTTCTTACCGTGTGTCGGGAGGGAGGGAGGTCTATATTTTGATCACACTGGGGAGAGAAAAAAAGATTAAAACTCGATGCAGTGAAAAGAAGGAGAGCTACGGATGCTGTGCGGCAAAGAGGGATGGGAGCCCACCAGAAAAGTGAAGGAGAACCCTTTGGAGAAAAATGCATTCCAATGGGGATCTCTCTCACAACAAAAAAGAGAGAGATATAACCTGTAATTGGAATGAAAGAGGTGATCACATACTTCTGTGTGGGGAACTGGAGACCTGGGGGGGGGGAGGAACAAAGTGAGCCGCAACAGCATCCTTGGGGGAGAGAAAGAAGGATTACTTCGAGGTCTGTTTCTAGTAATTAGAAGGGAAGGGGAAACAAGAGAGTAACGAAGAAGGCAGAAGGCATGCATATTTCTATGGGAAAATATCTCTCACAGACAATGGATTTGAGCAGGGTCAGATGAGAGTACAATATTGATGATAGGGGGAATGGCGTGTTCGTTAGGAAGATTATTGGGGGGCCTGGGGGGGGCTTGAGCCAGCAGGGGCGGGGAAAAAAAGGTTGCTCATAAGGTGGTCTAGAAATTCAAGGAGCGGAGGCGCGGAGAGGGGGGAGGGTGGTGGGGCATTCGATGGTGAAGAGGGGTGCGCTTAAAACAAGCTGATGTTTGGGATGGTGAAGAGTGAGAATTACCTCTGGAGAAGAGAGGGGAATAATCAACTTTAGGGGGAATTCCATTGGTGGTGTAGCTGAAAACAAAGGGACCACGTTTCGTCTTCTAGGGGGGGGAGGTAGCTTTTCCGTCAAAAAGTTACAGGAAACGGTGTCAACAGGGTGGGCCGGGGGGGGTGAAGGGGCCTCATGTCCCAGGGGGGTTGACTAAAGGAATACCTGAGCGGGCAAGGAAAATCCAAGCATTAAGGCGTATTGAAAAAGCCGATTGGACACAAAAACACACAAGAAAGAGGAGGGTTCCTGTTCGCGAAAATCATCACATGACGCCCCGGGGGGGGAGTCGATCAGATGGAATGGGGTAAGCCAGCACGGGGTGAATTCTCGTTGGGGACCTGGAAAGACTGGGGATCAAGGTGAGAAGTTGTCTTTTGATAATGGTGGGAGGTGATGTAGGGAACATCGAACCTAACGAGAGCTTGGGACATCTCTCTTCTGGCGGTCGAAGGGGAGCGCAGAGAGAAGCATTATACATAAAAGTCAAGTATTGGGTGTGGGGGGACTTTGGGAAAAAAAATCCTTTGCTGTTGAGGGAAGGACAAGGGTGTGGGACTTAAGTGGGCATCAACCTTGATGTTCACAGAAGGGGTTGCGGAAAAAAAAGGCACAAAAAAAGAATCCCGACCTATCTCTCCCGTTGTAGTGAAAAAGAAAAGTCCTGGCAGAAAAACCCGCCCTACAGGGGAAAGACCTGTCACATAGGAAAAGGAGGGAAGGTGGCGTGATTAAAAGAACCGAAAAGCGGGAAAAAAAAAAAGGAAAAAAAACGATGACATGCAAAATGCTTGCTTCGTACACGATATGAAAGAAACAAGATGTAGGGGGCAAATGAGGGGACGAGCCCAAGACAATAAGAAAAAGCCTTTAGAGGAATGGTGCCAGGGGGGAAAGAAGTGGAGGAAACGAAGAGGAGTGATTGGGACATCCATGACCAGAAACCAAAGGGAGAAACATCACAGAGTAAGGAGAGATCACTGAGGTGAAAAATGCGAACGTGTGGCTCCACAAAGGAACGAAGAAAAGGGGGGATGATCACCAAGCCATATTCTAAGTACCGATAGAGTATTTAAAAAGGGGAGGGGGATCAAATGTCAGAAAGCAAGCTAAAGGAAGAACTCCGAAAGTACAGGACAGCATTCTAAGGTGCATATACACCTCCCCAAGGGGGTGCCAAAAAGGGGAGGCCATTCGAATGGGAAGTATAAAAGGAGGATCGATGGGAGCTTAATCCTGTAGAATGTGTAAAAGTTGGATCGGTAACCAAAAATGCAGTATGTACCGACCCTAGAGAAGGAGTATGGAGGTCTCAAGAGGGATTATGAAAGAGGAGAGAGGAAAAAAAGAAATATTCGTACACTTTCTAGGGGCATCTTTTTACGAAAAGGGATGGACCGGTACACTACATATACAGGCGCACTTAAGCAGGGAGGCACCTCACTGAAAACACTCTTTCACATTGAGGAAGGGGGGCTAACAAAGAAGGGGGTCAAAAAGGTCTATTCAACTATAGAAGGAGAGGGCAGGAAGGAGGGGCTTGTTCTAAGGCTCGGTTAGGGAAAGGAAAAGGACAAGTGAGGGGGACTTATCGTTAAAAAGGGAGGACGGAGGAGCCATTTTCTAACCCCCTTCTCTTCGTCGGGGAGCCAAAGGGGTGGGTCAACAGAAATGTCGAAGAAAAAGAGCAAAGAAAGAGAAGACCTTGGTGGGTAAAGAGGGGCAGGGCACCGAATCAACGACTCTGAGGAGAGAGGTCTCCACTGCGAAAAGGGACTTCGAGAAACGTGAAAGATGAGTAGAAGCATTTTTTGCGGAGGATCCACAAGGGGAGCTGAATTATCGTGTCACGAGAATGATCTTGGCTGTCATCTTTGTGGGGGGGGGGGGAAAGTTGGTGGACTGCGAGGGTCGGGGAGACAGTCCTAAAAGGGGGGAAAGAACGGAGTTGATCTGGGACCAAGTTAAGTGTAGTGCTTTGTGGAGGTGTCAGGCTGACATATTGGGGAAAGAAATAGGGGGAGATCTATGAAAGGGATTGACCAACAGGCGGCGGGGGGGGACCGCTCTGTGTTTTGGGCACAGGAAAAAAAAGACAGGTATATTACACCTCAATGGAAAAGAAAGTCACCCACAAACTTTCGATTGAAAAGAAGGAAAAAAAATCATCATTCATTCAGTAAAGGGGGGGGAACATCACTTCTCACGGGACGGGGAAAAGGAGTCCGTTAACCAGGAACTTACCTAGGAATGGAGAGGCACATCTGAGAGATATTTTATATAAATACTAGTTAGAAGACACCAGTTAAAGACCCACAGCAAGAAACAATTGGTAAAGAACTTTAAATATTTTTTAAGTGATTGGTTGAGAAAGAAGGTAGATGCGTCCAGAAAATCAACATGGGCGTCTGAGAATGGGTGACGGCACGATGCATCCGAAAACTGGAAAAAGTGGGGGGGGAAAAAAAACGTTACTTTACACATACAGCGGGAAGGAATGGAGGTTGGCTGGAGGAAGGGGGGGCACTCTCAAGTCTCTCGCGAAAAAAAGACAAACTCGCCTTCTCAAGAAACATTGCACAAAGTCGATCTGTGGGGGAATTAACAAGTAATACGGAACGGTAGCAAACTCTACCGAACCGCCCACCCCCGAGCCCGAAAAGGTAGAGCAACATCTACACAAAGGGGTGCGGGATCCAAGGGGGAAGTTAGAAAAAGGATGGCCTTCTCACGGCAAAGGGCGTAATCGTAAAAACACCAGCCAGGTCTATTGGAAGGAAGAGCAAACTCACTTTCAACCATAGGGACCCAAAGCTCCCCTAAAAAAGCTGTAAAAAAGGGTGGACAGAGACACCCACTGCTGAAGCACCCTGGAAAACCCACGGGTAGCTCAATGCCACTCAGAAAGGAAACAACATACTGAAAAAAGCGAAAAATCACCCTCAAATCTGTCAACGAGTGGGAAGCAAGCGTATGCACGCAAGAGCTAGGGGCAAAAAAGGGATTCGCGAGATCTGGGAGACTACCTGAAGGGGGGAGAGAACTATGAATGTTCTACCGTAGGTCTATGTTAAAGGGGGGGGAGGCCATGCAGAAGTAATGCTCGCGCACAAGAAGAAAGGGATAAGAAGATCAGCTCTCACTGTTGGAAAAGATTGCGCTTCACAAAAGGGAAAAACTGGGGGGAACAATGCATTCCATTAAAGGGAAAACACACAACGGAAAAAGAAAAAAGAGAGGGTTCTACAACGTTCGCAACAATCGGGGGGAGGCATCTCCACGAAAAGGAAGTGAAAGAGCTTATCTTGGGCCGCCAGAATTAGAGCGTGGGAAGTGGGGGGGATAAGGGGGGGGGTCAGCAGAGCATGACTTTCATCTCGGGGGGGAGGAGTATATTGCAGAGAAAAACTCGCCAGCCCTACTACACGGGGGAAAAAAAATCATCGTTCTCAGTCAACAACAGGAAAATCGGCGCCGCAAGGGATTTGCGTCTGAGCAGATCTTCTTGGATGGAAAGATGGGGAAAAAAGAGGGACAATATTTTCTAGGGGGGTCTTAGTCATGACCTTGGGTAGGTGCCTGGGGGGGGGGAATTGAGCGAAGGAGGGGGGGAAAGAACCAGGAAAAATGTTGCGAGAAATTCCCACAAGGGAAGAAAGTACGCGTTTTAAAAAGGGGGTCCTGAGGGGGAGTTTCGGGAAGGAGATGGGGGAGAAAGGGGAAGGGTGGTGAAACCCTGGGGGGGGAAGGAGGGGGCTGTGTGGTGGCGTATGGGGAGAAGGGCGAAAAAAATTACGAAGTGATATTAAAGGGAGATACGCACGGGATGGGCCACGCGTGGTAGCTGGTTGCCGACCAGAAGGGTCGGAAGGGGGGTGTTGGGGTAAAGAAACGTCCCCTGAAAAGAAGGGGGGTCAACATCTCGAAGGGGGGGCGGGGATGAACAAACGAGCCTTGCTGCAGGAGTCGCGAGAGACTTGAGCTGCAAAGGAAAAAAGAAGTACATTAAAGTTAACTTAAAAAAGAAGATGGAGAAAGAGTCATTGCCCTGGGAAGGGAAGAGCCGTCACCATCATCATCAGGGAGGTGGTGGAGGTCGAGGGAAAGGGAGGAGCACTTAACCCAAAAAAAATGGTACCACCAACGTTTGGCTTTCCCACGCTGGGGAGGGGAGGATCTTCTCCTGGGTGAGAGGTTAGTCTAACGAGTATATTAAAGAGAAAATAACCTATAATCGCAAGGGCTGAGCAAAAAAAAAACATGGTTACTGCTCTCGAGAAGGAAAACAAGAAGAGAAAGGTCAATATTGTGGGGAGGGTGGCCCATTTTACAGGAAGGGGGGCTGGGGGGAAAGGGGGGGGGAATAATTTTTGGTGACGGAAGGGGACACTTTATGTTCATATAAACAGGGAGGGGGAGGAAAACAGCCTGCTTTCAAATCCGGGCCGAAAGGCAGGGGACCACAGGCAAAACGTAGCGTCCGAAAAACAATATGTCCAGCCTAACAAGGCATATGGGCAGAAAAAAAAGACCTACCCTGAGAAGGAAGAAAAAGGGAGCAAGTTTGTCGTGATGCATTACGGAAGACAAACTGACCAAAAAATGAAAAGACTCAGAAGAAGGATTGTACTACGAACCTAATGAGTGTGAGTAAAAGAAAAATGACGGAGACTCGGGATCACGTCATCTCTTGACAGAAGAGGAAAGGGGGCCCAGGGTTTAAGAATGGAGCAAGTCTGGGAGGGTACTAGCAAGAAAGTAATAACAGCAAAAAGAGTTGAAACTTTGAATTGTGAAAAGGGGAACCCCCGTGGGCTCCATTCAAAGACGAGGGGAGGAAAGCACAATGGCGAATCAAGAAAGAATACCTGTATTTAAGGAAGACGGTTCAGACGAAAATCAAAGAGGGGCAGACACGTAATATAAACAAAAAAAAGGAGCGAAGAAGACGTTGCATAGACACGAGGGACAAAGTGACCCCTTGTTTGTGAGAAGGAAAGATGTCTGAGAAGGGGCGAGTGCGGGGGGCTTACACGTGGTGTAAGCAAAGGTATATTTGATTTGATCGGGAACCAGCCTGTCGTAAAAAAGGGACCTAGGTTTAACGAAGGGAG